>Ga0114978_10000183_pt1 | contig 52121 bp, 51 predicted proteins | sample S_140212_EF_Meta_FD_87027 | JGI IMG/M metagenome (GOLD analysis project Ga0114978, IMG submission 87027) | Freshwater microbial communities from Lake Simoncouche, Canada to study carbon cycling - S_140212_EF_MetaG | ecosystem: Environmental > Aquatic > Freshwater > Lake | place: Lake...
ACGAATCGCCAATATGAAAGTGAACAGGAAAGTCAATGAAATCAACGATCTACCCAGACCACCCCCGCGCCAGTGCTAGCTTTGCGTACCGCCAGTTATTGCACTGAAAACGAGTGGACCCCGAATCCAAGCGTTTTACTGTCCAATCTTGGAAGCAACGTTGGTTGATATCCGACATAGCCCGCGTTCACCAATCGCGAAAACTGATCATTGCACCCGATAAACAGCATGGAAACTTCATGGTCTAATCGTGGTTGATTTATGGTCGATTCGAGTGGAAACATGGCTTGTGGCATAATTTAGCGCTGTTGTTCAAGACAAGGTAGGAGTGACTATGCGGCCAGGAATTGGACTTTTCGATATTGTTCCGCCAGACGTGATGCAGTTTGGCCAGGGGGGTGCCTTTGTGCCTAAGAAGGTTCCAGATCTACTGGACCTGAAGAAAGAGGATGTATCGCGCCTGTCGGGCGTGGCAGTGAGTTCTGTGCGCTATGACGACGCCATTCCAACTCCCATGCGTGATCGCCTGGAAGAGGTGGCCAACACCATCAACATGGTCGCTTCCATGTTCTCAGGCGATGTGAACAAAACAGCCGCCTGGTTCAAAGCCAGGAACCCCATGCTAGGCGACATCTCACCCAGAGACATGATCCGCCTTGGGCGTTATGAACGCCTGCGCAAATTCATCATAAATGCGATGAATGAGCGCAATGCGAAACCGATGACAGCCTAACCAAGACTTATTTTGGGTAGCCGCAAACCACGGATTCCAAGCAAAGGTGTTGGCTCGGCGTCACCACCGAAAGGCATCCTTGAATTGGATCGTTTTTCCAACGCAGATCTTGCGCACTGGCAAAAACTTTCCAACGACCTTGATGAATTAAGTGCATCGCTGTATTTCGGCGTCGAACCTGCTCGCAGGCGGCTTCGATCTAAGCTCTGTGACGCGCTGAAGCAAGCAGGAGGCATACCCCTTGACCTCGAAAATTGGGCAAGGGCGGTGAAGTACCAGTACAGCTTACAGCCGCTCTCCTGTGCGGGAAGTCTTCAATCAGTCGGTGGCCGATTCAATGCAGGATTTGAGCTCGATGACAACACGCTCAATCCTTGGCCAGCACTTTACATAGCCGAAGACTTCGAGACCGCCTACCGAGAAATGTACCAACTCGCGAGCTCAGATCTAACAGATGGACTAAAGCCAGATGAATTGGCACTTGAACAGGCGGTAGGCCTCACGGCGATTTTCCTGACCGGACGAATAGAAAATGTCTTTGATATGACAACTTTCCTTCCTTTGAATACGGTTGGAAGAATCTTCCGTGACGTAAAAATGCCCAAAGAAGCATCGCAACTAGCGAAGAAACTGAAAATTAGCGATAGCAAGAAAATCATGATTCAGAACGGGCAGCAACTGCACACTGCAATCGTGAAGAACAATTGGCGCGTCTGGCCGATGCAATTCGGTACTCCTGCCCCAAGTCAGACCATGGCTGAGTTGATTAAAGCTGCGGGCTACGAAGGGATTCTTTATCCTTCAAGCAAAGGACCGGGACGATGCTTGGTCGTTTTCCCAGAGAATTTTTCAGACCTCTCGCATATTGATCTCGTTGGACCAGCGCCCAGCGCCTCGACCATAACTCGTTTGGACTCAAACACTTCGACGTCACTCGAAGGTTGGGATTCAATTCCCAGAAACAGACGGAAGAACAGCTAGGGCGAGTCTGAATGACCTGATTCAAGAATTCGTTGCGGTGATGCGTTGGGAATGCGCTTGCCGTTGCAAGGTAAGTATCCGGCGATCCCCTTCCCGCGCTGCGATTTGATGGCAGGCTGTGACTGCAGCAGGCTGGGAGCGGGCAGACACGGGTGAAAGGTCAATTCACCTAACGTCCCCTGGCGGAAGGTCGCTTCTATGCCGTGTGTGGCGCTGATGCAGCGTAAACGGACAGTCGAAAAACTCTGTCTTGCGGTGAGTCCGGGCCATAGCAGCCATCGGCCAAAGCCAGCGTTCAGCGGGCGATCAAGCAAAGCGGAAATTCGACTTTTTGGGGAAACCCCCGAATAATTGAGGCTGCTCAAAGGAAAGCAGACGTTCGCGAAAACGTACCCGTTCTTAGTAGCGGTCGTTCGGGGTGCCAAGGTGAACCTGACGACGCCGATTGCAGGTACTCCCAAGCTGGTGACTCGCGGCCCAACACAGGCGCCAGTCAGCCTAATCACCCTGCCAAATACAGTTCCACGCGATCGGTGGTCCAAGTCGCTATTCCGGTGCCAAAGAAGTCAGCATCTTCTGTCCATACCGGGCAGGCAATCGTCATGGCGCAGGCGAGTACAGGCCAGTCGTCGGCATCGCGCATGGCAATTCTTTGCAAAGCCTGGGCTTGTAATCCTGCATAAACATCCAGTTCTAGCGGTCGGACTATGAATTCCAGCGCATCGAGCACTGTGAGCGCCACTTCGCTGTTCACGCCTCTTTTTTCCAGCAACGCGGGGAGGTACTTTCTAGCGTCAGCGTATGCAATATCGGGCGCGAAGAATTGCACTGTGCCTGCGTGGGCAACTATGAGCTCACGTACCCGCTTGCCAAGTACCGCGCGAATCAGGATATTGGCATCCAGAACGATAGCTTTGTTGCTCATGCCACCACAGACACCGGTTTCTTGGGCGTGCTTGCGCGTTTACGGGTGGTTTTGAATTCGGCGACCACCGCGTCCACATCAATGCTTTTGGCTGCAAGCAAGCGATCCAAGGTCTTGCTGGCCTTCTTCAAGGCGGCAACGTCAGCCTCCGCCTGGCCGTGGGTCGGTATGAAGTAACCAATGGTTTGCCCATGGCGCGTCACGGCGACTGGCGTGCTCGACGTAATGAACTCGGCCATGCCGGCCCGGAATTCACGAATCCCCACTTTGGTAGCTTCCATCATTTTTCCTTTGAATTCAACTGCATATTGTGGATTCAAGTGTACACAAAACCGCAGAAAGAGCATAGTACTAAGCTCTTCAAACCAGAGGAGTTTTTCTATGGAAGACACTGCAATACAGGCCATTCGGCCCGTTCAGCCACGTCATGCACCATCTTGGCGTTCCCTTGCTCGTTCTGCCGTCGACCACTCCCTCAATTTCAGACTGAAAAGCCCACAAGATGCAAAACACAAAAGCAAACTCCACCGCAAGAATGCCGACCTGGTTTATTCCCCATGGGGGCGGGCCATGCTTCTTCATGGAATGGAGCCCGCCTGACGCATGGCATCGGATGGCCGAATTTTTGAAAAATGTGGCGTCTACCTTGCCACGTAGACCGAAAGCCATTGTGCTGGTGTCGGCCCACTGGCTCACGCCCGATGCAACCGTTACCAGTGGCGCACATCCTGATCTCATTTACGACTACTACGGTTTCCCGCCCCACACCTATGAGCTGACGTACCCAGCCCCCGGCGCCCCGGCCTTGGCTGAGCAGATCGTACAAACGCTTCGCGCCGCAGGGATCGCCAGTTCCACAGATTCCCAGCGCGGGTTTGACCATGGCGTTTTCATTCCGCTGAAGTTGATGTTTCCGGATGCCGAGATACCCGTCGTGCAGCTGTCACTCAACGAGTCGTTGGATCCGCAACAGCATTTGGACACCGGTCGTGCGCTGGAGTGCCTGCGTGACCAGGACGTGTTGATCATTGGTAGTGGAATGAGCTTTCACAATATGCGAGCCTATGGCAATCCGCAATACGGCACTGTGTCAGACGCCTTTGATGCATGGCTGACGAGCGCCGTTGAATCAAGTCCGCAAGAGCGTAACAGGCTCCTAGCAAACTGGGAACAGGCGCCCGGTGCGCGTCAGTGCCATCCCCTGCGTGCTGAGGAACATCTGATTCCTTTGATGACCGTTGCGGGAGCGGCCGGTGGTGACGCCGGTAGCAAGATGTTTGCAGACCGAGTGATGGAGACAACGCTGTCAGCGTTTAGTTTTGGCTAGGTAGATAGCGGCCTCGTGATACCTTCATACGGACGGTATTGGATCTGCTTGGCGCCAGGAGCGGCCGCTAGCCAATTTTTTTTCGGAGGCCTGCGATAGGCTGATTCTGTTGGAAAACCCAATTTGCCGATCGCGCCGCCATTGACGCCGTGTTTCAAATCGAGTGTTTCAACAGAGTTGGCCTGACGCGGTCGCACACGAGCAGCCGCTTTGAGAAACACCTGTATCAATTTGCCTGCACGTCTACCGTGCCGAACGCGACGCGCCACCCTGGAAACCGCAGTGCGCAAGAAGGTGAAACCGCCCGGTGAATAGCGCCAAGTTCAACTTCAGCTTCGCCCAAAAAGGCGGCTGCCTTGCGGAATTGCATTCTTAAATGCAGTAAGTCAAGACGCTTACGCGGTTTTTTCGGGTTGATCAGGGCCACTTTTGTTGGCCGACATTAAATCCGCAATCACCCGCCGCAGCCACTGGCAGCCCGGGTCATTATGAAAGCGTTTATGCCAGTGCTGCTTCACGTCGTACTGTGGCAATGAGAAGGGCACCGGAAAAATGCGCACCGCTGCGCGCCCTTGCAGTACATCGGCCAGACGCTCGGGGATGGTGAGGATCAAATCGGTTTGCTCCACTACCAGGGCCGCACCGATGAAGTTGGGGATGTTCAGAGAAACTTTGCGCTGTAGGCCGAGGCGCTCAATCTCCAGGTCTAGAATCAACGGGCCGGCACCAGAAGAACTGATGACCGCATGGTTTTCGTTGATAAACTGCTCAAGGTGTAGCTGCTTCTGGATGCGGGGGTGGTGGGCGCTGACCATGCAGACAAACTTCTGCGAGAACAAGACGTTTTGGTAGAAACCGGCGTCCAATTGCGGCATCAGGCCCAAGGCTAAATCGACTTCACCACTTTCTAGCAAGCGCGCAATGTCGCTGCGGATTGGCAACACATCTATACGAACCCCCGGCGCCGAATGACTTAGTGACTCCCAAAGCCGCGGTAAGAGCACCAGTTGGCTAATGTCGGTCATGCAAATGCGAAACAACCGTTTAGAAGTGGCCGCGTCAAAGTGGATTTGCTGCCCCATCACAACTTCTAACGCTTCGAGCAGGTTGCGCACCGGACGCACCAAGCCCTCTCCAAAGGGGGTGGGGTCCATGCCGTTGGAGGTGCGCACAAATAGCGGATCGCCAAAATGGTGGCGCAACTTGGACAGGGCCACGCTCACAGCTGGTTGGCCCAAGTCCAGCAAGACGGCAGCTTCGGTCACGCTGCGCATCTTGTAGATCGCGTCAAACACCTGCAGCAAGCGAATTTCAATCGTTTCAATGGCCATGGCGTGTGGTCGAGCTTTATTCGAATTTTGAATACACCATATTAATCGGCTCGCATTGTCACAGCCGCACCCTGCTTCTAAGCTCCGCTCCATTCCAAATAGCACTATGGAGACAGCATGTCCTTACCTGAACTGGGGCGCCTCGAAGACCTGCCCCAAGACTACCGCGACGATCTAAGCGCGCAAAACCTGGTGCCCTTGTGGCCCAGTCTGCGCTCGGTACTGCCACCGGGTAAGCCCGTACCGCCGCGCACCCGCGCCACTGCCTGGAACTACCAGGCAATGCGTCCGCTGTTACTCAAGGCTGGCGAACTCACTCCTATAGAAAAAGCCGAGCGCCGCGTGCTGGTGCTGGCCAACCCAGGCCACGGTCTGGAAAAAATGCAGGCCAGCTCCACCATTTACCTCGGCATGCAGTTGTTGCTGCCGGGTGAGTGGGCCCCGGCCCACCGCCACACCCCGAATGCGGTGCGCATGATTGTGGAAGGCGAAGGCGCCTACACCACGGTGGACGGCGAAAAGTGCCCCATGCAGCGCGGCGACCTGATCCTCACACCCACCGGCCTATGGCATGAACACGGCCACGAAGGCGACAAGCCGGTGATCTGGTTGGATGTGTTGGACCTGCCCATGGTCTATTACATGGAAGCTTCGTACGTCACCGAAGGGAAAGCACAGACTATCAGCAGCGACGCCGCTGGCCTGGCCTACCAGCGCGGTGGCGTGGTACCTGCGCCCATGTTTACCCGCAGTGAATCGTCATTCCCGATGCTGCGCTACCCCTGGGTCGATGTGCGCGCGGCGCTGCAAACCCTCGCACGAACCCAACCGGAGATTGAAGCAGTGCAAGTGGCTTACATCAACCCCGAAACAGGTGCTGACGCGCAAAAGATTCTGGGTTTCTCGGCCCTTATGTTGCGCCCCGGCGAAACCCTGCAGATGCCAGCCCGCTCGTCGGCAACCGTGTTCCATGTGATTGAGGGCGGTGCTGCAGTGGTGGCAGAAGCCAGCCGCTTTGCACTGGGCGAGGCCGACACCTGCTGCCTCCCAGGTTACACGGCGATCAAGCTCGTCAACGCATCAGCTACTGAGGCCACTTTTATCTTTATGGCAGACGACGCACCGCTACAGAAAAAACTCGGCGTCTACGAAGTCCGCAACGCTGAAAACTAACCACCGATTCCATTAATAAAGCACATTCCATGACCAACTACACCTTCGCTCCTGCCCCCGTGTTCTCGCTGCCCATTCAGGGCGCGCAAGCACGCTTTCCCGTCAAGCGCATCTTCTGTGTGGGGCGCAACTACCACGCCCACGCCGTCGAGATGGGCCGCCCAGTGGACAAGTCCACCATGAAGCCCTTCTACTTCATCAAGGACGCCAGCACGCTGGTCGAGTCCGGTGCGACCGTGCCCTATCCCTGCGGTACCAGTAACTACCACTTTGAGATGGAGCTGGTGCTGGCGATTGGCGCAGAAGGTTTCCGCGTTCAGGAGGCCGATGCTGCCAGTCTGATTTTTGGCTATGCCGCCGGCCTTGACATGACCCGGCGCGATCTGCAACTGGTCGCCCGTGACCAGGGCCGCCCCTGGGATCTGGGCAAGAACTTTGAGAAGTCGGCTGTCTGTTCACCCCTGGTCCCCATAGGGGAACTCGGTGTCCTGCAAGCCGGGCCCATCGCGCTGCAAGTCAACGGCACAACCAAACAGACCTCCGATCTTTCGCAACTGATATGGAACATCCCCGAGCTGCTGGCCGACCTGTCGCAGTACTACCACCTGCAGGCCGGCGATCTGATCTACACCGGTACGCCCGAGGGCGTGGGCGCGGTGGTGACTGGTGACCGGATCACCGGTCAGATTGCGCAGGTCGGAGATGTGGAGCTGACCATTGGCGCAGGCGAATAAGTAAACAAAACCCGAGGAGACGAGATGAAACATCAAACTTCCCCTGTACTGCCGGTATTGGTCTCTGGCGGTGGCATTGGTGGGCTGGCCGCAGCACTGGCCCTGGTACGCCAAGGCTTTGAAGTCACGGTATTCGAGCAGGCCCCTGCGATCGGTGAAATCGGCGCCGGCATCCAACTGGGCCCGAATGCCTTCCACGCCTTTGACGCCCTGGGCGTGGGCGACAAGGCACGCAGCCGCGCGGTGTACACCGACTACATGGTGATGCATGACGCCTTGGACGAGTACCAGGTCGGCAAGATCCCCACGGACGACGCCTTTATTCAGCGCTTTGGCAACCCCTATGCGGTGATCCACCGTGTGGATGTGCACCTGTCGCTGCTCGAAGGCGCACAGGAAACCGGCAAAGTACAGTTTCTCACCGACACCCGGATCGTGCGCGTGGAGCAAGACGAAAACGCGGTGACGGTGTTTGACCAGAACGGCAAGGCCTACCAGGGCGTGGCCCTGATCGGAGCCGACGGCGGCAAATCGGTGGTACGTCAGCAATTTGTGAACGACCCGCCGCGCGTCACCGGCCATGTGGTCTACCGCGCAGTGGTGGAGAAGAAAGATTTTCCGGAAAACCTGCAATGGAACGCGGCCAGCATCTGGGTCGGCCCGAATTGCCATTTGGTGCATTACCCGTTGCGTGGTGGCGAGCAGTACAACGTGGTCGTGACTTTCCACAGCCGCGAAAAGGAAGTGTGGGGCGTGACCGAAGGCAGCAAGGAAGAAGTGGAAAGTTACTTCCAGGGTATCTGCCCCAAGGCACGGCAACTGATAGAGCTGCCCAAGACTTGGACGCGCTGGGCCACCGCCGATCGCGACCCCATTGACACCTGGGTGTTTGGCCGCACTACCCTTTTGGGCGACGCCGCCCACCCCACCACGCAGTACATGGCCCAGGGCGGCTGCATGGCGCTGGAAGACGCGGTCACGCTGGGCGAGGCTTTACGCGTCCACCAGAACGACTGGCCCAAGGCCTTGGCGCTGTACCAAAAATCCCGCGTGGCACGTACCGCCCGCATCGTATTGTCGGCCCGCGAGATGGGCCGTCTCTACCACGCCAAAGGCGTGGAGCGCCTGGTGCGCAACGACCTCTGGAAGGGCCGTAGCCCCGAGCGCTTTTATGACGCGATGGAGTGGCTCTATGGCTGGAACGTGGGCAACTGCCTGGCTGCGGAATAAGAGCCATGCAACTCCACAACTTTTTTCGCAGCGGCACCTCGCACCGCCTGCGCATTGCCCTGAACCTCAAAGGGTTGCATTACGACTACGTGGCGGTGGACCTGCGCAAGAACGCGCACCAGTCTGCTGCCTTCAAGGCGCTCAATCCCCAGGGCCTGGTGCCAGCACTGGTGGACGCAGACCTGGTGCTAACGCAGTCGGTAGCCATCATCGAGTGGCTGGAAGAGCGCTACCCGACACCGGCGCTGCTGCCTGTTGATGTGAACGACCGGGCCCGCGTGCGGGCGCTGGCGGCCATCGTGGGTTGCGATATCCACCCCGTCAATAACAAACGTATTCTGGACACGCTGCGTGCCAGTTTTAACGCGGACGACACGGCAGTCAACGTCTGGTGCGCCACCTGGATCAGCACCGGATTTGCCGCACTTGAAACCCTGTTGCAAGCAGACGCTTCGCGCGGTGCCTTTTGCTTTGGCAACGCACCCACTATTGCCGATGTCTACTTGATCCCACAGGTGGAAAGTGCCCGCCGCTTCAAGGTCGACCTGACGCAGTACCCCGCCATCGTGGCCATAGACCGTGCCTGTGCCCAGTTACCTGCTTTTGCACGCGCCGCACCCGCAGCGCAACCCGACGCTTCCTGAAACTTAAAAATAACCGAGGAGAACTTCATGACACCTATCACCAAACGCAATTTTCTTTCCACCCTGATCGCTGCCACCCTGTTGGCACTGGGCACACCTGCGGCACACGCAGCCGAGCCGCTGAAGGTCGGTATGGTGCTACCTATGTCCGGCCCGTTTGCCTCTTACGGCAAGCAGATAGAAGCGGGCGCACGCCTGTATCTGGCACAAAGCGGCGGCGTGTTTTCCGGGCGCAAGGTCGAGCTGATCATTAAGGACGACACCGGTGTGGCGCCAGAAATCAGCAAGCGTGCAGCACAAGAGCTTGTGGTCAAAGACAAGGTTGACATCCTAGCCGGCTTTGGGCTGACACCCTCGGCCTTTGCCGTGGCGCCCATCGCCACCGAAGCCAAGAAGCCCATGATTGTGATGAACGCCGCCACCTCGGCCATCACTACCAAGTCCGACTACATCCTGCGCGTCTCGCACACGCTGCCGCAGGTAACCGCACCCATCGCATCCTGGGCCGCCAAGAACAATATCAAAAAAGTGTTCACTCTGGTGGCTGATTTTGGCCCCGGCCTGGATGCCGCAGCCCAGTTCAAGAAGACTTTTACCGCCGCCGGTGGTGAAGTGGTCGGCGAAGTACGCACCCCCGTGAAGAGCCCGGACTTCGCGCCCTTCCTGCAAAAGATCAAGGACGCAGCGCCCGAAGCGGTATTCTTGTTTGTGCCACCAGGCGAGCAGACCATTGCCTTTATCAAGGGCTTTGTCGAGCGTGATCTGGCCAAGGCCGGCATCCGCATCATCGCCACCGGCGACCTGAGCGATGAAGACATTCTGGACAGCCTGGGTGACGGCGCTTTGGGTGTGGTTAACTCCATGCAATACGCCGAGAGCCACAACTCGCCCGAGAACAAGACCTTCACCGCCGCCTTTGCCAAGGCCAACCCCGGCATGCGTCCGGGCTACATGGCGGTGGCCGGCTTTGACGGCTTGCAGCTAATCGCCAAGACGCTTGAAAAAACCGGTGGCGATGCAGAAGGTGACAAGTTCATGGCTGCGGCAAAAGGCATGGCCTGGACCAGCCCGCGCGGCCCCATCAGCATTGACCCGCAGACGCGCGACATCATCCAGACCATTTACATCCGCAAGGTGGAAAAGGTCGCCGGCAAACTGCAGAACGTGGAGTTCGACCAGGTCGCCAACTTCAAAGACCCTGGCAAGCAGTAAGCCTGCAAACGTTTCACCTCTGAAGCCGCTTCTCTCATGACAGTCCTATTCGATGGCATTGCCTCGGGCATGCTGCTATTCCTCATCAGCGTGGGCCTGTCGGTCACGCTGGGGCTGATGAACTTTGTCAACCTGGCCCATGGCGCGTTTGCCATGGTGTGGGGTTATGTCTGCGTCACCCTGCTTAACCGCCTGGGTGTTCCGTTCCTGCTGTCGCTTCCCTTGGCCGCGTTGTCGACGGCAGCGGTTGGCGTGCTGCTCGAGCGGGTGCTGTACCGCCGTCTGTACGGTGCCACACACCTCGACCAGGTGCTGTTTTCTATCAGCCTGGTGTTCATGTCCATGGCGGCCGCCACCTACTTCTTTGGCGCGCAGCAGCAGCCGCTGCAGCTGCCGGAGTTTCTGCGTGGGCAGTTCAAGCTGCCTGGTCTGGACATGGGCGTGTACCGCCTGTTCCTGATCGTTGTCAGCAGCCTGCTTGCCTGGGGCCTCCAAGCTCTGGTGAGCGGTACTCGCTTGCCAGAAGGCCAGTTCGGCGCCCTGCCAGCGGTCGGCCCGGCGCAGGCTCTGCACGGCCGGGTTGCCGGCCAGCAGGGTATTCACAGCCAAGGGATTGGTTTGCATAGTAGTCCTTTGCCGCGCCTCAGCGCGCAGCCTTGCGGCCAAACAGGCCCTGTGGGCGCAACACCAGCGTCACCACCATCACCGCGTAGATGAGGAAGGAGCCGACCTCGGGCACGTAGTACTTGCCCGCCACATCCACCACGCCCAGGATCAGCGAGGCCACCAAGGAGCCGGTGATGCTGCCGCTGCCACCCACGGCCACCACGATCAAAAAGTACACCACGTACTTCACCGGAAAGCCCGGATCCAGCCCCAGCATCTCCACCCCCATGGCACCACCCAGCCCGGCCAGCGCCGTGCCCAGGGCAAAGGTGAGGGTGAACACACGCTCTACATTGATGCCCACGCCACGTGCGGCGCGCGGGTTGTCCACCGAGGCACGCAGACGCGCACCAAAGCGCGTGCCGCTCACCAGGGCCTGCAGGCCCCAGGCAATCAGACCGCTCACCACGATGAGGAAGACGCGGTACACGCCCATGTCCAGCCCCGGCAGCTTGAACTGCCCGCGCAAAAACTCAGGCAACTGCAGCGGCTGCTGGTTGGCGCCAAAGCAGTAGTTGGCCGCAGCCATGGACATGAACACCAGGCTGATGGAAAACAGCACCTGGTCTAGGTGCGTGGCGCCATACAGGCGGCGGTACAGCACGCGCTCCAGCACCACGCCCACGGCAGCAGTAGCCAGTGCGGCCAGGGGAAGCGCCAACAAAAAGGGCACGCCCAGGCGGTTGAGCAGGCTGACGCAGACATAGCCACCCACCATGGCAAAAGCGCCATGGGCCAGGTTGACAAAGTTCATCAGCCCCAGCGTGACCGACAGGCCCACGCTGATCAGGAACAGCAGCATGCCGGAGGCAATCCCATCGAATAGGACAGTCATGGCTTACTGCTTGCCAGGGTCTTTGAAATTGGCAACCTGGTCGAACTCCACGTTCTGCAGCTTGCCCGCCACTTTTTCGACTTTGCGGATGTAGATGGTCTGCACGATGTCGCGGGTTTGCGGGTCTATGCTGATGGGGCCGCGCGGGCTGGTCCAGGCCATGCCCTTGGCAGCCGCCATGAACTTGTCGCCCTCGGCGTCGCCACCGGTTTTCTCCAGCGTCTTGGCAATCAGCTGCAGGCCGTCAAAGCCCGCAACGGCCATGTAGCCCGGACGCATGCCAGGGTAGGCCTTGGCAAAGGCGGCGGTAAAGGCCTTGTTCTCGGGCGAGTTGTGGCTCTCGGCATACTGCATGGAGTTGACCACGCCCAGTGCGCTGTCGCCCAGGCTGTCCAGGATGTCTTCATCGCTGATGTCGCCGGTGGCGATGATGCGGATGCCGGCCTTGGCCAGGTCACGCTCGGCAAAGCCCTTGAGGAAGGCCACAGTCTGCTCGCCCGGCGGCACAAACAGGAACACGGCCTCGGGCTGCGCGTCCTTGATCTTCTGCAGGAAGGGCGCGAAGTCCGGGCTCTTCACGGGGGTGCGCACCTCGCCCACGATTTCGCCACCGGCAGCGGTAAAGGTCTTCTTGAACTGGGCCTGTGCATCCAGGCCGGGGCCGAAGTCGGCCACCAGGGTAAAGACCTTCTTGATCTTGCTCTTGGCTGCCCAGGAGGCAATCGGCGCGGTCACCTGCGGCAGCGTGTGCGAGACGCGCAGGATGTAGTCGGACTTGGTGGTGATGGCTGAGGTGGCGGCGTTCATCACAACCATGGGCTTCTTGGCTTCGGTGGCGATGGGTGCCACGGCAAAGGCTGAAGGGGTGAGGCCAAAGCCGGCCAGGATGTCGACCTTGTCCTTCACCACCAGCTCTTGCGCTGCGCGCTTGCTGATCTCGGGCGCCACGCCGGTGTCGTCCTTGATGATGAGCTCGACCTTGCGGCCCGCGAAGCTGCCGCCGTTTTGCGCCAGGTACAGGCGCGCGCCGCTCTCGATCTGTTTGCCATACGAGGCAAAGGGGCCAGACATGGGCAGCACCATGCCGATCTTCAGGGGCTCGGCCGCGTGGGCGGCGGTGGCACCCAGGGCCAGCAAAACAGCACCGCTTAGGGTGGATATAAAAATGCGTTTGTTGATTGTCTTCATGGGGTTCTCCTCGGTTTTATAAAAGTTCAGGCCGCGTCGGGCTGCACTGCGGGTGCCGCGCGCGCAAAGGCCTCGAGCGCGCTGCAGGCCTGGTCAATGGCCACGATGGCCGGGTAGGGCGCCAGGTCCACCTGGAAGCGCCGGGCACTCTCGACTTGCGGGATCAGGTAGACATCGGCCAGCGTGGGCGTGTTGCCAAAGCAGAAGGCACCGCGTTGGGGATCGGCCTGCAGCAGGGTTTCCAGGGCCTCAAAGCCGGCGCTGATCCAGGTGCCGCACCAGGCGTTGATGGCTGCATCGTCGGCAACGAAGCGCGCACGCAGGGTGTCCAGAATGCGCTTGTTGTTGATGGGGTGGATGTCGCAACCCACGATGGCGGCCAAGGCACGCACGCGGGCCCGGTCGTTGACATCAACGGGCAGCAGTGCCGGTGTGGGGTAGCGCTCTTCCAGCCACTCCAGTATGGCCACGGACTGCGTCAGCACCAGGTCCCCCTCCACCAACGCGGGCACCAGGCCTTGCGGGTTGAGCGCCTTGAACGCAGCAGATTGGTGCGCGTTCTTGCGCAGATCTACCGCCACATAGTCGTAGCGCAGGCCCTTGAGGTTGAGGGCGATGCGCAGGCGGTGCGAAGTGCCGCTGCGAAAGAAGTTATGGAGTTGCATGGTCTTCAAGCCGCAGCCAAGCAGTTATCCACGTTCCAGCCGTAGAGCCATTCCATCGCGTCATAAAAACGCTCGGGCGTGCGGCCCTTCCACAGGTCGTTGCGCACCAGACGCTCCACGCCCTTGGCGTGGTAGAGGCGGCCCATCTCGCGGCCCGAGAGCACGATGCGCGCCGTGCGGGCCACGCGGGACTTCTGGTACAGCGCCAAGGCTTTGGGCCAGTCGTTCTGGTGCACGCGCAGGGCCTCGCCCAGGGTGACCGCATCTTCCAGCGCCATGCAGGCGCCCTGCGCCATGTACTGCGTGGTGGGGTGGGCGGCGTCGCCCAGGATGGTGGTGCGGCCAAACACCCAGGTGTCTATGGGCTCGCGGTCGGCCGTGGCCCAGCGCTTCCAGGTCTTGGGCAGGTCGATGAGCTGGCGGGCCTTGGGGCAGATGCCCTGGAAGTAGCTCTGCACTTCTTCCTTGCTGCCGTCGGTCACGCCCCACTGTTCCTTCTCGCGGCTGTGGAAGGTCACCACCACGTTGTACTGCTCGCCGCCACGCAGCGGGTAGTGCACCAGGTGGCAGTGCGGGCCGACCCAGATGCTGGCCGCGTTCCACTGCAGGTTCTCGGGGAAGTCTTTCTTCTCGACCACGGCGCGGTAGACCACATGGCCGGTGACGCGGGGCGGGTCGTTGACAAACTGCTGGCGCACCACGCTCTTGCCACCGTCGGCACCAATCAGGGCCACACCCTGGTAGGACTTGCCGTTCTGGTCGAACACCGTCACCGAGTGTTCGTCCTGCTCCACGCGCTCGATGCGGGTGTTGGTCAAAAACTGCACGCGGCCGGTTTCCTGTGCGCCTTCCAGCAGCGAGAGGTGTACATCCACACGGTGGATCACCGCATAGGGGTTGCCAAAGCGCTGGATGAAGGCTTCACCCGTGGGGATCTTGCCGACCTGGTATTCGTCCAGCGCGTCGTGCATCACCATGTAGTCGGTGTAGACGGCGCGGCCACGGGCCTTGTCGCCTATACCCAGGGCGTCAAAGGCGTGGAAGGCGTTGGGCCCGAGCTGAATGCCCGCGCCAATCTCGCCAATCTCGGGGGCCTGTTCAAACACCGTGACCGCAAAGCCCTGGCGCACCAGGGCCAGGGCTGCGGCCAGGCCGCCAATGCCGCCGCCGGATACCAGCACGCGTTGGGCAGCGGTCTGCGCTGCGGGAAGTTGCTGTGCCATCGTGTCTCCTTGTGTGGGGGTTATTCGGCCGCGCCGACAGTGAGCGCCACCGTGCCGACCTGGGCGATCTGGCCGGTGATGACGTCACCACTCACCACCGCACCCACGCCCTCGGGCGTTCCGGTGTAGATCAGGTCGCCGGGCTGCAGGTGGTAGTACTGCGACAGGTCGGCCAGCAGCTCGGGGATGTTCCAGATCAGCTGCGACAGGTCGGCGGTTTGCTTGGGCACACCGTTCACTTGCAGCGCGATGGCGCCGGATTGCAGCACACCCAATTCGCCTGCAGGAACCAGGGGCGCACAGACGGCGGACTTCTCGAAGTCCTTGCCCAGATCCCAGGGGCGGCCCTGCTCACGGGCTACCAGCTGCAGGTCGCGCCGTGTCATGTCCAGACCGGCGGCATAGCCATAGACCAGGGCGGCCGCGTCCGACTCCTGGACGCGAAAGCCCGAGGCGCCAATGGCCACCACCAGCTCCATCTCAAAGTGGTAGTTGCTGGTGCCGCAGGGATAGGGCACGGTTGCACCCGACTCCACCAATGTGGATGCGGCCTTGATGAAGTAGAAGGGCTTCATGCTGGCCTTGTCCACCGGGCGGCCCATCTCCACCGCGTGGGCGTGGTAGTTGCGGCCCACGCAAAAGATGCGGTTCACGGGGAAGCGGGAGTCGGTGCACTGCACAGGCAGTGAGTAAACGGGAGTGGGGGGGAAGAGGTAGTTGGTCATGGGTTGGGTCTTGAAAATGAATGGGTGTGGAATCAGGCGGTGTGCGCTTCGCGCACTTCATAAACGCCCAGCTTTTTCTGCAGCGGTGCGTCATCGGCCACAAAGATGAAAGCGGCTTCACTGGCGGAGGCATTGACCAGCGTGGTGGCGGTGTAACCCGGGATGCAGCAGGTGTCTGCACCGCCCAGGGAAAAGCGGTCGGCTTCGGTGCTGACCGAGGCGCCGCCCTCAATCACATGGAACACGGTGGCGCTGGAGCGTGCGGGCAGCTGCAGTGTCTCGCCGGGGCGCAGCATCAGGGCCGAGAAGCCCAGGATCTTTTGCGCGTCTCCCCCGGTCTCGGGGTTGATGTAGGCCACTTGCACGGCCTCGATTTCCGGCTGGGTCTGTGCCAGGGTGAGCAGAGCGGCGCGCACGTCCACCCAGGGGTAACGCAGCATGGGGTAGGGGCTGGCGCTGCGCTCGAACAAAGGCGCGGGCACCACGCCACCGCGCTGGTAGGCCAGACCCGCGGCATCGCTGGTCACGGTCTGTGCGCGGCCTTCGGTGACATACGAGGCTTCCATGTAATAGACCATGGGCAGGTCCAGCACATCCAGCCAGACCACGGGTTTGTCGCCGTCATGGCCGTGCTCATGCCACAGGCCCGTGGGTGTGAGGATCAGGTCGCCGCGTTGCATCAGGCACTTCTCGCCGTCTACCGTGGTGTAGGCGCCTTCGCCCTCCACGATCATGCGCACCGCATTGGGCGTGTGGCGGTGGGCCGGGGCCCATTCGCCGGGGAGCAGCAGCTGCATGCCCAGGTAGATGGTGGAGCTGGCCTGCATCTTTTCCAGGCCGTGGCCGGGGTTGGCCAGCACCAGCACGCGGCGTTCGGCTTTTTCGATGGGGGTGAGGTCACCGGCGCGCAGCAGCAGCGGGCGCAGGGCCTGGTAGTTCCAGGTGGTGGCGCGGGTGCGCGGTGCGGGCTTGCCCGGCGGCAGCACGGCGCGCAGGCTGGGCCACAGGGGCACCAGGTTTTGCGCGCTCAGTTCGTCACGGTAGTCTTGGGGCAGGTCTTCAAGGCGGCCCAGTTCGGGTAAGTGCATGCGGTCTCCACGGCGTTGTTTGGAATGGGGTGGAGCGTAAAAGCCGGGCGCCGGGCTGACAATGCAAGGCGCTTAATATGGCGTATTCGAAATTCGAATACACCACCAAGACACAACAAGACGAGACACGACATGGCCCTGGACACGATTGAAATCCGCTTGCTGCAGGTGTTTGACGCGATCTACAAGATGCGCAGCGTGACCGAGGCCGCCGTGGCCCTGGACCTGGGGCAACCGGCGGTGAGCGTGGCCCTGTCCAAGCTGCGCCACCACTTTGGCGACCCGCTGTTTGTGCGCACCTCATCGGGCATGGAGGCCACGCCCTTTAGTGAGGGCCTGGTGCGCCCGGTGCGCGGCTTGCTGGATGCGCTAGAAGTGGTGCTGGGCCATCAGAACACCTTTGATCCGGCTACGTCCAAGCGCCTGTTTCGCATCTGCATGACCGACATCAGCCAGCTGGTGCTGTTGCCGCGGCTGTGGAAGGCGCTCAGCGTGGATGCGCCGGGTGTGCGCATCGACGTGCTGCCGCTGGGCAGCGACATTGCGCGTATGCTGGAAAGCGGTGAGGCCGACCTGGCCCTGGGCTTGGTACCGCAACTCGAAGCCGGCTTCTACCAAAACGTGCTGTTCTCGCAGAAGTATGCCTGCATGGTCAGCGCGCACCATCCGCGCATCCAGAAGGAGCTGCGGCTGGAACAATTTGCCAGTGAGGGCCACGCGGTGGTCAGCTCATCGGGTGCGGCGCCCCTGATCCTGGAGCAGGAGCTGGAGCGCCTGGGGATACAGCGCAAGATCTCGCTCAACATCCCCAACTTCATCGGTGCCGCGCTGGTGGTGGAGCACACCGAGCTGATCCTCACCATCCCCGAACGCCTGGCCGATGTGCTGCAGGGGCGTGCTGCGGTGCGCATCTTCCCGGTGCCCTTTCCCATGCCGCAGTACGGCGTCAAGCAGCACTGGCATGAGCGTTTTCACAACGACCTAGGATCGCAGTGGCTGCGGCGCGTTATTACTGAACTGATGTCTGCAAGCTCCAGCGCGCGTGCACAAGCCAAAACGTACTGAACTATGAAGATTCAATCCACGCACGGGTTGGATCGACTACGAACCTCTATCCCATGCGGGTATCGCGTTGGAAAAGAACCCCAGCAGGCAGACCGATCACAATAACCGCGGTGCAGAACATGCGCACCGCCATTTCAAGGCCCCAGCGGTCGGCAATCCAACACATGCCCATCACCGGCATCATGCTGCCGACGTAGCCGATCACCATGTAGGTGGACATCAGACCCGATTGATTGCCGGGATTCGCAAGGCGATTTACCACGGACATGCTGGCGACCATGGTCATGGCGTGTCCGATTGCGGTCAGCAACACACCCAAAGCAAACAATAGGGCTGAGCCCACCCGCAGGTTACCCATCAACACCGCATTACTAGCCGCCAGACCACACAAGCCAAAAAAGCCGCACCATTGTGTCGGCATGCGGCCGACCATGATTTGAATCACGGCAGAACCCAGTAGGATCACTGCAATAGCGATACCACTGACCGCAGGGCCATGCCATGGCACCAGCTTATCCAGAATCAAAGGTGTCATGGACGCATAAAGACCGAAGACGGCAAATGCCAAAAACGCCAGGCAACAGGTCAACACAAATGACTTCGAAACATCCGATGCGGGCCACGTGAGCTTGGGCAAGAAATTGCGGCATTGAAAGGGCTCGACGTGATGGTGTGTGGCGTCCTCAGGCGACTCCAGGCGGCTTAAGGCAATCAGGCCCAAGACGCCCAAGATCAGAGTGGGAACATAGGCGCTAACCAAAGGGGCTGGGGCCCATTGACCAATGATGCCTCCCACCAGTGGACCGATACCAAAACCGAAGGCCATCAAGAAACCATTTACCGTTGCCGTGCGTTGCAAATTTTCGGGTCGGGCCAGCTTGGACAAGCCCGACGCTGCGCTCACCATAACGATGCACTGAATTAGATCATGCGAACTACATGCGCGAATTGCCAATTTCCTCGTTGGGAATAAGTTAGAAAGGTTGGATTTGAAGCCCCTGGGGACAAAGCGGGTGCACACGACTATCGGCTTTCGAGTGGTTCGGTTCAACGCCTGTCAAAAGCAGGTCGAGGCATACGCCAAACTACCTACAGCAGCAGGTGTGCATGTTGCTGAGACAAACGGCCAAACCAGACTCCTGCAACAAGTCAGGGTGACAATTGTGTAGATGCCTCGTTTAAGCGTTCTTCGAAAGAGTGGTAATTGATGCGTTCGTAGAGTTCTTCTCGCGTTTGCATTGTGTCAATGACATTGCGCTGGGTGCCATCCGACCGAATGGCATGAAAAACAGCTTCGGCAGCTTTGTTCATCGCCCGAAATGCTGATAGCGGATACAGGACCATAGCCACGCCGGTTTCACTCAATTCTTCAACCGAAAACAAGGGCGTGCGACCAAATTCAGTGATGTTGGCAAGTACCGGGACGTTCACGGCCGCCGCAAAGCGTCTGTAGGTTTCCAAATCAGTGACTGCCTCTGCGAAAATTCCGTCAGCGCCTGCAGCCACGTACTGAATAGCGCGCTCAATGGCCGCATCAATGCCTTCCTGCACTATCGCGTCGGTGCGGGCAATCAGAAAGAAATCGGTATCTGTTCTTGCATCGGTGGCGGCCTTCACACGATCGGCCATTTCCTGACAGGAAACCAATTCCTTGCCAGGCCGGTGGCCACAGCGCTTGGCACCCACCTGGTCTTCGATGTGGCAGGCCGCTGCGCCCGCCTTGCTGAGGCTTCTAACCGTGCGGGCGATATTGAACATGCTGGGCCCGAAGCCCGTATCAATGTCAACAACAAGCGGAATATCACATACATCGGTAATACGCCGCACGTCAATCAAAACATCCTCCAGTGTGATGATCCCCAAATCCGGCATACCCAGCGATCCTGCGGAGACGCCTCCGCCTGAAAGATAAATCGCTTTGAATCCTGCGCGTTGGGCGAGCAATGCATGGTTGGCATTGATGGTTCCAACAATCTGCAAGGGAACTTCTGCTTTCAGGACTGAGCGAAAGCGGTTGCCGGCGGAGTGCGAAAGTGTGATGGGGCTGTTCATTGGAAAGTCTTTACAGTGAATGGGCGCAAGGACGGAGGAGCTCGTTGGGCCTTGCCAACCAGCTTGGGATGCATGCAAGGAAAAGGACAAAGTCTAGGGCGCTTGCCAGGCCGATGGCAGTAGGCTTAGGCGAAAGGAGTATTTGGCGATATTGAATGTTGTGAATTCAACCGAATAGTCTTTTCACGCTGCTGCTGTTGGCAAGCACAGGTCCCGAAGGCAGACTCTGTCACCATGAACATTTTGGTACTTATCTGCGGCATCGCGGATCCTAAATATCCGCTGCCCCGCGACATCAGCGTCTCAGCACTGGAAGGTGCACGTGCTGCACATGTGCTCTTGAGCCCCTTTGACGAAGCAGCATTGGAAATTGCATTGAAGTTGCGCGACACCAACCCCGCAGTGCATATCACTGCATTGGTTTTGGCGCGCTCGGCAATGGATCCCCTGTTGCGTACTGTGGGAAGCTTGCGACCGGATGTCACAAGGGGCCTGGATAGCAACGGTTTACCGGCCTGGGATGGGTTAGGCATGGCACGGGTACTTGCCGATGCGGTATCTCAACTGGAGCATGCGCCTGACCTGCTTCTGCTGGGTCGTGAACTGGGCGACTATGACGACGGCACTGCCCCGGTAGCTGTGGCACAGGCGCTCAGGATGAACTACTCCAAGCTGATTTTCTCAGCGACCCTGGAGGGTGCTTGTGTACACGGGGTGCGCCAGAATGCTGCACAGCAAGAAAGCATACGACTTGCGCTACCCGCGGTGCTGAGTGTGACAAACGATGCCCGCAACAAACTGCGCCATCCCCTGTTGAAAAATGTCATGGAGGTAAAGAAAATCGCATTCAAGGTATTGAACTGTCTCCAGACAACTTCTGCATGCGTTCAGCTTGCGAACGTGGGCGCGGCGGTTGAGCGACCGCGCAGCACGGTTTGTCAGATGGTGTCGGGCGATACAGATGCCCAAGTGGAGATGTTGGCAGCGCTGCTGCTAGAGAAAGCGAGCGCCCAATGAACACAAATGCAAAGCGACGCGTGGCCGTTGTGCTGCTGCCAACGCAAGACACGAATGAGCGCCACACCCTGCTCCACGCAGCCGCCGCAGTCTGCCTGAGCCATAGTTGCGAATTGGACATCATTTCCCTGCGTGCAGCGACACAGTCTCTTGCAGAACAGCTACCCGATTTGCCAATTCCATCTTCTTGGTGGGATGTGCGTCACGAGGGGTTGACCGAGCTGTCCGCTCAGGGTCTTGCGGAAGTAGCCGCACAAGCCTTGACCTCGGATGCTATGGCGCACAAACCGCCACCGCGCATCGTGCTGCTACCACCGGGCCCTGAGGGGCTAGAGGTGGTGGCGCGTCTTGCGTGGAAATTTGGTGGTGCCGCGCTTGGCCAGTGCAATGCATTGGGTGTCGATGGCGCAGAGGTGGTGGCTTGGCGTGCAGCGTTTGGCGGGCGTGCCATTTTGACCCTGCGCACAGGACAGGTGCAGTGCTTTGCCACCCTGCGCGCTGAGAATCAGCCGACGAAGGGTGCGTCTGGCATCACGCCAAATCTGCAAACCCTTGTGCTGACTGGCGCACTCTCCTTGCCCAGCGACGTGACGCCGATTGCGCAATCGGATCCGCTGCCGGCCGTGGAGGGTGCGGCAATCGTAGTCAGCGGTGGCCGGGGCATGCAGGGTGACGAAGGGTTTGGTCTGTTGCGTGAAATTGCAGAGTGCCTTGGGGCTGCACTGGGTGGCAGCCTGCCAACCGTGGATGCAGGATGGGTTTCTGTGGCAAGGCAAATTGGACAGTCGGGCAAGTTCGTATCGCCACGCATCTATCTGGCGGTCGGCTTGTCGGGAACACCGCAGCATTTGGCGGGAATATCCGGGACCACGCGCATTGTCGCCATCAACAAAGATCCGGATGCTGCCATCTTCAAAGTTGCGGCAGCAGGGGTGGTGGGCGACTGGCGTGTAGTCCTCCCAGCCCTGCTGAATCGACTAAGATTGGGCGCGACCGCATCCGTTTGATCTCAACAATTCCTTTTGTTGAGCAGGCAGGCCGCATGCTACAGGGGTAAGGCGTTATGGATCGGTTATGGGCAATGGCGGTTTTTGTGCGGGTCGCAGAATGCGGCAGTTTTTCGCGAGCCGCCGAGTCACTCGATCTTGCCAATGCCACGGTGACGACCTGCATTCGCAATCTGGAGCGAAACCTGGAAGTGACCCTGATCCATCGTGACACGCGTCGGTTGCACCTCACGGAAGAAGGCGGCTTGTACCTTGTCCGAGCTAAAGAAGTGCTTCGCTTGGTGGAAGACACAGAGTCAGAGGTTCAAGCGCGCTTGGGCCAGCTGCGGGGTCCACTGAATGTTGAGATTCCAATTTCCATAGGCCATGCACTGGTATGCCCGGCGTTGGCCGATTTTGCAGCGCGCTATCCCGGCATAGCCACCGCAGTTACGTTGACCAATCAGCCGCACCACCTGATTGAGCGCGCTATCGATGTCGCCATCCGTATGGACCGCGTGGAAGATGCAGACCTTATCGCACGCCCCATTTATGAAACTCACTACAAGGTGTGCTGTACCGCAAATATGGCAGCCACATTGCCGGCCCATCCGGATGCGCTGGATCCTGCAGTCTGCCTGGGCATCCTGTCTGAGGAGCGGCGCAGTTCCAACGCCTGGAAGCTGTCGTTAGGTGCGGAAAGTGTGACCATCAATCCCCAGGGCCCCTTGCACTTCAACAGTAGCGATGCACTGGTAGTCGCCGCCTGTCAGGGTGCAGGCGTGGTGCATTTGCTGGACATATTTGTGAACCAGGAGCTTGCCTCTGGAAAGCTGGTTCAGATCTACCCTGAGTGGACCACTGCGGCTAAGACGTTCTATGCAGTCACGACAAAGTCGCGTGCAACATCGGCAAAAGTGCGTGCTTTCACAGACTTCCTGACAGAGGTGCTTGAATCACAGGGTCTACCTCGTTCCGATCGCGCGGTTGAAGTCCGCGCGATCGGCAAACGCTGACTGATTAAGTTATGCGTTTGTCGCCACGCTTGGCGATGCCTGCCGCAACCATTGTCTTTGCGGCCACGCGACCGAAGATGGCGGCTTTGCCAAGTGCCGACCCGGTCATGTATGCCCCTCCATGGAAGCCGCCGGTGACTTCGCCTGCGGCGTAGAGCCCTGCGATCGGTGCACCAAACACATCGATCACCTGCATGGACGCATCCACCCGCAAACCACAGTAAGTTCCAAAGACCGCAGCGGTAGAAGGATAGGCGTAGAACGGGCCTGTTTCGATGCGGCAAAGGCTGCCATGGTGATGCACCAAGGCCTTGCGTCCAAAGGCCGAGTCGTGATTTTCATCCACGCCCACGTTGTACGCATCCACCGTCTCTCGCAACGTCTCGAACGGCACTTCAATCATGCGTGCCAGCGCCTCCAGTGTCTCGGCTTTGATGATCAGCCCCTCCTCCAGCCTGCGGCCAAAGTCGAGAATCCGCACCCGGTCATCGCCACTTTCAAAAATTGGCTGGTCGAAAATTTGAAATGAGGTGTGGTAGGGCTGCCCCATTACGGCATCACCCAGCAGCTTGTACGAGATGGACTCGTCAACAAACCGGTGGCCGTCCTGGTTTACGGCGATGGCGCCCTTGTAGACGGCCAGGCAGCTGTGGTTGTTGAGTGTGTCGACAGGATGCTTGCCATAGGTCCCCTTGATATAGGCCATGTCGCGCAGGTCCGCGCCCAGTTTCCAGGCCATGCGCAGACCATCCCCCACATTGCCATCACCACCCACGAAGACTGCGTTGGCATATTGCGGTGCAAAGCGGTGGACCATTTCGGCATCTCTGCCAAAACCACCGCAGGCCAGGAGCACCCCGTCCCGGGCCAGTACCTGGAATTCGCCCTGCGTTCCACCTGCCAGAACGCCTTTGACTGGCGCGGACTCGCTGTCACGCAGAAGCCGCGTGGCATAGCTGGAGGTCATCACGGTAACCAGGCCGCTCGCCTTGCATTTCGCAGCCAGCAGTCGAACGGTGTCGGCCGGATCGATGGTGTGCACACGTGGCACGGACTGGCCCGAAGACGCCTCGATCAGGGGGCTGAACTCAACACCGTGGCGGCAAAGCCAGCCATAGGTGTCGAGTTGGTTGTCGACATAGGCCTGAACAATACTGCTGTCGCTTTCGTGGTTGCCAACATCCAGCAAGTCCTGTTGCAGCAGCGCGGAGGAGTCGACTACGCCATTGGCTGCCTGAAGGTCTGTTCCCGCAAATGCCAGGCAGCCGCCACTCATAGCCGAAGATCCACCCGTGGTTTCCAGCTTTTCGAGCAGCAGCACTTCAACGCCATGCTCTGTCGCTTCCAGTGCGGCGGCAAAGCCGGCCAGGCCACCGCCAATGACCAATAGTTGGGTCTGTATGATTTTCATGGTGACTGCCTTGAAGTGAGGGATGCGAGGGGACGACCGTAAAACGCAAGAACTTCCCGCACCCTTTCGCGCTCGGGAGGCTCGTTGTAATAGCCGCGCTGACACCGTACAACGCCGCTTTGGCGAGACAGGTCCACCAGCATTTCTGCATGCTTGATCCAGCAGGACAAGGAATCAAGCACCGGCACTCCATCCACGCTGGACACGCCATGCGTGGCCAGCAGCACGCACAGCGGCGCCTCGCCCGGAATGATGACTTCGGCACCCGCTGCAATCTGCAAACGGGCGGCTGCGCCAAAGCGCTCGATCAGGGCGCTGGGATCTGAAAAGCCCTGCAAGACATCGGTGAACCTGAAGCCCACATCCGACACACCCACCATGCGGCCCTGTAAGCCATAGCGTCGCGCATTCTCCGAAATAAGATCGGTCAGCTCGCTGATAAAAACCAGTATGCTGAAGCGGGCGCCCAGCAGGCAGGACGAGAGCATGGCCGATTCGCCATAACCCACCACCGGAATTTTCAGCATGGATCGGATTTCGCGAAGACCTGGATCCGGCAGTGAGCTGATGGCAAAGGCATCAAAGGCCTCATCCTCGGCGCGCAACGAGGCCTCGATAAATTGCGTCGCGTGCAAATGTTGCATGGCAGCGTGGCGGATATCGTTGCCTGGGTAGTTGGTGCGGTAGGTACCCTCGCGCATGCCGTGCATGACAATCTCGGTGTCCTGGCGACTGACGCGCTGGAAATGCGCCCGCAAGGCCGCATCGTAGGCGCCTAGGTCGGACAGTACGGTAAAACTCTGATGCCATATTTTCAAGGCCATGGGAATATTACCCGTTTCAGGAAGCGAAGTTAAGGGCTTCTGTGCTTACGATCCGGCAAAAACGGGCAATGCTTTGCATCGAATTTTTGTGCTCTTCCTCGCTGTGGGCGCAGCATGCATCTTCAATCACAATCACATCGAAGTCGCGATCATGGGCGTCACGCACCGTTGCCTGCACCACGGCCTGTGTAGAAACACCTGAGCAGTAAATGCGTTGTATGCCCTGCGCACTCAATTGCGCTGCGAGCGTAGTTGAATAAAACGGACTTACCCTGTGTTTGACCACCTGAACGTCGCCAGGGCGCTGCTCCAAAGTGGGATGGATTTCGGTACCAAACGCATCCAGTTTGAACAGCCCCGCTTTTGGAGCGCCTCCGAATACTGGCGAGTTTTTGGGGCATTCGTGGTAATCGCTTGAAAAGCCGACGCGGACAAAGCCAACCGCAATACCAGCCGCGCGTGCCTTCGCCAGCGCGGTTGCCGTATTCTCAAGGACTTGGCGAGTGCGGACCTGCTCACCCAGGGGTGACTTGCCGTTGGGACCGTCCACATGAACGAGGTCATTTTGCATGTCAAGAACTAAATAGATGGATTTCATAATTATTCAATGGAGTTGATAAAAAAGAAGGTGAAGGAGAACTGCATTAGTCGCACCACATGCCACCATTTACGTCGAGAACCTCGCCGGTAATGAAGCTGGTCTCGCGGTCGGCAAGAAAAAGAATGGCGGAGGCCACATCGCTTGCGGTGCCCATCCGGCCCACAGGGATCAAGGCCTGTAGTTGCGCTGGAAACGATGTGGTCATCGCCGTGGCAATCGGTCCTGGCGCCACTGCGTTGACCGTTATCCCGTCTGCGGCCAGCTCTTTGGCCAGAAATCCTGTCAGCGTATGGATGCCCGACTTGGAAATCCCGTAGGCGACATTGCCAGCACGCTGCTGTTCGCTTGCGTCAATCCAGGCGCGCGCATTGCCGCTGTTTTTTCCAACAACGGAACCGATATTCACTATGCGCCCGAAGCCCAGACGCTTCATTCCGGGAATGACAACCTGACAGGCCAGGAAGCTGCCCTTCAGGTTGATGTCGATCACCCGGTCCCATTCGTCCTCCTCGAGTGTTTGTGCCAGCCCAAAAGACACGACGCCGGCTACATTCACCAGCAGGTCGATAGCCCCATGCGTGGCCTCCACTCGGCTGACCAATGCCTGGATTTCGCTGCGTTGCCTGACATCCATGCGTGCCAGCGGAGCGGCACTCCGCAGATCCACCGCATCAATGGCGTCCCCCGAGCCTCCGTCGGCTGCAATGACGGTGGCACCGCGTTCACGCAAAGCCGCGCATACGCAGCTCCCAATCGCTCCTGCTCCGCCGGTAACCAGTGCGATACGTCCTGTAAATGAGGGCATTGTCATGCCTTGCCACAAAGTGCCGCTGCGGCATCGCCGGCGATGCGACCGAACACCAGGCCCTTCAATACGGAGGTTGCACCGGTGTAGTTCCCGTAATACAAGCCAACCGTTTCGCCGGCTGCATACAGTCCTGGTATGGCATCACCCTGCGAGTTGACCACACGTGCCTGTTCGTCAATTTTGAGTCCGCCAAAGGTAAAGACATTGGCAGAAATAATCGGGTACGCGAAGAACGGGCCCTCGTTGAGTGGACGTGCCCAGTTGGACTTTGGCGGTGTGAGGCTGATGGTGGCAAGGCCGTCAACCTCCAGCGGGCGCCACGCACCTGCCGGGCATGCAGCGTTGTATTGTTCGACGGTGTTCTGCAGGATTTGGGCGGGTACACCAATTTTTCCTGCCAGTGCGGCAATCGAGTCTGCTGTGAAAGGCGGCTTGTCGGTGCGGATGCCAAGCCGATAGTTGGGAATCTGCAGGTGCTGGGCGTCCAGAATCGTCCAGGCCATGCCACCCTTTTGTTCGTAGATGCGACGCGTCACCGGTTCATAGTGAGCATCCACTGATCCAGGGGCTTCGTCTGTAAATCTCACCCCCTGGTCATTCACCAGAATGCCATAGGGGAAGATGAAGATGGATGGCTCAGACACGCCAGAGCGTGGGTCCACGGGCTCCGCATGGTAGCTGCCAAATTCACCACTGGAGGCCGCTCCGATATCCAATGCCATGCGGATGCCCTCCCCCCGGTTGTAGTAGCCGCCCTTGCAGACGGGTCTGAGGTATACCGAGCGTGGCCCCAGGTAGCGCGTCATCATTTCAGCATTGCCTTCGAAGCCACCGCAGGCAAGCACTACCGTGCCTTGCAAGCGAATATGGCTGTTGTTGGCTCCAGCGGCCTGCAAGCCGCATACCGTTCCCTTGGCATCCAGCGCCAGATTCTGCGCTGCGGTCTCATAGAAAAAAGTGACCCCAAGTGCTTCTGCCCGCGCTGCTAGCGCATCGACCAAAGCCTGGCCCCCGCCGACTGGAAGTAGCCGTGGTTGCGATCGAGTCAGAAATTGGGTGGGCAGAAAATCAAAGCGAACCCCCATGCCTTGCAACCAAGCAATGGTGTCGCCGGCTGCACCCGCGAAGCGCTCAATGACGGAAGGGTCCGCCAGACTGAGGGCCCGTGAGATAGATGAGCGGTGTGATGACACAGCATCTTCAATCAACTCAGGATCCACACTGCCCGAGCCGTTCTCTGCCAGGTGGGTTTCAAAATCATCGGTGACTTCGGTAAGGCTCTTCATTCGCAGATAGGCCTCTGTGTAGCGACTTTGGCCGCCCCGTTCTTCGCGCGTGGAGCGTTCCAATATCGCAACGCGGGCACCAGCTTGTGCTGCTGCCACGGCACTGGACAGCCCCGCAACGCCACAGCCGGCAACAACAACATCGAAAGTGGTTTGTGTAGGGTCTTGTTCGTTCATTCAGTGCAATCCATTGAATAGGTGGGATGGGCATGATCTTGCCCATGCCAAGTGCTGCTGAACAGGTGGCTGCGGCGAAATGATTTTTCGTTTTTGCAGCACAGGAATCGATGAAGAATGCGAAAACTGTATTCGCGCAATGGATGCGGTCCCGTAGCCGCTGCGTCCTACACTTGGTTTGGCGGGGTGGTCCCAACAGCAACAGCAAGACCGATGCAACCGCACAGCCTACTGGAGCGGCACGCACGCCCGTAGCAGGATGCCCATTAACGACCGGAGCAAGAGTTGTCCTATAGAAAAGAATCCGTTCAGCTGGAGCTGCCTGCCGAAGGCGCAGATGTGGTGGTGGTAGGCGGAGGCAATGCCGCAATGTGTGCCGCCATATCGGCAAGGGAGGCGGGGGCGAACGTGCTCGTGCTTGAGCGCGCACCAAAATCACATCGTGGCGGCAATTCGGCTTTCACTGGCGGGGCCTTCCGGATCGCCTATGACAGCGGGGAAGATATCGCGACACTGGTGCCGGATCTGTCGGCGCAGGAGAGGCAGACATCAGACTTCGGAAGCTACCCCAGAAGCCAATTTTTCGACGAGCTGATGGAGATGAGCAATCTGCGCGCCGACCCGGCTTTGATTGAGCTGATGGTGGAGCGCAGCTTCGAGACGATGCAGTGGCTCCGCCTACAGGGTGTGCGCTTCATTCCAAGCTACGGTCGCCAAAGCTACCGGGTAGACGGGCGCCAGGTCTTTTGGGGCGGCTTGACGATTGAGGTATCCGGTGGCGGCATGGGCCTAGTGGAAGCCCTGTACCACAAGGCCGAGCACCTGGGGGTACGCATTGCCTACGACTGCAACGTGCAGGATCTTGTGGTGCGCGATGGCGCAGTTGCCGGGGTGGTGGCTCTGGTGACGGGAAAGCCGGTTCCTATTGCGGCCGGGGCGGTGGTGCTAGCTGCAGGCGGCTTTCATGCAAATGCGGCCTGGCGGGCTAGCTACCTGGGACCGGGTTGGGACTTGGCCAAGGTCCGCGGATCGCGCTACAACACCGGGGCCTGCATACACATGGCCTTGCAGCATGGTGCGCGCTCCAAGGGGCATTGGTCGGGCTGCCACGGTGTCTTTTACGATGCGAACGCCCCTGAGTTTGGTGACATCCATTTGCTGGACCAGCAAAAAAATTACTTTACCCTCGGCATCGTTGTGAATACCCATGGAGAGCGATTTATCAACGAGGGTGAGGACTTCCGGAATTACACATATTCGCGCATGGGAGCGGAACTCTTGCGCCAACCGGGCGGCCGTGGCTGGCAGCTATTTGATGCCCAGACCGCAGACCTCTTGCCCAATGAATACCGCGTGCGGCATGCCACGCGCATCGTGGCAGACACCCTGGATGCTTTGATACAAAAAATAGATGGCGTCAACCGGGAACGCCTTGTCCAGACGATACATGGCTTCAATGCAGCCGTAGATACAAGCAGGCCTTTCAATCCTGGCATTCGAGACGCACGCAGAACGATGGGCCTTGCGATTGACAAGACGAACTGGGCCACGGCACTCGAACAACCACCCTTTGTAGCCTTTGAAGTCACAACCGGAATCACCTGCACATTCGGGGGAATTGCCATCGATACCTCGGCTGCGGTGTTGTCCGTTGAGGGCCCGCCGGTGCAGGGGCTTTATGCGGCGGGAGAAATGGTTGGTGGGCTGTATTACGGCAAGTATCCGGGTGGTGCCGGGCTGACCTCCGGCGCGGTGTTTGGCCGCGTGGCTGGAGGTGAGGCAGCAGAGTATGCAGCGCAATGCACAGCTCCAGTGGGGAATGAGGAGTCACCAGCCATTGGATAGGCAGCAGCCCTCGTCAGGGTCAGAAAGTTTGCAACTCTTGCCCAGCTGACCCGTTGGATAGTTCCAAAATTTATGAAGTTTTCAGCCATGCGTAGCCTAAGGCAACGATTGAATTTTCCGAAAAAATGGACATAGGGTAAGTACCAACTTTGCCTCTGAAATTCGGATTTTCTGGGGTGAGAATGTTGCCTCACGTTTGGCGCAATGGCATGCCTTGTGCGTAGACGAGTGCTAGGACAAAACAAGGAGACAGAACGTGAGCAATGAATCTCATCAGTTGGCAGCGCAAGCCTTGCGACAAGCACGCGCATTGCGTAGCCCCATCGCACCCATATCGGTAAGCTACGGCATTGAAGGACTTGAAGCCGCCTATGCCGTCGCCGAGATCAATACCCGTGCACAGCTGTACTCCGGGCGTCGGATCGTGGGGAAGAAGGTGGGTCTCACCTCTAAGGCGGTGCAGCAGCAACTGGGCGTAGAGCAGCCAGACTTTGGCATCCTGTTTGACGACATGGAAATGCTATGCGGCCAGGACATTCCCATGGCGCGCCTGTTGCAACCCAAGATCGAGGCTGAAGTTGCCTTTGTGCTTGGAAAGAACCTGGACGGTGTGCGACCCACATGGGGCGAGTTTCTTGGCAGCTTGGCCTATGCACTGCCAGCGCTGGAGATCGTGGACAGCGCCATTGCCGACTGGAAGATCAGCATGGTGGACACCGTGGCGGACAACGCCTCCAGCGGCCTCTATGTGCTGGGCAACCAGCCGGTTTCGGTGGGGAGCCTGTCCCTTGGTGAGTTGGGCATGCAGATGACGAAGAATGGACAAACAGTGTCAATCGGCGTTGGTGCCGCCTGTCTGGGGCATCCGCTGCGCGCCGCTTACTGGCTGGCTTGCACGATGGCTGCACGTGGTCAGGGATTGCGTGAAGGGGAGGTGATCCTCTCCGGGGCACTGGGACCCATGGTGCCCGTGCAGGCTGGCGATCTGGTACACGCCCGAATCGCCGACCTGGGCAGCGTCTCCTGCCGAATGGTTTGAGAGGAAACAACATGACTAAAAAACTAAAGGCCGCAATCATCGGCAGTGGAAACATCGGCACGGACTTGATGATCAAGATCCTGCGCCATGGCAAGAGCATTGAAATGGGCGCCATGGTCGGCATAGACCCCACCTCCGACGGCCTGGCGCGTGCAACTCGCATGGGTGTGGCCACCACCCACGAGGGTGTGGAAGGGCTCACACGCATGCTGGTGTTTGCCGACATCGACATCGTGTTTGACGCCACCAGCGCAGGCGCCCACGTCAAGAACGACGCCTTTCTGCGCAGCCTCAAGCCCGGCATCCGCCTGATCGATCTGACGCCCGCCGCCATTGGCCCGTATTGCATACCCGTGGTCAACGGCGAAGAGCATCTGGATGCGCCCAATGTGAATATGGTTACATGCGGCGGCCAGGCCACCATCCCCATGGTGGCAGCGGTATCGCGCGTGGCCCGGGTGCACTATGGCGAGATCGTGGCCTCCATCTCCAGCAAGAGTGCAGGCCCCGGCACCCGCGCCAACATCGATGAGTTCACCGAGACCACCTCCAAGGCCATCGAGGTGGTGGGCGGCGCTGCCAAGGGCAAGGCCATCATCGTGCTCAACCCGGCAGAGCCGCCGCTGATGATGCGCGACACGGTCTACACCCTGAGCGACTTTGCCAGCGAAGACGCGATTGCCGAATCGGTGGCGCGCATGGCCGCCGATGTGCAGGCCTATGTGCCCGGCTACCGCCTGAAACAAAAGGTGCAATTTGATCGCATCGAAGCCAGCAACCCGATCAAAATTCCCGGCGTGGGCGCGCGCATGTCGGGTCTGAAGACCTCCATCTTTATCGAGGTGGAAGGTGCTGCGCACTACCTGCCGTCTTATGCCGGCAACCTCGACATCATGACCAGCGCTGCCATGCGCACCGCCGAACACATGGCACAGCGCATGCTGAGCGGCGTGGCCACCTAAAGGAGATTCCCATGAGCCATTCCCCTGACAAGAAAATCTATATCTCCGACGTGACGCTGCGCGACGGCAGCCACGCCATACGCCACCAGTACAGCGTGGCCCAGGCCAGGCAGATTGCCAAGGCACTCGACGATGCCAACGTGGACAGCATTGAAGTGGCACACGGCGACGGCCTGCAGGGCGGCAGCTTCAACTACGGCTTTGGCGCCCACACCGACGTGGAGTGGATCGAAGCGGTGGCCAGCGTGGTCAAGCACGCCAAGATCGCCACCCTGCTGCTGCCCGGCATTGGCACCGTGCACGATCTGAAGGCCGCCTATGACGCCGGCGCGCGTATCGTGCGTGTGGCCACGCATTGCACCGAAGCCGACATCTCACGCCAGCACATCGAATATGCACGCCACCTTGGCATGGAGGCCGTGGGCTTTCTGATGATGAGCCACATGCAAACACCGCAAGGCTTGGCCGAGCAGGCCAAGCTGATGGAGAGCTACGGCGCAACGGTCTGCTACGTGGTGGACTCGGGCGGTGCTCTGTCCATGAACGATGTGCGCGATCGCTTCCGCGCCTTCAAGGATGTGCTCAAGCCCGAAACCCAAACCGGCATGCACGCCCACCACAACCTCAGCCTGGGTGTGGCCAACAGCATCGTGGCCGTGGAAGAGGGCTGTGACCGGGTGGACGCCAGCCTGGCCGGCATGGGCGCCGGTGCCGGCAATGCGCCGCTGGAAGTGTTTATCGCCGCAGCGGCCCGCATGGGCTGGAGCCACGGCTGCGACCTATACCGGTTGATGGACGCAGCCGACGACATCGTGCGCCCGCTGCAGGACCGCCCGGTTCGCGTGGACCGCGAGACACTCGCGCTGGGTTACGCCGGCGTCTATTCCAGCTTCCTGCGCCATTCCGAAGCGGCCGCCAAAAAGTACGGACTGAAGGCTGTGGACATCTTGGTGGAACTGGGAAAACGCCGCATGGTCGGCGGCCAGGAAGACATGATTGTGGATGTGGCGCTGGACCTGCTCAAGACCCAGGAACACGAACGAATGCACGCCCAACCCGTCATGAGCGAAGCCGCTTAAGGAAATAGACACCATGAATTCTTCCACCTCCCCCGCCTTGGACCCCAAGGAATTTCGCGCCGCCCTGGGCTCGTTTGCCACAGGGGTTACTGTGATTACAGCCCGATCCGAGGACGGAACGCCAGTGGGGCTTACCGCCAACAGCTTCAATTCGGTTTCGATTGATCCACCCATGGTGTTGTGGAGCCTGGCCAAGAAGGCGCACAGCTTGCCGGTTTTTACCGCTGCTGATTCGTGGGCTGTCCATGTTCTATCGGCAGAGCAGGAACAACTGTCCAACCGCTTTGCCCGGGCCGGTGAGGACAAGTTCGCCGGCCTGGACCTTGAGCACAATGCGGCAGGACTTCCCTTGCTCAAAGACTGTGCAGCGCGATTCCAATGCAAGACCTCGTTCCAGTATGAAGGGGGCGACCACATCATCTTTGTGGGCGAAGTGACCTCCTTCGATCGCAGCAACCACCCACCGTTGGTATTTCATGCCGGACGCTACGCTGTGGCCACGCAAAAAGATCCGTCACTGCCACAGGCGGGCAGTGCGCGTGTTGCCGGTGGATTTAGCGAGGATCTTCTGGGGTATATGTTGGGCCGGGCGTACTTCCAGTTTCACCATAGCTTGCGCCAGAAACTGGTGGAACAGGGGCTGTCCGATTCGCAGTGGTTTGTCGTGGCCGCACTGACGGTAAAAGACGGAGTGACGGCACAGGCACTTGACGATGCACTGGCCTACAGCCTTGGTTGTGCCAGCGAACCCGTTTTGCAAAGCCTGTTGCCAATGCAATGGGTGGAGCTTGGTAATGTGATTCAAGGCGACAAGCCTGTCTATCGCCTGTCCGCCAGTGGGCGTGACCGATCCCTGCATTTGCTCGCTGCTGCCAAATCGCACGAGGTCGATACGCTGGGGAAAATGGGGTGTACCGATGGTGCCCTGTTGAAATCCCTGCTGGATAAGTTCATTCGCCACACGAATCCTGGACTTCCAGACCTGTGGGGCAGCGAGTGAGCTACCTCAAGCGCACGCTTGCAACAATTCTCTGGGGCAGGATGCTCACTCTATGAAAATTCTTTTGGTAATCCTCGGCCTGCTGACGGCATTTGCGCCGATGTCGACCGACATGTACTTGCCCGCGTTCTCTGCCATCGCACGGGACCTTCAGGTATCCATGTCTGGCGTGCAAGTGACATTGGCAACCTTTTTTGTGGGCAGTGCGCTTGGGCAGGTTGTTTATGGTCCACTCAGCGACCGCTATGGACGCAAGTCGCCACTCTACGCAGGGCTGGCTCTGTACATCGTGGGCTCGTGGGCCTGCGCTTTGGCTCCCAACATCGAAGTACTGGTGGCTGCCCGACTGGTGCAAGCCTTTGGTGCGAGTGCGGGCATCGTTATCGCTCGTGCGATTGTCAGTGATCTGTTCAACTATGCAGACGGTGCCTGGGCCCTCTCTCGCATGATGCTGGTGATGGGTGTTGCACCCATTTTGGCGCCGTTGATTGGCGGACAGTTGTCGGCTTGGCTCGGCTGGCGGTCCATTTTTTGGCTGCTCTCGGCCTTTGGCGTCTTGTGCCTGATCCTGTGCATGCGAGTCTTGCAGGAGTCCCACACAACCGAGAAAAGGCTGGTTGCGAATTGGGCCAGCCGTTTTGCTGGTTTCACAGAGTTGCTGCGCCATCCTGGTTTTCTTGGGCACACCATGGTTGGCGCACTGGCGATGTCAGCCATGTTTGTCTACATTGCCGGTTCACCCTTTGTATTTATTGAACTGTACGGTGTTCCTGCCACCCGTTTCGGGTATCTTTTCGGGCTCAACGCCGTAGCTCTTATAGCTGGCTCTCAACTCAACGCGGTCCTGCTAAAGCGCATGGCACCGGGGGCCATCTTACGATGGAGCCTGTTCACTTTGATGGCCTCGACCATCACGCTGTTGGTCACCAGCACAGTGAACAAAGACCATATCGCATGGCTGCTGCTGCCCCTGTTCCTGGCGATCGGCAGTCTCGGACTGGTGATGCCCAATACGACGGCGTTGGCAATGCGCGAACAGAGAGCGCGAGCCGGTGTCGCCTCTGCACTCTTGGGCAGCTTGCAGTTTTTTATGTTTGGAGTCGCCGCGGCAGCGGTGTCGGTCCTGCATAACGGCACCAGCTTGCCGATGGCCGGCACCATGGCACTATATGGTCTGTGTGCGTGGCTACTCTACCGCCGGATGTGCAGGGATAAGGGGACTCTTGTGCAGGAAGAAGTTTTTAGTCACCCAGCTTCTTGACACGGTAGTCGACCTGGGCGCGCGTTACGCCGAGCAGCGTGGCTGCGCGCGCAATATTGCCCTCGGCCTGCTTCACGGCGGCGCGTACCAGTGCGTCCTCGATCGCCGGCAATGATGACCGACCCTGGCGCACCATCTCGGTCGCAAAATCGTCAATAGACCCCGTGGTGGTGGCGCTTGCCGACAACGCGGCAGCGGAGGGTTCTTCTTCAGAATCTGTTGTTAGCGTACCAAGTCGGCTCAGGCCCAGCATCGATGCCGTGCTTAGCGCGTTTTCGATACTGAAGAGGTGGTGGAGATCAAGCAACTCTCCTTCCTCCGCAAGGATCACGCCGCGTTCGATCACGTTTTATTGCCAGGCCATGAGTGGTGCAGCACTCCCTGCATGGCCCGCACGGTAATCCCCAGCACCGGTCGGTTGTGGCGCTTGGAGAAGCGTGTCAGCAGCACCTCTGTCAGCAGAGGGATGTCGTCACGGCGTTCACGCAAGGGTTGAATGAGCAACGGAAACACGTTAATGCGAGAAAACAGATCCTCACGGAAGCGACCTTCCCGCACTGCTGCATGCAGGTTCTCATTGGTCGCCGCGATCACGCGCACGTCCGTGCGCAGCGTCTTGCTACTGCCCAGTCGTTCGAGCTCGCCACTTTGCAGAACCCGCAAAAGCTTGCCTTGTGCGGTCAAACTCAAGGTTCCCACTTCGTCCAGAAACAGCGTGCCGCCGTCAGCCACTTCGAAGCGGCCTGCTCGGGAATTCACGGCGCCGGAATAGGCTCCCCGCTCCACGCTAAAAAGTTCCGACTCGATCAGTTGCTCGGGTATGGCTGCGCAGTTCACTTCCAGCCAGAGCAAATGGGCTCTGAGGCTGTGGCGGTGCACGTCGCGTGCGACCAGGCTCTTGCCGACACCGCTCTCACCCAGCAACAGAACGGTAGCGTTGGTGGGGGCAACGCGCAGCACCTTGTGGCGCAGAACGTAGTAGGCAGTTGAGGCACCCACCACCAGGTCGACTGGCGACTCCTGGGTAAAGGGCTTGGCATTGCGTTGTGCAACATTGGCAAACATCTTCTCGGCCGCAGCAGGTACAAACTCCCGGGTTGGCGGGGCAGCCCGCGGTTCAAGAAAACGCAGATCCTCAGCGGCATCCTCCCAGCGTGACACAGGCTTCGCCACATTGCGGCAGTTGGTGTGCCCCGTGGCACGGCACTCAATTTCCCGAACGCGGATGCGCTGCCCCATGCATGTACTAAGGTAGCCGGAGCTGTACCCCACTTCGTTCCAGCACACACCATGCGAACTCAGACCATGCCTTTCAACGTGCGATTCGTCTTCGATGTAATCCTTCCAAAGCCACTCACCATAGTAGTCATCGCCTTGCTGCACGACCGCATCGGTAGCCAGCAGATTCTCTGGCAATACGAAACCCTGCAACGCATGCAAGATGGCACCCGTGCGAACTAGGTCATTGATGGATGGATGTTTGCCACTCACCTTCCATGCCAGCTCTGCGTCACGACAACCCGCTGCGTACCCAATGCGCGTCAGCAGGCCGCGTGCCGTTTCCATTCCTATGGAGGCAATCAACTCCTCCCGCAACGAAATTAATGCTTCGGCGTGCAAGAGCACCATGCGTCGGTCGTTAAGCCAGATGCGCCCCTCTTTGGGCGAGAACCGTAAATTTGATGCTAGCTCGCGCATCTTCGCTAGATTGAGGTCCATCAAAACATCTGGAACCCGGATCATCGGGGACCCTGTTCACTGCTGCGAACCGCTGGCGTTGCTGTGAAAGTCTACATGTGGCTTGAGGTTCATCGCAATGCATTTGGTGAAGCAGAAATATAGAGCGCTGCGTACTTGAAGCAATACGGATATACCCGCGTACCTCACTTTAGCTGAGCACAGGCATCGCCAGAATGAAAAATGTTTTCGAATGTTTGCGATCCGGGCAAAGCCCAACCCTGCTTCTGCGTTGACTCTTTCGCGGGCTATATCGAATGCAGTGGATCAAGCCTACTGGCAACGGATTCCGAAAATTCGCAACTACAGGCGCATGAACGCCTTCAGCAGGGCAAAAAGTTTCGAAAATTCGAAATTTTGGATGCACGACAAAACCCGTGCTCTCAGCATTTTCACGGTGAAAAAGGCATTACGGGTAACTACTAATTTCCCCAGCGGAAAGTTGGCTCTGACGATTCGGAAAGTCATGGGATTGGAAGCCGTTGGCATACGTTTTGCGTAGTAGCTCAGCGAGATCAATAAAACTATATGGAGACAAATGAAATGGTGGCTATATCTAATCTAGGCTACGCGGTCTTTGGTGTCAGTGACTTGGCACACTGGGAGCGCTTTGCCATCGACTTGCTGGGTTTGCAGCTGGGGCGTAGTGAGCCAGGCAAGCTGCTAACCTTGCGCATGGATGAGCGCGAGCAGCGCATCGTCCTGGAGCAGGGGCCTGAAGATGATATCCGGGCTGCTGGTTGGCAGCTCGACACGGAAGATGCGCTGGATGCTTTTGTTGCCCAAGTTCGTGCCCAAGGTGTGGCAATCGTTGCCGGCAGTGCTGAACTGGCACGCTCCCGGAGTGTTGAAAAGCTGTACGTCTGCGACGATCCGAATGGCTTTAAACACGAGTTCTATTTCGGTAGCGTAATCGCCGCCATCACACGTCCCTTCCGCTCTGCGGTACTGAAGGGTCCCGGCTTTCGCACTGGGCCTCTGGGCATTGGCCACTTGCTGCCTCGCGCGTTGGACTACCCGGCATCGGTGGCGTTCTATCGCCAGGTACTGGGCTTGAAGATCAGTGACTATATCCGCGAAGAAATGGCACCTGGCGTCGTCGTCGATGCAACGTTCTTCCATACGGCCACCGGACGCCACCACTCTCTGGCAACCGCAGCCATTCCGATGAAGAAAATTCTCAACCACCTCATGGTGGAGGTGCTGGACATGGACGACGTGGGTTTGGCTTACGACCGCTGCGTGAAGGCGGGCTGCTCCATCGTGCTCGAGCTAGGGCATCACCCGAACGACAAGATGTTCTCGTTCTACGTGGAGACACCGTCCGGCTTTGCTATCGAGTTTGGATTCGGAGGCATTGTGGTGGATGACGCGAATTGGGAGGTCATCAGCTACAGCAAGCTCAGCGACTGGGGACACAAGCGCCGCGCGGCACCCCCGGTTCCTGCCTAGAACGCGCGAGCCATGCCTATTGCGCTGCTGCCTACAGCGGCAAATCCCTCAATTATTTTTGCGTCGTCCCGGTGACGTAGTCCCATCCTGTGTACGCCTTCCATTCTAGAGAAATCAAATGTCTGCTGTCCTGAATTCCAAAGTATCAACCGATGTGCCCAGCGCCCAGGATCTCATCGACCGCGCCCAGGCCATGATTCCCATGCTGCGCGAACACGCTGATTCGGTGGAGAAGAACCGGGTTGTTTCCACGCAAACCATTCAAGCCTTTGTGGATGCCGGTTTCTTCAAGATTTTGCAACCCAAACGCTGGGGCGGATGGGCCATGAGTCCTGAGGTGTTCTGGCGCGTTCTCATGGAGCTTGGCCGGGGTTGCAGCAGCAGTGCCTGGAACATGATGATCCTGGGCGTGCACCAGTGGGAATTCGGTCATATGGCGGACCAGGCCGGCGACGATGTATGGAGCGAAGACAACACCGTCATTGTTGCATCGGCCTATGCACCCGCAGGCACTGTGACAAAGGTCGAAGGTGGCTATCGACTCAGCGGCACTTGGCCGACGTCAAGCGGTACAGACCATGGTCAATGGGCCTTTCTTGGCGGCTTTCTGAAGAATGAGTCTGGAGCCCCCTATGACCGCTATTCATTTCTGGTGCCCCGCGACGATTACGAAATCATTGACGACTGGTATGTCTTCGGACTGACCGGTACTGGCAGCAAGAGCTTGCGCGTCAAGGATGCCTTTGTGCCGGACCACCGCGCGCACAGCATGATCGATTACAAGCTATCGGACCGCGACAACATGTACCTCTGGCCGTTTGCAACCATCTTTTTCGGATCGGTTTCAGCGGTGATATGTGGCTTTGGTCAGCAAGCGATTGACATCTACAAAGAGCAGATGAAGTCGCGCACACTGACCGGAACCAACATCAGCACCGCAGTGAGTCCCTATGTGCGTGATCGACTGGGCAATGCGGTCGTTCGCGTCAGCTCGGCACGGGCACGCATGTTTCAAATCATGGCGGAGACAACGCCTCTGGTGAAACAAAGAAAGCTGGTTGCTCTGGAAGACCGAGTGCGCTATTTGTGTGAGATTGCGCATGTGGGCCGGAACATTGAAGAGGCGGTATTGCTGCTCTACAAGGCCACCGGTGCAAAGGGCATCTTTTCCAATAACCCGATGCAGCGTGTCCTGCGCGACGTCTTGGCCGCAGCCAACCACATTACACAAAACGCAGACGATACCAGCGGTGTGCTGGGTGGCTACTTGCTGGGCGCGGATTTGCCACCCTTGATGTTTGAGCCTATTGCGCAGTAGCAATAGGCCTGAACCCCCAGTGCGGGGTGTGAGCGGGTGGGGCTCCCGATAGGTGCGCCTTCCGCTTTACCAAGCACGACCTATGACAACGCAGACATGACCATGAACAACAAAGGAGACAGCTAGATGAAATCAAATCGTAAGAGTTCTCGAATGAAGAGTGACGGACCCGCGTCCTGCGGCCTGGAGCACAGCGCCAGACCGGGCCTCACGCTACGTCCCATTGCCGCCTTGTTGGCGCTGTGGACTTTATCTGTAGCGCCCGCGATGGCGGCAGAAATAGAAACCGGCGTGCCAGAGCTAAAGGTGCGATGGGACAACACCATCAAGTACAGCACGGCACAACGACTGAATGACCCATCGCCGACATTGACAGCGCCTGACGCGAATACAGATGACGGTGACCGCAACTTCTCCCGCGGCACGATCAGCAGTCGGTTGGACTTGCTCACTGAAGTGGATGTGGCCTACCGTGATGCGGGCTTTCGCGTGAGTGCTGCAGGTTGGTATGACGGCGTTTACAACCGCAGCAATAGCCACAGCTCCCCTTTGACAGCCAGCCATACCAGCACAGCTTTCAACCAGTTCACCAGTGCAACGCGTGACCTGATGGGTAGCCATACGGAAATTCTCGACGCTTTTGTTTTTGGCAAATTTGACTTGGGTGGTTCCGACGTCAGCGTTCGTCTCGGGCGCCAGTCTCTTCTGTATGGCGAGAGCCTGTTCTTCGGTGCGAACGGCATTGCAGTCGCGCAGGCGCCCATCGATATCAGCAAGGCACTGGCAGTGCCCAATACCCAGTTCAAGGAGTTGGCGCGACCTGTCAATCAGATATCTGCGCAGATCGCCTTGTCCCCAAACCTGACCATTGGCGGCTACTACCAGCTCGAATGGGCGCCCGACCGTCTGCCTCCAGTGGGAAGCTACTTCAGCTTTTCAGATGTCGTGGATGCGGGCGGTGAGCGCGTGATTGCAGCCAGTGTGCCTGGCGTGGGTCCTGTTGCCTCCTTCTATCGCGCAGCAGATCCAAAGGCTCCCGACAGCGGTCAGGGGGGTATTCAAATGCGCTACCGCTCCGATAGCTTGGGTACAGATTTTGGCGTCTATGCAGCGCAGTACCACGAGAAGCTCCCGTTTGTGTACGTGTACCCGGGGCGTGGTGTAGGTGCCAGCAGTCCGGCGGACAAGATCGGCGAGTACGCGCTGGTGTATCCGGAAAACATACAGCTGGCTGGATCCAGCTTCAGCACGACCCTAGGTGACGCCAACGTTGGCGGTGAAATTTCCTTTCGCCAGAACATGCCGCTGGCCAACACCGGGTCCGCGGTGTTGCCTGGGATGAACGCCGATGCAAACGGCAACCCGCTCTATGCCGTGGGTAATTCGGCACATGCCCAGTTTTCCATGATCAATGTGCTGCCGGCCAATGCGTTCTGGCCGACGGCCAATCTGGTGGCTGAAATTGCCTGGAATCGATTGCTCAACATCACCAAAAATCCGGGTGCATTGGACCCCAATGCAACGCGTGATGCCTCCGCTGTGCGTTTCATTCTTGAGCCCTCGTATTACCAGGTGCTGCCCGGCCTGGACATTACCGTGCCCTTGGGTGTCGGCTATGGCCTGAACGGCAACTCTGCCGTGGTGCAGGGGTTTAGCGTGAAGGATGGTGGCGACGCGAGCCTGGGCTTGACCGGTGAATACCTCAAGGTCTGGAAGTTCACCGCAAGCTACACCCATTACTTTGGTACTGCGGGATCTTTGAATGAACCGGTTCCCGGACCACTTTCTTACAAACAGACATTGGCTGATCGCGACTTCCTGTCCTTCAGCGTTTCGCGCACGTTCTAACAAGGAGATTTTTTGATGAAAAGAAACAAACTAATCGCATCTGCGGCAAGCACGCTGGTGGCAATCCTGTTGGGAGCACCCGCTGCCAACGCGCTGACCGCAGCAGAAGCCGAGCAGCTGAAGTCCACGCTCACGCCTATGGGCGCTGAGCGTGCCGCCAACAAGGACGGCACCATACCGGCATGGACCGGCGGCAATTCTGCGAGCAACGCAAGTTACAAGGTGGGCGACCGCCGCATCGATCCGTTTGCTGCAGAGAAGCCCCTGTTCTCGGTCACAGCAGAAAACATGGACAAGTACGCAGACAAGCTCAGCGACGGCACCAAGGCATTGTTGAAGAAATACAAGAGCTTTCGTGTGGATGTCTACCCCACCCACCGCACTGCCTTAGCACCCCAATGGTATTACGACAACACGTTCAAGAACGCGACGCGAGCCAAGATGTCGGCCGATGGCATGACGTTGGATGCAGCGGGTGCTGGCGGAGTCCCCTTCCCGATTCCCAAGAATGGTCTGGAGGTGCGCTGGAACAGCGAGGTGCGCTGGCGCGGCGAGTCGATTACAGCGCGGCAAAAAATTTGGACAGTTACGCCCACAGGCCAGCAGGTGCTGGCGTCTGATATCGATACGCACGAGCAGTTCCCCTGGAACGTCGGCCCCGGTGCGGCCCAAGCCTACGACGGCAGCCAGCCATTCCACCTGTACCTGCAGTTTGTCAATGGACCGGCCTTCCGGGCTGGCGAAGGGCTGCTGGGCCACTTCCCCTCGGACTACGCCAAGGGCAATACCGCGGCATGGACTTACCTGGCCGGACAAAGGCGCGTTCGCCGTGCACCGAGTGTGGGTTTCGATACGCCAGACTTTGTCGCATCCGGAGCCAACTTCTTCGATGAAGTGGCAGCACCCGCGGGCAGCCCGGAGCGCTTTGACTGGAAGCTGGCTGGCAAGCAGGAAATGCTTGTCCCTTACAACGACAACAAAATGCTGTCGGTTAAGGATGCCGATGCGATGGGCGAGAACCATATCAAGCCTGAGCATGTTCGCTGGGAACTTCACCGCGTGTGGGTGCTGGATTCCACGCGCAAGCCGGGCCAGCGGCATGCAGTGGCAAAACGCCGCTATTACCTAGATGAGGACTCGTGGTCCACCGTGCTGATGGACGGCTGGGATGACCAAGGTGCACTGTGGCGCACTTCGCAACTCTTTGGTTTTACAGCACCCGACATCCCTGCTTATGTGGGTGGCACATGCTGGGATGCGTTCTACAACTTGCAGACGGGTCAGTACGTCTACCGATGCGCCATGGGAGACGTGCAGCCGCAGTACGCGGCCGTCAAACCCCGTTCCATGCAGTTCTTTTCTCCTGACGCTTTGACCGGACAAGGATCACGCTAAAGCCGGAACCGCAAAGGCAGTAGACCATGAGGGCCATGCCCTTCATTGTGTCTACTGCCTTGCGCAACGAAATTATGAGAAAAGTATTCACCCTCCGCTGTTCTTTTGCTATTGCACTGGCCCTCGCAATTCTGGCGCCCAAGTTGGCGATGTCGGCAGGGATTGATTCGCCCGCGCCGGGAGCCGGCGACCCCATATACCAGCCAGCAACAGCCTCTGCACTTGCACCACGCTCGGTTCTCATTGGTGTGACACGTGCGGGCCCGCGTATCGTGGCCGTGGGCGAGCGTGGTCAGATCCTGACCTCGGACAACCAGGGCAGAAGCTGGCAGCAGGCGCAGGTACCGGTTCGGGTCACCTTGACGGCCGTGCATTTTGCAAATGCAAGCACCGGTTGGGCGGTCGGGCACAGCGGAGTGATCCTGCAAAGCCAGGATGGCGGACTGAGTTGGCGCAAGCAGCTGGACGGGGTGCAAGCCAACCGACTGGTATTTGAGGCGGCACAGGCGTCAGGTAGTGCGGCCCAGATCGCCCGCGCTCAGCGCCTGGTACAGGACGGTCCGGATAAGCCGCTGTTTGCTCTGTATTTCAGTGATGCGATGCACGGCATGGTGGTGGGGGCTTACGGTCTGGCGTTTGAAACCACGGATGGAGGTCAACACTGGCAGCCCGTCCTAGACCAGATTCCCAATCCGGATGAACGCCACCTCTATGCCATCCACAAAACACCCGAGGGCTTGTACCTCGCAGGTGAGCAAGGCGTGCTGCTTCGCAGGCAGCCACAGCAGCAGAGATTCGATGTGGTGGCCACGGCCTTTCAGAGCACGGTGTTTGATCTTTTAACTGCACCCGATGGCGCACTGCTCGCGTTTGGACTTGGCGGGAAGTTGTACCGCACGGCGGACCAGGGGCGCCATTGGGAGCGCGTTGAGCCCGCAGGGCGGACCTCGCTGACGGCGGGCGTTGTGGTGGCGGAGGGGGTTTTGGTGGCAAATGAAGCCGGCCAGTTGCTGCTGAGTACCGATAGCGGTCGCAGCTTCAGGAACGTGTCCGCGGGCCAGGCCTTTCCCGCGTCTGGACTGGTTGCCGCGGAAACAGGGCAATTGATAGTGGTGGGCCCGTTGGGTGTTCAAGCCGTAGCCACTACGCTTAAAAAGATTGACTGAACTTCATGGCAAAAACTTCCGCATCCAATGAATACGAGGCCTTGGCCAACCTGGGTGACTTCGATTCGCAATCCGGCAACCTGCTTGAACGCATTCTGTTCAATCATCGCAGGGTTCTTGTTTTGGTCTGTACGCTGGTCACACTTGCCATGGCCTATGCGACCCTGGGACTGCGGCTCAATGCGAGCTTTACCAAGACCATCCCCACGCACCACGCCTACGTCGTCAACTTTCTCAATTTTGAAAAGGACCTAAAGGGCCTGTCCAACGTCGTGCGCCTCACCGTGGCGGTGCGCGAAGGTGACGTATTCAACGCCACCTATATTGAAACGCTGCGTCAAGTGAGCGATGAAGTCTACGCCTTGCCCGGTGTGGATCGCTCCTTCATGAAGTCGCTGTGGATGCCCGCTGTGCGCTGGATTGCCAGCACCGAGGAAGGGTATGAAGGGGGCCCTGTGATGCCGCCAGACTACAACGGTTCAGCTGAATCGCTTAAGTCGCTGGCTGAAAATGTGCGTCGCTCAGGCGAAATCGGCCAGTTGGTCGCGCCAAACCTGCGTTCCTCAGTGATTTATGTCCCCCTGCTCGAAACCAATCCGGACACCGGTGTGGCGCTGGACTACGGCGCACTGTCGCATCGCCTGGAAGCCATACGTGCGAAGTACGAAAAGCAGGGTGTAGACGTTCATATCACCGGCTTTGCCAAGGTGATGGGCGATCTGATTGACGGTCTACAGGCAGTGTTGGCATTCTTCGCTGCCGCCGTTCTGATCACAGCAGCCATCCTGTACTACTTCACGCGGTGTCTGCGCAGCACTTCCCTGGTCTTGGCGTGTACCTTGGTGGCCGTGGTTTGGCTGTTGGGTTTGTTGCCGCTGCTGCACTATGAACTCAATCCCTATTCCATCCTCATTCCGTTTCTTGTATTTGCCATCGGTGTGAGCCATGGCGCGCAGAAGATGAACGGGATCATGCAGGACATTGCGCGTGGCACCCACAAACTCATTGCCGCACGCTACACCTTTCGCCGTCTGTTTATGGCGGGAGCTGCTGCACTGTTGGCCGACGTGGTGGGGTTTGCCGTGCTGAGTTTTATTGATATTCCAATCATCAGGGAACTGGCAGCCATTGCCAGCATAGGCGTTGGCATCCTGATTTTTACCAACCTGGCACTGCTGCCGGTGTTGCTGTCCTTCACCGGCGTGAACCCCGCTGCAGCGCAGCGCAGTCTGCGCGACGACGATGTGATCAACCTGGACGCCAGTGCGCGCCACCCCCTGTGGCGATTACTGGATCTGTTTACACGTCGCAGATACGCTTTTGCTGCCATCACCATCGCCGTGCTGCTGGGCATTTCTGGTGCGATCGTGAGCCGCGGGCTGAAGATCGGTGACCTGGACGCTGGTGCGCCTGAACTGCGTGTGGACTCGCGCTACAACCGCGACAACGCATTTGTGATTGCCAACTACACCGCAAGCAGCGATGTCTTTGTAGTCATGGTCAAGACGGCGACGGGACGCTGTGCCGAGTACGACACGCTACTCAAACTGGATGCGCTCGACTGGGACTTGCGCCAGATGCCAGAGGTTGAGGGAACCAACTCGTTTGCCGGACTCACGCGGCGTGCCGCAGCAGGCATGAATGAAGGTTCACTGAAATGGTACGACCTGGTACGCACACAGGGTCTCATCAACGCAAGTGCCTCGCGTGCGCCGCGAGAGCTTTTCAATGAATCCTGCGACCTGCTGGCGCTGCACGCCTATCTGCATGACCACAAGGCAGAAACTCTCAACGCCCTGGTGGCCAAGGTTGAGTCCTTTGCCAAAAACAATGACACGGCTGACACCAAATTTCTGCTTGCCGCAGGCAATGCTGGTATTGAGGCGGCAACGAATATTGTTGTAAGAGACTCGAACTCGAAGATGCTGCTGGGTGTGTATGCGGCGGTGATCGCCTTGTGTGCGGTCGCCTTTCGCTCCTGGCGTGCCGTGCTGTGCGCGGTGCTTCCCCTGGTTCTCACATCAGTGCTGGCAGAGGCGCTGATGGTTCTCCTGGGCATCGGCGTCAAGGTTTCAACGCTGCCAGTGATCGCGCTTGGCGTTGGAATCGGTGTGGACTATGCACTCTATGTGCTCAGCGTCACGCTGGTGTGGCTCAAGCAAGGCGAGAGCCTGTCGCGTGCCTATTACCGCGCCCTGCTGTTCACGGGCCGGGTGGTGATTTTCACTGGCATAACCCTGTCCCTGGGGGTCTTCACCTGGTATTTTTCCCCAATCAAATTCCAGGCGGATATGGGTGTTCTGCTCACATTTATGTTCCTGTGGAACATGCTGGGTGCGCTCATATTGATTCCCGCCCTGGCCAGCTTCCTTTTACCTGACTCCGTAAGGAACACGACACGGGCTGCCGTATGACCAATTCGCCGCACTCTCTGGTCACTTTAGCGCAGGCTGTTGTGGATGCTGCGGTGCTGGAAGCGAAGAAGCGATCCACTCGAATCTGCGTTGCCGTGGTGGATACGGGGGGGCACCTTGTCGCCTTCCTGCGCATGGACGGCATGCCCTTTCATCTGGTTGACATCGCGCAAGACAAGGCGAGCACCGCGGCCAGCTTCGGCATGACGACAACCGAATTAGCCTTTGGCTTGAGTCGGCAATCCAAGAATGCGGCTGACTTCTTTCGCGGGCGTAAGCACATCGTTCTTTTGGGCGGAGGCATACCACTGCAGGTCGGTGCAGAGCTGCTGGGTGGCATTGGTGTAACCGGCAGCAGTGAGGCCGAAGACGAAGCCTGTGCCGTCGCCGCGCTCAAGTCATGCCTGGCGGAACCCTAGTCCGTGGGTCATATATAGGTTTCAAGTGCGGCGAAGAGTTACCGCATCCCCCAACAGGTCGCGCCAATGTGGCCTAACAACAAAGGAGTTAGATATGACAGCATTGACTGAGGCGGGGACCAGCAAGTTCGCGCGCATCAAAGAGGGCACGCTGGACTTGCAGTTGCATTACAACGACGCGGGTACGGGTGAGACCGTCTTCATGTTGCACGGATCTGGCGCTGGCGCGTCTGGCTGGAGCAACTTCCATCGCAACTTCCAAGCCTTTGTGGACGCCGGCTACCGGGTCATTCTCCTGGACAGTCCTGGTTGGAGCAAGAGCGATCCGATCGTCGTCAATAGCGGCTCACGCGCAGATCTGAATGCAGCAGCAATCAAGGGACTGATGGATGTGCTGAAAATTGAGCGTGCCCACCTGGTAGGCAATTCCATGGGCGGTGTGAACAGCGTGGCATTTGCGCTGGCCTATCCGGAGCGACTGGACAAGATGGTCATCATGGGTGGCGGTGGGGTCGGTCCCAGCCTGTTCGTACCCATGCCACTGGAAGGCATCAAATTGCTGTTCGGTCTCTATATGGAACCCTCAATAGAGAATTTGAAGAAGATGCTCAACGTGTTCGTTTTTGATCCAAGCGCATTGACCGATGACCTGATCACCGGACGCTTTGAAAACATGATGTCGCGGCGCGACCATCTTGAAAATTTTGTAACCAGTTTTCGTACCAATCCCAAACAGTTTCCAGACTACAGCCAGCGCTTGGGCGAAATTAGCGCCAAGACACTGGTGACGTGGGGGCGCGACGATCGTTTTGTACCACTGGACAGTGGACTGCGTCTCATATGGGGCTTGCAGAATGCGCAGATGCACATCTTCAGCCAATGCGGGCATTGGGCCCAATGGGAGCATGCAGACAAGTTCAATCGCTTGGTGATCGATTTTCTGAAGCACTAAATCTTCCGGAAGCCGCGTGATGCCCATGCTGGGCATCACGTCCCATTTCGAAATTCAGAGGTCACTTCAAGATGCACACGCCCGCACTCCCTGCATGGGATTCACGCTACGAATTCAAGGCTGTCGCCCTGCTGGCATTGGGCTTTGGGCTGGTCGGATTGGATCGCATGATCATCTACCCGCTCTTTCCGGTGATTTCCAGAGACCTGGGGCTGGGCTATCAGGACTTGGGACTGATCTCCGCCGTACTCGCGCTGACATGGGGTATTGCCTCCATCTTCGCGGGTCAGTTTGCTGATCGTGTAGGCCACAAGAGGATCATGGTTCCTGCCGTGGTCGCCTTCTCCATCATGGTCGCAGGAAGCGGACTTGCTGGTGGCTTGCTCAGCCTGCTGTTGATTCGAGCCGCCATGGGTGTTGCTGAGGGGGCCTTCGTGACGCCGAGCATCGTCGCCACGATTCAAGCTTCCAAGCCAAGCCGTATCGGACTCAACGTGGGACTCCAGCAACTGTGCGCACCCTTGTTTGGAATGGCACTGGGGCCGATCATCGCTGTGAGCTTGATCGGCATATTGCCCAGCTGGAAATGGGTTTTTGGCATCGTGGCCATCCCGGGATTGATACTTGCGATTGTGATGCAGCGTGTACTGCGTGAGGATGGCCCCACGATCGCCCCACAGTCCGTAGCGCAGACCGCTGCCCCATGGAAGGAAGTATTGCGCCATTCCAGTTTGGTCTACAACATTCTGTGCGTGTGCTGCTATCTCGGGTGTCTGGTCGTGATGTCGGCGTTTATGCCAAGCTACCTGACGGACTACTTGAAGTTGAGCCTGGACCAGATGGGTCTTGTGCTTTCCGGCATGGGCGCGGGCAGCATTTTCGGCCTGTTGGTTTTGCCAACCCTGTCCGACAGGTTGGGGCGAAAGCCGGTCATCGTGGCCGCTCTGGTGGTGCAATTGATTGCGCTGGGAATGTTGATCTATACGGGCCCCGACCCGTACATGCTCTTTGGGCTGCTGTTCGCTGTGATTTGCATGGATTCCGGTGTGATCGCCATCACCGTGGGCCCGCTGACCAACGCGTCTGTTCCTCGGCATCTGGCAGCGACTGCCACTGGACTGGTAGTCGGGCTGGGCGAAGTGTTCGGTGGTGCGCTGGCTCCTGCCATCGCCGGCGTGCTCACTCAAAATTTGGGAATTACTTTGATTCCTAAGTTGGCGTTCATCGTGACCACGGTTGGCCTGATTCTGGCCGGCATTGGCATACGAGAGCCGAAACATAGGCCTGCACTTCAGCCTGTTTAAAAAGATATTTGCTTTAACCGGCCTTTGGAAGCTTGCTATGTACCTTCACCTTTTGGTTCCTGTCGACGAGTCTGTGTTGTCCGCATCGAACGTTGATACGGCTATCCGGCTGGCTGCCAAACTGGGCGCCCGCGTCACGTTTTTTCATGCAACAGCCGATTTTTCTGCAACCGGCGACGGCGCGCTGCTGCGCTCCATCGGGCCGGCCAATTTTGCAGAAGCCTCGGCCGGACAAACCCACGCCGTGTTGTCCAAGGCCATGGCCAGTGCGAACGCTGCCCGCGTGTCGTGCGAAATGGTGGCAATGACCTGCGACCGACCGGCCGATGCCATCGTAGAGATGGCCCGCACGCGCGGCTGTGACCTGATCGTCATGGCCTCGCGCGGTGTGCGTGGCGTGACAGGCTGGTGGCACAGTTCGCAAGCGGGTTCTCAGACAATCGCCGGTGGCCCTGCTGGTCACGCGGGTCGCGTCCAACGATCCACTTACAGCCAGCGAGCGCGCACTGGCCGTGATCCTGGACGAACACCGTTCCATCGCCGTCGTGGTGCAGGGAGCGCAGCAGTGGGTAGAGCAAACAGAGGTTGGCGCCGGTCCGCTGGAGTTGCAGAATCTCGCCGCCATGCTGGCCTACATGCAGGACTTTCCGCTGCAGCAACATCACCCCAAAGAGGAACGCTATCTGCATCATTGGCTGCGTCAGCGCGCTCCCGACGGCGAGGCTCTGCTGCTGGAACTCGAAGCGCAGCATCTGCGCGAGCATGAGCTGGTGGGCGAAGCGGTCAGTCGCCTTCGGCAGGCACAGGCGGGAATACCCGGCGCGGTCAACGAGCTCAGGACCGTGCTTCAGGCGCTGGTGAGCGCCATTTGGGCACACATGCGACTCGAGGAGGATGCCATCCTGCCGCTGGCGCTTCAGCACCTTCAGGGGGAAGATTGGGCGCAAATCGCAGAGGCCTTTGAGGCCAACGATGACCCCGGCTCAGGCCAATTGACAGTGATTGAATTTCGTCGCTTATTCACGCGAATCGTGAATAGTTTGCCCGCAGCCAAAGGGTAAATTGAATTGCCACGCATAGCTTCTCGATTGGTTGGTTCAGGGCATGATTCTGATGTGTTATGCGTGTCGCAACAGCAAAGCAATGCAAGGAGATAGAACGTGAGCAATGATTCCCACTCGTCTTCCGCACTGGCCTTAAGCGAGGCGCTCGCGTGGCGCCGTCCGATCGCACCGATCTCCATCAGCCACGGTATCCAGGGCTGGAATGCCCAGGAACACGAGCGCATCCACGCTCAACCAGTCATCCGCGAGGCAGGCTGAAAATGAACCAAGACACTACTCCAGGCTTAGACCCTAAGGAATTCCGTGCTGCCCTGAGCTCGTTCGCCACCGGCGTCACCGTTATCACTACCCGCGCTGCTGACGGAACGGCTGTGGGCCTGACGGCAAACAGTTTCAACTCGGTGTCGATAGATCCGCCAATGGTTTTGTGGAGTTTGTCCAAAAAGGCATATAGCCTGCCGGTGTTCTCCACTTCCGAGCATTGGGCTGTGCATGTGCTTGCTGCGGACCAAGAGGTGTTGTCGAACCGCTTCGCAAGATCCGGCGAAGACAAGTTCGCAGGACTCGACCTGGAAGACAACGTAGCCAGCCTGCCATTGCTCAAGGGGTGTGCAGCGCGTTTTCAGTGCAAGACGTCGTTTCGGTACGAAGGTGGCGATCACATCATCTTCGTAGGTGAGGTCACATCTTTTCAGAGCAGTGACCACCCGCCACTGGTCTTTCATGCAGGACGCTATGCGCTGGCTACGCAGAAAGACCCGTCGCTGCCGCAAGCACGCAGCGTACGTGTCGCCGGCGGCTTCAGTGAGGATCTACTTGGGTACCTGCTCGGCCGTGCGTTCTTCCAGTTCCACGAAGGCCTGCGCAGCAAGCTGAAGGTGCAGGGACTGTCGGACCCGCAATGGTGGGTGATCGCCGCCTTGACCGCAAAGGACGGCATCACCGCGCAGGCCGTCGATGCGGCGATATCGTATAGTCTTGGCTGTGCCAGCGAGCCTATCCTGCAAAGCCTACTGCCGATCAACTGGCTGGCAGTCGAGAGTGTGGACGAACAGGGCGCAGCCATCTACCGGCTAACTGCTAGCGGCCGCGATCGTTCGCTTCACTTGCTGGCGGCCGCCAAGTCGATCGAGGTGGACATGATCGCTCGTATCGGCTATGCGGACGGTGCGCTGCTCAAGACCCTGCTGCACAAGTTCATTCACCAGACGGATCCAGGACTACCAGACCTCTGGTGCAATGTTTGAGTCTATGGCCGGACCGCCCTCAGGTGGGTGCCAGAACGGCCGTCGCAATGGATGGACCATGACTCTCGCCAGAGAGCTTGCGCACGGGTTGCTGTTTTCGCAATGAACCATGTTTTGATCATCCTCGGTCTGCTGACAGCGTTCGCACCAATGTCGACTGATATGTACCTGCCTGCCTTTACGGCCATTGCCATAGACCTCGGGGTATCGATGTCCATCGTACAGGCGACGTTGGCGGTTTACTTCGCCGGAACGGCGCTGGGTCAAATTGTCTACGGTCCGATCAGCGACCGCTACGGGCGCACGCCGCCGCTGTATGTGGGAATGGTTCTGTACATCGTGGCCTCGGTGGGCTGCGCCGTGGCGCCCAACGTCGAGGTGCTGCTGGTCATGCGAATGCTTCAGGCTGTCGGAGCGAGTGCCGGTACGGTGATCGCGCGCGCTATCGTTAGCGATCTGTTCGACCATGTGGGCAGTGCACGCGCATTTTCGCGCATGATGCTGGTGATGGGGGTGGCCCCGATACTCGCGCCATTGGCTGGCGGGCAGTTGTTCGTCTGGTTGGGCTGGAGGGTGGTTGACGACAATTACCTTGGCCGGTTAACGACAACTATGTTGGCCGGTTAGAGGCCTACACCGGGCGGGTCCGGGAGGCGGGGCTACCGTTGGACCTTCGAACACAAATCGAAGGTAGCA
>Ga0114978_10000185_pt1 | contig 51621 bp, 54 predicted proteins | sample S_140212_EF_Meta_FD_87027 | JGI IMG/M metagenome (GOLD analysis project Ga0114978, IMG submission 87027) | Freshwater microbial communities from Lake Simoncouche, Canada to study carbon cycling - S_140212_EF_MetaG | ecosystem: Environmental > Aquatic > Freshwater > Lake | place: Lake...
AATTTATTCTCTACTAAGAATTTTTTTAAATTAAAATTTTCCATTTTGTTTTTATTTTTATATAAATAGTACTTATTTTCTTAAATCGAAATTAGCTTTTCTATCGTTTTCTAATTTTATTTCAGGATCTTTTTCTACTTCTGTAGAAGTTGATAATATCGGTTTTTGATTTGTAGCTGGATCTTCTACAAGGAAGGAATAATCTGTTATAAATGTAGAAATTCCTGGCATCTGAGATTCTAAAGCTGTAATTGTTTTTTTATTCTTTGATGCTGCTCCTTCATATGGATATCCATTAAAATTTTTATCTTCGGCTGGTCCTTGTATAATCCAGTATACTGTTGCAAAACTCTTATTAGGGATTTCCTTTCTTATTGCTAAATAATCTTCTTTTGATACTTCTGTAATTTTCTTTGTATTATTTGCTTGGACAAAGTATCTTGTAATTGCCCCTTTATTTTTATCAGAGTTTTTTACTTTTGGTTTAAAAAAACTTTTTAAAGCCATAGATAGTAATGCTGTTGCAACAGTTAGTAGTTGGCCAGGTAATTCTGTTCTTACTTTTATCAGCTCTCCTCCTTTATCGTCTGGGGTTTTTCCTGCAAAGTACCTTTTTTTGTAATCTTCAAAATAATTACCTTTATAATCTTTACCTGTGTCTTTATATGCAAATTCTCCTCCTGGTGTAGATTTAGGTTCAGTATATTTTGTTTTTGCTATATACTTAACTTGTTTCGATTTTGTATCTCTATCTGTTGCCATAATTATGCGTATGCTGAATTATCTTTTGAAATATCTGCCCAGTATTTATTAAACTTAGCCTGTCTATCATCTAATCCGTTTGTACCTCCATTTACTCGTTGTGTAACTCTTCCTACATCTGCAGTTGTTATTCCTCCTGTCAATCCTGTTATGTTTCTGGATAAGTACTTCCACCAGTAGCATGCAGAATCAGCTGCAAAATAATCTCCTTCAAGTATCGAAGGGTTTGTCATTATATCTGCTTTAGATCCTGTACTTTTTAAATACTTACTGTATTTTGTGTAATTTTCTCTACCTGTAATTTGGATATACCCTCTTCCTTTAAACTTAACTCCATCTCCTGGCTGTGTATTCCCTAAATCTTTTCTTCCTTCATATGCTTTTCCTGATGCAAATTCTTTCTTCCATTGAAAGTTTCCTGATTCATGAGCACATTGAGCAAGAAAATGAGCTCTTTCTGTAGGAGCTGTAATTCCATACCTTCTCATAGCTCTTACAAGTTCAGTTGGTGGCGGCGGGGCTGGACCTTTCTTGGTTGTTGTACTAGATTTTGGAGTTTGTTTTTGCTCAGTTGAATAATTTCCATCTACTGTTGTAGCTGTTCCAACTGTTCCTGCTGCTGCTATTTCTTCTGCAGTAGGAGTATCAATAGTTAAAAATTGTGCGGCTATGTTTGTTAACCATCTACTATCTTTCCCTATAGTATGTTCTAGTCCAGTTATTAGGTATCCAAATTTTTCGTTATATTTACTTGGAAGTATTCCTGCATTAATTTTAAAACTCTCTGCTACCCTAAGTCCCCCTACTCCGTCTAATGTAATAGATAGTTCAACAGGAACTAATCCAGGTACTGGTTGGCTTTGTATTATTCTATTTTTATTAGCTTGATCTACTGTCCATTCCTTATGACAAGTTTTAGCCGTTTCTAATTCTTCTTTATCGTATCCTGTGTTTGAATTAAAATTTTGAAAAAAATCTATTACATCTGTTAACCAGTCAGCAAATCTCTCTGTCTTATCTTCTTCTTCTTCTTTTGCTGTCTCTTTACTAATACTTGATACATCTTTTGTAACTCTAATTCTATCAATGATTCCTGAGTTCCATTTTAGTATATTTTCAACATTTTCAGAATAGTTTTGTGTAGTTCCTTGGGCTGCAATTGATATTTGAGATCCCATTTCATTAGTTATTTTACTACTAATACTAACTTCACTGACGGTTGTTTTTACTCCTGAGATATTTATTACTGGAGAGATATCTCCTAATACTGTTGTATTTTTTCTATCTACTACAAAAAAAGTACCTCCATCATATTCATCATCGTATACTAATGCTAATTCATTAATACCTCCCAAAGCATCGTTCATTCCTTCAAATATACTTGTAAGTATGTCGGATAAACTTTTATTAAATTTTCCTTCTGTATCAAGTGCCTCATCCAATTTTTGCTTAAGGTACGGTATTGATACTAATATATTAAGTACATCATTTTTATATTTCTCATCAACTACAAGATTATTATGTATTGCATCAACTTTTCCTGGTACTACTGATAAAAAAAATGTCTTATAGGACCAATCTGATAAGGTAGGTGCTGTTGGTAGTACGCAAACTGTTGGGTCTATTGAAAAATGTGTAGGGAAGGTGAGTAGGTCTGATGATAGTTGTTGAACTTCCCCGTCCATTACGTATTCGTACTCTGTGTTAAATTTAAGGTATGTTCTAGAACCTGTGTCTTCTTCTTTTTTTGTATTATCAACAGGGACAACCATTTTATTTATAATATCTAAAAAAGTTCCTAACGTAATCCATTGCATAGGAGTTTCTGTATCAGAGAACCATCCATCATCTAATTGAATATCATCATAATATCCTGTAAATGGTTTTAGTACGGCAGCTAGATCTGGTGCTTCTGATGCTAGGTCATCTCTATTGAATGTACTGCCAAACATTGATCCCATTTTACCTAACTTAGCAAGTGCATAATGAAATATACTCTTTTTTTGTTCTTTTCCTTCTTCACTATCCGGATCATCATATTGAGCCTTATCTTTTATTCTTAATTTAGGATCAAAAGCTGATTTTATTGATTCAATAATTTCACCTGCAGATATAATGCTAATAGAGCATTCGTACTCTCCTGTAGGTTTAAAACTCCAATTAAAGTTTTTTATATTACCGAACATTGCATCGTAATTGTAATCTGATTGTTTTCTCGCTCTATCAATGTCGTTTAGTATCATATCTACTTTAACGTTTTTTCCGTAGAATAAGTTTGGAGATACAGTATGTACAGCTGTACTGTATGATCCATTATTCATAAAGTAAGCAGTATGTCCCCATTCTAGTAGAACTGAAAAACCTGGTCGTAGAAATAATTTTTCTATCATATCAAAATCCTCTAGAGTCCATACAGATATTTTTACCTCTGCTTCTCTTAAAGTACCGTAGGTATTTTTTGATTTAACAGACATTCCTGTTACACCAGGCATTGGCCTAATACCTGTACTATTCGGCCTGTTGTTGTAAGCAGCAAAATTATCTACTTCCTTACCTGTATTTACACCGCCTCTAAGTCCTCTGTTTGGATTTAGTAAACCGCCTTGTAATATATTTGATCTTGCTAGAGTGTTATCTCCTGTGATGTCTGTTCTACCTTCCTTAGCTTTTAGTTTTTTTATTTCATCTTGAGATAAAGTATTAACACTTGAAGATAGTCTAATCCAAGCTGTTCTACTGTTTTGATACAGTATATCTTCTCTTTTCTTTGTGAGTGTTCTCGATAGGGAGGCTTCCCTAGCTCTTATTTGATCTGCTACACTAGGTCTAATACCACTTCCAATTTTTCCAGTACGTGAATTACTTGTTGCCATTACCTAGTTGCATTAACTTGATTATATAGCTGAATTGCTCCGCTTTTGTCTGCAGGTATTCTTAATTGTACTCCGGGTACTATTGTTAGTCCAGATTGTTGGAAGGTGTTTGCTGATGCTATAATCCACCATAGACTGTCATCACCGTAGAATTGTAGTGCTAGGGTATCGTACCTATCTCCTGCAGTAGTTATAACATAGTAGTCTTCTTGATTTAGAGGTATTTCCGGATATATAGAGTTCGTATAGTAAGGAACTCCTGTAGATGTTTTTTCTGTTTTAATATTTGTGTACCTATTTGCCATTAACTTATTTCTTCTGCTTGTGTAAAAAACGGTGAAGCACCTGGTTGATTTGTATTCTTGCTTGTAAAATAATGATATAGTCCTGTTTGCGGAGCAAAGTCATGTATCGGTTTAAAGGATATACTACACTCTAGTACCATTGGTAATTCTTGTACGTCTGATTCCCCTGATTCTGGCGATTTCATTGCAATTTCCCATGGATAATCTGTTTGCCAAGCATACTTAATACTAGTTATTACACCCGGCACTTGTGTAAGATATGAACCTAAAGTCAATTTAACAACAGTACCTCTCATAAAAGCACTATCTCCATATGTAGGTGCTGTAGTCGAAGCTAAATAGACCATTTTTCTGTATAACGGTTTCATTTCTGATCTAGTAGCTGCTGCTATTTTAAATGAAAAATTAATATCTCTACTAAATCCTCCATATGTATAGAAATCTTCTGCTCTACCTACGTACTTATGACCTTGCCAATCGGCATTAAATGAATCATCTAAACTATCTAAAAATGCTCTAAAGTGAATAAAAACACTCTCCCTGCTATCTGGGTTTATTATTTCAAAATATAGCTTTGCAAAATCTCTTGCTGCTGAATTTCCGTCTGGGTTTGTTTTTGTGAGATCTAATGCATTTATTTTATCTTGTACTTCTGGATCTGTTGGTGCATTATAATCTACTCTAGCTATTTTTTTTCCCTGAGATCCTAATCCTACTCTGGTTTCTCTAGCATACTGTGTGTAGTCTTCTTTAGGAATGTTTTCATATCCTTCTTCTGCTGAAGCATATAATTTACTTCCTTGAGCTCCTGAATCTCTAAAGTCTTGTATTTTTTGAGTTCCGAATACTAAAGTCCCTCTATCTCTATTAGGGGTAAATTTTTCATTACCTACTTGATCTTTCTTAGCTTCTTGAATACCTATTCCCGAAACTGTATTTACGTTAGCTTGATTAGGTACGTAATATGTTTCTAGGTTTGGTAGTGGTTGACCTAAGTTACCATTTATTACTGCATTTGTATAGGTCTTACTTTCGTTAAAAGTTTCAAAAAGACCTCCTTTTACATCTCCTTTATCTCCAGTTGATGGAATTAGTTTTTTAGTTTTATTCTCTGAAGGATTTTCTACAGGTTTTTTATATGGTTTAACAGTAGTTTACTTATTCTTATCTAGTAATCCAGGGTTTGGCTGATTTTTAGATCCTATTTCGCTCTTACTATCTTTACTTCCTGGTAGTTTTCCTTTTTCTACTGTAGTATCATTTGGATGTATTCCATCACCTACTGCTGGAGATACTATTATCGGTGCTCCTGTAAGTGTATTACCTATTACATCTTTTGCTGTCTTTCCTGTATAGGTATCTTGTGCAGTGTATAGCTGCTTTCCGTCACTACCGTTATTCGAAAGCAACTCTTCCTGATCAGCTTCTTTTATCTGATTACTTCTTCCTAATTCAAAAGGTTGAGCTGTTGTTTCGTACTGAGGTCCTAGCAGTGTTATTGGTTTTCCTGCCTCTGTTAATGCTTTATGTTGACTACTGTCTTCTGGTATAGATAAGTTAAGGTAATCATCGTAATCAAACTTACTCTCTCTCCCTAATAGCTCTGATTCATGTACTCCGGGAACTTCTTCCCCTCTTAATGCATACTGTGCTCCTTCTATTCCTCCGGCTCCAAAAAATTGAGCAAAACCAGAAGCTTGGTTTCCGTTTGCTGGTTGAAGATATGTATCAGTTCTAAATCCTTTTAAGAAATGAAGTCCTGTTCCATTTACAGGAACTTGTGCTAGGGTTGATCCTAATATCTTTGCTGTACCGACTAAGGTATTTCCTAATTGACCTAATACTGCTCCTGCTACTGTTTTATTCCCTCTATTTTTTATTTTTTTATCAATATCTATTTGTTGAAGCAAAGCTTCATTTAACAGATACTTAATTCCTGGTTTATCAATAAGCATTTGGGCAATACGGGAAGTATCGTCTATACGGTGTTGAGCCTCCATTCCTAGTTGACTTCCAGGTGCTTGACCTATGTTCTTAGTAATGTAAGGTTTATCGTTTCCATAACGAAGACTTTTTAGGTCTGTTTGGAGATTTATTAATCCGTTTGCCATAGTTGCTTATTATCCTGGGGGATTGTCCAAATACTTTGCTGGTGTTACTCCGTCTAAATCTAAAACAGACGGGGATGGATACCCACCTGGTAGATTAGGATTGTTGTTAATTGACGATTGGTAATGCATAGTTGAGTTTGGATTGGCACTAGCAATTTGTGCTGGTGTAAGTCCGTCTAAACCTAGGTTGCTTGATGGTAATAAGTCTAATAGTCCCATATTAATTGTTTTTTATTTTATTATAAATAGTGTGTTACTGTGATTTTAAAACTGCAAGTGATTGTGCTCTACCTACTTTATTTGCATCTAAGTAAATATCTTGTCCATCTCTAACAAGATTAATTAGTGTTGTTAATTTTTCATTTACAGCTGCCATTGAGGAATTGCCTTCTCCTTCTTTTCCTGTTGCTATTTTCTCTTCTCCTCCTCCAAAAAGTGATGCAACTCCATCTGCTACTGCTGTTAGGCCTGTTACTGCTACTAGCGCCGGAATCGCCATTGGTCCTGCAAGTGCTATTGCTCCTAACCCTGCTGCTATTCCGAATAAGGCTGGTCCTAGAAGAAGCATTGGTCCTATGCTATCCATTGTAACAGCTCCCATTAGTTTTACAAATCCATCTGCTACTGCCCCCACCATTGTTGCTAGTCCTGTAAAAATAGAAGTAACTACTGTTCCGAAGGCTTCAATTGCAGGTGCTGCCGATGCTAGTGCAATTCCAAATGGTATCATTGCCAATCCTAGTGCTGCTATTAAGCCTATTGCTGCGAATGGAAGTCCTGTTGCTGCTGCTACTCCTAATGCTCTTAACCCTGTAGCTAATGCTCCTAATCCTATTGCTGCTGCTTCTCCTATTAACGCTATTCCTCCTAAGAATATTAATGAAGGTATTGCTATCAGTCCTGCTACTCCAAAAGCTGCTAATGCTAACGACCCCATAAGGGTACCTGACATTGCACTTAGTCCTGTTGCTAATGCTGTAAAGTTTGAAGATAAACTTTTCAAGTCTACTTTCCCCATAAACAGTAAAAATGGTGTAGATGGAAGTGCAAGTACTAAAGCTGGGCCTGCTAATGCTAAGTTGACAATTCCTTTTAGTACTCCTTGAGCACCCATTTGTTTTAGTCCTTCTGCAAGATTCTTCATACTATCTTTAAATCCTGTCCCGCCTACCTTATCTTCTACGGTTCCTTTTGCTTTATCTTCAACGGCTCCTTTAACAGTATCTAGTATACCCCCCTTTTCAGGAGCTTCAGCTACTTTTGGTGCTAATCCACCTAGGTAACTATCTTTTATCTCTTTAAACTTGTCGAAAAAGTCTGATTTGCTTATGTCTTTGAGTGATTGTCCTAAGTTACGGATTCCACCTACCATTGAACCTATGCCTTTTGCAATAGCTCCTCCCATAAAATATAACCCTATTGCAATTAATAGTGGTTTTATTAGTCCTAGTGTATCTAAGAATTTAACTATATACCCAACAATTCCTGCAATTGGATTTATAATTGCCCCTATTACATCTGCTATATCTGCAACAATATCTAAGATAGGAGCAAATGCTTGAGCAAGCTTATCAATAGCTTTCGATATTCTTTCTTGAACATCCATCTGTTTCATCGACTCCGCTGTTACACCTGCTGCTGCTGCTGCTTGTTCTTCAGTCATATGCTTCTCGATAGCTTTATTATATGCTATTCTTGCAAGTTGGTCTTTTGTTAATCCTAATGCTTTTGCATAAGCCTCTTGTTGAATTCGGTTCATTTTTCCAAATTCATTAATATCTACTGAATTTTTAAAGATTTCGTTACCTAATCCAACTAAGTCATTCTTTAATGCTAGTTCTCTAGCTCTCTCTAAATTAAGCTGTTTTCCTGTTAGTAGTTCTGCTTCTAGTTCTGCTGAAATTGAGTCTTCAAAATTCATTAACGAACTTGCTATACTATCAACATCTTTTAACTCTAATCCTAATCTTCTTGCAGCTGAAGCTGCTTTTGCAATCATTGCAGGATTGTTTCCTAATGAGAGTTTTATTGAGTCTGATGTTGTTGCTACATCCCTTAGTATTTGTCCTTGACTTACTGCTGCTCTATTTGCTTTATTAAATGCAGATGTTGATGCTACAATCCCGTCAACCATCCCGTTAATATCACCTGTGGTTGTCTGTGCCATAACAGCTAATCCACCTGCTTCATCAGCAGCTAAACCCATTTCATTTTTAAGTCCTGCTGCTCCTGCTAGTACGTCTGATGAAAATGCATTTTGTGCATTGATGCCTAACTGTTGTGTTAGTTCAACTGCTACTTTTAGTACATCTACTGTAGTTGCTACTTCAAAATTTGCTCCTGCTAATGCTTGACTATTTTGTCCAGTTAACCTTTCTAATTCTACAGATGCTTTATTTACTTCTAAAAATCCTGTGATAATTTTTTGTATTCCGTAATCAACAACATTTACTAAAGTAATTTGTTCTTTTACTGCTTCTGCAATATTTTTGTATTTATTTGTCTGAGACTTTAGTTCGTCACTCTGACTTTTGTATAATAAAAGCTGCTTTCTTAGTTCAGATTTTTTTTCTAATTCGTGGACACCAAGTCTTGCATACTCCTTTCCTATATCTGCAATTGCCTCTTGATTTAGCTTGTACTGCAGTCTTGCTTGCTTTGTCTTTTCAATTGCATCTGAGAAAGGTTTTGATAGTCCTTCAAATCCTAATTTTCCTAAAAGATTACCTACTCCTTCTAATCCTACTCCTAATAATCCTATTTCTTTGTTAACTTCTTGTTGTAACTTAATAGTTTTATCAACCTGATTGTTAAACTCAATTGCTTCCTTAAGAGCATCTCTAGTAGCTTCTAAGTCTGCGTCATTTAGATTACCCATACGTTCGGCTATCCTAAGTTCTTCAAAGTGTACTCTAGCCTTGTCTTTTAAGTCTTTTAGTTGTTTTTCTGTGTATGTATTCTCACCTCTTCTATAATCAACTAATTTTCTTGAAATATCAGAAATACCTGTAAGGGATTTTTTTGCTGTTGCCAAATACACATTCTGCCTTGACATTTCATTGACGCTATCTTTAAACGATTTTGAAATATAGTCAAGATGACCTCCCATTTCCCTAAGCTCAGTTGAAAGTGCTCCAAGTAACTGTTTAGCATCTTGTAGATTTTTTACATCAAAAGGTTGTATATATCCTAACTTCTTTCTGAGATCTTCAATCTGAGTTTTAAAATCTTTTAATTCTTCTGCAGGTGTCATTTTAAAAATAGTTTATTATAAATAGGTAAAGCCCATATTATCTACGGGCTTTTGTACTATAGTCTGGAGCTTTAATTTTTCCATTGTCAAGTAATGACTGTTTTCCTGAAGCTTTCTGACTCTGTTTATTTTCATTTTCATAAAACTCAATCATTGTTCTATGTGTGAATCTTCTTAACCATATAGGAAATTCGTATACTTCCCCAAAAGAATATCCTCCCTTGCCATGGAAACATATATCATGGATTTGATTAAAGAGAGACGCTCTATACTCCGGCGTCAGGCCAAAGAAAGCTAACTCCAATTGGAATATCAACCCCTCCATCTGGTCCGTTCTCAGGATAGAACTTTAGGTTTACATCAGGCTGAACTTGTCTAATATGCTCTCTAAATGCTCTAGAATCTCTAGCTAAGAAATAATTATCTACGAAATCTCTAATTGTTTTTATTTCTGTATCTCCATTTACCGAGGTAATCATTCTCTTTAGTCTTGTAGATAGTTCTGCTGAAGATTCTTTGTTAAGTCTCTTAAGCCCTTTTACTTCTTGATCAATTGCTTGTTCGTCAGCATGAGTAAGTAGTTTGAATGTTAGTACGGCTTGAGAGGATGGAGTAACAAATGTAAATTTATTCTCTCCTGATTTAAATAATGATTCATCTAATTCTTTTGGTTCAAGTAAAGATAAATCAACTACTTGTTTTTCTCCTGCGTAGTCAAACTCATAATCTTTTCCGTAACCTAAAATACGGGAAGCAATTAATATTGCATTCTTATCCCCTACTAGTAAATCTCCATAGGTAATTGGTGTTACGATAAGAGATTGTAATAATTTATCAATAACTACTCCTGATTGTATATAGTTTTGATTTGTTAGAATATCCTCTTCTCTAGCAGTCATGTACTTCATTTCAATTTTACCTTCTGCTAAAGGAGAATCTTTTGGGTAAAGTAACCCTTTTGAAGGAAGTTCCACCATTTCGGTAGGAAATTTTTGTTTTTGTTCCATAAATTTTATTTGTTAGTAACTTTTTCTATATATAAATATATGAAAATAAAATTTATAAAAAAAGCCTGTATTTACCAGGCTCTTATTGATTGTATTTTGTACTTGATTAATAGTTTAAGACACAATAATCCATTGCTATTGTAATTCCTATCTCTACAATACCATCCGTTGAAGTCCAGTCGAATTGACCGAAATCACCTTTAGTAAGAAAGGCTCCTTTAATAATCCATTCTCCTACGATATCTCCTACAGGACCTAATATGTTTAAAGTTAAATCTTTTTTGTAGAAATCAGAATAACCTGATCTACCGGTTACTGATTCGTGTGCTAGACGAGCCCATTCCATTACTGCTTGTGCTCCAGAAGGTGTGATTGGTGAATACAAAGTCATATCCATATCTTGCCACTCTCTTTTTCCCCTAATTTTTCTATAGGTATTAATGTGATCAAGTTTTATTACTGGATCTTGGAATGTTGGTGCTTTTACATTCTTTACCATAAAGGCTGGAATGTTATCTATATACATTACGAACCTGTGTTGAACCATTGGTTCAAAAGCTCTAAACATTATCTCATTAGGGTCGAGAACAGCCATATATTTCTTATTTTATTAGTTATTTTTATTTTTATTTTGTTTGCAATTTTCTCTATGAAATCTCTTAAAAGCACTTGCTCCTTGTATCGATCTTCCACAATGCTCACAGTTTTGTATTCTGTGACTTGGATTGTTACTTATAAATAGAGCTACTTGATGGTTTCTTTCTTCTACTTTTGTAGTCGTAGGCACGTTTTTCAGTGCCTATTCCTACATAAAATACTTTATTTGAATCTAAATTAATATGTCTGTAAACGACTATCAAGATACTTTATTTTATTATAAATATGTGTTGTTAATAAATTATGCAAATGTAGCTCCGGTTGGTTCAACTACGAAGTCTAATACTACGAATTCGATAGTTTTTGTTGGTTGGATATAAATTTGTCCTACTAATTGATTTCTATCTATAACATCTGCTGTGTTGTTTGTATCATCCATTACTACTCTATAAGCATAAAGACCTTGTCTTTGTACTACTGATTCTAAGTAAGGATTTACCGTCGCTAAGAACTTATTTCTTGTTGCTATAGTATTCTGTTCGAATACTAAGTTTTTAGCTTGGTCACCAATAAACTTCTTAAGTTCTATAAGTAAACGTCTTACATTTACTCTATCTAATGCTGATGCTTTAGTTTGTAATGTTTTTTGTCCGAATACTGAAATACCTGTTCCTGGGAATGTAGCAATTGGATTTACTTTTGCTGCATAAAGAGTATCTCTATCCCCTTTAGTTAATTTTCTTTCTGCTTGAATTACTCCTGGAAGTCCTCCTCTTACAAGTCCTGCTGGGGCAAACCATGGTGCTGTAGCTGCATCTGTAAATGCATAAACTCCTGGAATAATTGTTCCTGCTGGTGCATATTCGTTTCTACCTGTAGCTGATTGAAGTTGCACCCAAGGCCAGTAAGTTGCAGCGTATGATGAGTTAATTGTTACTGCTTGACCTGTTACATCACTTACAATCGATCCTGTCTTTACCAAATCAACTACTGCAATACAATCTCCTCTTGATTCTGCTAATGATATAAAAGAAGCAAGTGTAGAAGTAAATCCGGCGTTATTAAGTAATCCTGGTGTTGAGACTACGTTAAATTGGTAATCATCTTTATTCGATAATAGTGAGATTGCTGTTGCATAGTTTGCAGGTACCAATCCTTGAGATTCTCCTGATGTAGTTCCTATTGCTCCAAAATAACTAGCTCCTGATTTTGCTGTTCCTATAGCACTGTAAAATGCTCCTGAAGCTGCTCTTGGTAAATATGTTGAGAAGGAAACTCCAGATGCATTTGTATTAACTGTGATTCCATCATTCGCTAAATAATCAGGAGTTGTTAAGTCTACTGAAGATACTCTAATATAGTTTGATCTGTTAGGGAATGTACCTTGGAAGTAGTTGTACGATACTCCTGTTGATGAATCTGTTGCTACTGTTACGTACTGGTTACCTATTACTTTCTCAATATAGTTATCAGATTTTGGATCTAGTGATAAGTTAGTAAATGTTTCTAGAATTACCTGATTGTTTGTATTATCGTTACCCTGTCTTACAAGTAATGTGAATGTTCCTAATGTTGTATTAATATTTGCAACTTGACATCTTACATTATCTGCTGAACCAGATATTAATGATCCGTCTGAGTTTTGAGCTCCTGGATCTGCTGCTCCTGTTGCGTTATTGTAAGTAACTCCTTTTCCTAATGTAGTTAAAGTAAACGGTGCTTGATCTGTACCACCTCCTAGGGTAATTAATGTAAAGTTAGGTGTTGATTTTGCTGCTGATCCAGTTAAGAAAGTTATTCCATTTGCTAAAGTACCTAATGATGCTGTTAGAGCTAATGCTGTAGCAGTTCCTGAAGCTGAAACAGGTACGTAAGCTGATGCTCCGTTAATTTCTGTTACTAAATTAGTTATTGTAGTTGCTACTGAAGATCCTGTTGCAAAGTACCAAGTATTTCCTGATGGATTATCTGCTGGTACTGATCCCGTAGCAACGAATGTATATGTAGTTCCAGCGTATGATACTGCGTACTGTTGTCCATCTGCTGATTGAGATGCAATAGTTCCTGAACCTGTTGCTTTATTTAATCCTGTTAAAATATTTGTTGAAACCGCTCCTGTATATGATCCAGATACAACTCTAGTCACTAATGCTGTTTGACCTCCTTGTGAGAAATAGTTTTTTACAGCAACTGAAGTTAAAAATTCGTAGATATTAGACGCTGAAGTAAATGTCTCCCCAAACTTTCTAGTATAATCGTTATACGAAGTTACAGCAGTTGGCTGATTGTCAGGTCCTTTAACTGTTGGTCCAATAAATGCTGCTCCTGCTGCAACTGGTGCTGGTTGTACAAAAGAGATGTCATTTTCCCTTGTAAATACTCCTGGAGAGATAATTGATTCTGCCATGTTTTTTAAAATTGTGTTAGTTATTTTTTAATAATCTATATATTGAGAAAACCTAAACTAAATAAGAAGGTCTTTTATTCTCTAATAAATAGGAAAGGAGAGTCAAAACCCTCCTTAAGTAATTCGATACTGTTATTTTACTCTTCTTGTAATTGACTGGGGATAAAAACTCCTTCCTCGATATTAATAGTTCCGTTTCCGTATTCTTTTTCTAGAAATTCTGCTAGTATTTTTTCTTCATCCTTTAGTTCAGTAAGAAATTGTTCTACATTTAATCTTCTCTGATTAATATTTAGTTTTTCTAACTCTATTTGACCTAGTTCTACTTTTACTTCCTGGTTTCTAAACTGTATTGATTTTATTTGATCTATGATTTCTTGTGGTAATTTTGTTGTTTCCATAAACTATTTATTTTTATTATAAGTTATCGATTTTTATTTAAAAAAACAACTATGATAATAATAGTAGAGCCAATATTGCTCCTAATATACCTCCATAACTTCCCATATTAACATCTGTTTGATGAAATGGTGCTTGGTATTTATATTGATAATACCCTTCTCTTACCCCATTAATAGCATAAGCTCCAAATCCTCCTAAAAAGATAGGTAAGAAGTTCCCCGTTTCTTCTAGATGAGCATAAGTAAATAATAACCAAATACTAAAAAAAGTTAATACTAATGAGTAACCAAGATGTTTATGGTAGTTCTGCTTTATAAAGTTAGGTGTAAATATTTTTTTTATATCTAAGATATAGTTTGTAAAGTTTTTCCAAAGTATAGGAAAAATTATTACTTCAAAATAAAATTTTTTCATAGTGATTCAATATAAGTTTGTATTTCTTCTTGAGTAAAAAACTCTCTGTTATATACAGTTCCATTTGCTATTAAATAAGCTCTGTATAATTCAAATGTAGGTTCTCCATCTTCCATAATCACAATCTCATTGAGATCGTTAAATGTTATACTATCTGATGTTAAATAATAATTCATATTAAGTAAATTTAATTAATTGCATTCCTCCAAAATCTAAAGCACATATTGCTGAATTGGCATTATTACTACATCCTGCTGACATTGTTAGCAATGTTGAAGCTGCTATTAAATTAGTACTTACTGTTCCAGTAACTGTATCTCCGGTATTTAATCTTTTCAATGTATATTTAATATTTCCACTTACTGTTTCTATAGTGGCATAGTACATATCTGTAGAAACTGTATTAGCAGGAAAAAGAGCACCTAAATCTATTGAAGTTGCTGTTCCTGTTGCATCGTTATGAATAAATTGCCAATTAGTACTACCATCTATTCTAGCAAATGCTGCACAATTTATAAACGTAGTTGGATCAACATTTGTTACAATAAAATTTGCTACAAAAACACCAATAGAATATCTTACATTGGTATTTGTTGCACCAGTTGAAGCTCCAAATTTAAATGATGCCTTAAAGCCAGTATTTATACTAAAATAACCTACAACTTGTCTAAAGGTAAAAACATTAGCTGCAACAGCTGTAGTTTCTAAAGCAATTCTTGTTGTTCTTGTAAATAGATTAGTATCTGTAATTGTTCTTATTCCTGGAGTTCCACCAATAGTTAAAGCAGTTCCTACAACATTATTTGTTGTTGCAGCACCATTATTAGGCATATTAATAGTTATGTCTTGTAATAGTATATCAGGTGCTACAAAGCTTGATGTACTTGAAGTTAGTACGTAAGGTTGTAACATTGAACTAGTTGCACTTGTTAGCACATAGTCAGGAGCTAGTGATGCTGTAGCTGCAAAGGATGAGCTTACTGCTTGTAAAACATATGAAGCACTTTGTGCATTTTGAACGTATGAAGCTGTTAATGCATTTGTAGCCCAAGATGAAGTTCCAAATAAAGAACCTGTAAATCCTCCAGTAAATGATCCTGAAAATGATCCTGTATTTGATAGAAATTGATCTACTCTATTTGCTGTTACTATTAATGAAGGAATACCTGGTACTACTCCAAATGCGGATTCTGCATGTAAACGTACATTAGCATCTGGTGAATACCACATTAATTGGAAGTAATCATTTGCCGCTGCATTTACAAAGAAATTCCATGCTGCAACGTAATGAGCCCCATTACCAGTTAATTGTACTGATGTTGCTGTATCTGTTAAATTTGTTCCATTTTTTCTAAGCCAAATCCATATTTCATCTGTTCCTGAATCTGTTTTATCTACTTGAGCAGAAAATTGAATGTCGTATACACCTGCATTTTCAGTCTTAATATATGTGTTAAATGGGTCTGTTGATCCGGATACTAATACTCCATTTGTAATGTCTGTTGTGTTAAGAGACATTGAACGAGCGGTACCCGCTACATTAGTTTGTGTTTGGGTAGAGTAAAACGACCCATATGATCCAGTTGCTGTATTAAACCCACCACCACTACTTAATGCTGAGACTGTAACTTGTCCTAAACCATTAGTTGGTGATAGTGTTACATTTGGTCCTGCTAGTAATTGTGTTACTCCTCCGTTTAGAGCATATGAAGCTGTTATTGAATTGTTTGACCAAGATGAAGTACCAAATAAAGATCCTGTTATACCTTGAGTTACATTTAAAGAACCAGTTATTACTTGATTTCCTATAAAAGTATTTGAACCAGTTGTTGCAAATGATCCTGTATTTATACTACCACCAGAAGCTGTTGAATTTATAGTTACCGAACCGCTTCCGCCATTGGTTATAGTTACATTTGTTCCAGCGATAATTTGTGTTACTCCACCGTTTAGTGCATAGGAAGCTGTTGTAGCAAATGAACTTGATATTGATCTTGAAGAGCTTATAGCAAAAGATGCAGTTAAAGCATATGATGCACTTACTGCTTGAGTAGCATTTGCAGCATTATCTGCATTTGTAGCATTTGTTGCAGTTCCTGTTAAATTTCCAATTATACCTCCAGTTACATCTAAGGATCCTGTTATTTCAACTATAGAATCATGAGCATATATTAAGTTTGATCTATTTTCATTACTTGTACCATTTCCGTGAATAAACGAAGATGATGTTCCAAGTGGTATATTATATTGACCCTGTACATGTTGATAGTTTCCTAATGCTACTGTTTCTAGACCTTCAGCATGAGCATAGATTCCTATTGCTTGGGTAAGTCTACCTTCAGCATGGGAACCAACTCCTATTGCTTGTGTGGATGCTCCTTCTGCATGTGAATAAGTTCCAACTGCTTGTGTGTTTCCTCCTTCAGTATGTGAATAATTTCCTAAGGCAGTAGTAGTCTGTCCTTCTGCATGGGAGTAGTCTCCTACAGCTTTAGTGCTATTTCCTTCAGTATGTGAGTATATTCCCGGTATAGTGCTGGTGCTTCCAAAGGTTCCGCCATTGTTTAGTAAGTATGTTATATCTCCAATAACACCTGATGTTACATTTAATGTAGTATCTACTAATTGTATTAATGTGCTAGACCCATTAAAAGTAACAGTGTCAATTAAATAAGATGTCTTTGTATTAATATTAGTATCAAACACATATAAATAACCGCCTGGTGTAAAAAAGGATGATACATTACTATTTAGAGTTATTAATCCATTTACTATATTACCTTTTTCAAATGCAGTTTGAATACCTGTTTTTGTTTGAGTTCCTTCAGCATGAGAATAGTTTCCTATTGCAATTGTATTATTTCCTTCTGCATGTGAGTATATACCACTTGCTGTAACTGCAAGTCCTTGTTGTAAACTCTGATTTAAGTAATCAAAAGTAAATGATCCTGTACCCTGAAGTCGACTTCCACTATTAAATTGAATTTGAGTAGTACTTCCTCCAGCGATTGATGGTGCCCAAGAAGCTGATATTGCAAATGAACTTGATATTGCTTGTGAAGCACTTATAGCAAATGAACTTGATATAGCATTTATAGCCCAAGAAGCAGTACCAAATAAAGAACCAGTAAAACTGCCAGTAAAACTTCCTGTGTTATAAGATGAAGTAAAAGCATTAAATGAAGAAGTTGTTACAAAAGAACCAGTATTTATACTTTGTGCAGGTAAATTTGTTAACCCACTACCGTCTCCGGTAAAACTTCCTGTAAAAGATCCAGTTAAGTTAACAGTTATTTGCTTTCCTTGTATTAATTTTAATGCCATATCTTAACTAAATTTTCCTACTATTATTACTTGATCTGTAGAATCTAATGTAAATCCTAGTTGATTAAATGTAACTTGTATGTTTGCTCCACTCTGCACTGTCGTTCTATTTTCTGTTGGAATCATTACTCCGTTTATATATACTTGAAAATCCCCTTCATCCATAGTAGGGAATCCAGTTGGTGGTGTTGCAATTAAATGATTATTAAATGTAGCAGTTGTACTTGTTACTGTATTTGCTAATGCTGTATTTGACATTCCTACGTACGCTATCTGTTCTGCTGTCATTCCTGATCCTCCTGTTCCTCCCCCGCTAGATACTCCGGTTAAGGCTGTATCGTAGAAGCGAGTAGGAGCTTGTGTTAGTGGGCTTCTTGCTGCTGCATTAAGAATTTCTACACTACCTGCTGTTTCTATTTTAAAACTAACAGCTGATTTTGAGAAGAATTTTCTTGGATTAGCTGCAGAAGTATTTATTGCATCCGATACTATATACCCTGCCATTTTAATTTGGAAGGTAGTTTTTACTGTTCTATCATTTCCTTCTACTAATTCAGTTGTTGTTGTATAATTATCAATTGCTGCTCTAAATTTAAATCTCTCAGGATCTCCCCAATAAGCATCTGATGCAAAATTAATTGATTCAACTATCTTATTCATTTGCTCTACGTATTCTGTAAATATTGTACAAGAATAAGTAATATTAATATAATCAGGAATAATAACTCCGTAAAATTCTCTTACCGGAATTCTATTTGTAAGTATCCCAAAAGCATCGTATATATTTTTATTTGAGTATTTTTTTTCAAAAACACCAAAATGAATTGGATTATTTGCATCCATTTTATTCCCAAGAGCTCTATTTTTTTCAAGAGAATCTCTCTTAAACATAATTAATGGTGCTTGCATTTTACCGTCCTTATCTCTATAATACCCATCTTTTTGAACTGATGCCCATCTTTCTGGTGAACCGTAAATGAAAGGAACAGGTACTTTTATTCCGTTTTGTTGTACGGATGGTTTAATTACATTTTGAAAATAGTATACAATTGCAGAATCTATATCTTTTAATCCAACTGAGAAATCTTTTGTATCGTCATTCTTCCTTGTTCTTTGATTTTCTCTTCTTTTATTTGCTGGCACAGGAGCTTTACCATTATTCAAATATGGTGTAATCGTCTCTTGAGACAATTCTACTTGTGATTTTGGTATAGGCTTTCTTGTTTTTGCCATTATAATCTATCTTTTACAATTGCTACTTTGGTTGATCTAGTTAAGTGACATTCCAATATTAACGATACGGATGCTCCAAAATTACTTCCATAATCAGTTAGACTATATGCATTGTCTTTCCCTAAGAATAACTGGTTCTCTGTAATGTTATCTATTTCGTAGTAATTCTCCATCCACATTACAATATCTCCAATCTCAGGTTCAGTATTTGTATCTATTAGATCCTGTCTTAACATATTGAATTTAACCTCTCTTACAATATCCACCCCTAAATCATCTACAGTTGATCTTTGATCTCCTCTCTGAATTAAGCAATTATATTTGATTGGAGACCAGAATACTTTTTCCATTCCCTCTCCATAGATATTTGCAGTAGTTTGTTCTAAAGACATTTTATAGAATAGGATTTCCTGCTCTATAACGTCTGAGAGAAGTTCTCTGTTAATTCCTGTGAATAATCCAAAATCTCTTTGACTACCGAATATCATTATCTACTTGTTGGTTCTATTGTATTTGATGCTACTTCTACTCTTTTTATATTAGGTACAAGCCTGAAAGCATCTTTTCTTATTTTTTCATACACCCCTTGTGCCGGTCTTGAAGTAAGTATTTTTACTTTTAAAACCACTATGTTAGTTTCTTCACTAGAATCTATAGCAGTTACTCTTGTAACTCCAGGCATAGCTCTAATAAAATCAGCTACTTGAGAAGCAGTAATTTCGTCTGTATGCCTTACTCTCATTAGTCCCTGGTATAGGCTAAATTCTTTTGCTTCAGTTAATATATCTTTTAATTTCATTATCCTATATAAATTAACATTGGTACTTGGCTAAGAGTTTTACCTAAAGCCTCTACTTCTGCTGCTTTTCTTTCTAATTGTGCTTGTTTTGAAGTAGCATCTAAATCCCCTCTTAATTTTTCCAATAATGCTGTTTTTTCTGTTCTAGCATCTGATAATAAATCAGCTTGATTTAAAGTAGCTTCTGAACCTGGAATAGGAACTGTTGTATATTTTCCTCTAACGTATGCTAATAATTCTTTTGCAAGTGCTAAGGTATACCTATAAATCCATTCCCTACCTGGTGTGTTAATCTGAGTAAAGGAAGGATTTGTATATGGTACATTTGATATATTTGTTATTGGAGTTCCTCCTGTAGCTGCTGCAGCAGTATTTGCATTATCACTTAATCCCTGTTTTTCTGCTACTTTATAATATTCAAATCTTATATACCCTGATCTGGTTGGTACTGGAAATAATCTTAATTGATTATCGATTATTTCAAAAGAGTATGCTGATTTTCTTACCTGGTCATTAAATTCAATTGCCTGTACTTTTAATATATCATAAGAAATTGGCATTAATAAGAAATTAACCCCTGGTGAGTATGATCCAAAATCAAAAGCATCCATAAGTGATTGAATACCTGTTCCTGTACCTGCATAAGGATCAAAGTATCTCATAATGGCAGGTGGTGCTTGGTAAAATACTTTTCTTATTTCAATTGATCCTGTTATTCCTTGACCAATCGCCCATTGTTTTACATCATATACTTGCTGTCCAGAAATTACTTCTATTGATCCAGTATACATTCTTACGTTACCTCCTACACCTGCTTCAGTTCCATATGCTTCAGATAATCTAATCGTATTTTGAATAGAAGGCGTAATTACTGAATTATTTAGATTTGATCCTGTTGGACCTCCTTCTAATGATAGGTAATTCTGTACTACTTGTGCTTGATATACTTCATTTCCGTAAGTAGTTACAGCTTCTTCAAAGCATGCATAAAATGATCCTGAGTTAAGTTCAACATCCATTAACGGATATCCTAACCTAATGGCACAATATTTTGCTACCTTATCTGCTGAGGATGAAAATTGGTTATCTGCATCGTAAAATCCGAATGGTGTTTGACCTGGTGAGAATGTAGAACTACCATTCCATATTGATACTGTTGCCATTGACTATAATTTATTTATAAATAGCAAGTTTCTATCAATCTCTAAAATCCTGATATACTTTTAGTATAGGGGATACTATTTCGTGTCTGTGGTTTGCTTTTAATGCAAAGACTTTGAATCCTTGTACTTGTTCTTCAATACGAGTTAAGAAAGAAAACCCAGTTTCTTTTTTTACTTTAAGATCAATTTGTGCTAAATCCCCACAAATTACCATTTTAGAATTCTTACCTAATCTCCCTAGTACAGTTTCCATTTGATCGTGAGTAACGTTTTGTGCTTCATCTACAATGACAAAAGCATCCACAAACGTTCTTCCTCTCATAAAAGCAAAAGGAACTATTTCAATATTTCCGTATTCTAATTCTTTATCTACTTTTTCCTTACCGTAGAGCATGTATAAGTTATGATATATTGGTGCTAACCAAGGATCCATCTTTTCTTTAAGATCGCCTGGTAAGAATCCTAATTCTTCTTTAGCTACAGTTGGTCTTGTTATAATAATCTTCTCTACTTCTTTACTAAAAAGCATATCGAGTGCTGCTTGCACTGCTACTAAGGTTTTTCCTGAACCTGCCATTCCCTTAAGTACGACTACTGGATTTTCTACAATAAGGGCTTTTGCTTGTTTTTGTTCTTCATTAAGTTGGAGTTGGAACTTAATTGGATTCTTCGGTTTTCTTTTTTGAGTAAAAACCTGATCGGTGTGATGATTTGAAGACATATGTTATAACGTTATCGTTTAATATAAATATACGAACTTTACTTATATAAAAAAAGAGGACCGAAGTCCTCTTTAGTTTTTTATTCATATTTCGATTACACTGTTGCAGCGTCTGATACGAAAATTTTCCCGTAAAACTCGGGTCTGATCATTTTCTTAGCGTATCTTGTCATAATACCTTTTCTCGGAGTAAATGTCGCTGGATCGTACACTAGTGGTGTCATCATTAATGGAATATATGGAGCATAAACTGCACCTGTTTCCAAGAATTGAGATCCTCTGTAACCCATTAAGATAATGTTTTCAGTCATGTAAGGGTTTTTGTAAACTCTAAATCTTGAGTTTAATTGTCCAACTTTTTGAACTCCCATTGCAAAATCCATTTTATCACCGTTTGTATCTGCTGCATATCCTGGAATTGATTCTAAGATTGTAGCTACAGTTGGAGAACATACTAAGAAGTTTGCTCCACCTCTAAGTGTTTTTTGGTGAATTTTGTTAGATACTTTTTGGATTTTAGTTCCGATAGTTTGGAACCATTGTCCTTGAGTATTATAGAAACCAGAAGTTGATGTTGTCCATGCTCCGGCTGCAGTTGTACCAGTCCATACTTTGTTGTTAACAGCTGACCATCTTTCAGTTGTAGCTGCGTCTTGAATCAACATATCAATTAACTCTAAGTCAATCTCCATAGAGATGTATTCCGATAATAATGATGTTAATTCTGCTTCAGCATCGATTGAGTGGTAAGCGTTAAGATCTTGTGCAAACTCTGGAGTCCATTGTGCTTTCAATTTTCTTGTTTTAGCAACGATAGCTTCAGAAGCAAGTGTTACGTTAATTTCAGGAATTGAAATTGTAGATGGTGCTTGTCCGCCAGTGGTTGGAATTTTTGTAGATCCATCCTCAAAGTCACCTCTTGATGTATCAAGTGGTTGTACTGAGTATGCTACTGATCCTACAACAGTTCCTGCAGCGTTGAAAGTTTTTTGAGTTGTATCAACTACGAATACTACTGTATTAGAAGAAGATAAGTAAGTTAACTCCGGATTAGTTGTAAAGTCTACTGATCCTGATAATAATCTGAAAGATCTAATAGCTTCTAAGTCTGAACCTGATAGGAAAGATGTTGCTACTTTTACTTCTCTAAAGTTAGTTGCTGTTAAATCTGTGTTATACGCAATAGATGCAGATGATGCTGATCCTGTTGCTGGTGTTGTTAAAGATGCAGTGTATTGGTTAGCAGAGTATCCGAATCTACCTGCTCCATATAAGCCTCCTGATACTTCTTCGTCTACTCCTATTTTATCGTTAGCTGTAGATACGTTTCCGTACATGTTGTTTGCACCTGTACTAGTAAATCCATTTGTTGTAGTACCATATTTAAAGTCTAAGTAGAAAATAAGACCTGATGGTAAGTTCATTGGTTGAACAGATAAGAAATCTTTAGCTGAAATTTGAGCGAATACTTTACGTACTAATGGTAAAGCTACTCCAGCCCATTGCTCAGCACCACCTGTTGATGTACCGATTGCACCGTTACCTGTTTGAGATGCTTCAGATACGATTTGTTTTGCTTGATTCTCAAGAATCATAGCCATGTTGTTTCTGTCGTTTACGTTAGAGATCCCCTCTAGTAAACCAGATTTAGCCCATTTTCCTGAAAGACGTTGAGCATCAGCTTGTAACGTCTTATAGTTCCCTGAACCTTCTAATAATTGATTTAATTCCATGTTTGGTTAAATAATTTTGTTTTGTTAATTAAAATTGTCTTTCTTTGATACCTGCTAGAATTTGCATTCTATTTACTGCTTCTGAAACTTCATTAATAACTTGTTTCTGAGTAGAACCTGCTGGTTTAGATGCAAATGATTTATGCTCTCTAATAGCTGGTTTTGCAGGTTGTTTTGCTACAACATTTTTAGAAACTGTTTCGAAAACTAATTTTACTTCTTTAACTGTTTCTGCTTTGTCGAAAGCTGCTACAACATTTACTTTTTGACCTTCTGTAAGGTTATTTGCTTTGAAAACTTTATTTACGTAAAGTAACTTAGCGTTTAAAAGATTAACTTCTTGAAGTTGGTTTCTTAAGATCTTAACTGTTTTAAGAGCTTCGTTTAAGTCCTCTTCCATTGGATTTGGTTTTTTCATTCCTTCCATTTTAGAATTTTTCATTCCTTCCATGTATCCGTCACCTTTTGTTCCTGCTGAATCATCTCTTTTAGAACCTGGTTTTCTGTGATATGCGTGATTCACTTTTCCTGGAACTTCTTTTGGAGTAGAGTATCCGTCATCTTCAGTCATTTTATCTTCGTGACTTCCTTCTTCTAATTCTCTTAGTAACTCGTTGATGTCGATTTCTTCTTCATCTTCCATACTTGTCATATCATCACCTCCCATATCATCTGCTGGAAGTTCATCTTCCATTCCATCTTCTGCACCTGTTTCTTGTGCTACGATGTCTCTGATTAGATCTTTTAGGTCTTCGACTGACATGTCTTCGATGTTAAGTTCTTCCTCTTCACCCTCTTCTTCTTCTTCAGTTGGCTCTTCTTCGTCTTCTTCAGGAGCTTCTTCGTCTTCTTCTTCTCTAAGAACATTTCCATGTCTTCTTGGATTTTCAGAGTAGCTTTCTGTTTCTGCACCGTTAATAGTTTCTTCTGATATCTCTTCTTCCATTTCGTCATTTTCCATTTCCTGTAGCTTTTTAGCTAACATTTCTTTTAAATGTGGAGTAATAGATTCTTCTAAAGCTTCTTTAGCGTTGGCGATTGCAGCCTCACGAATAGTTTTTGCTTCAGCAATTGCTTGCTTTAATAAATCTTTGTTTGTTGACATTTTGTTTTGATTTTTGTCGTACGCTTATTGTAGTAGTTAGAAGCGTAATAATGTTTTTACTTTGTAGTAGATGTCATATATATCATGACATATTCAGTAATAAATATATCGTATTTTCCGAAACATAAAAAACCCACCTTTATAGGGTGGGTGTGTTTACTTTTCTTTATATGCTAGTTTTAATTATCGTCTTCATTTTCATCATAAATTTCATCATAACTTCCGTTACCGTTTATTTGAAGTATTTTAATAGATTCATCAGTTTCCCTATCATATTCTCCTTTTTCGATAATTTGTACAATTTCCTGGTTTGTATATCCCATACACCCTACTCTGACTGGAAGATTTGTATCGTACTTTCTTAGTTCCAGTATAAGCTTTCCTACTGTAAAGTTTTCAACATTTTCCTTAAGTAAGTACTTTGCTTGCCATTGGTGTATATCAAAATCGTTTTTCATTTTTATTTTTTTATTTGTTTACAATTTTCAAAATGCCATCTAAGCATATTTGGTTTTTGACCTTCTTTGTTACAATGCGGACATTTTAATGTATGTCTGAATGTATTTTTTTCTGATATTTTTTGTCTGTCTGAGATTTCCTGTTTTTGTTTGTCTGATTTTGGGATTCCTAACCTTTGTTCAGATAATCTTTTTTTAACCTCTTCACTTACTTTATATCCTTTTCTTTTTTCAGATATCTTCTTCTTTGTTTCTTCAGAGTGTTTTTTTCCAAACATATAGTTCTTCTCTCCTTTCTTTGAGGTACTCATCCTATCTTTAGTTTCTTCAGACATTAGTCCTGATCTGTCACCTACTTTAGTGTATCTCAGATTTAATCCTGCTTTAGGATCTAGTACGTTGTAATACTCTTGCCAACTTCTCTCTTTTTCGTTTAATTCGGTGCTTTTACATTCTTCAATTATCTCAAAGATATGTTTTACTGGTGTGTACTTTTGTAGGGATCTGAGTAGCTTTACCTGTTGTGTGCAGTTTAGTTTTTCGTAGTACTGGAATCGCTGTTCTATTTTAGTACTTTGTCCTACGTATATTTTCCCTGTTGGGGATGTTATTTTATATATTCCTACCATTTACTTTCTTTATTATAAATAGCAAGTTTATCCCATTACACCAGTTAAGCTCTTAGTATATTGTTTATGATTGAGTCTAGTTTTGCATACTTATTTATACTCTGTTTTCCCTCATTAAGGCGAATAGGTGTCATGAAAGCTCCATCTGTACTCGGATTTGAGACAAAATCCCAGCATACTAACTGAAAGTCGTCTTGAACCATTAAAGTTCCTTCATTTGTTTGTTGTACTGATCCTGTTCCACGAGATGATATTCCTATTGTATGTCCTCCTCTTAGGATTTCTTTTACGATGTTTCCTGAAGGGGTGTTTAGTAGTTCTACTTTTCCCATCAAATCATCACCTTGCCACCATAATTCCTTTACAACATGTGAGGCATTTTTTAATGATACAACTGGAGATTCTGGATGATCTAATTCACCATATGCATTCCCTACTTTTACAAAATTCTCTACATAGTTTTTTACTTCTTCTTCAAGAATTTCTCTTTTATAGATTCTTCCGTTTTGATTCTTTGCTCCTGCTCTTTGCATAATACCTGTTACTTCAAAAACACCTGGTTTGGTTTTTGATTCAGTAAGAAGTCCTTTGAAAGGAGTTACATTTATTAATAGTGGATTGTTCATTATAGTATATCTTTTAATGATATTGATTCATCCATTCCTTCACTATCAGCTTGACGTCTATCTTGATTTGCTAGGCTCTGTAAAGCTCCTGCTTTTGCTCTATTAATCAGACTTAGTAAATGTTTAAATTTATTATCTTCTGTAGTTGATGCTTGAACTTGTGCTTGTTTATGTAATTTTTCAAATTTAGAAGGTTCAGTTTCGTACATTGTCATAAATTTACGAACCATATTTTTGTCTGCTTCTGTATCTGTTGCTTCTTCTAAATCTCCGTCAATAAAAGGGTCCGAGAAGTTTTCGTCATCGTAGTCTATTTCATCTTCTTCTGGATAATCTTTATTTGAGTAATCTCTAAAGATTGCTAAAAGACCTCGGTTATATCCGTAGATTTGATGATCATCTAAAAAGTCTGCTAAATTATCAGCAACTGCTTCTTCTTCTGGACTTGTTAATATGTCAAATAACATATCTGTGTATCCGTAGATTTGATTATCTTCTAAATAATCTTCTAACTCTCTTTTATACTCAGCGTCTGTTTTAGATCCTTGCATTTCATATAGATCTTCATCTGGTTCTGGATAGTAATCTCCAAAATCACTTACTGGTCCATAATCTCCATGATCATTTGCTCTTTCTTCTCTTTCCTCATCTTGATCATATAGATCTGGATCTGTATTCTCTAAAAGTATATTTTTTATTACTCCTTTGATTGCTTCTTTTAGTGCTGCTTTTTTAAGTCCGTTTTCTTTATCAACTTCGTTTTTTGGAGTTGCATCAATCATTAAATCAGTTCTTTTTGCATTTGCTTTTACTCCTGCTACTTGATTTGTATAAAAAATTGTATCTTTTTCTAGATTTTTAAGAACTTTTCCTAATGCTTTTGTATATTCTTCCGGTGTTGGAGTTCCTAAGATATTTAATCCTTCCAATTCAACTCTTAATCCTCTTAGTATTTGTTCGTATGGATATTTATCCATATCGTTGGTTGGTTTGTATCTGTAATCTGTTAAGCTTTTATTTGTAAGTCTAGCTTCGTTTACGTTCTCTACTTTTACAATTTCTTCTGGTGTAAACTGAGATAAAAATTCTCTAGGAGAACTTTGTATTGATTCTCCATCTTTATCATAAATGTTGATACCTTCTATGCTAAAGAATAATCCGTTATTTCCTTGATACATATCTTCCCAATCTCCATCTATGGCGAAATAGTTACCATCTGGTAATTCTAAGATTTTAGAATAATCTTCTTTTACAGTTTCTTTGATCTCCTGATCAGCATGAACAACGTTTGCTATATCTTGATTTATCATATAACCGCCATTGGAAGTTACAAATGATTTAGGATCATTTGGAAGATGAAATCTAACATTTCTATAAATTTTACCGTTTTTAAGCTTTACATTCTTAAGATTTTTAGTATCAACCTCTTCTTTTATAGCTTGCTTACGTCTTTCTAATTCAGCTTTTACTCTTGCAATTTGATCTTGGTTACCTTCAAATCTAGATGAGTTAATTATCATATCAGCAAGTGCATCGTCAGAGTAATCTTTAAAACTCTCTTCAGTACTGTATGCTTCTCTAATCATTCCTCTGTTCTTAAGAATTTTAACAGCATCATCTTATCCATTGAAATGAGTTACTAGATTTGGTTGCTCCATTCTAGCATCTCTTAGGAACTGATCTTTTGTAAATTTTCCTTCGTTTATTCCGTTATATTTTTCTTGTAATGTTCTCATGTTATCTTTTATCAGATTTTTTTACTACCTTGTCTAGCTTATAACCCATTTCTTCTGTTTTTTTTACTGCAGGACTTTTATCCATTTCTGTTTCTGAAACAAAAGCATGTGGTGTATTTACTTGTATTTCATCTAAGTATGCAAAGGCTTTTGTATCATATGGACGTTTTTTTAACTTAACTGTCGTAAAACCTAATCTTTCTCCTTGCTTTGTAGCAGCATTTTTACCTTGACCTTTTTTAGCAAATGCTTTAGGAGTTGAATATCCTCCAACAGCACCAGTCACATTACCTTCCTCTTCAAGTACTTCTTTAATCATCTGTTTTAATTGTGACTTTTTCATACTCTTTTTAATTCTCCTACTAATTCATAGTACTGCATAAGAGTAACTAAATGGTTATCGGTAACCTTTTCTGTATTTTTAACTGGAGTAATTGATTTAGCTATTTCGTCTAATTTAATTTTAACGATTTGATCTTCAATTCTTGGTTTTAGTTTTGTAATCTGCACTTGTATTTTACCTAATTCCTCATTAACTAATGATCTTAGTTTTGTAGTTGAGTTTGCAGAGATAATAAATTCTCTAAGTATGTTCTTCTGTTCTGGAAGAAGATCAACATATTTATCGTTAAATTTCTCTAATAATATTTTATAGGTAAGTAGTCTTAAATCCTTATCGTATTTTGAATATTCTTCAATTAAGGTATCTTTTGCACTATTTACATCCTGTTTTGTTTGTAAGAAATGCTCAAGTAATGTTGTCTTATTATCTACAAAGACTTGAGGATCTACTAATCCTTCTGTATTTTGAGCTTCCATTAAACAATACAAAGCAGCTAATGGTTTATAACTTTCTACTTTAATTGAGAAAAAATCCTCTAAGTTATAATGGTTCTTTAACTCCTTTATTAATTCGTATTTTTGTTTACTCAAAGTATTCGTATCTATTTTTCTAGATAATTCTACAATAGTAGATAAAATTGCTTCTGCTTTCTTTTGACCTATTCCTTTGTTCTTTAATACAAAGTCGTATAGTTTAAATTCTTTTACTAGAGAGGTATTCCCAGTATAGAATTTTTTTAATATCTTAACTGCCGGTGAGTCTTTTCTTGACAGGGTATCAGCTGCTATTTGTTTTACTAGTAATTCAAATATCAACCCTGTATTCTTATATTTACTGTGTTTTACTTTCACGGTATTCTTTGATTTATTAATAAATAGGTGTTAATTATCTAAATTATCTTTAATATTATCTTCATTCAATAAATCAGACTGTTCCTCTATTTTCTCTTCAAAGATTAATGTCTTTTTAAATGGAGAGAATATATTCTTATTCTGTGTTAAGACTAGTTTTGCCTTAAGATTGCCATGTGCTTTCTTTTTAGATGTATCTTCGCTTACGTTTTCGTTATCACTAGGGAAGCCACCTTTCATTCCATGAACTCCTAATCTATCTCTACCACCCATTGGATCTTTCTGTGTACCTAGAACTGAGAATTTCTCTCTAGGCTTGCCCTCCGGTTGTGGGTCTCTCTCATCATATCCAGCAGGAACATCTCCTTGCTCTCTTGCTCCGTAAATAGAAGCTAAGTCATGCGGTGTTCCATAAGATTCCCCTGTTACTACAGGATCATTCCCTTCATTCTCTATTTGAGATAACCTAAAGTCACGTTTAGCATCTTCTCTAACTAGATCTCTCATTTCATTATACTTATCTTCTGATAGATTAAAGATATAGTCGTAAATATAGTCTGATGAAAATAATTTAGTTTCTTTCATTTGACGAGCTAGGTCAATTTTCTCTTTTAATAAAGCTACTTTTTCTTGCTCGAATATAATAGATGCTGTAGATAATTTAATTTCAAAATTAGTTAGAGATTCACCTTTAAATCCTTGAGCATATAAATGCACCAAAGCAATTTTAGTTAATTCACTTTCTACGATTCTTTGAATTCTTTCTACTGTTCTTGCAAAACGAATATCTTCTGCAGCTAATGTTGCTTTTCCTGATAAATCTTTCTCAAATCCAAAATAAGCTTTAGGTACCTTTAATGCAGCAAACATTTTATCTCTTAGGTATTCAACGTCTTTTATTCCGTCATACTCTAATCCTTTTGTTGTTTCAATTTTTGTAGAAGTATCTCCCCCTCTTACTGGAAGGTAAAAGTCTTCCATCATATTCATCATATTGAATTTTAGGTTATAATCACCTGTTTGTGGATCAATATAAGGAGTTTTTTTAATACTATTAATTGTTTTTTGCATGAATTGTTCTACCTCATTTGGTGGAATTGCTCCTACATTAATATAAAACATTCTCTTTTCAGGAGCTCTCATGATACGGTGAATTAACATCGCATCCTCCATTAAAGTCATTTGCTTGTAAATTTTTCTAGCAGGTTCTATATAAGATCTACCATAAGGAAGATAATTTGTATCTGCAATTAACCTAAAGTGAGCTACTTCGTAGTTATCTAGATTGATAACTGATTTGTTTGAATTAGGAATATAGTTTGGATCCATCGATGAAGCAAGTCCATCCGGGTCAATTGTAAAAGTTACTTTAGTTGGATTATCTTTATCTACTCCTTCGTGTCTAACCATATGATAAACCGTGTAAGGAAGTACATTATATACTCCAAATTCTTCTGAGATTTCTAGTTTTAAAAAGAAATCACCGTACTTACACATATTTCTAATCCATGACCATAGATTAAATTCAATATTTAATACATCGTAATATAGGTTGTAAAGAACTCTTTGTATATTTTCATCCGAAGATTTTATAGATAGTACTTCGTTATATTCGTTTCTTAGAGTAGCTTCATCTGCTAGGATATCTAAGCATGATGCGATAAATGGATCTGAATCCATTGCTTCATAATCTGAATATAGTTGAATTCTTAATGTTTGGTAATTAAGATTTGGATTAAATATATTCTTATTGTTGTATATGTATAGACGAGAAAATCTATCTAGTAGTGCATTTGTTTGATATTTACCAGTAGTTTGTATCTGATTAATATCTGCTATTTTTAGTTCATCTCCTCCTACATTTCTAACTAAGATATCTGTTGAAAACAGTCTCTGTAGGTTGGAAAATAAATTTCTTTCTGCCATTGTTAAATATTTTATTTATAAATAGTGGTTATCCCAATAGCCAAGTGAGATCCTCATCCCCATGGCTTGTTTTCATAAGATAAGGATTATTTCTCATGGGAGCAACATTAAAAACCGGTGTATCTTCTCTTTGATTTAAACTAACAAGGGAGTTCATTGTGGCTCTTGAAAGGTCCATTCCCTGTTGTCTCATTTTAACGGCTGTATCTCTTACATAAAGTGCAATAGCTAGTGGCATTACAAGGTCATCATTATATCCGATCTGTGCTTGTGGTTTTCCATTTTTCCAAACAAATACCCTTAACTCAGCCATCGTTCTTTTGGACTTGATTATAACTGATTTCTCTCTAATATATTCAGTTAACTTTGCAATTACTAGTGGTCTTGTTCTCAAGGACATTGTAAATCCAGGAACTAACTTATCTCTTTCAAACTTAGCCATATATGATTCGACTGTTTCAGTTTCTGACCTTGATGAATAGTATAGGTTCTTATATTCCCTGGATATTACTTGCTCTATTGTTGACCATCCTATATTTGCATTCTCTATTACAAGTAGTGCATCATTATATTCAGTTGCTATGCTTACTAGTACATTTCCAAATTCTTTAGGGGATAATTTACCTTTATATTCTCCTACTTGAGTACATGATTCAATATCAAATATATGGAATGTGGAGTAATCGGTTGAATCTCCTCTAGATACATCGGCAATAATCATATACGATTTTTGATAATCAACCCCTTCCCATATCCATAGATTATTATCTACTCCTCTTTTTTCAATAGGTTCTTGAATATATGTTTCCTCGTAAAAAGATAGTAATTCTGGTTCAATAACCGTATCTCCGGAAGTTAAAAAGTCACAATCACACTCCTGTGCAGCTGCTCTTACTCCTAATTTCTTATCTTGTTCATCTCTCCAATCTTGTTCTCTTTCTGGATGTACTGACCATGGTAATTTAACTGGAATGAATCCATTTTCTCCTGCTTCAGCATCTACCCATGTTTTATGAAACCAGTTTGCAATACCATTTGGAGTGGAAAGGGCCATACATTGACCTCCAGTTGCTAGGGTTTGTTGTGCTGCTGTATATGTTTCTTCAATATTGTCAATGAAAGCAGCTTCATCTATTAGTAACAATGATACTGCTTCTGAACGAGCAGAATCTGTATTTGATGATTTAGCTGTAATTTTAGAACCGTTTTTTAGTCTAAGAGATAATTTATTTTTTTCTGTAAAGGGTAATTGTAACCATTTTGGTAGATTCTCATACATGAAAATCGTTTTAGTTACTAAATTACGTGCTGTTGCTTGAGTAATTGCTAATGCAAGTATATTTTTATCTTTATGAAAGAGCATTAACCACAAAGCATATGCAGATGCTAGAGTAGAGATACCTAACTGTCTTGATTTTAAAGTGATGATATAATTTTCATCTCTAAATAAATGCAGTACGCTTTCTTGGAATGGATATAGGTTGAATAAAATTCTACCTCTTTTTGGATGCTGTATATAGCAGTACTTCTTCATGAAGTAAGCTGGGTCTTTGGCACACTTAATATATTCTTGGGCTACTATTTGTTTAATATCTGGTTGTGACATATTATATAATTATATATAATAAATAGCCGAACATAAAAAAACCCACCTTTGTGGGGTGGGCTTGTTTTATTCTAATAGTAGTTTATTCTTGTGTTCTTGAATTACTAGTCATTTTATTCTCTACTAAGTACTTTCTTAAATCAAATCCTTCCTTTAAATCTGCTTTTGTTTCTTTTTTAGTGAATTTTTTATCACCTAATTTTTCCATCTTCTCGATACCTTTTCTTAAAGTCATGATATCTTTTTTCATTTGTTTAAGTTTCTTTTGATCGATATGATCTGCATCATCTCCTTCTTCAAGTGCTGTTGCTTTTTTTTCTAATCCATCAGCAACTCTTTTCATTTCTTGCATTTTAAATTTATGAGCTTCTTCATCTGTACTTTTATCAATTTCTTGCATAAGTTTTTCGATGCTTTCGTATTTTGGCATAGGCTTTTCTTCTACCATTTCTTCTCCTTCTGGAATTGTTATTTCCGGTGCAGGGTTTGGTAATTGGTTTGGATCATCATGACGACCCATTGTGTAGTCTACGTTATCGTCTTAAGTTACTTCTAATCCTAATGCGTTTTCTACTAATCTAGTTAAGTATTTGTCTCTTTGTGTCATTTTATTTTCTTTTACTGTTTCTTTTTCTTTTACTCCTATCTTAGTTGTTTTACCCCAAGTAGATGTTTTTGTTTTTCCGTCTTTAGTTTTTAGTGTTACTTCTACTTTTCCTGATGGTGTTCTAGCACCTGCAGATACAGATACTACTTCATCTCCTGATCCTATAATATCTCCTTTTTTAAGATGCTGTGCTTCTTTTGAGTTTTTTGATACTTTGTATGATTTAGCTTCTTTTATGTTTGCTGAATCGAGGTTCTGATATACCATTTCTCTTTGCTGTGATGATAGCGGTTTGAAGTTCTCTAAGTTACCTCCAAATTCTGGGAATAGTTTATTTGCAACTCTCATCATTTCTGCATGTTTTCTTTTTTCTGAATTTACCATGTCGAATCCTGCTTGCATTGATGCTGGTGCTACTTCTTCCATTCTGCTTCTACTTGCTAGTATATTGTTAACTGCATTTGGTGTACCTCCAAAACCTTTTGCACCCTTACCGCTTAGTATGTATCTCAATTCTTCGTCTGATATATTGGTATCTTGAATTTGATTATAGTACTTCATTCGTAACATGTTTTCTGATCTTGCATCTGCATCTTTAGTTAGTTCCTCAGGTGATCGGTCTAGTGGTTCGATAGCTGGATTTGAACTAGGTCTAGATAGTATATTTCTATCGTGAATACCTTCTTCCATTTCTTCTTCATTACCTTCCAAATACAATTGTCTATCTAAAATTAATTCTCCTACTATTCCGTAGTTTTCTTCTTCGAATTTTATTAATTCTTCTTCTGTTAATGGAGTTCCATCTTTATACTCTGCATAAGTAATGTAAGCATCTGTGAAGTCTGGATAGTCACTTGTATCTATGTCTTCAATCTCAATTGACCTAATATCTACTGGTTTTCCATTTAATGAAGCTTCTTCGTTCATTTTATTTTTCATTGAATCAGATGCTTCTAGTAAACCTTCTTCCTTTAGTTGTGAATTAATATCCTCTTCAATAAAGTCTGCGATGTACGATGATATCTCTTGTTCGTTTTGTATATCTTCTGAGCTAACAGGTTCTCCAGATACGTCTATTGATATAAAGTCGATATAACCGTCTTCATCTTCTAGTGCATAAAAGCAAGTATCCATTATACTTGAATCTTCTAAGCTGTAGATTTTTACTCCATCTATAGTAGTCATATAAAATCCTCCTGTTCCTTCTTCATCGAAGTATTTGTAATCTTCTTGCTCTTCTTTTAAAAGTTTTGCGTTTTTTGTAAGTTTATTCTCTGTTAAGAATTGTCTTAAATTAAAGTTATCTGCCATTGTGTTTATATTTTTGTTTATAAATAGTTTATTATTAGTTAAAAAGTCCTTTACTGTAATTTATCATACCTTGGTTTATTGATACTCCACTTAAGACCTTTTCAGTAGCAATGTTATTTAGCGTATCCCTTGTTATGTATGTGTATTCCATATCCCCATTTGGAGACACGTTCATAATATATCCCGCTTCCCCACTACCTATCGGTTTATCAATAAACTTTGCCTTTAACAAATCCCGTAGCAAGATAGCTGCGAGTTCTTTTGGATCTCTAGTATCACCAACATGCTCAAATACTTCATCTATTTTTGCAAACATTGTATTAAAAAATGGTAGATTAAACTCTGCTATCTTTGGCTTCATCTTATATACATTGAGTACATGTTCACAAGCTTCAACCACATCGCTAGTAGTTGCATGAATTGCGTTTGGTGGAAGTGTTTTCTTTCCTTCTCCTGAGAATTCAGATACTAGTGCATTAATCCCAAATACTGTATTTAACTTTTTTAACTCTGTAGTATATTTACCTATTCTACCTAGCTGTATCATATCCTTTCCTTTTGGAAAAGCTTTTACTTCTACTCCTATATTATTTACTAATAAATCTGCGTTACTACCTCCTCTACTGTCCTCTACCTTATTTCCTGCCTGCGATAATAACCAGTAAACTGCAATTTCTCCATGCCCTGATCCTTTTGATCCTGCAGATCCTAATTCATCTTTTGCTTTTGGAGGAGCTATTTTATATAGTTTTTCAAATATAGCTTTGTCGTGAGCGTTTTTTACATCTATTGTCCCGTTACCCTGCACCATTTTATAGTCTTCTGGGTTACCTTCAATAGGGGGTATATTATCCGTATCTAGTGCATGTACTATTATTTCATCGTAAGTAGTCTTAGGTACTTGTGGTTTTCGCTCTCTTTTTGCTTTTGGCTTAGCAGCTGTTTGTTGTATTTCTTGACCTTTTTTTGCCTTTTGAGGTAAGTTAAACTTAACTCCATTTGCTTCTAGTGTTTCTCTATTATAGTCCTTTTTAGTACCTTTTTCGTCTTGTGCTAGTATAAATTTATCTGTAGAATCCTTAAGTACTGTGTAGTTTGTTCTATCTATTTCAAAAGTTGTTCCTTTCGGTGTAACTGTTCCTTCCATAACAATTCCATACTCAGAATAGATTTCTCTAAGTATTTCAATATCATCAGGATTATTCATATCTGGATAACCTTTCTTGCACCTAAATGCCCATTCTATTAGTACCTTATCTACTACGTTCATAACTTATTTTTATAATGATGTTGGGGTTTCTTCTTCAGGACCTCCTCCTGCTTCTTCCTCGCCTCCGAAATCTGCTCCGGCTGCTTCACCACCTTCAGGTGCTGTTTCTACTCCAGGAAATTCTCCTCCACCGCCTCCGGCTGCTGGTTCTGCACCAGGTGTTTCTCCTCCGAATTGATCTGCTCCTGGTTCTTCTCCTTGAGAAATTGGGCCATTAATTAGTATTCTATTTAAGGAATCTACTGCTTGTTGATATGATGATACTGTTCCTAAGTAGTAATTTTTTCCTTCTATGTTTGCATCAAAGTCTTTTCCTTCCCATTTCATATTGAAGGTCTGCCCATTCTTTAACACTACTATAAAGGTAGTTGGTTTAGGAGCAACCCACTTAACATCCTCAACAAATTCATCAAATTCATGAGTTAGTAATTTTACTAATGATTTTTTTAGGGTTGGAAATTTACCTAATATTAATTGGGTAGATGTTTTTAATGCAGGTACTTCTGGTGTTTCTTTTAATACTTCTACGTATGCTTCTACTATTATATCTCTAAGTTCTGATCTTTTCATTAGTCTCTAAATTTACAGTTTTTTTGACCTGTTAAATATGGTGTTGGATGTGCTGTTCCTTTTACATGAACATGGCCGCATTTATGACAACAGGTACTTTTAGCTTCTTCTAGAGCTACTGCTGCAATATTAACTTGCTGTTGCTCAGGCTTATTTACTTCATAATCTAAGTATTGTCTTGCTGCAGATAGATTTGCTTTTGCATTAACAATTTTTGCTTGCCACCAATGTGGAAAATCAACTTCTTGTTGTCCTTCAAATTGTGCTACTAATTCATATAGGCTTTTTGCCGATTGCATTATACCGTATATATCTCCTAATAGCATTCCTGGTTCATCATCTTCATGACCTAAATCTAGATCCTCATTTAACCCTTTCCATCCCTGTGATTTCAATACTCCCATTATTGCATATACTGCATCTTGGGTTGAGTAATCATACATTTTTGCTAATCCGCCTACAAATCTATTTACATATTTTATAAGTTCTGGGTTTGTCCCTTCAGTCATATTTTTTGAAATAGCTTCTCTTCTTTTTACTAAGTATTTATCTGCTGAATCTACTTTTCCGTCGTTGTTAATATCGTCATCTTCTTTTCCAACTGGATCTAGTTTTTCTGCTAATTTCTTTGCTTGAGCTGTTGCTATTGCATAGGTTCTTGCATCTTTTGGCTCACCTTCCTTCTTCATTGCTTTTACAATTTCTTCTCTCTTTTTAACTTCAGGCTTTGTAAGTTTTTTTTCTGCTACTTGATCTTCATAGTCATCTTCATAATCATCTTCCGGTGAATCACATGCTTCTAAATCGTATTGAAGCTGTAGTTTTAAATCTTTAGCTGATTCTCCTGGATAATCTTTCTTAAGTCTAGCTAGTATCTGTGGATCATATATCATAGATTCTGCCATATCGTATGCAAATTCTGTACTTCCTGCATCATCAATTGCTCCTTGTAAGATTTTTCTGTATTGTGCTTCCGAGTAAGGACGAATTCCTTGTGGTTTTCTTTCTCTTGGCTGTCTATCAAAAAAGTTTGGATTATCTTGTAAAACTTTTTCTTTTCTAAAAGTTCTAACAGGTCCATTGTTTTGAGATCCCATAATTAAGTCATCTCTCATTCCTGTAAACTCAAAGTTACCTAATCCATTAATATTGAAGGTTGCTTCTGAAATATATTTATTCATTTGAGAGGGATCAGATTCTGGTTCCATTGCTGCTATTTGATCATACTCATCATCCGATGGTTCTGCTATATACTTTTTCATTGCATCACTTAGTTTATCTTCTAGTTCCGGAGTTGGGAGAGAGACGGTGTTTCCTTGTGTTATTATGAAGTCTACTAGTTCCATTGGCTCGTTTCCTAAATCTAATATAATACTTTCTGTATCTGGATTTAAAGTAAATTTAAAAACATCATGTCCTTTATCATTACTATACTTTACCTTAATATTGAATTTATTAAGTCCAACTCCTGTAAGTCTAATATCAACTACTTCATCTCCTTGTCCTCTTAGGGATTTAAGTAGTGATTTACCTACTACTTTTCCTACTGCACCTGCTTCTTCTGCAGTGTATTTTCTACCTGCTTCTTCTTCTAATTTTTCAGTGGCAGGGTCTACAAGTTGTACATCCATTCCTTTATCTGTATATTTTTTAATTTCAGTATCAGGTGTTCCTTTTTTTAGCTCTACTGATCCTTTTTCAACTTCTAGTAATTGCATTAATTTCTTCATTTGCTAGTCTATAAATATAGTAATTATTTTTCTATTATACAAATAAATAGGGGTTTTTTATTGACAATGGTAATTTAAGTATCTCTGTAATGCTTTTGCATAATGAGTACCTTTATCTTTTAATTCTGCTTTTGCAGCTCTTACTTTTGTACAAGATAATTTTCCTAATCTATCTTTTAATATTCCTGGTTGAACAGGATCATCTATTCCTTCTTCTATTTCCATTAGCTTTTTTCCAGCCTCTACTGCTGCTTTATAAGCTTTACTTCCTTTTCTTGCAGGCTTTCTACCACTTTTTCGCTTAGCATTTATGTTATCCCAAAGACTTTCTTCGAGAACTTCTTTAATTATCTCTCTTAGTTGGTTTTTTTTCATTTTCTAAAGTATAATAGTAGATATTTTCATTTCCTTTTTCCATTGTCCATTTATCTGAAACTGATTCACAGAACCATTCTTTATTATCTATCATCCAATCTGGTTTTTCTGGAAATGGTTGAGTTACGAAAGACATATCTCTCCACATTAGCCTATTATTAGGTTGGAGAGTAAAGTTTCCGTTATCAAGTTTAATTAAGTGAGCTGCTTTGTATTGGGTAGGTTCGTTGGAGTATGGGTTATTAAACCAATCAAAAGTCATTAAGTAATTTCCCCACTCTTTACTTCCGTCTTTAAATATTGCTTTTACTCTTGATTGTAATAGATAATCATATGTTGTAATAGATATATCATGTCCAAAACAATCCCATAACTGTAAATGATCTAAAGCCATTCTAGGTGCATCATCTTTCCAAGCAAGCATATGGATTGGAACTCTTGATCTAACAGCTCCTTCATCAGTCATTATATGGAAAGTAAGAGCTCTTCCTCCTACAGATTGTACTCCAAACACTATTACATCTTGCATACCTTCTCTCCCGTCATGCTGGTACATATGCTCGATTCTCATCTTAGCATAGAAATGAGGTATGGATGTATTTAGTGTTGGCATTATTTTTCTCTTATTAATAATTCTCCCAATACTTCTAGTCTACCTACTTCTCTTTGAAATTCAATTTGAGACATATTTAAAGAGATTTTTTTATAAGTTTCTTCAAACTCTTTCTCTGCTTTTTCCATATCAAGCTTTCCTTCAACAGCTTTCTTATAATAAGGAGCTTTTACTTTAAAATGGTGCCAAGTAAGTAGAGCAAGTCCTCCTTTTTCATGAGCATTTGATGCTATTTTAGCGGCTCCTTCTCCTCTGGTTTTAGCAAAGTCTTCAAAAGCCTCTTTAGCTTCTCTTAATAGTTCTAGTAGTTTCATATCTATTTTGTTTTACCCCAAGTTTTACCTTTTCCTTTTGTCTTACATTGAGCAGGTGTTGGTCTACATGCTGGGTATTTTGATCTTTTTTCTCCTTCTTGTCTTCCGCAGGATTTATATCCTCCTTTTCCGTCAGGTGCATTACAGTCAACCCATCCTTTGGATTTTCCTTTTGCTCCTTTTCTTGAGAACCATTTACGAAGTGATTCGTCCTCTTGTAGTAGTTCTTGGATTGCTTGTTTTACTTTCTTAAGCCCTGAACCATAAGGTGCTGCTTTACCTGATTGTGGATCTTCGGTTTCTTTTATGTCTTTCCAGATATCTCCTTTTCTACATCTAACAATTGCTCCTGATCTATACGCTGAGGGTTTATCGTATTTTGTTCTAGCAATACGTAGACACCTATCTGCTTTCTCTTCAGATAAAACTTCTTTAATTAGTTGAACTAAATATAAGTTATTTACCCTGTCCATTATACAGTTTTTTATAGTTCTTAGAACTCTTTAATTTTGAAGTTTTACATTTTGAATGAACTCCGGGTCTTGCTACTTTTGCTTTTTCTAATCTAGTTGTAGAAGGTGCTGCTTTTGACATAAATTAACTACTATTTACTGTGTTAAAATAAATAGTAAGGAAAATTTATTACGAATCTACATGGCTTTTCAAATGCTTTAAGTATTCCTGTAAATTTTCTAATGCTTTTTCTTTTACCTTAGTATTATTATTAGTCCAATCTTCAACATCCCCTTGCTCTGTTACAAAAGTATCTGTTTGGTTTATTTGTTCAAGAAAGTATTGTTCTATATCTCGAAGAAATACCTTTAATCCTCCTTTAATCATGGACTTTTCATACTGTTCGTATAGTCCTGCTTTTCTTAAAGTAGCTTCATACTCTACAGTACAGGGGTCAAAACAAAAACCATGTACTTTATACATTTTTTGAGCTAGCCAATGCTTCATAGGACCTCCACATTTTGGGCATTTTAAAGGCATTTGCATAGCTTTTTTTGCTGCATCTAGTTTTGTTATGTTCTGTTTAATTCCGTCTTTGATCGTCCAGGTACGTCCGCTTTCTTCCCATATATCTCCTTCATTATGGATTTCATATTGCTTTTCATACCCTACCCCGGTAACTGTTTTTCCTGAGAAATCTTTCTTTACTAGATTCCTAACTCTTTCTACGTCTTTTGACTTGAATTCTTTCTTAAGTAAGCTCTCGCCCATAACCTAACTCTTTTAGTTTGTTTATAACTGATTGGATTTCTCCATCCTTTACCTCTAATGCTATACCTCCTTTACCAGCAAATGCTGCTAAATTACTTGGCTTATCATCTATTAATATAGCATTTTCATTTGCAAAATCCGACTTAGCTTCTCCGAATCTAAATTCTACAGGCGGTGTTGGAGATAAGTGTTCTTTTACCCATAATCTTTTTCCTAATCTTGAAGCATTATGTCTAGAGGGTGAAGTAAGTATTATCGGGTTATATGGTTCTATAAAAGACCACAATGCTTTTCCATTTTGCATCCATTCCATTCCTGACCAAAAATCCGGACCTAATTCATCTATAAAACGCCAAAATTCTGCCTGTCCTTCTAGTTTTTCAAAATGCTTTGGCCTAGTTACTTGCTTTATTACTTCTTTTGAGTAGTATTTAGTACCTTCTCTTCTTAACTCATCAACAAATCTCTTTTCAAAATTCGTTAATACCCCGTCCATATCACAGTAGATTTGATATTTTGGATAATAATCTTCCTCTGTAAGTAGTAATTCTTTTAATGATGTTATCATAACCTGTTTATTTTAAATTTATTCCAATTTTCTTCTTCCTGTCTTGCCTGTATTTCATAGGGATGATCTGTATAACTATATCCTTGCTTATAGTACCTTGTCATCCAAGTTGGTGATTGAAGATAATGTTTATATTCATGCAATAATGTTCTTATCAGATCCTCTTCTGTTTTTATATTTTTCCAATATACGTTAATATCAGTCTCTATGTGACAGAATTCACCTTTTATCGTCTTATGTTCTGCATCACTATATGGACTATCTTCAATGTATATGTAGGGAAAGGAGGCATGATGTTTACTCATGCCATAGTGTTTCTGTATCTTCTCTATATACAATTCTGTTAAGTTTTCTACAACTCTTTTATCCATTCTTTTGACTATCCTCCCAGTTTCTAAAACACATATTACCTTCTAGATATGCTTCTTTTTCTATTTCCTGTAAGTGACTATCTTCGTTGGTATTTGTTGTTTGTATGTTACCTAATCTACCTTCTAGATTCTGTATATGATGAATCATCTCATGAGTAAAAGATCTACATACATCTTTCGGGTGTCTTCCTAGTACATATAAAACTACTTCTTTATTATCTGGATCATAGTATGCTGTTTTTCCAAAGAAATTACCTGCTTCTTGAGGATCTTTTTTAATTTTAATTTCCGGAAAAGGTACTATTTTCATCTTTTGATCAAGCATATATCCTAATATAGATGCAAGATGTGGTGTATAATCGAAATCATTTACAGCACATTCGTTTAATTTACCTTGGAATGGTGTATAATCAAAACTTATAGGATTTTGTAATTTATTAGTAATAACTATCCTATCTTGTTGAAAGACTATTTCAAATTCTTCCTTAGGGATATAAATTTTTAAATCATCATATAGTCTGTTTAATACTGCCCTGTCAGCAGAAGGTATCGCAGATGAAGCTGCTATCGGAGTACCTGTTGAATTTTCCTCTAGTGGATGTACTTGTTGTTTTTTCTTCATTACTACCATTTTTCCAGGTCCTTCTGGTGATTTAAACGGCATGCTTACATCTTTTCTAAAATACCCTGGTATTCTGTTTGCTTTATTATCTGTTAGACTTGCATATACTGTCTGATAGTTTCTACCTTCCTCATTATCTAGTGACCCTATTCCTAGGTAATCTGGTTGATGCTGTTCAATAAAATCTAATATAATTTTATACATAGTAGATAATATCTTTACGTAATTTTCTTTACCGCCTTGTGGAGTTGATACTTTACTCTTTATAGGGTGAAATGCAATATTATAAAAAGTACCTTCATCCCCGTATGGACTTTTTGCAAATGGAGTTATCGAATATCTATATTTTGAATCTCCTACTGCAAATGTTCCTGACATTGTTCCACCATTTATCTTTACTGCATTATCTTTAGAAAAAGATATTTCATGTAGTGCTTTTTGAAAATAAGAGCTTAGTGGCTTAGGGTATGCAAACTTCCCTTCATCTAAGTATAAGTCATGTTTTTTACTTGGAAAAAAGTTATTAAATACTTCTTCTATACTATCTGACATTCTATCTTCTATAGATTTTGGAGTCACTATATCTATAATTGCTTGCTTATCTTGTTGTGATACTACTGATGGAATCCATTTTCCTGATAGCATATATTCTTCTGAACTCCTTATTACCGATGCTGAGAATTTATCATCTTCTTTGGTTGCAATAATTGGAAGTTCCATTAGTTCTACTTTCGGATACTTATCTTTATTTTTAATAATACCGGAAAATTTTTTCATTTCATCGGCAGTAGTTCCTGTAATAATTTTATCTACTTTAGGTTGATTTTCGTCAATCCATAAATATGTATCTAAGATAGGAGTTTTTTCACTTATATAAACTTCAACTGGAGTAGCTAGGTATTTTGCGTATATTTCCCAAATAGCTTTTGACTGCTGAGCAGTAATTGGTACTCCTTCTCTAACTAGTGGTCCAATAAATATAACTAATTTATCGGCTTGATTCCCTAATATTTTTGCATTCTCATAATGTACCTTATGAGGTGGTTTAAATCCTCCAGCATAGATAGCTACAGTTTTTGTTTCATTGCCATTCTCCAATAAACTATTAACTTTATTTAAAGCTGCTTCCTTATCAGCTCCTTTTGGTGTACCTGTTTCTCCTGCTCCAATTACTAACATTGATTTAAAAGTACCTTTGATCCTATTTTTAGATCTTTGGCTTCTCCATTGCTTATCTATCAATTGCTTTAATAATTGCTCAAAGGAACCGTTTATATTATAATCTTTGAATAATGTTTCAACATCCGGCCATTTATAGGACATCCATATATCACGTCTTTCTACTTCTCTAAAGTTTTCTAAAGTGACAATTCTTAAAGTTAGCCCTTTTGATGATAGTACGAATTCGTATTCTTGATTTTCCTTTAATTGAGGTACTTCTTTTATCCCTAATCTTTTAAATATTTCAAATGGATCTTCTTCAATACACATTGTTTTTGCTAATCCGATTAACAATGCTTGTTTAGGGCCTGGAATGTCTAAGAATGAGGTTCTATAGTTTGATTCTTCTTCAGTAGAAACAATCATATTGTCTATTTGAACTGTAAGATCAGGAAATCCTTCAATAGGATACTGGGTAATTACTATATCACCTGTTCCTGCTGTCTTCTTCCCTGTATGCCTTCCTGCTCTAAAGGGTACTGTTATAGTGTCTGAAAGAGAATTAAGATATGCTGCAAAATCAGCTTTTATCTTTTTCATATCCTCTCTGCTACCTTCTAACTCAACAACTAAATCAATATCTCCGTGACCTTCTGGTTTCTCTTGCCCTCCAACTACTTCACCGTTTTCATCCTTTGGAATAACATTGTATGATCCAGTTATTTTAGCACTTTTAAATGTAGGGTATTTTTTAAGTACCTTTTCTATAAAAGAATCTACAGTCTTTTTAACTGCCGAACTTGGTATTCTATTTGCTCCTATCGATCCTGACATGTTATACTGTTTTATATTTTACTAAGATAGAATCGTCCGGTAAGAATTTACCTGTTAATCCTAACCTCTCTTGATTATCTATCCAATATTGCTGTAGATCTTCTGGAATATCTGCTCTTGTGCTTTCTAGTATTTTTAAATAAGTATCGAAAATTCCATTGAGGTCTTCCGGTGATAGATTCTTTCTTAAAGCTTCCATAACATCGAAATAGTTTGCTACAGAGTCTTTTGTAAGCTGTAATCCATACCTCTTATTTAATACTTCAATTGCTTGTTGCGGTGTAGTTGCTACTACTTCTCCTGTTTCTTTACTTTTAACTCCATTTGCATGTGAGAAAGTATATCCACCATGAGAGAACATAGCTACTAGTAATTGAGTTCTATGTAATCCTTTTACGTTTCCTTTATATACTGCTGAATAATGTGAGAACTCTAACCAATCTACATCACCGATATTTATATCAATTTGTACACTAGTTCCATTTGTTTCTCCTGCTTCGTTATATTGTGGAAACATTAAGAATAGCTGACCTGAACCAGCTCCTTTCATATCCGGTACAATATCTGAGTTTGAATTTTGAAGTACTTCTGCTGTAGCTACAACAACTGCTCTTCTCATTAACTGTTCATCCGAAGCTGTTCTTGCTCTCTTTTTAAATGCTTCAAACAATTTCATGATATGGTCTCTATCTAATCCCCAATCATCAACATCATCAAAAGATGATCCTGCTAATACTAGGTCGATATCTCCTGATACGTCTTTTTTCCCTACAGATCCTAATGTTTTCATTGTTGAAAAATGTGCTTCTGCTTTAGGGTATATTTGCTTAAATTGTTTTAAAAACTCTTTAAGAGTAGGTTTTATATCCTCTTTCTTTATTGATGCTGTATTTCCAAATACGTTTCCTCCCATACTTTCTTTATTTACCTAAATATATGAATATTATTTTAAATATCCAACGATTATATTAAATAAATAGTGTTAAAGTTTGATAGTAGTCGGGTATGATGTGAACTTAGGCTCTGTGGTTGGATGTTCAATTTCATATAATCTATAGATTAATTTAAATAGTTCAAAATTCTCTTCTATATTATCTACAACTTTTAATTCCCATCCTTTCCCCTGTACTTTTTTACCACTCTTATCCTCTCCTCTAGTAGCTGCTTTTAACCAAAGAATAGCTGTTCTATCTATCTTAATTCCTTTTGCTTCTTCTATTGACTTAGCATAAGCTGCTAATTGAAGTTCATATGATTTATGTAATGAGTTTGATGTTTTAAAGTCAATAAGCCAGGTTTCTCCATTTATTTTTACAACTAAGTCAGCAGTTCCTGCGTATTTATAAGTGTCTGAATATGTAAACTCTTCTAAGAATATTAATTCAGGTTTAGCTATATCCCAGAATTCTTTAAATTTAAGAATCATTCCCCATACTAATTCATTGTATCTTGCATTCCCGTAATCATCCATCCATTGGATTTCTTTACCTTCTAGTAACTCTTCAATTGCATTATGAGTTTGAGTACCTTCGTCTCCGGCTCTTCTCATTATAATGTCTGAGTTGTGTCCTACATCTTTTAGCCAATTTTCAAAGAACTTATTCTTTGGCATGTACTGTAAGATTGAAGTAACTGAAGGATAATATACTCCTTCTGATCTTTGATAGACCCTTCTATCTAGAAAATTAATTTGCTTTAGTTCTGGTTTAAAATCCAGTCTCTTTTTTGCATGCTCTGTTAGGATGTTTGCTCCTTTTTGTATCATGTTATGATAGTTTATAGCGAAGAAGTTTTCCTAAGTCCATTTCTTCAGCCTGTTGTACGTAATGAGTGAAATTTTTAAATCCCATCTCGCTTGGATCTTTATCTTCCATATCTACTAGGTAGACCCTTTTACCCATATTTAAAAACTTTTCTGTGTACTCTAATGCTTTTTTAAAAGCATCTTTATCAAGTGCTATGTAAATATCTTCCACCCTACTATCGACTATTTTTCGTAGTAATGATTTTGATAGTGATTTTCCTAATATTGGAACTGCATTTCTCTTAACCGCTATTGCATCAAACACACCTTCTACCAATACAATTGGTCTATCCCAATTGATTAGATTTTCAAATCCAATAATGTCTTTTGATGTTTCTGGGTTTCGGTACTTGTTGAAAGCATTCTCATATGTTCTTCCTACAAAGAAGTTTAATTGTCCGGATTCATTATATGAAGGTACTATAATTCTTCCTTCATATTCTCCGGAGGTACAGTATCCTATATTGTATTTTAGGAAGTCCCTATCTGTAAATCCTCTTCTATATAAATAGCTTCTAACTTTATTTGCTATAACAGAAGTATGTGATGCTGAGTGAATTGATTTAAATTCTTTAGGTAGTTCAACTATATTATCAACCTTATATCCTATCTCATCTCCCTTTCTAACATATCGTAGAATTTCATATGCTTGTTCGGCAGGGACTTGTAATTGCTTTAGTAACGACTTAACTGTCTTTCCTTTAAATCCACATACCCAGCAGGCAAAGGTATTTTCTCCTTTTTCGTTTGTATGTAGGTTTATTTCTAGTTTTGGCTTATGGTGATTGCATTTTGGACATGCAAATGCGTAGTTCTCCCTAGCTTTTTTGTAGGATTTACCGAGTATGTTTTCTAAATAACCAAGTAGTATAGGACTTTCCATACTCATAATATACGAAAAAAGGCTTGAATAAACAAGCCTCTCTTTGGTTATATTAATTTTTTAAGTATTAATTCATTCTGCTTTATCAGATTAAATGTTTTTAATACTGATTTTCTGCTCTTACTTGTTCTAGTTCTTTGCGGTGATGTATGATTTCCTCTAGCCATTATACGTCTATTATTTTTACCTTACCTGTTCTATCTTGCATTACATTATCCATTTTAATTGAACCTCCAGGTCCTTGTAAGTCTGGGTATATGTTTAGTCTTTCTGCTTCTAATTCTATTTCTTCGATTGGAACTGTATCAGGTGCTGCAGTATATGGTTGTAGATATTCCATTGTAATTACTGCTAGTTTTGGATTTATTTCCTCTACATCATAAATATAAGCAAAGTACTTTGTTTTTACTTGCTTAATCTGCTTTGCATCTTCAATTTCTTCTCCGTCAGTTGTTATTTTTAGCACTTTATCTCCTAATAAAAAAGCAGATCCATAATCACCTGATCCTAAAAATTTACCTCCTTGTTGTTTTACTTTTTCAACTAGGTCTTGGTAGTCTTGGGTAGGTGTTAATATCTCTTTTAGTATAGAAAGTATTTTTATCATTAGTCTAATCCGCCCATTGCTCTTACTGCTTGTCCTTGCTTTTGATCATAAGGTGCACTAAATTGGATTGTATCACCATGAGCATCTAATTCAAATTGAGTTATTGGAGAATCTTGTACTGCTTCCATTGCTTGTGCTGCATCTGTTAGCTTCTGTACTGTTCCTCTACCTGTAGCTATTTTATAATATTTTGCTCCTCTATTGTTCTCAATATAAGTGATTGCATCATTTTTTGAGTACATTTTACCTTCTCCTTCATCAAGTGGTATGTCTGGATTTCCTCTATCTAATATATCGTTTCCTCTTTTTGGATCTCCTTTATACTTCTCTTCTTCTTCAGGACGTTGTTTTGCAATTGCTGTTAAAATGTTTCTAAAGTCGTCTGTTGTACCTCCTTGAGTAGTTCCTCCTGGTGCATATTTAGAATAGCCGGTTATTTCTTTTAGTACTAGTTCTCGTAATTGTGATCTTTTCATTGTTTTCTTTTTAGTTCTACCATAAACAGAATTGTTCCTAATACTAATACTGTTAGTATCCAATAATACCCTGTAATCTCTGCTTCCACTAGAATTCTATTATATGTACGTTTAACTCCCCTGTTCCTTTTATTAACCTATGATAGGTGTTCTTTGGTATAAATATCACGTCTTTTAGTACCTGAGGTATTTCATTATCAAACTGGAATTGCCAATCTGTTTCCTCAAGTACGGTTACTTCTCTATCTTCTCTATCTCTGTGCCAAACCAATTCCTCCTCATCAATATCTTGTGAGAATGTTCTTACAATTAAGTTGTTTTCTCTTATCTGACTATAAGGATTCACCTATGATAAAAATCTTAACTTATACTTAGTTGTTTCTAGTAATTCTACTAAGGTGTCTATTTGGTTCTGTAAATAAGAATCATCATTATCTTGTCTTAATACCTCAATTGATACTGTTAGTTTATCTAGAAATTCAATTACCTGACTTGAATCTGAATAGTTTACTATTGGATAAGTTTCATAATCTGTTAAAATTCCGTATTTCCCTTGGTATGATTCAACTAATCCATCTAATAAGTCTATTACCTGATCATAGTAAGTACCTAGGGCGAGATGTTCAGCAAACGACTTTGTTTGCCAGTGAAAGATATGAGTCTGTGTCCTTGAATGTAATAGGAGTGAGATCATTTTTGAGCAATTATTCATATTTATCTTATTTAAGTATTTTACCAGTATCCTGAGAAGTTCTTAGCTCCTCCTAATGATTTCCAATATCTTCCTATATGACATCCCCAGTAATTTGGTGATAATCTATTCTTTTCTGTAGCACATTTATGCCTAGCTGCAAAAGAATGTCTTGCTTTTGGATCATCTATCTTAACTGATAATCCTGTTGTACCTCCGAATTGTACTTTTTTTACTTTTTTTGATTTTGGATCTTTAACATATACTACGAACTTTTTAGATCCTCCTCTTTTTGGCTTACCCAATTGAACTTTCTTCCCATGATACTCTGCTTCATCAAGTTTTTGTTCGTTTACTAATGGTAGATCTAAAGGAACTTTTACCCCTTCATACATTCCATATTCTCCAATATCTGTATTTTCTAATAAATCTAAATCTTGTTCATTTAGTGTTACTTTACCGTCTCTAAGAGCTTGTCTTGCTTCAGCAAATAATTGTATAAACGAATCAGAAGAATAGCGGTAGACACATTCAGATAACGTCAGTTTGTTATCTAAATGGTACTGTAAGGTTGGTAAACCAACTATCTCTTGTAATTTTATCATACGAAATCTTTTCTAAAATATCTTCCTTCTATATTATCATTTATATAGTTAGAATCTGGTTCTATTACTCCTTTAATAAATAGTAATTTATTCTCATAATAAGTATGAAGCTTTTTGTTTGGAGTAAAGATAAGAATTTCTCTTGAGAATTCCGACTGTTTACCTTCTTTTATTAGCTGTTTTATTTCCGGATGAGATCCGTGATAGGTTTTCCAATCAGATTCTTTCTTAACTATCTTAGATTTACTAGTTCTTTTATCTGTTACTAAGGCTAATTCTTTTTTTCCTAAAGCTTTTTTTGTAACAGAAATAAGTTGTTTCTTTCCTAAGTATTTTCTACCGGTTGGTAGATGTGTTACTTCATAGATAAACCCGAAGTTATCTCCGGGCATATCTGTAAGTTCGTTTATTTGTTTATCTTTATATAACCACATTTTTTATTTTGTTTTTTAGAATAATGCATTCCAAGATGTTCCGTTATAGTAATATACCTTACTGGCACCTGCTGATCCTGAAGCTATTATCATTCCCTCTACAGGGGTTGGAGTTGTTGTTCTACGTGTTAGTGATAATATATCATTAATTGCTACAGATCCTGAAAAATTAAATGAACCTGAAGCTGGGTGTAATAAGTTTTGGAAGTTTAGTTTAGTTACAGATCCTGATTCTACTGTAATAGTATATCTATTACTAGTATCCGGATATTGTATTAGTGTTATTCCATCATTTGATCCCGAACCTACTATATTTAAAGTTGTATCATAAAGTCCATAGTTTTGTATTACGTGATTTAACTGTACCTTTCCTGATGTATTTATTTTGATTCCGTCACTTCCATAATTCTCTTGTACATTATTGCCTATTGTTAATCTGTCTGAAAGATCTCTAAATATTGCATAACTCGAGGTGGATCCTTGTGATGCAGTTCCAAAGTAAATTGGTCTATCCCCTGGTAGTACTACTGTACCGCTAATTAGTAACGAACCACTTACTTGAAAGGTACTTCCTGATGCAAATACTAAGTTTTTCTTATTTGATGAATTTGTTCCGTTTCCTATAATAAAGGCACTTTCAGCTGAAGAAGTTATATTATATCGACCTTGTACATGTTGATAATTTCCTAATGCTATTGTTCCTAGTCCTTCAGCATGTGAGTAATTTCCTATTGCTTGTGTACTCTGCCCTTCTGCATGTGACGCATCTCCAACTGCTATAGTTGATATTCCTTCGGCATGTGAATAACTTCCAGATGCTATTGTATAACTTCCTTCAGCATGTGAGTAATCTCCTGATGCAGATGTATTAGTTCCTTCAGCATGAGATCCAGTTCGTAATGCTATTGTTGAACCTCCTTCGGCATGAGAACCTCGTCCTGATGCAACTGTAGATATTCCTTCAGCATGAGCTGCATATGCTGATGCAGATGTATCATTTCCTTCAGCATGGGAAGCTGATCCTGATGCCGTAGTTCCTTCGCCTTCTGCATGTGCATTAGACTCTGCTGCTGTAGTGGTTCTTCCTTGAGCGTGAGAGTTAGCACCTATTGCCTTATTGCTACTATGTCCTTGAGCAAATGATCCTGTTATAGATACAAAACTATTTCTCGTAATACCTCCTCCTACCATATCAGTCCATTTAGATCCGGAAGGTATGGTAAAGGATGTTGAAGTAGGTGATTGCCCTATCAGTGTACTTCCTGTTGTAAATAAAGTAAGTATTTGTCCTGTGAGGGAGGAAGAGTAGTAGAATGATGCAAAGTTAGTATCTACTTGTGTGTGAGTTAAGGCTGATCCTGTGACTGTTCTTAATACTATTGCCATTATATGTCTATTTTAACTATTATTGTCATTTCTGTATTTGCTGTTTTTGGTAATGGTTGTGCCATCTTTCCTACTGCTATTAGTTCGTTTGTATCGTTATACAATCCTACTGTTGTTATATATGGTTGGAATTCACTTCCTGTTATATTATTTCTTTTCTCCCCTATATTAACGCTAGCAGATGTAGCATATAGGTTTCCTTCATTATCATACACTGTTCTTAAAGAACCTGTTGAACTACTTGGATTATATGTAAAGTTAAATTCAGACTGTCCTACTCTACAATGGTAATTGTGAGTGAATATAGGGTGACTTGATTGCCAATTTAATACGAAGTTCGGTTTTAAAGCAGTAGACCACATATTCTGCAATACTGCTATGGATTGTCGGTCTGTAACGCTTATTATTCCGTGAGGGTATATTATATCTCCTACGTATTTTCTAGGGCTACTTCCACTAAGGTATAGGTTTCCTTCTCCGTCATCATCTATCCCTAATACATCTATATTAACTATTAAATCTGGATCGTTTGTATATCCTTCATTCATGTAACTAGCACTAACATATCTTGATTTCTGTACCTGTGTTAGGTATATATTTAGATTCGTACCTGGTGCTAAGTATATACCGGTTGCACTTCTTGGTATTGATATTACAAAAGGTGGTGCTGATATCTCTCTTGTACCAGATATAAATAATGTGCTTTGCTCGTAGTAATCAAAAGAGTGCGATACAATACTTCCAGAAATCCTATCGGGGTAGTACAGCTGCTTTAGGCTAT
>Ga0114978_10000187_pt1 | contig 51592 bp, 42 predicted proteins | sample S_140212_EF_Meta_FD_87027 | JGI IMG/M metagenome (GOLD analysis project Ga0114978, IMG submission 87027) | Freshwater microbial communities from Lake Simoncouche, Canada to study carbon cycling - S_140212_EF_MetaG | ecosystem: Environmental > Aquatic > Freshwater > Lake | place: Lake...
GGCGTCTGCAACGGCTTTATTTAATCCATCGACAATCCCTTGGCGCGTTGATAGACCCAACCCATTCATGGGTGGATTATTGAGAATGATGATGGCGATGTCGCCTTGAACTTTGTAATCTGCGCTCATATGGGATCCTCTAAGAATTCGACAAAAAAGAACGGTCGTTCACTTTTTGATTTGATTGTAGCAAAGGCAGTTTCTTTTGACTGAATAAAAATGCTCGATGTGACAGTGGTTTTTAATTGCCTTGAAAGACAGGTTTTTGTTTGTTAACAAACGCCAGATAAGCTCTTTCGTAGTCTTTTGTTTGCATGCAGATGGCTTGGGCTTGGGCTTCTGCTTCAATGGCTTCGTCAATACCCATGTTCCATTCTTGATGAATGCATCGTTTGGTCATGGCGTGGGCAAACGTAGGGCCGTTAGCTAGTTCTTGAGCAAGCTTGTGCGCATCGTTCAAAAGTTGATTGGGTGCGCAAAGTCGATTTAAAAATCCCCACCGCTCGGCTTCGACGCCGTTCATGGATCGACCCGTGTATAAAAGCTCAGCCGCGCGACCCGCACCAATGATTCGTGGCAATATATTGCAGGCTCCCATGTCGGCTCCCGCTAAACCCACTCTGACAAATAAAAATGCTGTTTTTGACTGCTCTGTACCCAAACGCAGATCGCTGGCCATCGCCAAAATCGCGCCTGCACCTGCGCACACGCCATCGATGGCAGACACAATGATTTGTGGACAGGCACGCATGGCCTTGACCAAATCACCTGTCATGCGAGTAAATTGAAGCAACCCATCCATGTCTTCGTCTTTTTGCATTTGAACCAATGGACCAATGATTTCATGTACATCACCACCCGAACAAAAATTACCACCTGCACCCGTCAGAACAACTGCTTTGATTTGTTTCGTATAGGTTAAATTTCTAAAAGTATCACGCAGTTGCGCATAGGACTCGAGCGTGAGTGGATTTTTTTTATCGGGTCGATTGAGGGTTATGGTGGCTACTTTATCGTTGACTTGCCAATCAAAGTGTTCGGGTTTGAAATTTTCAAAATTAAAATTTTTCGGCTTGAACCGATCCGATGTAGTCATTGCAATCTTTCTTTCAACATACGATTTAAACTTCCAACCATTCTTTTCGAATGTAATTGTCTTCTTTGAGCGCCTGCGGCGTTCCATTAAAAACAATACTGCCGTGTCCCATCACCAACGCAATATCCGATATATCCATTGCGATGGTGAGTTTTTGTTCGATCAACAAAACCGATACACCGCGTTGTTTGAGTGTTTGTAAAAATACACCCACTTGCTCCACGATCTTGGGTGCAAGTCCTTCGGTCGGTTCATCAATGATGATGAGTTCGGGGTTACCCATCAAGGTGCGACACAGCGTGAGCATTTGTTGCTCGCCACCCGACAACACGCCTGCTTCAGTGTGTTGACGCTCAAGCAACCGAGGAAACATGGTGTACATATCATCAAAAGACCATTGACTCTTTTCGCCCTTGACTTTGATGCCAAGCATTAAGTTTTGATGCACGGTCAGTTTGGGAAAGATGTCTCTGTTTTCGGGCACGTAGCCAATTCCCATCCAAGCGACTTCAAATGCTTCTTTATCGATGATGGATTGGCCTTTCCATTTCATCTGTCCGTGGGCATCGACCAATCCCATTATTGCTTTGGCAGTTGTGGAACGACCCGAGCCATTGCGACCGAGCAAGGCCACAATTTGACCGGGTTCTACGCAAAAGTTAACGCCATGTAAAACATGGCTTTTGCCATAAAACGCGTGAAGATTTTCAACTTCTAACATGTCAATGCGCCTGATCGGTTGAAACGCCTAGATAGGCTTCTTGCACAATGGTGTTGGCGCGAATGGCTTGCGGCGTATCAAACGCAATCACCTCGCCATATACAACCACTGCAATTTTGTCGGCCAATTCAAACACTACGCCCATGTCGTGTTCAACTGCAAGCAAGGTTTTACCTTCTGTAACTTGCTTGATGAGACGAATAAACCGTGTGGTTTCACTTTTGCTCATGCCCGCAGTGGGCTCATCCAATAAAATCACATTGGCGCCACCCGCAATGGTGACGCCAATTTCAAGCGCACGTTGTTCTGCGTAGGTGAGATTCATGGCCAGCAAATCTCTTTTTTTATCCAAGCGAATGCGCTCCATCAAATCTTCGACTTCGTCGTTGAGATCATCAAGTTCCGCTAAAAAATGCCAAAAGCTGTAGCGATAACCTTTGCTCCACAACATCGCGCAACGCAAATTTTCGAACACACTAAGTTTGGGAAAAATATGCGTGATTTGAAAGCTGCGAGCTAGTCCTTTGCGATTGATCTCAAACGGTTTGAGCCCATCAATGCGCGAGCCATTCAAAAGAATTTCACCGCGCGTGTTTTCAAGGCGACCGCTGATGAGATTAAACAATGTGGATTTACCTGCGCCATTGGGGCCAATGATGGCGACGCGCTCACCTTGTTTAATTTGTAAATTGATGCCCCGAATGATTTCTGTTTTACCAAAATTTTTGTAAAGATCTTTGATCTCTAAAGCCCAAGGTGAAGACGCTGAATTACTCATAGTGCCTCCCTCCTTTTGACTTCTTTTTCAATGTACTCTTGGGTTTCATTCCAATCGCGAAGGTAATGTCTTCTAGCAACCTCAAAAAGACCAATGCCTGTCAGCATCACAAACACTGAACCAAACCATGAATTAACACCCTCTGTGTCGAGTGTGACGCCCGCAAACTTAACCAAGGGTCCTAATGCAGAGTTGAGTTGCATGTGATAAACCATTTCAATCATCGCAGCAGCGCCTGCCATACCCATTAAAGCAGTAAACCCCAATCCAATATACGCAAACCAAATTTTCCCAAGTCGCCCAAATGCGGCTAGACGCAAATTCATCATGATCAAACTGGCGATTCCACCAGGGGCATACATCACCATGAATAAAAAGGCCATGCCCAGATAGAGCAGCCATGCTTTGGTAAATTCAGATAACAGCACGTAGGTTACGACTAACAAAATCGCACCGATGATTGGACCAAAAAAGAATGTGATACCACCTAAAAATGTAAATAGCAACACAGCACCGGATCGGACGGGTCCCACCACTTCAGCCGTGACAATTTCAAAATTAATCACGCCCAAGCCGCCACTAATACCTGCAAAAAAACCAGTGATGATGAAGGCGATATAGCGTACTTGTCGCGTGCTAAAACCAATAAACTCCACGCGCTCAGGGTTGTCTCTTACAGCATTGAGGATGCGACCCAACGGTGTGAGTGTCAATGCATACAACAATGCGACAGAGAAAAATGTATAAATGGCCACCAAATAATAAACTTGAATTTGTGGTCCAAACGTGATGCCCCAAAAAGCTTCTTCCACCACTCGGTTGGTTGAAATGCCGGCCTCGCCACCAAAAAATTCAGAGAACATCAATGACATGGCAAATACCAACTCAGAGATGCCCAAGGTAATCATGGCAAACGTTGTGCCCGATTTACGCGTTGTGACATAGCCAAACAAAACGGCAAAAAACATACCGCCCAATCCGCCCACAAAGGGGATCAAACTCACAGGCATGTAAAACACGCCAGCAGCAACCGCATTGAGTGCATGCACAGCACAATAACTTCCAAGTCCAGCGTAGACAGCGTGACCAAAACTCAGCATGCCTCCCTGCCCCAATAACAAGTTATAAGCCAATGCCGAAATAATCACGGTGCCAATTTGGGTGAGGACTGAAATTCCGAAATTACTTTTGAAATAATAAGGAGCAGCGATCAATATCAATGCAAACAAAGACCAAATGATCCACCGCGCTACATTGACGGGTTTGAATTGATAAACAGCAGACACGTTATTCATCTTCACGCGTTCCTAAAAGACCTTTGGGTCTGAAAATTAAAATAAGAACCAATAATAAATAGGGCAATATCGGTGCAACTTGTGACACTGATAATTTGAGCATGGTGTTGTCGCGCATGGTTTCTGTGATCGTCATACCCAATGAAGATATAAATTGCAAAATGGAATAGTCCACAGCAACAGCAAATGTTTGAATCACACCAATCAAAATCGAAGCTAAAAAAGCACCCGCAAGCGAGCCCATTCCACCGACCACGACAACAACAAAAATGACCGAGCCCACAGTAGCTGCCATCGCAGGTTCTGTCACAAAAGTACTGCCGCCAATCACACCCGCAAGACCAGCAAGCCCTGTGCCCAAACCAAACACGATTAAAAAGACTCTGGGTACGTTATGTCCCAATGCTTCGACCATTTCGGGGTGCGTGAGTGCGGCTTGAATAATCAAACCCATGCGTGTGCGTGTGAGAACCAGCCATAAACTGAACATCATCAATAAAGCAATGAACATCACAAAAGCGCGCGTTGCAGGAAATGGAGAGCACGAAACTGAGTTGTTGGAAATCTCTGCTTTGCATAAAGTTGAAGCGTCGCCCCAAACCAAAGAGATTCCTTCTTGCACGTGATTGATGATGGTAAAAAATGGACCTTGCAAAATATCAGGTGGTATGAAATCAACTGCCGTTCGACCCCAAACCAATTGAATAATTTCTAAAATAATGTAGGACAAACCAAAGGTAATCAATAACTCAGGAACGTGCCCCCATTTGTGGACCTGACGTAAGCATAATTTTTCAAATAAAGCGCCCAGTAAGGCTGTGCAAATCGGCGCAACGATCAGTGCCGGCCAAAAGCCAGTGATGAACGAAAGCGTATATCCAAAATATGCGCCGATCATGTAAAACGATGCGTGTGCAAAGTTGAGTACACCCATCATGCTAAAGATGAGTGTGAGGCCTGAACTCAACATGAACAACAACAACCCGTAGCTCAATCCATTGAGCATGGAGATGATAAAAAACTCCATCGATGAATTTCTTTCAAAACTAAAAAAGATGGCACGGTAGTTCCGTGCCATCGTTCACAAAATAAACGCCTTCAAGGTGTTTTCATTTGACAACTGGTGGGTGTGCTCGAAATATAAGATTCGAATGTTTTTACGGGTACCAATGTCATGCCTGTGTTTTCTGCATCGTATGGAAATTTTTTATCTGTTTTTTTCCAAACTGTGAGATACAGAGGTTGTTGCAATTGATGGTCTAAACTTCTCATTTCAACGTCTCCATTGAAGCTTTTAAATTTTAGACCGTGCATCGCTGCAGCAACTTTAACTGGATCGGTTGATTTGGCTTTAGCCATTGCCTCACCCAAGGCCGTATAAATGTGAATCACCGAGCCTGTGTAGAAATCATCATTGAATTTCTTTTTAAAGTCAGCCATCCATTTTTGCATTTGCCCGCCCATGTTGTAGTGCGAATAGGCAATTTGGAAAACGCGGCCTTCTCCCCCTTTGCCTAATGCAGTGGGTGTTCCTGTAACGCCTGTGTAATAGGTATAGAACTTGCCCGTGTATCCATTTTCATTGGCTGCTTTGACCAACAATGACAAGTCAGATCCCCAGTTGCCAGTGATAACAGTGTCAGCACCCGAGGCTTTAATTTTTGCAATATAAGGCGCAAAGTCACGCACTTGCGCCAAAGGATGCAAATCTTCTCCAACGATTTGTACATCGGTGCGCTTGCGGGCTAAATTTTCTTTGGCAAATTTAGCTACCTGGTGACCATGTGAATAATTTTGATTGAGCAAATAAACTTTTTTAATGTCTTTTTGATCTTTCATAAATGTAGTCATCGCTTCGAGCTTCATCGACGTGTCAGCATCAAAACGGAAATGCCAATAACTGCACTTGCTATTGGTGAAATCGGGATCGACGGCTGAGTGATTCAAAAAAATCACTTCTTTGCCAGGATTTCTTTCGTTGTGTTTATTCACGGCGTCGATGATGGCGCCTGCAACACCCGAACCATTACCCTGCGTGATGTAACGCACGCCTTGGTCCATAGCAGATTTAAGTTGATTCAAACTCTCGGCAGGACTTAGTTTGTTGTCCAAGCCGATCACTTCAAACTTAACGCCAGCAGGGTTGGTTTTGCTAAATTCATCAGCAAAAAATTGAAAACTTTTGAGTTGATTGGAACCAACAGGCGCCATCAATCCAGATAAAGGATCAATCCATGCAATTTTGACGGTTTCGCCTTTTTGCGCATAAGCACTCACAGCAAACATTGCACTTGTAGCCAAGGCCAGTGCCATTTTTTTGAATTTCATCGCCAACTCCTTGATTTATTTCATGCTTGAGAGGTTACCTTGAAAAAAACACTTACCCTCTAGGGTTACCCCTAAAATGAGAGTGTAGCCAAGAATCTTTAAACGGGTAGTTTGTAATTTTTGAGTTGTTCTCGCAACTTGGTTTTGAGCATTTTCCCTGTGGCGCCTAACGGAATGGCGTCTACAAAAACAACATCATCGGGTTTTTGCCATTTGGAGATTTTGTTGTCGTAAAAACTCAAAATCTCTTCGCGAGTGACATCTTGGCCTTGTTTTTTGACCACTACAACAATAGGTCTTTCATCCCATTTAGGATGTGGCATGCCCACACAAGCGGCCATTACGACCGCTGGATGACCCATAGCGATGTTTTCGATGTCGATGGAACTGATCCACTCGCCCCCCGATTTGATGACGTCTTTGCTGCGATCGGTGATTTGCATATAGCCATCGGGATCGATGGTGGCCACGTCGCCCGTTGGAAACCAGCCGTCGACCAAAGGCGTGCCGCCCTCTTGCTTGTAATACTCTCGCAATACCCAGGGCCCTTTAACCAATAAATTGCCAAACGCTTTTCCGTCGTGCGGTTGCTCAAGACCTTCGTCATTCACAATTTTCATATCTACACCAAAGATCACGCGACCTTGTTTAACCAAGAAATTCATTTGTTCGTCTTGCGGCAAAGACAGATGTTTATTTTTGAGTGTGCAAAGCGTGCCCAATGGGCTCATCTCCGTCATGCCCCATGCGTGTAAAACATTCACGCCGTATTCTTCTTTGAATGAATGAATCATGGCGGGAGGACACGCGGAACCTCCAATAACGGTTCGATTGAGTTTGGAAAATTTCAGCCCCGATGGTTTCATGTGACTGAGCAACATTTGCCAAACGGTGGGCACGCCTGCTGCAAACGTGACGCCTTCGGTTTCAATCAATTCATAAACCGATTTGCCGTCAAGTGTTGGTCCTGGGAAAACTAATTTTGCGCCCACCATGGCTGCGCTATAGGGAATGCCCCAGGCATTGACGTGGAACATGGGCACGACGGGCAATATGGAGTCTTTTGCAGATAAACACATCACATCTGGTAAGGCTGCAGCATAAGCGTGCAAAAGCGTTGATCGATGGCTGTACAAAGCAGCCTTTGGATTACCCGTTGTTCCACTGGTGTAGCACATGCTCGACGCTGTGTTCTCATCAAAAATAGGCCATGTGTATTGATTGGATTGTTTGCCAATCCAAGTTTCATAACTTACCAACTTTGGAATGCCTGAATCTTTGGGCAATAGCGATTCATCGCACATAGCAACCCAATGTTTGATGGTGTTGCATTTAGCATGCACTTGTTGAACGATAGGCAAAAAGCTCATGTCAAAACACAACACTTGATCCTCTGCGTGATTGGCAATCCAAACAATTTGATCGGGATGCAAGCGAGGATTGATGGTGTGCAAAACGCGACCACTGCCACTCACGCCAAAATACAACTCTAAATGGCGATATCCATTCCATGCAAGCGTTGCAACGCGTCCACTCATTTCAATGTGAAGGGCGTCCAAGGCGTTGGCGACTTGACGAGCGCGTTGGGCGATTTGCTCCCAATTGGAACGATGAATATCTCCCTCAACACGGCGAGAAACAATTTCAACGTCACCGTTGTGTTTTTCTGCAAAATCAATGAGCGAAGAAATACTTAGATTTTGCGATTGCATCAAACCCAACATGTCACGATCTCCTCAAAATAAAATTGGTTAATCCGCTATTTTGCACTCTTCAAAGGCTTTTGAATACAGTGGTTACTTTGAAATACCAAAAGCCATCGAACTGGTTTCGAAGGACAATAGCGTCTATGACTGTTGCAACTTCTGAAATGAATCGCCTTCAATGGACCCACCGCTACGCCAAGTTGGGCTTGCCATTTGTCACGGCTTGGCAGGGAACGCCACTTTCTGACGTGCATTGGGTGGCTCAAAATCATTCCTTACTTCAAAAATTGGGTTTGGATGAATCCTTTTGGGCTACTGAAGGTGTTCTAGAGGCGCTCTCGGGCAATCAAATTCTGAATGGGATGCAACCCCACACAAGTGTTTACAGCGGCCATCAATTTGGCGTGTGGGCAGGTCAACTCGGGGACGGACGCGCACTCTGGTTGGGTGAGTCGCGCATTGGTCACGCGCATTGGGAGTGGCAGCTCAAAGGGGCTGGTAAAACGCCTTATTCGCGTATGGGCGATGGTCGTGCAGTTTTGCGCTCCAGTATTAGAGAATATTTATGCAGCGAAGCCATGCATGGATTGGGTATTCCTACAACGCGAGCTTTGTGTATCACGGGTTCACCCGATGCAGTATTGCGCGAAAGTGTAGAAACTGCTGCAGTTGTGACGCGCATCGCACCATCTTTTTTACGCTTTGGACACTTCGAACATTTTGCAGCTTTAGGTCAAGACGACAAAGTCAAGCAGTTGGCTGACTTTGCTATTGAGCATTATTTTGCAGATCTCAAAGATCAAACCGACGCATGGCGTGGAAATATTTATGCGGCCTTTTTGCATCAAGTGGTTCGTTCAACCGCTCAATTGATGGCGAAATGGCAAGCCGTTGGTTTTTGTCATGGTGTGATGAACACCGACAACATGAGCGTCTTAGGACTCACTTTAGATTACGGGCCCTTTCAATTTTTAGATGGCTTTGATCACAACCATATTTGCAATCACTCGGATCATCAAGGGCGATATTCGTATGCTAATCAACCCAAAATTGGCTATTGGAATTTATTTTGTTTGGCACAAGCTTTGTGGGGCCTCATCAAAGAAGAAGACCTTGCTATGCAAGCCTTGGAGCCCTATCAAACCTTATTCCCCGAGGCACTCGACGAGCAAATGAGACGTAAATTGGGATTAACCGATATTCAACACGGCGATCGACAACTGGCCACCGACGTTCTCGCATGTCTTTCAAAAGAGCGTGTTGACTTCACTATTTTTTGGCGCAGATTGAGTGTGTGTGTCAAAGATTTTTCCAATCATTCAACACCCATGCAAGCGTGGCAACTCGTGCTCGATTTGTTTTTAGATGCCCAACCGATTGAGCAGTGGTTAGACACATACACGCATCGCTTGTCCTCACAAAATCTGCAAGCGGCTGCGCTTTTGATGTTACAAAACAATCCCAAATTTGTTTTGCGCAATCATTTGGGTGAAGAGGCCATTCAAAAAGCAAAAACGGGTGATTTTTTTGAGATCGATACCCTGCTTCATTTGTTGCATTCTCCGTACGACGAACACAGCGGTTACGATCGCTATGCCAATTTCCCGCCCAGCTGGGCTTCCTCCATTGAAATCAGTTGTTCATCATGAGATCCATCCAAAAAACCGACGACGAATGGCGCGCATTGCTCAATGCCAAAGGCGTAGAGCCTGTTGCATTTCAAGTCACGCGCAAAGCCGCGACCGAAAGACCTTATTCGGGCAAATACGAAAATCACTGGACCTCAGGCGAGTATCACTGTGTGTGCTGTGGAAACAAACTCTTTGACTCAGAAACTAAATTTGATGCTGGATGTGGTTGGCCTAGTTTTTACCAAGCTGCAGATAAAAAGGCCATTGAAGAACACGTGGATCGCGCCCACGGTATGACGCGCACAGAAACCTTGTGCTCGCAATGCGGCGCGCACCTCGGCCATGTTTTTCCTGATGGACCGCAACCCACAGGTCTGCGCTATTGCATGAATTCTGCATCTCTCGAATTCAAACCCAAAGATTAATGCCATGAAATTATTTTTAGATTTTTTTCCAATTGTTTTATTTTTTATTGCATTCAAAGTTTTTGATATTTATGTGGCAACAGGCGTTGCAATTGTTGGCACGATTGCGCAAATCGCTTACATCAAGCACAGCACCGGAAAAATCGAAGCCATGCAGTGGGTCAGTTTGGCGGTGATTGTGGTGTTTGGTGGCGCCACCATCATTGCCCACGACGAAACATTTATTAAATGGAAGCCCACGATTCTTTACTGGTTAATGAGTGTGGCTTTACTCGGCGGTCAATTGATCTTAAAGAAAAATTTTTTACGCAAACTCATGAGTGCCCAATTAGAGTTGCCCGATCACGCATGGTTGGTGTTGCTCTACAGTTGGAGTGGTTTTTTTACGGTGATGGGATTTCTTAATCTTTATATTGCCTATCAATTCGACACCGACACATGGGTTAATTTTAAACTGTTTGGTGGCATGGGCTTGATGTTGGTATTTGTTTTGGTACAAGCGGCCTATATGAGTCGATTCATCAAAAAAGACGATGAAACGCAATGAAAAGTATCACTTCAGAAAAGCTTGAGCAACGTTTAAAAGAACTGCTCATACCCTCCCAACTTCAAGTGATTGATGAGAGTGCAGCACACGCTGGCCATGTCGGCGCCAATGAAACAGGACAAGGAACCCACTTTCGGGTGCGGATTGCTTGCGCGCAGTTTGAAGGGCTTAGCCGAGTGCAGCGGCACCGTCTTGTGTATGATGTCCTCAAAGATTTCATTGACCAAGGCCTTCACGCGCTGGCCATTGAAGTCCAAAACCCCTAGATTTCTTTTTTAACTTTGAGTTCTTTCATGACTACTTTCTCTATCAAAACCACGGCTTTGGCTGTCGCTCTTGTCGCATCCGCTATGGGTGTGCAGGCTCAAAACCTCGCTATCGTCAACGGCAAAGCCGTCCCCAAAACTCGTATGGAGGCCTTGTCACAGCAGGTGGCTCGCTCGGGTCGCCCCATAACGCCAGAGATTGAGGCGCAAATCAAAGAAGAAGTGATTGCACGCGAAATCTTTATGCAAGAAGCGCAAAAACGTGGGCTTGACGCAACCGATGATTTCAAAACACAAATGGAATTGGCGCGTCAAACATTACTCATTCGCGAATTGTTTGGCGAGTTTCAGAAAAAAAATCCAGTGACAGAAGAAGATATCAAAGCCGAATTCGACAAATTTGTAGCGGCTAATTCGGGTAAAGAATTTCGCGCACGTCACATCTTGGTAGAAAAAGAAGACCAAGCCAAGGCCATCATTGCTAGTCTTAAAAAAGGCGGCAAGTTTGAAGAAATCGCCAAAAAACAGTCCAAGGATCCAGGCTCAGGTGCCAATGGTGGAGATTTGGATTGGGCCAGTCCTGGCAACTATGTCAAAGAATTTTCTGAAGCCATGGTTGCTCTCAAAAAAGGTCAGCTCACCGAAAAACCAGTCAAAAGTCAGTTCGGCTTTCACATCATCAAGTTAGAAGATGTGCGTGACGTTCAACTGCCCAAGTTTGAAGACGTCAAACCACAGATTGCTCAGCAATTGGGTCAATCAAAGCTCAGCGCGTTCCAAGAAGAGTTACGCGGCAAAGCAAAAATCGAATAATGGTTTAACCGACCCAACGCCTCGCGTTGTGCCACAGTTGGATCCATGGACTAAATTGTGAGTCGTCCATGGATGTCCAACTCATTTGAATATTTCTAGACACGCGCTCGGGGTGCGGCATCATCGCTGTGAATCGACCATCTACCGTTGTGACACCCGTTAAACCATTGATACTGCCATTGGGGTTATAGGGATAAGTTTGTGTGGCTTGCCCATTGTTATCTACAAATCGGAGCGTAGGCAATACAAGTTGTGAATCGCCTCTTTGAGAAAAATTGGCAAAGCCTTCTCCATGCGCCACCGCTATCGGCAAACGACTACCCGCCATGCCTTTGAAAAATAAACTGGGCGACTCTAAGATTTCAACCAATGACAGACGCGCTTCAAAACGCTCGCTTTGGTTGGTGGTGAATCGAGGCCATGCATCGGCGCCAGGAATAATTTGCGCCAACTCTGCAAACATTTGACACCCGTTGCAAACTCCCAACCCAAAGGTATCGCCTCGCGCAAAAAACGCTTGAAAGGCATCTGATAATTGTGAGTTGAACGTGATGCTGCGCGCCCAACCGATGCCCGCACCCAAAGTGTCTCCATAACTAAAACCGCCACAAGCCACCATCCCTGCATAGTTTGTTAAATTGGCGCGACCCGTTTGCAAATCAGTCATGTGCACATCGTGCGCTTCAAATCCAGCCAGATCAAAAGCATAGGCCATCTCAATGTGTGAGTTAACGCCTTGCTCTCGCAAAATAGCCACTTTAGGACGAGCAGAATGAACGACAGAGGCCTGTTGCGGCTCAAAAGTGAGATGCACGTGCAAACCAGGGTCTTTCAATTGACCCGTGTGTTGATGCTCTGAATCTGCGCACTCTGGGTTGTCGCGCAATTGGCAAATTTTCCAACTCACGCTATCCCATACTTGATGCAAGTCTTGAAGTGGCGCAGTAAAAATCTCTTGTGTATCGCGCCATATGCTCAGAGCACCAAAGCCGCGTTGCATCGCAGATGTTGTGGGGCGTGTTTTACCAATGATGTGACTGTGTTTGTACAAACCATGATCGCGCAAAATTTGCATCACATCGTCGCGCTCAGATGTGCGAATTTGAATCACGACACCCAGCTCTTCATTGAACAATGCTTCGAGTGTGAGTTGATCGCGTCGAACACTCACCTGAGACGTCCAATTTTTAGCGTCGCCATAATCGGCACGTGAATCGCTGATGCCGTCACCTTCTGTGATGAGTACATCAACATTGAGCGCAACGCCCACATGTCCTGCAAACGCCATTTCTGCAACGGTCGTGAGCAAACCGCCGTCGCTTTTGTCGTGGTAGGCCAAAATAAGGTTGCGCGTGCGCAATGCGTTGATCGCTTCAACCAATCGAATCAATTGTTGCGTATCATCAAGATCGGGCACGCAATCGCCAAATTGTTGGATGGTTTGCGCCAAGATACTGCCGGCCATGCGTCGTTTGCCTTGTGCCAAATCAATCAAGATCAAACTCGTGTCTGGTGTGTTGGCATCGAGTTGTGGCGTCAATGTAAGACGCACATCATCCAAACTTGAAAATGCACTCACAATCAAGCTCACAGGCGACGTGACTTTATGAGATTGTTGATTGTGCTGCCACTGCGTGCGCATCGACAAACTGTCTTTGCCTACAGGAATAGAAATGCCTAAGGCAGGACACAATTCCAAACCAACAGCCTTGACGGTTTGATACAAGGCTGCGTCTTCACCCGGTTCACCGCAAGCAGCCATCCAATTGGCACTCAATTTAATTTTGGATAAGGTGATGGGGGATGCAAGTAAATTGGTGATGGCCTCTGCAATAGCCATACGGCCCGACGCAGGGGCATTCAAACTGGCCAAAGGCGTGCGTTCGCCCATCGACATGGCCTCACCTGCAAACCCTTTGTAGTCAGCCAAGGTAACCGCGCAATCAGCGACAGGCACTTGCCAAGGCCCCACCATTTGATCGCGATGCGTGAGTCCACCCACTGTACGGTCACCAATAGTGATTAAAAATCTTTTGGATGCAACTGTTGGATGACTCAGCACGTTAATCACAGCATCTTGCAAACTCAAGTTGGATAAATCCAATGCGGGGGATTGATGAATGTGTGTTTGCACATTGCGATGCATTTTGGGGGGCTTGCCAAGTAGCACCGACATCGGCATGTCAACTGGCTTGTCATGTCCAACATCTACCAATTGCAATTGACGCTCTTGCGTGGCCACACCAATCACTGCAAACGGGCAACGTTCGCGTTCGCACAATTGTTTAAAAAGATGAAGTAACTCAGGAGCAATGGCCATCACATAACGTTCTTGACTTTCATTGCACCAAATTTCTTTGGGAGATAAGCCCGATTCTTCTAAAGGTATACTGAGCAAATCAAAACGCGCACCGCGCTTGGCATCGTTGGTAAGTTCTGGAAAAGCATTGGATAAGCCCCCAGCTCCAACATCATGAATCGCCAAAATCGGATTGTGTGTTCCTAAGCCCCAACAATGATTGATTACCTCTTGCGCACGGCGTTCAATTTCGGGGTTGCTGCGTTGCACAGAATCAAAATCAAGATCTGCTGCGTTGGTGCCCGACGCCATCGAACTGGCCGCACTTCCACCCATTCCAATACGCATACCAGGCCCACCCAATTGAATCAGCAAAGTGCCTGCAGGAAATTGAATTTTTTGTGTTTGCTCTGCGTCAATCGTGCCTAAACCACCCGCAATCATGATGGGTTTGTGATAGCCACGTTGAACACTATCAACGCTTAGTTCAAACTCACGAAAGTAGCCCAGCAAATTGGGCCTGCCAAATTCATTGTTGAATGCAGCTCCTCCCAAGGGTCCTTCAATCATGATTTGCAAAGGGCTGGCAATGTGATCTGGTTTACCAAACGAGCCATTCCACAATTTGGATACCGTAAAGCCCGTGAGTCCTGCTTTGGGCTTTGATCCTCTGCCAGTTGCACCTTCGTCTCTAATTTCTCCGCCTGCGCCCGTTGAGGCGCCTGCAAATGGCGATATGGCAGTTGGGTGGTTGTGCGTTTCAACTTTCATCAACACATGGTGCAATGCATTTTGATGTTGATACACAGGCGGTGTTTGGTTTGAAACGGGTGCTGTAAACCGTTGCACCTGATGCCCTTGCATGATCGATGCGTTATCCGAATAAGCAACCACTGTGTGTTGTGGATTTTGCTCATGCGTGTGACGAATCATGTCAAACAAACTGTGCGCTTGATCAACGCCATCAATCGTAAAAGTGGCATTAAAAATTTTGTGTCTGCAATGCTCGCTGTTAGCCTGAGCAAACATCATCAATTCCACGTCGGTGGGATTGCGCGCTAATTTTTTAAAGGCGTCGAGCAAATAATCGATTTCGTCGTCAGCCAATGCCAAGCCCCATTGCGTATTGGCTTTTTCGATTGCACCTCGACCACCCGATAAAACATCCACCGTTTGCAAAGGCTGAGCATGTACTTCTTGGAGTAATGTGGGTAAAAGTTGAATGTCCCACAACACCGACTCTGTCATTCGATCGTGTAAGAGTTCGGCGATTTTTTGTTTTTCTTGTTCGGTTAATGCGATTTTATTTTTTGTAGTCAATGTGTATTGAATGCCACGCTCGATTCGCTTGAGATCAAAGCCACAGTTATGTGCGATATCGGTTGCTTTGGATGCCCAAGGAGAAACGGTACCGATACGGGGAGTGACCAACAATGACAGACCTTGGGGCTGCGATTGCAAACCATTTGCCTGCGATCGAGCGGGTTCGCCATAGGCGAGCAACTCTTTCCATTTTTGATATACATCATCACTGGGCTTTGTGTCGCTGGTGACCCAATGCAAAAAATGGGCGTTGAGCCCCGAAATTTGGCTTGAAATAGCCTGTAAAGGTGGCAAAAGCTGTCGAATTCGAAATTCGCTCAGGGCTTGGCCGCCATTGAGTATGCTGAGGTACGGGGTCACGAATGAGTCTTGGTTGGTTGGAAAAGCGCTGAATGGCTTTCCCTGCGTGGGAATTAGAAGATTTTACAGATAAAGAGGGCCTCAAGCCTGAGATAATGAAGAGCTATGACGATAACCATCAAAAATCAGCAAGATATTGAAGGCATGCGCTTGGCAGGCCGTTTGGCCTCCGAGGTGCTGGACTTTCTAACTCCTCACGTAAAACCAGGCGTCACCACCAACGCATTGGATCGACTGGCCCATGACTATATTGTTCAAGTTCAAGACGCCATTCCAGCGCCGCTCAATTACGCGCCCAGTGGCTACAACCCCTATCCCAAATCGATTTGCACATCCGTCAATCACACGGTCTGTCACGGCATACCCAACGACAAGCCGCTCAAACGGGGTGACATTGTCAACATCGACGTCACCGTCATAAAAAATGAATGGCATGGTGACACCAGCCGTATGTTTGTGGTGGGTGACTCATCTATTTCTGCAAAGCGACTTTGTAATCTCACCTATGAAGCAATGTGGCATGGCATTTTGCAAGTGAAACCGGGCGCTCGGTTGGGTGACATTGGTCATGTGATTCAAAAATTCACCGAAGGACATGACTACACGGTGGTTCGTGAATTTTGTGGACACGGTATCGGAAAAGTATTTCACGAAGAGCCACAAGTTTTGCATTACGGCAAACCAGGTACACTTGAAGAACTTAAAGAAGGCATGACCTTCACCATCGAACCCATGATCAATGTGGGTAAGCGCGACATCAAAGAAATGAACGACGGTTGGACGATTGTGACGCGTGATCATTCTTTATCTGCCCAATGGGAACACACCGTGTTGGTCACACCCACTGGATTTGAAGTGCTGACGCTCTCTGCTGGAAGCCCTCCTCTGCCTTCATTTGTGCAGAGCACTGTTTGCTAAACATGTTAATAGAAGTGGTGAGCAATTATCGACAGGATAAAAGCGTACTGCTTTCTAGCTTTAAAAATCTTTCATCCACTCGATCGATCAATCGCATTCACACTGCGCTGCAAGAATTAAGGCAGCTCACTGATCGAACGCTAATTCAGTTATGGAATAAATCGGGGCTGGATCACCCCTTTGCGCTCGTTGCGGTGGGTGGATATGGACGAGGCGAGTTATTTCCTTATTCAGACGTTGATGTGTTGTTATTACTTCCTCGTGGTGTTTCTGCCGAACAAGACCCTGTTTTACAAAAAAAAATTGAAGCATTCATTGGCTTGTGTTGGGACAGCGGCCTTGAAATTGGCTCGAGTGTGCGAAATTTAGATGAATGCATGCAAGAGGCAAAAGCTGATATCACTGTTCAAACATCTTTGCTGGAATCTCGTTGTGTCACGGGTGATCAGGCTTTATTTCAATCCTTTGTTCAACTGTTTAATCAACAAATGGACATCAAGGCTTTTTATATTGCTAAAACTTTGGAGATGCAACAAAGGCATACCAAGTTTGAAAACACCCCCTACTCATTGGAGCCCAATTGCAAAGAGTCTCCAGGTGGTTTGCGTGATTTGCAGATGTTGTTATGGCTCGCCAAAGCGGCAGGTTTTGGAAGCATTTGGGATGAACTGCAAAACAAAGGTTTGGCGACACCTTTGGAGATTAAACAAATCAAACGCAACGAGTCGCTGTTGTCATTGATTCGTTTGCATTTGCATTTGGCAGCGAAGCGACGAGAAGATCGATTAGTCTTTGATCTTCAATCGGTTGTTGCGCAATCTTTGCAAGTGTTAAAGCCTAACATGCAAACCGATAACGTCCATGCTGCTACCGAAGCCCTCATGAAATTGTATTACTGGGCAGCAAAAGCGGTCACTCAACTCAATCAAATTTTGTTACTTAATATAGAAGAAGCTCTCAATGTGGGAGATCAGGCGCATCAACCGCAAGACATTAACGAGCGATTTGCCAATAAAGCGGGCATGTTAGAGGTGGTCAGCGATGATTTGTACATTCAACAACCGAATGCGATCTTAGAAACTTTTTATTTGTATCAATCCACCTTGGGTATCAAGGGATTGTCGGTAAAGACTTTACGCGCCCTCTACAACGCGCGCGGCATCATGGATGCGAAGTTTAGAAGCGATCCTGCCAATAGCGTCATGTTCATGAGGATTTTGAATCAACCCCAAGGCATCACGCATGCTATGCGATTGATGAATCAAACTTCTGTGCTGGGTCGTTATTTATGGGTGTTTAGAAGAATCGTCGGACAGATGCAACATGATTTATTTCATGTCTATACCGTCGATCAGCATATCTTGATGGTGTTGCGAAATGTCAGACGTTTTTTTATTGTGGAGCATGCACACGAATATCCTTTTTTATCGCAATTGGCCGCAGGATGGGACAAGCCTTGGCTTTTGTTTATTGCCGCTTTGTTCCACGATATTGCCAAAGGACGTGGCGGCGACCACTCCACTCTGGGTTGCATAGAGGTTCGTCGATTTTGTAAACAACACCATATTGTAAAAGAGGATGTAAAACTCATTGAGTTTTTAGTCAAAGAGCATCTCACTATGAGTCAAGTCGCGCAAAAAGAAGATTTGAGCGATCCACAAGTGATTCAAAATTTTGCAAAACGTGTGGGGTCCGAAAGAAAACTCACTGCACTATATTTATTAACGGTTGCCGATATTCGAGGAACAAGCCCCAAGGTTTGGAATGCTTGGAAGGGCAAATTGCTCGAGGACTTATTTCGCTATACCTTGCAAGCATTGGGTGGGCGCGCGCCTGACCCCTATGCCATGGTGGAGTCGCGTCGCAGAGACGCTCTAGATATGTTGTCTTTGTATGCCATGCCGCACGAATCGCATAAAAATTTATGGGATACACTGGATGTTGGCTATTTCATGCGACACGATGCAGCCGATATTGCATGGCATACGCGACAACTCTCGCGCCCCGTGGCGCTCGCCAAAGCCAAACAACTAGCGCCAGGCGTTACTGTTAAAGCGCGTTTGTCTCCCTTGGGTGAGGGCTTGCAAGTGTTGGTCTATACCCCCGATCAAACCGATTTGTTTGCAAGGATATGCGGATACTTTGATCAAGCAGGCTTTAGTATTTTGGACGCCAAAATTCACACCGCTAACAATGGTTATGCCTTAGATACGTTCCAAGTGATCACCGAACATTTGCAAGAACACTACCGTGAAATCATGTCCATGGTGGAGAACGATCTCACACAGACCATCGAAAAAGCTGGCCCACTACCCGCAGGTGGACGTGGAAGAGTTTCTCGTCGCGTCAAAAGCTTTCCTATTGCGCCACGCGTGTCTTTACAGCCCGATGAAAAAGCGCAGCGTTGGTTGCTGAGTATTTCAGCCAGCGATCGAGTGGGATTGCTCTATAGCGTTGCACGCATATTGGCCAAATACCAAATCAATTTGCAATTGGCAAAAGTCACCACCTTGGGCGAACGCGTAGAAGACACTTTTTTAATTGATGGCGCGGCGCTTCAGCACAACAGAACACAACTTGAAATTGAAACAGAGCTTCTCACCGCAATGAACACTTAAAGGTCTACCTATGTGGCAACCGTCTGAACGCTATCCAGATCCTTCGATTGAAATATTGGATGACCGCTTTTTAAAATACAGAGTGTTCAATGCCAACGTCGAGCGATTGGACAACTCCTGTCGTTGGTCAGAGGGCCCCGTATGGATTGGAGACATGCGCGCATTGATATGGAGCGACATACCCAACAACAGAATGATGAAATACGAAGAATCAAGCAATCAAGTGAGTGTTTATCGTCATCCCTCAAACAACGCCAATGGCAATACGCGCGATCGCCTAGGTCGTTTGATCTCGTGTGAGCATGCGGGTCGACGTGTGGTGCGAACCGAACACAACGGAGCCATCACTGTTTTGGCCGAGTCTTATTCGCGCAAGCCTCTTAACTCACCCAATGATGTTGTCGTCAAATCAGATGGTTCGATTTGGTTCACCGATCCGACTTTCGGCATACTTGGATATTACGAAGGAAATAAAGCCGAACCACAATTGGCCTCGCAGGTCTATCGCATCGATGGTCAAAGCGGTGAAATTGCTGTGGTTTGTACTGACATCGTTCAGCCCAACGGTTTGTGTTTCACGCCCGATGAAAAACAAATTTATATAGTTGAATCGGGTTCACTTCCAAAAAGAATTTGGAAATTTGAGGTGAGCTCCGATGGACGCCAATTAAGCAATAAGCAAATTTTTCATACCTGCGAGTCGGTCAATCATTCGCCCGATGGGTTTCGATGCGACAAAGACGCAAACTTATGGGCAGGATGGGGAACGGGTGACGGGCGCGATGGTGTACGAATCTTCGCCCCAGACGGTAAAGCGATTGGACATATTCATCTGCCTGAGCGTTGTGCCAATTTATGTTTTGGCGGGCCTCAAAACAATCGCTTGTATATGGCCGCGAGTCGTTCACTGTATGCCCTTTATGTCAACACGCAAGGCGCAACAAATTGTTAAAGCAATGCTGATTTAATCATCGGCATTCAAATCAGCATCAGGAAATAAAACTTCCAAAAAACCAAACTGCGTTAAATCGGTAATGCGTGTGGGATACAGTTTGCCAATTAAATGATCGCACTCGTGTTGCACCACGCGTGCATGAAATCCTTCGGCGATTCGATCGATAGAGTTTCCCTTTTCATCAAATCCTTGATATTGAATTTTTGTGAGCCTTGGAACTTTTCCGCGCAGTCCTGGAACAGACAAGCACCCTTCCCAATCTTGTTCGGTCTCGTCACTCAATGGCGTGATGATTGGATTGATTAAAACAGTTCGAGGAATAATCGGCGCATCAGGATATCGCGGATTGGGTGCATCACTGCCAAAAATAACCACTTGCCAATCTACACCAATTTGGGGTGCTGCTAATCCTGCTCCGTTGGCGTGTGCCATTGTGTCTAGCATATCTTGCAGCAAATGATGCAACTCTTTGGAGTTGAACTGAACCACGGGTTGAGAATGAATCAACAAACGAGGGTTACCCATTTTTAAAATTTCACGAATAGCCATTAGGATCCCTAGAAAAAATCAGGTGCGTTTTGAGTCATTGATCAGTTGAAGAAATTGCGTTTCATCTAAAACAGGAATACCCAATTCACGCGCTTTATCGAGTTTGCTGCCCGCATCTGTGCCTGCAATTAAACCCGTGGTTTTTTTACTTACACTGCCCGCAACCTTGGCACCCGCCTGCTCCAACATCTCTTTGGCTTCGTCGCGACTGAGTGTCGGCAAGGTGCCCGTAATGACGTAGGTTTGCCCTGTGAGGGGCATCACTTTATTGGCTTGCGATTCACCTTCTGTCCAATGCATACCGCAGGCGCGCAACTGCTCAATCACTTCGCGATTGTGTGCTTGATCAAAAAATAAACGAACACTGTGCGCCACCGCAGGACCTACGTCACGCACCATCAGCAGTTGTTCCTCGCTGGCGTCTATCAGTGCGTCGAGTTGAGCAAAGTGTTTGGCTAAGTCTTTGGCCGTTGTCTCACCCACATGACGTATACCCAAACCATATATCAAACGCGGCAAGGTGGTTTGCTTGGATTTTTCTAAACTTTTTAAAACATTATTGGCCGATTTTTCTGCCATTCGATCGAGTGCGACCAAATGTGAAAAGCCCAAGCGATACAGATCCGCTAAGTTACTCACCAACTGTAGATCGACCAATTGATCAATCAATTTGTCACCCAAGTCTTCAATATCGATGGCTTTGCGAGAAGCAAAATGAATCAAGGCTTGTTTGCGTTGAGCGCTACAAAATAAACCGCCCGTGCATCTGTAATCGGCTTCACCCTCTTCGCGAACCGCTTGAGATTGACAAACAGGACATGTGTCTGGCATTTTAAAAATAGCTGACTCATGCAAACGTTTTTCTTTGATGACCGATACAACTTCAGGAATCACATCGCCTGCACGCCTAACGATGACGGTGTCGCCAATGCGAACGTCTTTGCGTTGGGCTTCATCCTGGTTATGCAGTGTGGCGTTGGTGACTGTGACACCGCCCACAAAAACGGGTGCGAGTTTGGCAACGGGTGTGAGTTTGCCTGTGCGACCCACTTGCACATCAATCGACAATACGGTTGTGATTTGTTCTTGCGCGGGGTATTTGTGCGCTACCGCCCAGCGCGGTTCGCGCGATACAAAACCCAAACGTTGTTGCAAGGATAAAGCGTTGACTTTGTAAACAACACCGTCAATATCAAATGGCAATTGATCGCGTTCACGCCACATCTGTTGATGAAATTCAATCAACCCCATGGCTCCTAATACGCATTGTGTTTTGTCAGAAACAGGGAAACCCCAATTCTTAAGCGCTTTGAGCATGTCGTCGTGCGTCGAAAAAGTTTGCGTGGAATCTTTTTGTAACAACAAACCATAAGCAAAAAAACTCAAAGGCCTCAGCGCTGCAATTTGTGGATCGAGTTGACGCACAGCGCCAGCTGCTGCGTTGCGAGGATTGACGAATGTTTTTTCGTTCTTCAGGCCCTGTGCAATTTTTTGACGTTGACGATCGTTTAACATTTCAAAGTCATCGCGTCGCATATACACTTCGCCGCGCACTTCGATGTCTATCGGTGCATCAATGGGTAATTGCAATGGAATTTGACGGATGGTTTTGATGTTTTGCGTGACTTCTTCACCCGTTTCGCCATCTCCTCGCGTTGCGGCTTGAACCAACATGCGATTTTTATAAATCAAACTCATCGCGAGGCCATCAAATTTGAGTTCGGCGACATATTGCACAAGCGGATCGTTTGCTTGCAACTCTAACTCTTTGCGAATGCGGGTATCAAAATTTTCTGCGCCCGATGCCTGTGTATCGGTTTCTGTTCGAATACTCAGCATGGGCACACGATGCTTCACGCTTTCAAAATGATCCAATGCTTGACCGCCTACTCTTTGTGTGGGCGAATCGGGTGTGAGCAGATGCGGATGCTTGGTTTCTAAAGAAACCAACTGTTGTATCATGGTGTCGTATTGCGAATCTGGAATGCTCGGCTCATCTAAGACATAGTATTGATGTGCGTAAAAATGCAGTTGCTCTTTGAGCTTGCTTATTTGTTGGATGAGCCATGACTCAGTCGGTGGACTGTCTTCAGAATCATCCCATAGGTCCCCGCTTTTCATGCGATTCAGCTAAATAGGCGTCGGGCTTGAGGAGAGCCAGCAGATAAATCACGTTTATCCAATGCGTCGTACAAAATTTGTAAATCTGCATTGATACCTTGCATGGCCTCAGGCCTCAGATACTGTCCTCTGTCATCGGTGATTTGACCATCCATGATTTTTGCAAGTTCAAGAGCGATTTTGCATAAATTTTCAAAGGGTTGCTGTTCTCTGGGGACTTGTGGAACGTCCAGCGATAAAGTGATGGAGCGAATGGCCGATTGCGAAGGATCATCGGAAAGCGCTGCACGCGTATCAAACGTGAGGCCCAGCACGGGTGGTAAACCGGCTGTTGGAGAAGCAATCACCATTCGACCCGGCATCAAGCCAGGAACAAATCCAAGTCGCGCTGCATGTTGTTGAACATATCCAGGGCTCCAAGCGGTTTGCATCGCTTTGATGGTGAAACTCAATTGAGCGTCGTGTGCGCTAGCAAATTGATCGAGTTCGCGTGCATGCGTGACAACTTCTAGCATGTCTGGAAATTCAGGCGTGGTACCCAACTCTTCTGCGAATGTCTGCGTCTTAACGACAAACTCAGAAAACTCAATTTCATTGAGTGGGCCCATGCGATTGGCCAATTGAACGCCCACTTGAAATGCGCTGTAACGCATACCCGCTTTGATGGACTCCCATTCCCCGTTTTGAGCATCGAGTCCTTCAATAATCAGTAATTTGTTACCGACCCGAAGTGTGCTGGGCGTATACGAAATAGCCGCGTCGCCGCTCACAGGAGCGTCCAGTTCAAGAGTAGCAATCACATCAATCAATGCGTCTAAATTGGCTTGTTTGGGTGCTAATGAAAGTTCGCCCAATGTGTCCGCGTTTGACAAATCGGTGTCATCGCTCAGTTGCGGCTCAAGCGGCGGCATCGCACCGTTAAGTGCTTCAAATTCTTCAGACGACACTAAATTTTGTGCTTGACGCGGTTGATTTTTTCTTGAGGTCCAACTGCTATGTGCAACAACAATCACCAACACTAATCCACCAGCGATGGCCAACCAGAGTTGCAAATTACTCATGAATTAAAAACCTCATGACTCTTGCGTCAAAGAAACAGCCGATACCATATCTACAGCCACTATGCGAGATACGCCTTGTTCTTGCATTGTGACACCAATGAGTTGCTCGGCCATTTCCATGGCGATTTTGTTGTGAGAGATAAATAAAAATTGAGTTTCCTTGGCCATGCCCTTAACCAATTTGGCATAGCGTTCGGTATTGGCATCGTCTAAAGGCGCATCAACCTCATCGAGTAAACAAAACGGCGCGGGATTGAGTTGAAAAATCGCAAACACCAAAGCAATCGCTGTGAGGGCTTTTTCACCCCCCGAGAGCAAATGAATCGTTTGATTTTTCTTACCAGGGGGTTGTGCCATCACTTGCACACCAGAGTCAAGAATTTCTTCACCCGTCATCACCAACTTTGCGTTACCACCGCCAAATAATTCGGGGAACATGCGACCGAAATGCTCATTCACAGTTTTGAATGTGCCGCCCAAAAGTTCGCGTGTTTCGCCGTCGATTTTTTTAATCGCATCTTCCAGTGTTTGAATCGCTTCATTCAAGTCCGCTGATTGCGCATCCAAAAATGTTTTGCGCTCGCGCGAAGTTGTAAGTTCTTCGAGTGCAGCCAAATTAACCGCGCCCAAGGATTGAACTTCGCGTTGAATTTTGTCAATCTCAGATTGCAAACCTGTTAAACGAACCTGACCATCTTCGATCGATTTTGCTGTGGCTTCTAAATCTGTTTGTGCATCGATTAAGAGTTGATCGTATTGTTCAAAGCCCAAACGAGATGCTTGTTCTTTGAGTTGTAAATCGGTGATGCGTTGACGCAAGGGTTCGAGTTCACGCTCCAGCACCAAACGACGATCGTCGCTCGCGCGCAATTTGGCAGTTAAGTCGTCGTAGGCGCTGCGTTTGGCAGACAAGGCTGCTTCGCGTTCCATCTTGACATTGAGCGCACTTTGAAGCCCGGCTTGTGCGGCAGCATCGGATAAGCGAGAGAGTTCCTCTTGAAGCGACAGTTTTTCTGTTTCAATCGCTTCAGATTGTGTGCTGGCCGTTTCAATGAGTCTTTTGAGTTCTGACTGCCTAGCCACACGCGTGCGATTTTCAAAATCAGCTTCTTGAACTTGTCGCTCAAGAAGACGTAATTGTTCGCGAGCCTGTTCGAGTTGTTGATGGGCGGCAATCACCGCATCCTCGAGTTGTGCATGACGCTCTTGGCTATTGGCCAACTGCATATCCAATTCTTCAAATTGGGTATGAGCTTTCTCTTTGCGTTCGTTCAAAGTCACTAGCTGCGTTTTGATTTCAGATAAATCTTCTTCTAGTTGATGCGTGCGTGTGAGGGTTTGTTCGGCTTGCTGTGACAAGCGCAAAAATTCCACTTGAATGATGTGCGCTTGTGATTGCGATGCAGTGGCCGCTTGCCTGACTTGCAGCAATTGTTGCGACGCTTGCGAATAAGCCGTTTCTGCTTTGATCAAACACGTACGCGCTTCTTCTGAAATAAACGATTGCGCACGCAATTGTTTGTCAAGATTTTCAATTTCTTGAGCACGAGCAAGCAAACCCGCTTGCTCGTTATCGGGTGCATAAAAGACAACGCTATGCGTACTGATCGCATGCCCGTTGGGCACAAAAATCATTTGGCCAAGTTTGAGTTGCGTGCGAAGCGTTAATGCTTCTTCCATGGATTTGGCGATGAAACAACCATGCAACCAATCGGTCATCAAAGCCTTTTGGCCTGCATCATGCAAACGCAACAAATCAACCAAGCGATGCATGCTTGATGTTGGCTCGGTGCTGGGAACCCCGGACGGTGTATAAAAAGCCAATTTGGAAGGCGGAGCGTCTTCGCCAAAAGATTTGATTGAATCTAAACGACTCACTTCAAGCGCTGCTAGTTTTTCACGCAATGCAGCCTCGAGCGCATTTTCCCAACCCGCTTCAATATGGATACGACTCCACAGGGGTTCTAATTTTTCGAGCCCATGCTTTTCCAACCAAGGCTTTAAGCGCTCATTAGTTTTAACTTTCTCTTGCAAGGCTTTGAGTGCCTGGCTGCGCGCAGACAAATCCGACTCTTTGACATTTTCTTGATTGACGAGCGCTTGCGCTTGTTTTCTTTCTTCATCCAAGGCGGGCACTTGGGTTTGCAATTCTTGCAATCGAGCATCGTCGTTTTGCGCAGTTTTTTGAGCAGTTTCTAATTTATTTTTAATCTCAACCAATTGATTGTGATCGGGTGCATTGATGGCATTGCGATCGGCTTGAAGTTTTTCTTGCCTGTTTTGAAGTTGTTGGCTTTGCTCTTGAATGCTGCGTTGATTGGCCGCTAAAACTTGTATTTGTTGTTGAATCTGCACGACTGAATTGCGCTGATCTTGCGCATTGTCTTGCGCTTGACGCCAAGTTGTTTCAACAACAGGTATTTGTTGCCGCTGCTCATTCAACTGGTTTGAAATTTGCGAAACAATCGCTTCGCTTTGTTGGGCTGCTTGATCGAGTTGCGTGAGTTCTTGTTCCGCTTGAGTGGCTTGTTCCGACCACAACGCTGTTTGTTGTTTAATTTGATCTAAACGTTGCTCAACGCGTTGACGTCCTTCAACAACAAATCGAATTTCAGCTTCTAATTTGCCAACTTCTGCACTGGCTTCGTACAAGTGACCTTGTGCTTGATTGACTTGATCGCCCGCCGTGTAATGCGCTTGACGAATACTTTCCAAATCAGCTTCAATGCGTCTTAAATCTGCAATGCGTGACTCTAAATCATTGGCCGCTTTTTCGGCTTGCTCTTTGATTTGGTTTTGATCTTTGGAAGCTTCTTGACGCTTGAGGTACCACAGTTGGTGCTTTTTGAGATTGACGTCGGATTGCAGCTTGTTGTAATTTTGTGCAACCTCGGCTTGCTTTTCTAATTTTTCAAGTTGACTGTTGAGTTCTCGCAAAATATCTTCAACACGCATGAGATTTTCTCGCGTGTCGCTCAATCGATTTTCAGTTTCGCGACGTCTTTCTTTGTATTTAGAAACGCCAGCTGCTTCTTCCAAAAACATTCGCAAATCTTCAGGCTTGGATTCGATGATTCGACTGATCGTGCCTTGTCCAATAATGGCGTAAGCCCTTGGTCCTAAACCCGTTCCCAAAAAAACATCTTGAACGTCACGACGACGAACAGGCTGGTTGTTGATGTAGTAACTGCTGGTTCCGTCGCGCGTTAATACACGCTTGACAGCAATTTCTGCGTATTGATTCCACTGACCACCCGCTCTAAAGTCGCTATTATCAAAAATGAGTTCGACGCTGGAGCGACTGGCGGCTTTTCTTGTTGTTGTGCCATTGAAAATCACATCTTGCATGGATTCACCACGCAATTCACTGGCTCGACTTTCGCCCAAAACCCATCGAACGGCGTCGATGATGTTGGACTTTCCACATCCATTGGGGCCTACAACGCCCACGAGTTTTCCTGGCAACAAAAAGTTGGTAGGTTCTGCAAAGGATTTAAATCCTGCTAACTTAATCGAATTGAGTCTCACCGAAAACCTTTTTGATATCTAAAGAATTCATTTTAGAGGGTGATTTTTTCATCCCTTTTTAGAATCATAGCTTGTCAGCCAATCGCCAAGCTCTATCTGCAAAACATTCAAAGAGGGCATGATGGCCATTACGCCGCTTAGCACCAAGTCTAATTGATTGCCTCTGACCATTTGGTAGAGTTCGGTAATTCTTTCGCAAAAATCTGCCCTGCACAAAAAAGGCAAATATCCTTTGAGCGTATGCAAGTTGCGATGCAAATCGTCTTGATTTTTGTTTTGAGCTGATTCAAACAAGGATTTTTTATCTTCAAGCAGGCTTTTTTCAAAGGTTTGAACGAGATTGAAGAGCTCTTCGTCTTTAATGGCAAAGTCTTGAGCGCGGGTGGGATCGAGCAAGGTGTACATCGGCACGATAATATCAGCCATGAACCCACTTTTAAAAAAGCTGCAAGCCTACCCATTCGAACGCCTCAAACTGTTGTTTTCAGGTGTAAATCCCCCGCCGAACCTGAGGCCCATCAGCCTCGGAATAGGAGAGCCTCGGCACGCAACGCCTCAATTGGTGTTCGACGCGCTGTCTAACAACTTTGATGCACTCAGCGCCTATCCCCCAACGGCGGGAGATCCGTCCTTTAGGCAGGCCTGCGCGGGGTGGGTCAAGCGACGTTATGGCGTTGATTTGGATGAAAAAACTCAAATTTTGCCAGTCAACGGGTCACGCGAAGCACTTTTTTCAATTGCCCAAACCATCGTCGATGCCAATGAAGATGCGTGGGTGATGTGTCCCAACCCCTTTTATCAAATTTATGAAGGCGCGGCACTTTTATCGGGCGCCAAACCTTATTTCATTCCCAATTTGCCCGATCAAAATTTTGCAATGGACTGGGACTCAGTGCCCGCCGAGGTTTGGAAAAAAACTCGGCTGGTTTTTGCGTGCTCACCGTCTAATCCGACGGGTGCGGTGATGCCGCTCAAAGAATGGGAAAAATTATTTGCTTGGAGCGATCAATATGGTTTTTTAATCGCATCCGACGAGTGTTACAGTGAGATTTATTTCAGAGATGAGCCGCCTTTAGGCGGATTAGAGGCCGCACATCGCTTGGGTCGAAAAGATTTTAAAAATCTAATTTCATTGACCTCTTTATCCAAACGCAGCAATGTGCCGGGTATGCGCAGCGGATTTGTGGCGGGTGACGCCGATGTGATGAAGCAATATTTGCTTTATCGCACCTATCACGGAAGCGCCATGAGCGGCATGGTTCAAAAAGCCAGCATTGCTGCATGGAATGATGAAAAACACGTCATTGAAAATCGAGCGATGTACCGCGAAAAATTTGCACAAGTGATGCCCGTTTTATCGCCGAACCTCGATGTTCAATTGCCAGACGCGGCCTTTTACTTGTGGGCGGGCGTGCCTGGCGGAGAAGACGTCGCTTTCGCCAGGGATTTGTATGCTCAATACAATGTCACTGTTTTGCCGGGTTCCTACCTTGCGCGAGAGTTCAACGGTCATAATCCTGGCAAAGGTCGAATCCGCATGGCTTTGGTGGCACAAACGCAGGAGTGTTTAGAGGCCGCGCAACGCATCGTTCAATTTGTTCAATCCAATTCTTTTAAATCATCATGAGCCAACAACTTCAATCCACTATCGATAACGCTTGGGAAAATCGCGCTACGCTTTCACCCTCTTCTGCACCCAAGGAAATCATTGACGCTGTTGAGCATGTGATTGCTGAACTCAATTCGGGTCGATTGCGCGTTGCAACACGCGAAGGCGTGGGTCAATGGACCACGCATCAATGGATTAAAAAAGCCGTGTTGCTGAGTTTTAGACTCAAAGACAACTACGTGATCAAGTCAGGAGACTTGGGCTTTTATGACAAAGTACCTACCAAGTTTGCCCATCTAGACGAAGCTGAACTCAAAGCCAGTGGTGTTCGTGTGGTGCCACCTGCTGTGGCCCGACGCGGCAGCTACATTGCAAAGGGTGCGATTTTGATGCCCAGTTATGTGAACATTGGCGCTTATGTTGATGAAGGCACCATGATCGATACATGGGCCACGGTCGGTTCATGCGCGCAGGTGGGTAAAAATGTACACATTTCGGGCGGCGTGGGCTTAGGCGGAGTTTTAGAGCCATTGCAAGCCAATCCAACCATCATCGAAGACAATTGTTTCATCGGTGCAAGATCGGAAATTGTCGAAGGCGTAATTGTTGAAGAAAATTCAGTCATCTCCATGGGCGTCTACATTGGTCAAAGCACCAAAATTTATGATCGTGCAACGGGTCAAGTCACATACGGCAGAGTTCCTGCAGGTTCTGTCGTTGTTTCTGGCAATTTGCCCAGTGCAGATGGCAAATACAGTTTGTATTGCGCGGTCATCGTCAAACGAGTGGACGCACAAACACGCGCCAAAACCAGCCTTAATGATTTATTGCGCGATTAATCCATGTCGCGAATTCTTCAGTTCACCGAACAACTCATTGCGCAAGAATCTGTCACACCTAAAGACGAGCAGTGTCAAGATTTAATTGTTAAGCGTCTTCAACCCTTGGGTTTTGAGTGTGAAACCATAGCGAGTGGACCCGATAATTTTCGGGTTACTAATTTGTGGGCAATCAAAAGAAGCCATCAGCCCAAAGCTCAAACCCTTGTATTTGCAGGGCATACCGATGTGGTTCCAACGGGTCCGCTCGAGCAATGGAATAGCCATCCATTCAAACCCACGCATCGCGATGGAAAGTTATATGGACGTGGCGCGAGTGACATGAAAACTTCGCTTGCAGCAATGGTCATTGCTGTAGAAGATTTTTTAACAGCACAGCAACAACACGATTTCAACATTGCATTTTTGTTAACTAGCGACGAAGAAGGGCCTGCATACGATGGCACTGTCAAAGTGTGTGAAGCCTTGCAAGCCAGAAAAGAAAAATTAGATTGGTGCATTGTGGGAGAGCCCACTTCTGTTAATCAAACAGGCGACATGGTCAAAAATGGGCGTCGTGGAACCATGAGTGGCAAACTCACCATCAAAGGTGTTCAAGGTCATATTGCCTATCCGCAAATGGCCAAAAACCCGATTCATTTGTTTGCACCTGCTTTAAATGAATTGGTTGGTATTGAATGGGACAAAGGTAATTCACATTTTCAACCTACCAGTTGGCAAGTCAGCAATATGCATTCGGGTACAGGTGCAAACAATGTGATTCCTGGTTCGTGCGTGCTTGATTTTAATTTTCGATTCAGTACCGAATCAACGGTTGATGCTTTGCAAACACGACTCACGCAAGTTTTGAACAAACACAAACTTGATTTTGATTTAAAGTGGACTGTCGGTGGCCTTCCATTTTTAACACCCGAAGGCGATTTTTTGGATCTCATCAAATCGGCTATTCGTCAGGCAACAGGCATCGAAACAGAGCTCTCCACCACAGGCGGCACCAGCGACGGTCGATTCATTGCTCAGATTTGCCCACAAGTGATTGAAGTAGGTCCACCCAACGCAAGCATTCACAAAATTGATGAACACATTCGAATCGTTGATATGGAGCCTTTGCAGCATATTTATGTTCATGTGTTGCGTTTATTGCAGCAACGCACATCTTCAGTTAACGCATCAACGTGACACTTCAAGAACTGGTCTTGCAACAAGAGCAAAAACTCACGCACGAAAAAATCTCCTTTGGTCAAGGCACGACCAACGCAACAGACGAGGCGGTTTGGTTGGTGCTTTGGAAGTTGGGCTTGCCGCTAGATACCGATATCAATTCGCATACAGATATTTTGAGCTCACAACAAATTCAATCGGTAGAAAAAATTATCGATGAAAGAGTCTTCAGTCGATTACCGGCGGCCTACCTCACGCAAGAAGCTTGGTTGCAAGGTGTTTCTTTTTATGTGGATCCACGTTGCATTATTCCTCGCAGTTTGATCGCCGAGGTGTTGGCCGAAGGCGCAATTGATCCTTGGTTAGTTACTGAACAACCGCGCGTATTGGATTTGTGTACAGGCAATGGCAGTTTGGCGATTTTGTGCGCGCTGGCTTGGCCACAAGCTGAAGTGACAGGAATAGATTTATCGGTTGAAGCCTTGCAAGTGGCTGCAATCAATTGTGAGCGACATCAGTTGCATGATCGAATTGAATTGATTGTGTCAGATGGGTTAGATCAAGCGCAAGGTTTGTACGATGTCATCGTTTGCAATCCACCGTATGTCAATCAAAGTAGCATGCAAGCTTTGCCACCCGAATTTAAAGCCGAACCCGAGTTAGCATTGGCAGGTGGCGAGGATGGCATGAACTTCATTCGTCAATTATTGACCGATGTCGCTTTGTATTTATCGACCGAAGGCGTATTGATTTTAGAAATTGGTAACGAACACGATCATTTTCAAAATGCTTTTCCAAATGCTTATCCCATTTGGCTATCCACTAGTGCTGGCGACCAACAAGTGTTGCTGATGACCCGCGACATGCTCCAAACTCTATGATTGTTATTCAAAATATTTCTCTTCGACGCGGTACCAAATTGGTTCTTGAAAATGCCTCGGTCACCTTACAGCCCGGTGAAAAAGTAGGCTTGGTCGGTCGCAATGGCGCAGGCAAATCGAGTTTATTTGCGTTGCTCAATGGAACCTTGCAAGAAGACAAAGGCGAGTGGTCCGTTCCTCAGCAATGGCAAATGGGGCAAGTGTCGCAACACATGCCAGAAACTTCCGACAGTGCAACAGAATTTGTATGCGCGGGTGATACGCGTTTGATGCAAGCACAAGCACAACTCGATGCGGCTCAGATGAGCGACGACGGAATGGCAATTGCACATGCGTATGCAGAACTTGCTGATGCAGGAGAACATGATTCTGTTTCACGTGCCCAATCATTGATCATGGGCCTTGGTTTTAAAACGACCGAACTAATGCAACCCGTTAATAGTTTTTCGGGCGGATGGCGAATGCGACTTCAATTGGCGCGAGCATTAATGTGCCCATCCGATTTATTGCTCTTAGATGAGCCCACCAATCACTTGGATATGGACGCGTTGGTGTGGCTCGAAGCCTGGCTTAAGCGATACGGCGGCACTTTGATTGTGATCAGCCATGATCGTGAATTTTTAGACGCGGTGACGCAAGTGACCTTGCACATCGACAACGCACAAATCACACGCTACGGCGGCAACTACAGTCAATTTGAATTGTTGCGCGGTCAGCAAATGACATTACAACAAGCGTCATTTTCAAAGCAACAAGAAAAAATTGCGCATTTGCAAAAATTTATTGATCGATTCAAAGCCAAAGCATCTAAAGCCAAGCAAGCGCAAAGTCGCGTCAAAGCGCTCGAACGCATGGAGCGAGTCGCACCCATGTTGGCGAGTGCAGATTTTGATTTTGAATTTAAAGAACCAGGTAACTTACCCAATCCCATGCTGGCTATCTCCGACGCTGACATGGGCTATCAGTCCGAAGAAGGCCCTCGCGTCGTTCTCAAAGGCGTCAAAAAATCGGTGCTTGCGGGCCAACGCATCGGCATCTTGGGTGCCAACGGTCAAGGCAAATCGACATTGGTTAAAACATTAACCCAAGCGCTTGATTTGTTAGACGGCACGATGACACAAGGCAAGGGCTTGACCATCGGTTATTTTGCGCAGCAAGAGTTGGATGTTTTGAAAGAAAAAGATACGCCACTGGAGCACATGATCGCTTTGTCCAAAATTGTTTCGCCACAAGCGCGCGAGCAAGATCTGCGTGATTTTTTAGGATCATTCCGATTTGGCAATGACATGGTCAAGCAATCGGTAGGAACATTGAGCGGTGGCGAAAAAGCCCGTTTGGTGTTGGCCATGGTGGTTTGGCAAAAACCCAATTTATTAATTTTGGATGAACCAACCAACCATTTGGATTTGATGACACGTGAAGCCTTGGGTATGGCGATCAATGGTTTCGAAGGCAGTGTTTTGTTGGTCAGTCACGATCGCTCGCTGCTTCGTTCGGTCTGTGAAGAGTTCTGGTTGGTATACGACGGCGAGGTCAAATCGTTTGACGGCGACTTAGACGATTACCAAAAGCATTTGGAAGATGTATCGCGTCTGTTGGCGAGTACATCGAGTTCTAAAAAAGGAACGTCTGATAAGAGCCCATCATTTAAACAGAAAAAGCAATCACCAAACCAAAATGTTTCTAAAGAAAAATTAAAGCCACTGAAAAAGAAACTGAGTCAACTAGAAGAAAAAATTGCCTCTTTAGAAAAAGATAAATTGAATTTGCAAGACCAGTTGAATCAAGAGAAAAATCCTGCGGCAATGGCTGACTTTGGAAAAAAGCTTAAAACGTTAGAAACTGATCTGGCCTACGTAGAGGCCGAATGGCTGATAGTCAGTGAAGAAATCGAAGCGATTGAAAAAGAGACGGAGCTGGAAAAAACTTAGGCCTTCATCATGCGAACACCCGAATACATGCGGGCGGCGGGACGGGTTTTTTGCTCCACTTCTTGAAGCTTAAGAACACGCATACGGTCCCAAACTTCATGGACAGACATTTTTTCGGTCCATAAATCCCAACTGGCTGATTTTTTGGTTTTTGAATCTGACTCGATCGGGCTTGGCTTGTTATTCATGGGTTACCTTTAGTAATTTCAGTAATTAACTCGCCAGATGACATTTTGGTTTACAAATTTTGATATTTTTTTAAATAATTTTTTAAAACGACCATTAAATAAGTTCTAAAGTATTCTTTTTATTGGTTTTTAATAAATAAATCGATAAATCTTGAGAAAATATAGAATGCATGGGTTTCACCCTATCAGCAATAAAACAGACCATGAATCAGCCCAAACCCGTGCTCCCCACCCGTAGTTACAAGCGCATTGCCACTGAGGAGGCCTTTTCGCCCCCCGAGATGATCCGCATTTACGAGAAGATTTTGGAGGGTAAGGATGTCGATGTGGGCTTTAAAAACCTCATGGGTTTTTATATGTCAAGCGCAAGTGAACGCGCTCAGCACATCATGCGCTCGCTCCAAGACATGGACGATTTACGCATCGCGCACATGGACGCCAGTGGCGTTGACATTCAAGTTTTGGCGCTCACATCCCCTGGCGTGCAAATCATGGACAAAGCGACCGCAGTGGCTTATGCACCCGAGGCCAATAATTTTTTAGCGGCGGCCATTGCCCGTCACCCCACACGGTTTGCAGGCATGATTGCCGTTGCGCCCCAAGACCCAGAAGCGGCTGCCAAAGAAATTCAGCGTGGTGTCAATCAATTGAACATGCACTCGGTGGTGATTAACTCGCATACGCATGGTGAGTATTTATCCGACACCAAGTTTTGGCCTATTTTTGAAGCGGCTGAAGCAATGGACACGCCGATTTATTTGCACCCCAACGCCCTGCCCGAAAAAATGATTCAACCATTTTTAGAAGCAGGTTTAGATGGCGCTATTTATGGCTTCGGCATTGAAACGGGTTTGCATGCTCTGCGAATGATCACGTCGGGTGTGTTCGATCGCTTTCCAAAGTTGCAAGTTATTTTGGGACACATGGGTGAGGCCTTACCGTTTTGGGCATATCGATTGGATTACATGCACACGGCCACTGTTAAATCCAAACGCTATCCATCGGTGCAACCCATTCAGCGCAAGCCCAGTGATTATTTAAAAAATAATTTCCACATCACCAACAGTGGTGTTGCTTGGGGGCCAGCGCTCAAGTTCACCCAAGAATTCATGGGCAATGATCGTGTGATGTATGCGATGGATTATCCTTATCAATACGTGCCTGAAGAAGTGTCGATCTTAGAAAACATCGACATGACACCTGCTGTGCGTCAATCCTTTTTTCAAGATAATGCCGCGCGCTTGTTCAAAATTAAACTCTAATTAATTCCACACCTTAAGGATAAAAAAATATGTTGATTCAACGATTCATTGCTTTTGCTGTGCTTGTTTTTACAGCCTTGTCATTTGCACAAGCGCCCTATCCCCAACAACCGATCAAAATCATTGTGCCTTTTACCCCTGGCACTGGCATGGACACGATTGCTCGTGCAGTTGCGCCAAAGTTGAGTGAGCGTTTAGCTCAATCGGTGATTGTGCAAAATCAGCCAGGAGCTAGTGGCAACATCGGAGCCGATGCCGTTGCCAAATCTGCAGCAGATGGTTATACGATTTTAATGGGGGCCAACACCATGTTGATGGCCTCACAGATGTATAAGAACGTGAACTTTGATCCAGTCAAAGATTTTGCTTCTGTATCGATGGCTGCATATGGTACTTTGATGTTGGTTGCCAATCCAAAAGTGGGCATCAAATCAGTCAATGAATTGATTCAAATGGCCAAACAAAAACCAGGTTCTATTAACTTTGGTTCCCCCGGCGTTGGTACACCGCACCACATGGCGATGGAGTTATTCAAACTCGAGAGCAACACATTTATGTTGCACGTGCCTTATCGCGGTTCTGCGGGTTACATCCAAGATTTGTTAGCGGGTGAACTCAACGTTGGTTTTTTACCTGTTCATGTGGCGCAAAGCCAAGTCAAAGCGGGTCGCTTGCTGGCGCTTGCAGTTGGAAGTAGCAAACGTCATCCCGTGTCACCCGATGTGCCCACTTTTGACGAGATGGGTGTTAAGCGCATTGACGTGGATCTTTGGTACGCTTTCTTTGTGCCTGCAAAAACACCCGTGCCAATCGTGAGTCGATTGAACACCGAATTTATGGCCATTTTGCGTACCAATGAAATCAAAGAATTATTGGGTCGTGCAGGCTTGGACGCATCGGCGTCTACGCCGCAAGAACTCAATCAAATCGTTGTTAAAGACTACCCACGTTGGGGCAATGTTATTCGTTCTAAACAGATCGAGGGTGAATAATGTCTATGCAAGTTGATTTGGCGATCGTGGGCGGCGGTATCGCTGGTTTAGCTTTGGCTTTGCACTTGCACGAGCGTGGCATTGAATGCCATGTGTTTGAGGCGGCTTCTGAAATCAAAGAACTAGGCGTTGGCATCACCTTGTTGCCGCATGCGATGAAAGAGTTGCAAGTGCTCGGCTTGCAAAGTGAGATTGAAGCGGTGGGTATTGAAAATTATGAAAGTGTTTTTTTTAATCGCTGGGGTCAATTCATTTTTAAAGAGTTGCGCGGTCGTCATGCGGGATATGCGATTCCCGAAATAGGTATTCATCGCGGAAAGTTACATCGTATTTTATTTGACGCATGTGTGTCGCGCGTTGGCGCAGATCATGTGCATTTGGGTTATCGCTTGCAGTCGCTCACACAAAACGATTCGCATGTGAAATTGCACTTCACGGATAGTCAACATCAATCCATACCCGATGTGACTTGTCATTTAGCGATTGCCGCTGATGGCATCAACTCGGCGATTCGCAAACAGTATTATCCCAATGAACAATTGGCTTTTACGGGGATTCAAACGTGGCGTGGTGTGACGGCACATTCCCCTATCCTCACCGGCAAAAGTTATATGCGTGTGGGCTCTATTGAAACAGGCAAGATGGTGATTTATCCCATCATTGATGCTTATGACGATCAAGGCAATCAATTGATCAATTGGATGGCTGAAATTCGTACAACAGGCGAGACGCAAAACGATTGGAACAAACAAGGTCGCTTAGAAGATGTGTTACCTATCTACAAAGACTGGATCTTTGATTGGTTGGATGTGACTGCATTGATTCGCAATGCACAATCCATTTTGGAATACCCCATGGTGGACAAAGATCCCATCGATCAGTGGACGTTTGGTCGCGTCACATTTATCGGTGACTCGGCGCACCCAATGTACCCGCGTGGGTCGAACGGCAGCGCACAAGGTTTAATCGACGCACGCGTGCTGGCCGATCAAATTCAAATGCTGGGAGTTCAAGACGCCAAAGCTTTGCATGCCTATGAAAATATTCGCAGGCCATTGACATCGAAGGTGGTGCAAACCAACCGTACAACGCCTCCTGATTTCATAAATATCAAAGTGGATGAACTCACAGGCGGTCAACCGTTTAAACACATCGATGATGTGATCAGTCAGGCCGAGTTACAAAAAATATCCGACGACTATAAAAAAATTGCCGGATTTTCTTTGAATCAGGTTCAAAAAATTTAAAAAATTATTTCGGTAGCTTACCACCGCTCTTCAAACACTCATCCACAGTTTTAAATTCTGTGAATTTTTTGGTGCGCTCGTAGTGTGGGCTTTTGGAATCGTGACAAATACCTGAATCCGATTTTTTGATAATCGGAGTGGCCGCTGCAGCTGCGGGTGCGTTCGCTGGTGGCTTTCCACCACTCTTAACGCATTCATCCAGGCTTGCAAATGCCGTGAATTTTTTGGTGTTGCCATAAGATGGGCTTGTTTTGTCATGACAAATACCTGAATCTGATTTTTTAACGGTGGGGTCTGCGGCGGGCGCATCTTTTTTTGGATCAGCCGCAAAACTCAAAGTCATAAACAGAGAAAGTACCAAACCGATTGCATTGTTTTGAAAACGTGTTGCCATTGAAATCTCCTGTTTGTAAAAATTTTTAAAACGGGTGAACCATAAATCAATCATTTTTTGATGTCAAGTCACACCTTCATTACCCGTTCAAAGTAAACGACTCGTGAATCGACGTTTGAATGCTGCCGCCCATTACTGCACCGCCGCCTGCCACATGAATCCATGAGCCCAAGGTGGTTGCGCCTAAACCATGTCTGGGCGTGATCATGGGCGCGTATTGCTCCCAACTGTCTTTTTGTAAATCGTAAGCTTCATTTTGACCAAATACACGGTTTGTGCCCTCGCCACCCATGATGAAAATTTTGCCATCCAACACACCCGCCCCATGCCCTGATCGAGCAGTCGGTAATGGATTGCGCATACTCCACTTGTCTGCTTTTGGGTCGTACACATGATGCAAATTGGAATTGGTATGAAAACTATCCACACGACCGCCAATCACATGAATCAAACCATCGATAGGAATGGCCGCCACATGATCACGCGCAGTGGGTAATGGCGCTCGTTGTTCCCATCGATCGGTTTGTGCGTTATAGACCCGATGCCAATCGATTGATTTTTTGGTGTCAAAGTTGTCACCGATGGCGCCACCAATGGTGTGCAATTGGCCATTGAGAATCACGCATGCAACCGATCCACATGCTTGCGGCAAAGGAGCAATGCTTTGCCAACTGTCATTTCTTTCGTCATAAATAAATGATTGCGCATGCGGTTTTCTGTTTTGTTCAACAAAACCACCAATGGCAAAGAGTTTGCTATCGAGCGTTGCAACGCCTACATGATTGGCACCCAATGGTAATGCTTTGGCCGTCAGCCAACTGTTTTGTTGTGGATCAAAAATATGGTGATACGCACGATCCACGCGTTGTTCACCGTAGCCACCCACCAAATGCATGCGTCCTTTCATTTCTGTGGCCCATGCCATTTCACTCCGGGGCAATGGCAATGCAGGTCTCACAACCCAACGCCCGGGATTCTTTGCTTTGGGTGCGGGGCTATCAAATACCGATTGCGTATCGGCCAGCGGTGGTCGATCAATGAGTCCTGCTTGTGTGAGTCGCTCATAAGCGCCACCGTGATGCGCATGATTGGATTGAGCCCATACCGATGAAGCGCCCAAGCCCGTCAATAAACCAGTGATGACTTTTCTTCGATCCATGTCTGTCTCCTACTTGTCTTTTGTTAAATCATATAGACAAAATCAGGGTTTCACCAACTTGCGAGATCACCTCAAATGGCTATCATGTTCGAATACAAACAACGAGAGACAACATTATGTTTCGATATGCCTTGGTTTTTACTACAACTTTTATCGTTGGTTCGCTGACTGTACAAGCACAAGCTCCCGACGCCATTCTTTTTAATGGAAAAGTATCAACCCTCAATGCCAAAGCCGATACGGTTCAAGCCTTGGCGGTAAGAGAGGGACGCATTCAAGCGGTGGGCAGCAATGTCAACATCAAAAAATTAGCAGGTAAACAAACCCAGTTGATCAATTTACAAGGCAAAACAGTCATTCCAGGTTTGATTGACTCACATATTCATGCTGTGCGTGCAGCACTGTCATACAGCACTGAAGTGCATTGGTTTGGCACACAAAGCATTGCGCAAGCGATGCAACGACTCAAGGACGCAGCAGCCAAAGCTCAACCCAACACGTGGTTGATAGTTGCAGGCGGTTGGACCGAAGAGCAATTTGCAGAAAAAAGAAGACCCACACAAGCAGAGATCATAGCGGCTGCGCCCAATCATTTGGTTTATGTGCAGTGGATGTATGGATGGGCATTGCTCAATCCTGCAGGTATGAAAGCCTTGCAAATCAATTCGGATAGCGATTTGGCGGGTGGTGGTAAGTTGGTACGTGAGGCGCAAGGTCAATACACGGGTGAAATTGTGGGCGGTATCGTTCCCTTGTTTGACAAACTCCCACTTCCTACTTTTGAGCAAAAAGTGGACGGTACGCGTAAATTTTTTAGCGAACTCAATCGCGTGGGTTTAACAGGTTTGATGGATCCGGGTGGTTTCAATATGTCGCCCCAACAATACGAACCTCTTTTTCAAGTGTGGCGCAATGGCGAACTCACCATTCGTGTGAACTACAGTTATTTTTCACAAAAGAAAGACAAAGAGTTTGAAGAGTTCAAAGAACTCACTCAGTTGTTACCCATGGGCTTTGGCGACAGCATGTTGCGCTTTAACGGCATCGGCGAACGCATCACGTTTGGTATGTACAACAACGATAACCCAACCGATAAAGATAAAGAAGAGTTTTTTAAAATTGCCAAATGGGCGGCTGAAAACGGCATGACGCTCACGCAACACTGGCAACCTAATTTTTCCATTCATCATTTGCTCGATGTATTGGAACGTGTCAACAAAGAAGTACCAATTAGTAAATTGCGTTGGTCGATTGCGCATCTCAACGATGGCACCGAAGAGAGTTTTCAACGAATGAAAAAATTAGGCATTGGCTGGGCCATGCAAGATGCGATGTTTTTAGATGGTGATAAAACCTTGGCCAGCAAAGGCGCCGAAGCGTTGAAACGCATGCCACCCATCAAAACGGCAATGAGAGTGGGTGTCACGATTGGCGCGGGCACCGATGCACATCGCGTTGCTAACTACAACCCCTTTATTGCATTGCGTTGGATGCTTGACGGCAAATCAGCCTCTGGCACACCATTGCGTGGTCCAGAAGAAACACCCGATCGTTTGCAATCATTGCGCATGTATACATTGGGTAGTGCATGGTTGGCACACGATGACGCACGCAGAGGTAGTTTGGAATTGGGCAAATGGGCCGACTTGGCAGTACTCACCAAAGATTATTTTTCTATCCCAGTTCAAGAGATCGATCAAATTCATTCGGTACTAACCATGGTGGGCGGCAAAGTGGTGCATGCTGAGGGCATCTACACCACATTCAAAAAATAAATTTTTAACTCAACATCACATCATTATGAAACACTCACATCTTCAATCATCTTGCTCTTGTCATCCATCGCGTCGCGGGTTTTTAACAGGTCTTGCAGGCTTGGCCGCAGGTGCAACAGTAGTTCAAAACACAACTTATGCACAAAATATTGCGTCTGCTGTGAAGGATCGGATCGATACGCATCACCATGTTTTTTCACCGGCCTATGTTGAAGACTTGGTCAAAGTCAATCAAGCCCCGCCGATCATTAAAAATTGGTCGCTCAACAAAACCATGGATGATATGGAAAAAGCAGGCGTTAAAACTTCAATTTTGTCGGTGACTCAACCACAGGTGACTTTTGCAGATGCTGCCAACGCCAAACGCATTTGTCGCGAAAGTAATGAATGGGTCGCCAAGTTGCACGGTCAATACCCTGGACGATTTGGTTCGTTTGCCATGCTTCCCATGCAAGATATTGATGCGTCTCTCAAAGAGTTGGAATATGCATTGGATGTTTTAAAAGCAGACGGTATTGGCTTGCTCACCAACTATGGCGACAAATGGTTGGGGCATCCCAAGTTTGCGCCCATCATGGATGAGCTCAACCGCAGAAAAGCAATTTTGTATACACACCCTGCCGCCGCCGATTGTTGTCTCAATACATTGCCAGAAATTCCAGCAACTGTGATTGAGTTTGGCGCAGACACCACACGCACCATCACCGATATTATTTTTTCGGGAACAGCTAATCGATGTCCTGATGTGAAATTTATTTTTTCTCACGCAGGTGGTGTGTTGCCATTTTTGGTGGAGCGCATGGTGTGGGTTCCAAAACTTAATCCAAAAATGAATGAACGTGTGCCACGTGGTGTATTGCATGAACTCAAACGCTTTTATTACGACACGGCTTGGTCGGCGCATGCAGGTGCTTTGGCTTCGCTCACCAAGTTGGTAGACGTGCCACAAATTTTATTTGGCTCTGACTATCCCTATCGCACGGGTGAAGACAACGTCAAAGGATTAGCGGACTATGGTTTTTCTGCGAGTGATTTACAAGCAATTGGCAAAGGCAATGCACAACGCATCTTGTCGCGTTGGAAAGCTTGATTATTCGGATTTAATGCCTGCTGACTTCACGACCCGACCATAACGGGTCAAGTCGCGTTTGATTTCATCGCCAAATTTTTGTGCGGGACCAGGCGTTGCGGTAATGCCCAAAGCATTCAGTCGCTCTTTCACTTCTGCGTCCATCAGCACGGCGTTGAGTTCTGCGTTGAGCTTATCCAACACTGCTTTAGGAGTTTTGGCGGGTGCCATCAAACCCACCCAAGAGTTGATTTCAAAATCAGCAACGCCGCTTTCAATAAATGTAGGAACTTGAGGCAGTGAGCTTGCACGTTGCGCACTCGATACGGCCACCGCATGCAACTTGCCTGATTTGACGTGTTGAATGGCCCCTGCAATCGCTGTATAGACCAAAGGAATATTGCCACCGAGCACATCGGTCATCGCTTGACCACCGCCTTTGTAGGGCACATGAATCAAGTTGGCATTGGTTTTTTGTTTTAACAACTCACCACCGATGTGCGGTGTACCCCCCGTGCCAGAGGTGCCATAGGAGAGTCCACCCTTTTGGGTTTGCGATAAAGCGATCACTTCTTTGAGAGTATTAGCTGCAAAACCAGGGTGCGCGACCAATATCAAAACAGCATCACCAATTTTTCCAATCGGAGCAAAGTCTTTGACTGTATCAAAAGGTACTTTGTCAAAGACATGCGGATTGATCACCATGGTGCCATCAAAAGCCAAGAGCAATGTGTAACCGTCTGGCTCTGCAACAGCCACCATTTGTGTGCCTATATTGCCAGATGCGCCCGCCTTGTTGTCGACCACGACTTGTTGACCCAATCGTTTGGACAATTGCTCTGCAATCAATCGACCGCTGGTATCGGTGACGCCACCCGGTGTGAAGGGCACCACCAATCGAATGGGTTTGTTGGGAAATGGGGCTTGAGCCAAAACAGCGAAGCCAATCAAGAGTGTGAATACACAGACGATGGATCTAAGCATTAACTTCATGGAAGGCTCGTTATTTTGGAATATCGCTATTGTCACCATATTTTTGATCAAAGGACCAAACATCTTCAAAACCCATCAGATGGGTGAGTGCTGTGAAATCGTACAAGGGTGTCTTTGCGTTTTTGGACGAGCCTTGCGCTTTGAATGTGGTGTACACCTCTGACATGGCTTGCACCGAAGCGAGCAACGCCGTTACAGGAAAAATAGCAATCTTGTAGCCAATATCCAATAATTCTTGTTGGCTCAACACGGGTGTGCGCCCCTTTTCCACCATGTTGGCAACGAGTGGATGTTTGAGATGCTTGGTGATTTGTGTCATTTCATCGATTGATTCGGGTGACTCGACAAACAAGATATCAGCACCTGCGTTGGCATAAGCGTCAGCGCGTCTCACAGCTTCATCTAAACCCAATGAAGTGCGTGCGTCGGTGCGTGCAATGATTAAAAAATCTTTGGATTGACGCGCATCAACAGCTACTTTTATTTTTTGCACCATGTCATTCATGGGTATGACGCGACGTCCCAATGTGTGGCCACACTTTTTTGGGAATTCTTGATCTTCAATTTGAATGGCCACAGCGCCTGCACGCTCGTACCCACGCACCGTGTGTTGCATGTTAAGTAAACCACCATAGCCCGTATCGCCATCTGCAATGAGTGGTGTTTTGGCCATCGATGCCATCGCAGTGACACGATTAACCATGTCGCTGTAGGTAGCCAAGCCCGCATCGGGCAAACCCAAATGAGAGGCAACGGTTCCAAAACCCGTCATGTACAAAGCATCAAAGCCAAATTTATCGGCCAAGCGCAAAGAGACCATGTCGTACACACCAGGTGCAGTGATCAAACCGGGTTGTTGAATGAGTTGCGCTAAGGACTTCATTACTTTTTTTAATCCAACGTCGCGCCAGAAATTTTGACTAAATCGGCGCCGCGCTTGGAGTCTGCAGTGATAAATTTTGCAAAGTCTTCGGGTGAGCTGCCAACCGCTTCAAAGCCATTGGGTATCAACCATTTGTTTTGGAACTCTGGCGAGCGCAACACTGCGACCAAATCTGCATTGAGCTTATTGACAATGTCTTTGGGTGTGCCAGCGGGCGCAAAAATACCAAACCAAGTTTGACTGTCTAATGGATATCCCGCCTCAGAAAATGAGGGAACGTTCGGAATCAAAGAGCTGCGATTTGAACCTGTGACCAACAAACCTTTGCTTTGTCCAGAATTGATTTGACTCACCAAATTGGGATTGCCAATGATGAGCAACATCAAATGTACTTCGCCCGCAGAAAAAGCAGTTTGTGCAGGTGCTGCGCCTTTATACGGCACATGCGTCATATCAGCGCCTGTTTTTTTCTTGAGCCACTCCATGGTGAGATGACCGTCACCGCCCACACCAAATGAAGCGAAATTAATTTTGTTGGGATTGGATTTGGAGTAAGCCACCAATTGATTGATGTTGGATACAGGAATTGAGGGATGCATCACCAACACTTGAGTCGCAAAAGCCACTTGGGTGATGGGCTCAAAACTCTTAGGCACTTCGTAAGGCAGTTTGGTATACAAAGAAGGATTCAAAGAAATGGTGCTGTTGGAGAGTAAACACAGGGTGTAGCCGTCGGGCGGCGCTTTTGCGCATGTTTCTGCGGCGATGATGGTGTTAGCGCCTGGCTTACTATCGACTACAAAATTTTGTCCTGTGCGTTCTGAATAAGCTTGCCCGATCCGACGCAACAGTGCATCTAGTGCACCGCCTGCGGCGAGCGGGTTGATCACTCGAATAGGTTTGTTGGGATAAGTTTGTTGTGCATGCAAGGGTTGCAATAGCAATGTGCTGAGTACCAACGATGCAGTTAAAGTTTTTAACAATTGATTTTTATTCATCGTTCATCTCCTTTTATGTTTGAATCAATTCCAAATGATTTCAAAGTGACTCGCATAAGCCTTCATCGCGGTTTTGATGGTGTTTTCTAAATCGCTTTGATCTTTGCTTGTAACAGCCTTGAGTTTATAAGAAACCATCACACCGTGAGTCGCGTGTTGTTGCACGGTCACTTCAATTGAAGTGTCTGCAGGCAGTGTTTGTTTCATCAAATCGGTGAAGGCGCGTTTTGCACTGTCCAATCGCAATTGTGTTTTATGCGGTTTACCCACATCTGTCAAAGGCATAGTTTCCAAAATATAAACATCTTTGGGCGCGGCAGCTTGTTCGGTGATGTGTTCTTTTGCAAAGTCGACCAACTGCATAGATGTGGCTTTCGATCTAGGCGTTAATTGAACATACGCCACAGGCAATTCGCCTGAATGTGCATCGGGTTTGCTCACTGCAGCAACTAACACCACATCGGGATGTGTTCGCAAGGTTTCTTCGATGATGGATGGATCGATGTTGTGACCGCCCCTAATAATTACATCTTTGGCGCGACCAGTGAGCCACAAATAACCATCCGCATCGATGCGACCCAAATCCCCTGAGTTAAACCATCCGTCTTTGCTAAAAATTCCGTCGTTGTAAATCGGATCGACATAACCAGTCGTAACACTGGGCCCTTGAATAAAAACAGTGCCGATTTCATCAATCATGCATTCACGTTGAATAACACCTTCAGCGTCTGTGATAGCAGTTTTAAATTGGGAATAAGGTAAGCGCAGTCCAGCTGATCCATATTTAGGATCACCATCGCGCGGTCCTTGTGCAATGTTTTGTGTGTATTCGGTGGCGCCATAGGTGAGCAACACGCGAACACCGGTAATGCGTTCAATTGTTTTTGCTACTTCAACGGGCAAAGACGTTGAGCCCGTGCACATGTAGGGCCTGAGTGATGAAATATTTTCTGTGGTGGGTGGATTTTTCGACAATACCGACAAGGTAGTGGGCACACCCGACAAAATCGTGATTTTGAATCGATCAATAAACTTCCAATAGTTAGCCATGAAAGTTTTGTCGCGCGCACCAATAGCCGATGGAATCACGATAGACATTCCGCCTACTAAGGCCAACACACCGCGTCCAAAAAATCCAGCGATGTGAAACATTGGGTAATCTGAAAAAATCACATCATCAGGCGTATGCGCCATAACAATTGAATTGGCCCAGCATTTGTATGAAAAACCGCGATGCGTGAGTTGTACCAATTTGGGTGAACCCGTTGTGCCCCCCGAATGGATATAAGCGGCCACATCATCGGGTTGCACCGTTCGTTTGAAATCCAATTGCCCATTGGAATATGACTTGGCCATCTCATACAAATCATTGTTTGTTTTTTGTGTCTCAGCCAAGGCTTGAAGCGATAAAACATGAACAGACGATGGGATATCAGAGCGAATCGATTCAATTTTTTCCCAAATATCAAAACCCGGTGTGGGCCCCATAGCGACAATCACTCGCGCTTTGGACGATTTAATCAGTTCAATCAACTGAGCGGGTTTGAGCATCCAATTGATACAACACGCAATACCGGTAGCAAGACCTGCCAACATCACTACATAGTGATCGGGTGTGGTGGGTAACAAATACAAAACCGCGTCTTTTGAAGTGACACCCAATGAGTGGAATAAATTGGCCACTTGGCGTGACTTGCTATGCAGTTCTTGATACGTTAACACAACCTGCTGCTGATCGGGGTTGCCACTGGGAACAAAGGTAATTGCATTTTTATGAGGAAACGCCTTCATCCCTTTGTCTAACCATGCATTCACATCCATCGACCACATGCGTTCAGACAGAGGAGTCTTCTCCATCGCTTTAATGTCTGACAAACCGCGAATGGGTTGTTGGGATTCTTTAAAAAGCAGACTCATGTTGTTGTTTTATCCTTGGCGGTACCAGTTGGGTTTTCGTTTTTCTAAAAAAGATTGTTTGCCTTCTTTGGCTTCATCAGAAGTTCTAGCTCGATCAAAATCTTTTTGTAGGGCTTGTAGTAAGTCCATCGTGATGGGTTGATGGGCCACTTGGGACAGCGTCGCTTTAAGAGAAGACAAAGCATTGGGTGCGCCCATCAGCAAATCTTCAATCAATGTGTTAATTATTTTTTGATTGTTTTCATCGTCCACCAATTGATGAACTAATCCTATGCGAAGTGCATCTGTAGCGACAAAACGCTCGCCCGTTTGTGCATAACGTTTAACTAGTCGCTCACCCATCGCACGCATAAAAAATGGCGTCAATGGGCCGGGTGAAAATCCAATGCGAACTTCTGGGATTGAAAAGAAACTTTTTGTATCGGCTAGCACCACATCACAACAAGAAATAAAAGCCACCCCCCCACCGATGCAAGCGCCTTGCACCATTGCAACGCTGGGTTTGCTCAGTTGATACAAGCTCATGCAAACATCGATCATGCCAATGGATTGGGGTGTTGAAGTAGCAGATAAATCTGCGCCAACACAAAAATGTTTGCCAATGGCGCGCAATACCAATAAGCGAACACTTGGGTCGTTGGCGACTTGCGCAATCGATCGATGCATGTCGGACAAAGTTTGCGACGTATAGGAATTGCCTTTTTCGTTGCGATTGAATGTGAGCGTTGCAACGCCTCGAGCATCAACCTCAAACATCAACTCTAGGTTGCTCATGCCAAGGGCTCCGCATTCAAGGTCAGTGCTGAAAATCGTTGGGCATGGTAAACATCGTTGCCCTGATCTGCAGCCCATACCACCGCTTGTTTGTAATACAAGCCAATATTGTGCTCGTGTGTGTACCCCATGGCGCCGTGCAACTGAACCGCACTGCGCGTGATGGCTAAAGCACTGCGCGATGTTCGTGCTTTAAGTGCCGACATCATGGCGGGGTGCGATTGATGTTTGTCCCACGCCATGGATGTTCTGTACAACAAGGATCGATTGAGTTCAATATCGATGTAACCATTGACGCATTGATGTTGCAACGCTTGAAAACTAGACAATGGTTTGCCAAATTGTTTGCGTGTTCGCAAATGCTCAAGCGTCATCTGTAATGCAGCATGCGACAAGCCCAGCAATTGCGCACTGATACCCACACGCAAAATGGTTTGCATGTCATCGATCAATTGAATGGCCCCATCATCCCATGCCAAGATATCTTGACTTTGAATTTTAACATCTTCAAATTCAATATCACTCACCAGCGAATCGTCTAAGCGCGCATGACACGTAAGCAATACACCCATGGCTTGTGCAGATAAAGACACAAGCGCGCGTCTGCCCTGTTCATCAATCGCAGAAATCAATAACAAAGATTCGAGATTGACAAACGTAACAAATCGCACAAGACAATTCAACACCCAATGATCGCCTGATTTTTGCAATACAGGGGCAGATTGCATGTTGTTGTATGTGTCTTCAACATCTACACAGACAGGCAAAACCATCAGACCAGCTTCGAGCACTTGTTTCAAATGATGTGACTGTTTGGTTTTGGACAACACATAAGCGCCCGCACACGTGGCGGCCACGGGTTCGTGCCACAGTTGTTGGCCGGCTTCATCCAAAATCAATGCCAACTCGTACAAGCCCAAACCCAGACCGTTGTGTTCTTCTGAAACCAATAGGCCCGTCCATCCCGCTTGCATGACTTGTTGCCAAGCATTTGTAACACCTTGTTGTTGACGTTGTCGATAAACAGCAGCGCCACCAAAATCCTTGCACAAACGCTTCGCACTGTCACGCAATTGAGTTTGTAAATCGTTGAGTATGGGTTCCATCATCAAGCTCCCAATTCCAAAACTCGTTTAGCAATGACGTTGCGTTGAATTTCTACCGCACCACTGCCAACTGTGAGTCGCCGCATTTCAAATAAATCTGCAGGAATATTGACCAAGCCCTCGGGTGTTTGCAAGTTATCCCTCAATAATCCGATAGGCCCGGACGCGTGCATCAACAATTCAGATGGTTTTTGTCCAATTTCACCGCCAGAAATTTTGATCACAGGCGCCATCGACATCGGTGCTTTGCCCAGTGCGTGCAATTCTGCTGCATGGTGATAAAAAGCTGAGAAGGCCAACAAATCCATTTCTAACTGAGCCAGTTGATGACGAAAAATAGGATCAACAATGGCTCCTGAAATTTCTGCCATCATGCGCGTGCGATTGAGTAACACGGCTGCATTGCGTGGATGTCCTGTGGTGAAACGCTCAGAGCCTAAAACCATGTTGGCGATTTTCCAGCCCTCATTGATTTTTCCGATCATGTTTTTGACGGGAACGCGCACATTGTCAAAATGTTCTTGCGCAAATTCCGCGTCGCCTCGCATGGTTTGTATCGGTTCAATGGTGATACCAGGCGACTTCAAATCAATGAGCAACATGGTGATGCCCGCATGTCTGGGTTGTGCTTGTGGATCAGTGCGCACCAATGCAAACATCCAATCGGCATGATGGCCATTGGTGGTCCACAATTTATGACCATTCACAATGAAATGGTCCCCCTCCAACACGGCTGTAGCTTGCAAACTCGCCAAATCTGAACCTGCTTCAGATTCTGAGTAACCTTGGCACCATGTGCAATCGCCCGTTAATATGGACGGCAAGTGTTGTGCTTTTTGCTCTGGCGTTCCTGCTTCAATCAAGATGGGACCAAAAAAATTAAGCCCGTGTGGAAAAGGTGTCGGAACACCTAAGCGCGCCATTTCTTCAAACAAAATAATTTGTTGTGTGAGCGTGGCTCCCATGCCTCCTGATTCTTTGGACCAATGCGGTGCCACCCATCCTTTGTCGTACAACTTTCGATGCCAAGGTTTTAAATCGGCAGGTGTGAGTCGATCGGGTCGATGACACAAATCGAGGGGTACATTTTTTTCCATCCACTCGCGCACTTCTTTTCGAAATGCAAGGTCTGCGGGTTTATCGTCAGCAAAAAGATTGGTGTTGTCCCATGTCATGGTTTTTTAAACATTTCAAAAGTTATTCGGGGTGAAGCAACAGACAGCCGTTGTTGAGTGTGACTTCATTGCGTTCCAGTGCCAAGCATCGAAAAGAAACCGTTAATCCATCGATCCAAATTTCGGTGCGCAAGGTGTCACCTGGAAAAAAAGGTTTTGCAAAACGTGCTCTCATGCGTGAAAAATGATGCAGTTGTGTTTTTAAAACGCAGCGAATGAGTGCATGACCTGCAACACCGAATGTTGCGGCCCCATGCAATAAGGGTTTGTTAAAACCTGCTTTACCCGCCAATTGAGGGTCCACATGAATCGGGTTGGAGTCACCATGCAATCGAAACAGCAAAGCCAAATTGTTGGATGTGGGTAAATCACATGTGAGATCGGGTGCGCGCGTGGGCATCACGTGTGGCGCTTCTAAGCCACCATCACTGCCGCCAAATCCACCTTGGTTGCGCGCCATTATGCTATTGCGAATAGTGGCAACAGGTGTCATGTCTTGTTGATACAAAATTCTTTGAAACTGAATGATGGCAGCCTGACCTTCACCTTTATCGATCACGTGTGATACGCGCGGTTGACTGATCAACTGATCTTCGGTGCGCAGAGGTCTGTGCAATTCAACATCCAAATCACTGGCAACGACCATGCGGTTGTTAATGCCGTAAGTTGGATCGGTAAGTCGGCCACCCCAACCTAAAATACTCGCCATCATTGGCATCACGCTTAAATTTTTTTCATACACAAAAGGCAATTGCAAAGTATCGGTGGCGTCCATACCGACGCCCACGCTCAAGGCATAAAAAATGCAATCGTTGTATTTGTAATTGACAGCGATATCGCCAGGATTGAATTGTAAAATTTTGTCAGCTTGAATCATGATCGCAATTAAACAGGTTTAAAAACAAACATTTTTTGCGTCTCGCGAGACGCATCAAAGGCTACCACTACTGACATACCCACATGGAGTTGTTGTTGATTTGGATTGATGATTTGCGACAACACGCGTGGACCTTCTTTTAATTTGACAATACCCATGGTGTAGGGCACTTCGCCTTCAAAACCAGGCCCTGGCACACGACAAGTGGTGATGGCGATCAATTGACCCATGCCATTGGCTTTTTCCCAATACACGGGCGATCCGTCAATCACCGAAAAAGGCTTAGGAAAAAATTGAGCCCCATTGGCTGATTGTTGAATTATCCACTCGTCGCGATTGAGCGCATCCCAAAAAGCTTGCGAATACAAAGTGGCTTGCGGCATTGTTTTGGGTTTTGGCATAGGTTTTTTATCCATGATGATCACCTTCCAAAATCATCACAGCACTGGTGGCCCAATTTCTAGCGTATTGCATCGCACCAATGCCAGTAACCATCGCATTGCGGGGTTGTTTGACTTGACGTGCTCCTGCTTGCCCCATGAGTTGACGCACGGCCTCCACGCAGTTAACGCCGCCATTGGCCAAACCGGGTTGACCCGCAGATATTTGTCCACCACCAGTGTTGATGGGCAGCATGCCTTTGTAACTGATATCGGTTTTTTGAATGAATGCACCCGATTCACCCGCTTTACAAAAACCAATTTGCTCTAGTTGCAATAACACCGCAATTAAAAAATCATCATAGGCATGCAACATGTGAATGTCTGAGGCTTTCATTTTGACATCGGCCAAGGCTTGAGGTCCGACCTGTGAGAATCCACTCACGGTGATGTCCTCGATGGTTTGTTGCGCATCAAAATTACTGATTTCACGATAAGCCGTGGGATACACACGCGTTTGAATGCCCAACGATTGCGCTTTTTGGGTCGACATCAACACGACGCCATTGCCGCCATCGCAACGCATCACACAATCGAGCATGCGAATGGGGTCAGCAATCATGCGTGAATTCAAATAATCGTCA
>Ga0114978_10000188_pt1 | contig 51519 bp, 35 predicted proteins | sample S_140212_EF_Meta_FD_87027 | JGI IMG/M metagenome (GOLD analysis project Ga0114978, IMG submission 87027) | Freshwater microbial communities from Lake Simoncouche, Canada to study carbon cycling - S_140212_EF_MetaG | ecosystem: Environmental > Aquatic > Freshwater > Lake | place: Lake...
CCGTCACCGTCACCGTCACCGTCACCGGCAACCTCGACGGCGCACTCGAATGCGTCGACCGTTCCGCCAACGGTTGCCGCCAGCGGTACATCCCAGTTATCGGAATGGGAAGACGAAATTGCGAGGCTGACCGGGCCCCCCGGTAAAACGCTCTCATGAATCCGATGAACCCCACGTCGCTGGTTCGGCATGGCCGTAAGATCACCGGGATCACGGCCATGCGGCTTCCGTTGGTCGACTGGGGTGACATTGACTGGGGTGACATTGACTGGGATGACATCGACTGGGGTCCCCTCAAAGGGGGATCGTTTGATCGACACCTGCTGCGAACGGATGTTGCGGGGCTGACTTTTGCCATCAACCGGGAACCATTTGCGGGACGGATGTCGATTCCGCAGTCTGTCGGCCTGAAGCATTCCTCATTCCGGCGTAAGCCCGAGTGGCAGCGTCTGCCACCGAACGTGATTCCCCCCCTCCCCACCGCACCGGGACATCCAGAATAGGGACACCGCATGACACGTTTCGCCATCCTGACCGCCGGGGGGGATACTCCGGCGTTGAACGCCACGATTTATGGGGCGGTCGAGCGTGCCAATGAGCTCAAGATCGACCTGGTCGGCATCATTCGTGGCTTTGCCGGGATCCTGGATCCACGTGTCCCCCACGTCCGTTTGAATCCCTTGTACACGACGATTCCCGAGCTGGATCCTCACATGGGTGGGACACTGCTTGGCGCGTCACGCACTTACCTTGATTCCAGCCAGATGGCGATCATGCCCGAAATCAAACAGCGCCTTGACACGCTGAAAGTGGACGGAATTCTCTGTATTGGTGGTGATGGGACGATCAACGGGATGCAGCCGCTGTCCGAGTTTTTTCCTTGTGTGCTGGCTCCCAAAACAATCGACAATGATCTGGGGCTGAACTATCTCGATGAAGTCAATGAATTGACTTTAGAAGAAAGCAATCAGGGGGGGCGGCGGCGGCTTGAGAATTCGCGAGCCCGTCCGGTGATTGGTCTCGAGGAAATCGTGAACTATGTCACTCCTGGTTTCGCCACGGCTGTTTTTGTGGTGGTCGACGGTGTTGAGCGGATTCGGACGACGGCCGAAAGTCATCGACGGATTGCCATCATCGAGGTGATGGGCCGCGACTCGGGCTTCATTCCGCTCGGCTCATCGTACGGCCAACCGGATCTCATCCTGATCCCCGAAGTCCCGCTCGATCTGGATCGCCTGGAACAGCGGATTTCCGAGCTGTACGAGCTGCAAAAGCATGTGGTGATCGTGGTGGGTGAGGGAGTTGTCGATCAGACAGGGCATCAACTGGGGGCCGCGACAAAAAGCAACGACCCTGCCGGGAACATCATTTTCAGTGGTGCTGCGGAAGAGCTGAAGCGCTTGCTTTGTCAGCGGTTCGGCGACGATTATTTCGGCTCGCGGCGGAAGCACGAGTCTGCCGATTCGGCGATCTTCACGCGAAAGGTGGGGCACACCCAGCGGGGGGGATTTCCGATCCGATTTGATCGCTTTCACGCGGTGCAACTCGGCGGCAAAGCCATCGACCTGCTGGTCGAGGGGCGAAACAACGCCATGGCAACCTTACAATGGTCACAAGAGCGGGGTTTCTTCCTGGATTCGCTGGCGGCGAACAAGTTACGGGATCAATGGGGGAAGATCCACGCCCGTCACGTGCATCCCTCGTTCTACGACCTGCAGCGATTTCAGCCTTCGTTACTGGGAAAGAACTACCTGCGCTCGGTCTTGACCGGTGCGATTGGCGCGGAAGATGTGGAACAGATGCGGGCCGACATGTTCAGTCCTGGCAAGCTGTCGACACGGTATCAAAGCGTGAATATCGATATCCAGCGACGGATTGAAATGCTGAAATGATTTTGCTGCGGGTCCGTTCGGGACCCGCAGCAAACTTTCGTTCGAGCTCAGTTCCGCGAATTACAGAGTGCGTTCCAGTCTTCGCCTCTGATCTGCACACGATTGAACCGAACGCTGAAAGGGGACATTGTCTGGTACTGCGGATGTATCGCCAGCACCCAACGCCGCTCGGGCGGTGGCAGCGGGACGCGCAATTTGCTGGCCAAGAATGGTGTCCAGCAGCGATTGAAATGTTGCTGGGTCATCATCAAAGTCACCATGGTGCTGCGAGGTTGATGCGGCCATCGTCGCGGGAGCTGCGGAATTGGGTGATTGGATCACTTCAATTTGTCCCGCAGCCGTCAAACTCTGGAGCTTCAAGACCGCCGCTTTGTCCTGAGGCGTGAGAAACCCCAGTTCACGTGCGGTGAAGTGAAACGAGCGGGCCATCCCCAGTAGTGGCACTCCGAAGGGGTATCGGAAATAGTCTCGTGCGGGATTTTCAAAGGCGTGTGCCACGAGGTAAAGCAAGGACTTGTTATAAATTTTGTTGCAGTTGTCCGCCTGCTCAACAGGATCGCTCAGCAGGAAGATTTTTAGCTTTTCGATCTGACCACTTTCCAGAGCTTCGACGAATGTGTCGACAAATAAGCTGACCGTACACGCGGGTGCCCATAAGGTACAGGTCTTGATCTTACGGCCATATCCTGTCACTCCTTTTAACAATCCGGCACCAATGGTCCCCTTGGTCGACAAGAGTTGTGCGAGAGAGGCCAGTACGATCGATCCCGCGCTATGGCCTGTCAGATGCAACTCGATCCCCGGTACGTCATCGCAAAGTTGATTGATCGACGTTGCGGTGTGACGCAGCCCCCCTTCTGCTAAGGTTGTGGCATTAGTCGCATTCTCTTTCATCTTTTCCCACGCCAATTTTCCGCTGAGCGCTCGCGCGATCGGTTCTAACGCATCGTCAAGTCGATCGAGCATAAAGTCTTTGGCGGCATCGATGAAACTTCCTGACGTACGTCCTCGAAGTGCATCCTGCAGGATGTTCTGGAGGGTCGACCAATAGTCGGAATTCCACGAGAATACCAAGGGATAGATCTCGTTTTTCAGCAGTGGGCCACGATAATCCGCGGTCCGCTGAATGGCGGAGGCTTCCGAGGTCAGGCCCCCCGGTGCGTAGAGCAAGAGGCGTTTTTTTGGCCAAGCGTTGATCTCGTTCTTGATGTCCTCTTCGACAATATGTCGCACATCCTCTTCGCTGGTTGCGTAAGTTCCGGTCTTTTTGAGCTTGCCGTTCTCGCCGATACTGATCACGTGGGGGCGTATCTGGCTGTATGCAGAAAAGGTTGAACTCGCCGCAAGACCCGAGTTGACGACCGCCACGCCACTTCCGCTATGTACTGCCACGGGAACACCGAGTCGCGCGACCCAGGCATCGGTGCCATGTGCCAACCAGTCATCATAAGTCAATTGCGCGAAGCCATTCTTTGCCCAATCCTGACCCCATGAGTTTTGCAGCCAGAATCCCTTTTCATCATAGCCGACCAATGCAAAGGCGTGGCCCCCGAGGATCTCTTGCGATCCGTCATAACCGACCACAGACTTACCTTCCATCTGGTCCTGATTCCAGCCGGCATGCACGATTGCCGTCACAAACAACACCCCTACCTCGGCCAACGCGCAATGCATCGCGGTCAGGTCTCGGTGGTTCACGCGAAAATAGGCACCTAATGGACGGGTGGCGGCATTTTTTGCTCGCGGATCCGTCAATGTTCCGGCGGGCTGTGCCGCGTCGTAGGGCCATTGTTTGGCGGAACAGACACCATGCTTGTGCCATCCCTTCATGGCTCCGCGTGCAGAGGATCCCGAGTAATCAGCCCCCTCCCATTCGTCATAACGACGCGCCATCTCGTAAAACATTCGCGGGCTGACGGGATCGGTGTCGGGGTGGATTTTCCGAGACTTGAGCAAATAATGGGCGACGGTTGCCAAACCGAATCCGGTGCAGGCTCCCTCTTGACCCTGGTCAAGAACGGGGACCTCCACTTTGAGGTACTCTTTGAGTGGCCGTTCGGGAGGGACCTCGATCAATGTGGGAATGTACATCTGATCACGGAAATCGACCAAATCAGGACGCGCGTCGAACTTACGAACGTTCGCGTCATCGAGGTGGGCAGCCGACCGGACTCGTGAGGTTTTATTTCCGGATTTCGTCAATTGTCCCAAGGCGTGTTGTTCAGTCTTGGATTTCTTTGCCATTTTGTGGTTCCTTCCGTGTGGTTTTCGATGCAAAAAACGGATTTGTGAATCGAACGGTGCGCCGTTCCAGGGGGTGAAGCCAAAATCACCGTCACTGCAGCGTCCGCGTGGCGCGGGTCATCGACGAGCATGATGACTCAGGGAACGTGGTGACTCCTTTAAGGGGTTGCAAGTGTCTCAAAAACGCAAAAATCGAATTCAACGGGTGAAAAAACCGATTGCAACACCCCCTGCAGCGGCAATGCCGATGGCGACACCGCCGAGGGCTAATCCGCCGATCGCGACTCCTCCCAGGACCACGCCCCCTAAGGCAACGCCGCCAACCGTGAACACTCCAGCGGCCAAACCGCCGATGGAAATGATGCCACACGAGAGGCCACCGATGGCAACGCCGCCGATCGCCAGATCGCCGACAGCAATGATCCCTTTGGCAATCCCCCGGTCTTCCCCTTTGTCCAGATCAGGCCCGCAAGCGACATCCAGCCATGGAAGCCCCAGGATCATCCGGGACGAACGGTAGCGAATCGTTTTTCTGGTTCTGCGTTTGGCTGCTGTGATCGTGGACAAGTGGATACTCCTTGGTTTGGTGTTGGGGAACCGCTCATATTACGGAACCGCTGACAGCAATTCCCTGTGAGGCATTTTCGTCATGGTGATGGCCATCGTCATCACTCCCGACGTTGAGACGGGTGAAAATTCCAGCGGCAACGATTTTTGCCAGATTCGACACAGCTTGATGCGACACAGCTTGATGCGACACAGCTTGATTCAGGACATGCTGAGGGAAATCCGCGGGGGTTGTTCCCTCGGTTTGGGGTTTGTCCCCGATCAAAATGTCGCCGATCAAAAACTGATCAGCTGGCGAATTTCCAATGACGCTCGTAACCATCGACAACATGGCTCGAGCCCAGCATTTTCTCGAAAATCCTTGGCAGCGATTGTCCATCGAATCATTCCTTCGTGCTGTTCTTCCCTTGAATCCCCGGTCGCCCAGGAACGCAAATCGAAGGATTAGCAGCTTTCATGCCATGCAAAGAATTTGGAGCGATTTGCAGGCAAAGAATGGGAACGCAAAGACGCCAGGCCGCAGGGACGCAAAGAAGACCGAAACGCAAAATCGAATCCGCTTTTGTATTTGTCTGCGTTGCGTCCTGGCGTCCTGACGCCTTCGCGTTCAAATGAACTGCACGAAAGAAGTGTTGAAAAACGAACTCGCGAGATTCAATCTGAGATCACCCCTTGATGACGATGAAACCGATTTCTGCCCGATTTCTCAGGGGGCTCCGAATGGGTGTCACTCGCAGATTGTGATCAGGGAAGAAGAAATCACTCGACAACCAGGTTTATAAAATCTCGCGGATCGGATTTCCTTCCGACAGCGGGATCGGACGTCCGTCGGCCATTTTGTAGGTGATGCTTTTCGGGTCATACCCGAGCGCCGTGAAGACCGTCGCGTTGATGTCCGCTGGCGAGATCGGACGGGCATGGGGATACGACCCCGTACTATCGGATTGCCCTACAACCTGACCACCCCGGATTCCAGCCCCTGCCAGCACGACCGAATAGCACTGCGGCCAGTGGTCTCGGCCTGCATCCTTGTTGATGATTGGTGTCCGGCCAAAGTCACCCGTCCAGATTACCAGTGTCGTGTCGAGCAGCCCACGCGATTCGAGATCATCCAGTAATGTTGCAAACGCCTGCTCCATCGGCGGGACAAGACTCTTTTGCATCCGGCTGAAATTCTCTTTGTGCGTATCCCAGATGATACTGCGGCCGTTCACGGCCGAAACAAAACGGACCCCCGATTCCACCAGACGCCGCGCCAAAAGGTGCGACTGACCCCAGGTGTGGCGACCATAACGATCACGCAACTGCGGTGATTCCTGAGACAGGTCAAAGGCCTTCGAGGCCTGGTCCGATGTGACCATCGTTACCGCCTGCGACTGAAAGAGATCCATCTCGGCGGCGGCGGTCGAGTTGATCGATAATCCATGACGATTGAGCTGATCCAGTAACCCAAGTCGTTCGCGGAACTTGTCCGCCGTGAGGCTCGCATCCCGCTTCATATTTCGCATTTGGAAATCGACCGCGTTCGGGTCAGCGTCCAGAACCAGCGGATCATGGTGCATCCCCAGGCAGCCACCAAACTGGCCAGGGGTCAAATAGACCGTGCTGTCACAATGGGGATAGGGGGCAATTACGTACGGTGGGACACCACCACTGTAGCCATCTTTGCGAGCCAGCCAGCCGACCAGCGTACCCAGACTCGGATGATCGGTTGCAGTGGGGTTGATCAGCGTACTGTCGATCCGATAGGGACGACCGACCGTCGACCAGTACATCCCGGCGTTGTGACTTGCCTGCGAATGATTGACCGATCTCAAAATCGCCAGCTTGTCCGCCATGCGGGCCAGCCGTGGCAACAGTTCGGTGACCTGGATTCCTGCGACATTGGTATCAATTGGGGCAAATGGACCCCGTACCGCATCACCCGCCTTGGGTTTGGGGTCCCAGAGGTCAATGTGACTGGGGCCGCCACAATTGAAGATCATGATGACCGAACGAGCCTTCGCGAAAGCGGTCGGTTGTGCGACCGCGGCCTGTGACAGGCCCGACCACAACGCCGCAGCCGCAGTTCCCCCGGTCAGCTGCAGCAGGTCCCGACGAGAGACCGCCCCGTTTATCGAACCGTCTGTCATTGCGGCCAAGGCTGGTTTTTGCACGAGACTCACCCTTACACAACGCGATCAGGGACCCGCCAGCAGATTCTGTTTGAGCACGCTTCCGGCGAGTCGTCCCGTCTAGACTATCGGTTTCGGGTGACAAAATGCAAGAAAATCACGTCGATAAAGCGTGCTTCCGCACAATTCGTTTAAGCGGCACGCTGCAGAGACTCCATCTGTCGCAGGGGTGTACCGAGATAGAACGCGGCAATGGCACGAATGGCCCATTCGGTTGAAAAGCCATTCTGGGCAAACTGGTGACATTCCCTTCTTTGCGACTCGAGCTGCAGCGGCCAGACCGCTGCGGTTTCCGCGAACACCGTCGCGAAGTCACTCGGGGCAAAGTCTGTCATCCAGCGAACCGGCTGGCACGGACGGAGCAGTTCGTAGCCTTCAAGATTGGCCAGAATCGGAGTCGTTCCGCATCCCATCGATTCGAGTGTCGAAATCGAAAAATTATCGGTTTTCGGGACTGAAATACTAAAATCACTCAATTGGAGCCACGAGGCCAGTTCTTTGGCCGAGAGCATCCGATCGACAACCACGACTCGGTGACCCGCCGCGTGCGACGCAATCAATTCGCAGATTGATTGCGTGTACTCGGGCGTGTGATCACCGCTGATCAACACTAACCGACCGGCACCACCCTGTTGACAGTATTCGAGAAAGCCTTGGGCGACTTCTTGTGTGCGGTAGTGCGGAGTGGAGCGGCGGTTCACCACCCAGATCGGTTCATCCTCCGGCAACTGCCGTTCACGTCGCAATTGCATTCGCTGCGCACGTTCGAGTGGCCGAAAGGTCGTATCGTCGTATCCGAGGTGGAAGAAGTAAATCCGTTCTGGTGGGATCTGAAATTGTTCGACCAGAATCTTCGTGCTTTCGGTCGAACCGACCGAAAGCGTTTCTGCCCCTTGCAGGATCTGTTTCATCAACCAGCAATAAATCCATCCACGCTGCTTGGCGGCGTAGATTTCCGAGCCGTAAGTCCCGATGGCGTAGCGTTGGCCGCTTAGCCAAGCCACCAGACCATTTCCCGAAGCACAATGGGCATGGACCAGCCCCTCCGAGGAACGCGAACGAGTCATTCGGAGCACCAGACCGCTTAACGCATAACGCAGCACCATCGGAATCTTCAGCCAGCGGGGTAACACCGGTTCGGCCGAGACATAGTCGCTGGCGTACGCCGGGAGTGGATTGGCTGTCGAGATCGCAATGTTTGCCTGAGTGTGTGCCAGGACCTTCAGCCAGCGTGACACGTGGACGCCGTGCGCGTTCGCGATGTAATGAATCGAATGGAGCGGGCCTCCCGGTGCAAAACAGTCCAGATCTTTTGCCAGTTCGGGTTGGCGACAAATGCTTTCGAACTGACTTCGCAGATGATCGGCTTGTGACAGGGGGATCGATTGATTCGTCTTCGTTAAGGCCAGCGCGGGTGTGGCAGCCGTATTCACGTTTGATTCCATTCGTCATCCTCTCAAAAATTCACGGGTTCCGCGAGAGCTCGCCTCAGGCGGCGACTCGACGCTGGGGAATCGGCACGGGCGGTTGCAAACGGTGGATGGCAGGTCCGGCCACCTGCGAGACAGAGACGACCGCACGAGAACTGCAGAGACAGCCAAATAACAAAAACACCATATTTCCGGTGAGCGAATAAGTCAGGTTCGGCTGGGTCAGATTTCCCAGCATCACCGCAATCATCATCGCAAACATGGCGTGAAGCCGATGCCAGTTGGGGGATCCCGGCAGGGTGAGCCTTAACAGCCGCCTGGTGATCGTCAGGCAACTGATCAGAATCCACGAATAGAGCAACAGCCCCAGGCCGCCGCACTTATACAGGACTTCGAGATATTGCTGATGCGGCGTGTCGACATCCCCTGTATAGCGCGAGAATGACTCGAAGAGAAAGCCGAAAATCGGCCGTTCGGCACAAAGCTCCAAAGTAAATTGCCAGATTTCATATCGACCCGATGACGGGTCATCCTGTTCGGTACTCCGTTCCACACGATGCTGGATCCGCTCGGTCAACACCTCAACGACCTGCGTTTCCTGCAACGCCGAAAAGAGACCAAAACCGACAATACTGAGTACGGATATAAACATGAAACAGCCGACGAGAAACGCCCGTCGACCGGTCGTTGCCAGGTAAATCACCGTGCCGAAAAACAGGGCCATGGCTGATGAACGTGACATGGAACCCAGAATGATCAAGGTCGCCGCCCCAGCCAAGCCCCAGCCAATCAGCCGAATCGCACGCGAGCGAGACGTGTCGGCTGCCGCAATCATGAGCGGAACCAGCACCCCATAGAAAGTCATGGGTGTATTGGGATAACCACTCAATTCAAACTGGAAAAGATACTTGCCCCATTCCCCCAGGGGGAAACTCGGATCCGTGATCGTGAAGAAGAACGTCAGTCCGACAATCACCGCAAACGACCGACTGAAAATGTCGATGAATTCCAGCGGATCGCTCCAGGAACCAAGCAACAGACCGAGTAGCACAAATCCAACCGGCTTGGCTAGCTTAAAGGCCGAGAAGATCCGTACGGTTTCTCCGGATAACCCCAGGCCAATCGCCGCTTCGGCGGTGACGAAGATAACAAAGATCAAAGCAAGAGTCGGAATCAGACTGTACCAGCGAATCGGTCCCTTCGCTGCGGCACACTGAGCGGGGGTCGGCTTTGAGCGAATGAATGGATAGGCAATCGGCAGGATCAGGAACAGCATATCCGACAGCATCACGTCGATCGGTTTGTCACCCACCGTCGCGATGGTCGAATGAACCGGCCAAACCACAATCCCACTGAGAATCCACAGCCAAAGCACCCTCATCGAGACACCTCCTGCGGACCATCACCTGGGTTGCGCGTGGCGTCAGTCGCGACCTGCTGCCAGACCGGATGCCGAGATAAACTCCAGCGAACTCCCCCCATCCAGACAAAACTGGTTGCCATCTGCGCCATTCCCAACCCGAGCAGGCCGTAAACACGCATGAGGAGCAGACTGAGCAAAATATTGGTGGCCGCACTGGCTGCGGTGATCACCAGCATCGTCCGCTCACGCCCCGTCATTTGCAGCACATAAGCCGCTGGTCCTGAAAAGGCGGCAATACAGGCCGAACAGAGCAGTGTGATCAGCACCCCCCAACCCTCGCGAAAACCGGGCCCCAACAACAAAAAGATCGAGTCACCAAAAAAGGCGACGGCAAAGGCAACGGGAAGGGTCGTCGAGAGCCCCAGAATCTGCCCCTGCCACATCAGGCGGCGCATGTCGGCATAACGCCCCGCCGCGTAAAGCGAGGCAAATTGGGGGGCGATCACCAGCCCCAGTGACTGGCTCACCAAAATCGAAACGTCGGCAAACTTTTCCATCGCCCCGTACAATCCCACCGCATCCCGATCCAGCAGCATCCCCGCCAGTGCCACGCTGGCCCGGCCCTTGAACGCGATCAAAATTTCTGCGAGCAGAAAGGCGAGGGCCGTATGGGTCCACTGCTGGCGGCAGGAATCAATCCCCGTAGGTGAATCGCCAGTTTGCCTGAGGACCGACCTCCGCGAAAAGGTCAACACCATCAGGAAGACGACGGTGACCGCGAGAAAATGGAGCGAAGTTGCGACCAGTGAAGTCATCGGAAAGAGGGTTGTCTGCCAGACGAGTACTGCGAGCAGGCAGAGGGTCCAGGGCCAAACCACGGTGCCGATTTGACTCTCGAACAGCAACCCAATCCCTCGCAAACTCGCCTCTTGAATCTGCCGGATGGCGACCAGCGGAATCATGAAGGCGACCACGATGAGACAAGGGGCCACTCCTTCACCCAGCGAACGCCAGGAGAACAGTGCGACGGTGATCAGGCCGAGCATCACAGCCAGACTGGCCCACTGCGAGGCCTGCAGGGCCTCTCGGTGAAAGCGGTGCAGCCGGCCGAGATCATTTTTGGTGACATATTCAGAAACATAACGTAAGGACGAATTATCCAGGCCCAGTTTTGCGATGACGGTCAGCACTTGCAGCCAGGCAATGACCAGGGAATATTCGCCGAACGCCGTGACACCCAGGCTGCGTGCAAGGACGATCTGACTGAGGAACATTCCTCCGGCCCCAGCGATACGAATCCCCAGTGCGAGCGCGCCACTCCCCCGTGATAGTGTCTTGGGTCGACACTTCGGAGGTGAAACCGGTGTGGTGACTGAGCAAGTAACGCTCATGTGGGCCGAGGATTCGCGGTAAAAAGGACAAACGAAAGGCGTGATCGATTCCGGGCGGAATCTGTGCCAAATTCGTCAGACTGTCAATCCCGGATTTGCTGAGATTCTGCGGGCCTTGGCGGCTTCTTCGGCGATGATTCGCAGGCCTTCGCGGACGACATGGGCTGGCTGCGAGAAATTCAGCCGCAGACATTCGTGCTGATGTGACCAATCCTCGTTCAGCCCAAAAAAGAAATACTCGCCAGGGACAATCAGCACCTGGCGGGCTTTCAGTCGCACATAAAGTTCGCGGGAACTGATTCCCAGGCCTCTGAGCCAAAGCCAGTGAAAGAAGGCCCCTTCGCTGGCGTGCAAAGCCCAGTCGACTTGGGCTTCTGTAAAGAATTCACGGATCCAGCCCTGCGCCAGACGACTCTTTTCGGCGTAGAACGGGATGAGATACCGTGGCCCCAGTTCCAGAATTTCACCCGATTCAATCAGGGGACGCACCAATTGTTGACCAATATTTCCGTTCGAAAGCCCACTGATCGCCGTCATGGCAGCCATGGCCGATGTGATCTGCTGTGGACCAATGACGACGGCGGTTCGCGTACCGGGCAATCCCAGTTTCGAGAGGCTGAGCGTCATAATCACATGGGGTGCCCAAAAAGGCTTGGCCTCGGTGAAGATGACACCGGGAAAAGGGGCTCCGTATGCATTGTCGATAATTAAGGGGATTTTGTGTTTTGCGGCGATCTCGGCCAGTGTCTCGATTTCCTGATCCGTCAGAACATTTCCGGTCGGGTTCGTGGGACGGGATAAGGCGATGGCGGCAATGTCGTGTTGATCGAAAGCGGCTTCGACAGCGGCAAAATCAATCCGATATTTGAAAATCCGCGCCTCAGGCCCGTCAGGCCAGGTAATTTCCGGGCGGCAGGCGACAAACATCTCTTCGTCGATCCCCTGATCGGCATAGCCGATGTATTCGGGACACAGTGGCAGCAGGATTTTTCGGTGCCGCTGGCCATCAAATCGTCCGGCGAGCAGATTGAAGAGGTAAAAAAACGCAGTTTGACCGCCGTTGGTCACGGCGAGATTCTCTTCATGGAGATCCCAGCCGAACGAACGTTTTAAAAGACTTGCCAAAGCCTGAAGAAACCGTGGGTTTCCTCGGGGAGGATCATAGTTTCCCAGCATCCGATCGAACTCAGCAGGCTCGCTCAGCAATTCTTGCATTCGCGTCCGCCATCGCTCTTGCAGGGCTGGGACGGCGGCCGGATTTCCCCCGCCCAGCATCAGAATTTCGGGATGATCGGTCATTGCCCGACCCAGATCTTCCATCAATTCCAAGATGCCGCTGTGGCCGGTCAACTTGTGCCCAACCTGCGAAAATTCAAATTTCATGGCGCATCGATCAACGGGTGTCAGGGAAGAAATCGGACTCGTTCTTCAGGTCTGGGGAGACGACAAGAGGGCTTTTTGCCGAACAAGGCGTACCGATTGCGTGCGACCAGGTCATAGCCGAGATTACGGAGAGGGAGCGGAATCAGCCAAAGAAGTGTCCCAACCAATTGCCAGCCCAGACTCAATTGCCAGAGCACGCGGATAACGGCGGATGACTTTCGGTCAACGCGTCCCGCATTCCAGAAGACGACCGAATTCAATTGGGAAATCTCAGCGGGTGCGAGCAGCGAGCGAGCGGTCTCCCCTTGCAATGGGGCAAATTGAATTTTGCCGTTGAGATCGCGTGTGAGGACAAAATCGACCGACCAGTGACACAATCCGCACACGCCATCGAAAAAGAGAATTCGTTTCACCCCTTCGATTTCGCGCAAATTGAGTTCCGATTCGACCTCGGATAAGGAGGCCAACGAGGCGGGCATGGTACTCATGACAACATCGGGACTGCTTCGGGCTGTCAAGGTTGTCAGGGTTGGTCGATTGATTTGCATCTCAGTTACCCCAGCAGTTCTCGAGTCTCGTCGAACTCTGGTCGATTGGAACCCGCGATGAAAGGGTTTTTTACGATTCATCGCCTCGTCATCACAACAAATTTTGCGGAGGGGAACTCGACCCGATTTCGGGGAAAATTCACGAACTCAATCCCTCTCATCGAGGTTTTCGGCCCAACTACGAGGACTGTAGCGGGCCGAAAACCTACGAATTGACGAAGCGAGTTATTTCGCGGCCTTTTTCGGGCGTCCCCGTTTTTTGGCTGCTCCATTACCGTCAGCGCTTGCGCTGGGCTTACGCAAAACGCCGTCACGTCGGGACCGCTTCTGCATAACCTCATACTGCGAGGGGCGATTCTGAGTTTTGGCAACAATTTGCGAAGGGAGAACCGCCAAACACTGATTGGCCAGCGTGATGATCACATCCAGGCAGTCCCACTGACGTTGCGTCCAGGGGAACAGGGCTTGTTTCATGTTGTGCTGCTGCATTTCATAAGCAACCTGTGTCAGTTGCTCAGTTGCCTTTTTCAGCGAATCGGCGGTACTGGTGACAACGTCGACAGATTTGGGTTCGTACTTGACTGGCACTTCTCGGGTTCCTTTTTTCAAATCAATGAACATCACGTTGATAAGCCGAAACGTCTCAACACTTTTTAGATTATAACTGATGAACAGAGCAAGGCAAATATCTCCGATTTTTTCAGTTGACAAAAATGATTCGATTTATTATTTTTAAAAAAACTTCAAAACAAATTAAAGTTTTGTGAGAAGTTTTTGAGTGATTTGAATTTCTTTTCTTTTTGGCGAGAGTCGTCATGGATTCCTTGGTCTTCACGCCGCAAGGTGTTTTGCAGCAAATGCTTGGGGAAAGTCAGCAGCGGATTGTTCAACTGGAAGCTCAGCTGAGGGTCTGCCGTACCGAATGGGAGCCTGCTGCGAGAGAGTGGCAACGATTTCAGCGACATCAGTCTGATCTCGCTGAGTGGCTTGTTGAATCGGCAACGGACGCTGCGGGGCGAGTTGTCATACCACAGGTCGACGCAGCGCTGGGTGGTGAAACCTGTATTCCGGGGGACTTCTTTTTCTCGGTGAAGGGTTGTCGCTATCACCTCAAGTTAGTCTCCACCGATTACAAAATTGAAGAGGTCTGAAGCTCGATCGCGCGAGTCGAGTCAGGGTTGAGATCTCATGAGATTGACCTGAATTGCTGTTGTGATTGACTGAAAATAATGCATCGCTGTCGGGAAAATCAAACAAAATTTTGCCGCGCAGAAAGATCCACAGGCAAGGAAAAACAGATGGGTATGCGTACAGTGAAGGGGTCAACCTTCACGATTCTGGTCGAGGGTCAGCAGGTGGTTGTGCAGCATGTTTCCGGAAAAGGGAAACGGTGCCGTGTGATTTTTCCACCCGGCGTGCGGATTCTTGACGAACAGCAGCTTGCCGAGGCACGGGATCAGCAGGGACTAGCGGGCGAGGCTCGCAGCAGATTGGCCTGAATCCACGACGCGGATGATCAGAATCCGTTGTTTTTTCAATCCCCGGTCCTGATGGCAGAAAAATCGGTCCCCGAGGCTTCCTTCGTCCTCGGTGGTGGCGGTGATCATCACCATCTCACCAACATTCATTTTCAGGCTGAAACGTTGCGCAAAACGGATATCCATCTGCTGACTCAACCGAAGTTCCCACTCCTCTTCGGCAGCAGCACGGCGCATCTGCTTTTCTCCGTAATGAATTTCTGGCTGAAAGTCGATGCGAACCCAACCTTCCTGCAGTCGGTTGGCCTTCATCCGCAATACGCCACCCACATTGTCGTACTCGATCCGTCTCGTGGTTTGTCCCTCACGCAATTGGAACTCGCATCGCTCGTGGATGATTCCCGTGGGAATTTCGGTTTCGACCCCGGAGGCCAGATATTGTCGTCGTCCCATGATCGGTCTGGCGTTTTCGGAGGAATCGGCCGGAATTTCCGCTGACATCCCCAATAGCTTCTGGACGGCGGGGGGAGGATTGGAGCTGACATTTCCGACTCGAAGCCCGTTGGCGGTGAGCGAATCGCGTGTTTCCGTCGACAGCCCCCCCAATTGATCCACTTCTTTCCAGAGATCCGTCGTTAACAAATGATCCTGCGCCGGTCGCTCTAAAAAAAAGATTTCGAGTTGAATGGATTCGGGAGCCGCTTGAATCGGGGGAAGAACTGGTCGTCCCGTGGAATGCAGAGGCGTGCCGGTTTTCACGGGGAAGAACGAGCAGCCGAAAACCGCAAAGAGACTCATCACCGTTACCACGCAAGGTAACTGAGCCTGCCGCGCAATAAGAGAACGATGCGAAGACAATTTCGAGTCCGCAGGAAAAGTGATCACGATCAAATCAACAAGTTCTTAGGGGAGATGGCGGGTTCTACCCCCAGTTGCCGAATCGTGTCAATCGGTATTCCAGGCGATTGAAGTCCTGGGCGCTGGGGGATTCCCAGTGCCGCGAAGCCGAAGACGAAAAAGAAGTTGAAGATGATTCACCACAGAGACACAAAGGCCCCCGCAGATCTGCTGTTGGGTGATTCCTGATTGGGTCTCAAAAATTCTGGTTTGTTTGCGCTGACGGTCAGTACGTGCTATCTATCCCTGAAAGGTTGGCTGCTCCCTTTAACCCAAAAATCTTCTTAACCCAAAAATCTTCCCGGTCTGATTCTCTGTATCTCCGTGTCTCGGTGGTTAATCCTGTCTTTCCTGTTTCAGCGTTTGGCTGCGATGCTGGGGGTGATCGTGACCGGCAAAAACTCTTTGAGCAACTCACCGGTTTCTGCGTTAAAAATCCGCACCACGCCATCAAGTCCTCCCGTGGCGACCTGCTGGCCATCGGGACGAAACGCCACCGCGAAAACTCCGGCCGAATGAGGTTTTAACTCGGCAAACGGTTGCTCCACATCGGTTTTGTAAATCCGCGCAGCTCCGGTCGTCGCATTGCTGCTGCCGACCACGAACTTCGAACCGTCCTTGTTGAATTGCAGGCTGCAGACGCGACCGTCCAACTTGGTGTAGCCTCGCAGCCGGTTAAAATCGTCGCCGATCTGACGCGCTTGGGTACGGAAAATCTTGTACAGCTTGGGCTCACCATCCGCTCCGCCAATCAGTACCTGTTCCTCTTTCGGATGTCGCTGAACGGCCATCAGTCCCCCCTTGAGTGCTCCGGGGGTGATGCTGGTGATGTTGTCGATAAACTGTGAGGTCTTGAGTTCGGTCAGTTTCATCGACATGTCGCGGCTGACGCTGATCACGTGATCATTTTTCAGCGAAAAGGTGGTGCCAAACACCAGATCCGTGTGGGCATCCATCGACATCACCTGCTTCCCATCAGCGACCTGAATCGCCCGGACGCGATTATCGAAGGTGCCGTAGGTCAACAGCGATCCATCATCACTGAAGTTGATGCCGTACAGGGTGTCAAAGCCGATGGTTTCCGAGCGGATCAGTTCTCGCTTGGCGGTATCCCAGATCTGAATTTCGCCAAACAACGAAGGAGCTCCTCCGCCGGTGGCGAGTTTTGTTCCGTCGGGTGAGAATTGGATCGAGGTGATCTTGGGGGAACGTCCAATCAGTCGAGCGACCGGTGTGCTCCCGTCCGCCTGATGTAACAAGACTTCGTGGTAACCCGAAACCGCCAGCAGGCTGCTGTCGGGTGAATAAGCCAAGGCGGTAATGACGGGAGAGCTCGTGTAAACCGGCGGCTTTTCGGCAGAAATCTCTTCTTTGGCGGCGGCGGGGGTGTCGTTGGTCGCCCCCTGAGAAATCCAGTCCCGAATGATCGCCACCTGCTTCGGGCTGAGCGGGTCACTGTTGGGGGGCATTTCCGGCTTTTCCCCCGAAATCTGCTTCACGAGATTGCTTTCGTCCGGATTTCCCGGGTGGAAGGTGGGGCCGGTGTCTCCCCCTTTTTGGAGCTGCTCAAACGAAATCAGCAGCAGGTTTCCCCCTTGCTTGGCTGGTTGATGGCAACCCGAACAATGCCGCTGCAGGATTGGCCGCACCTGACGATAAAAACTGACAGGCTTGGCAACCGGAGTTGCTTCTTGCGCTGACGCAACCGAGACGACCAGTTGCCCCATCAAAGTGATTACCAACAGTCCAAGGCGTTTCATAAGATCCATTCCGAATTCTGACAACGACCGGCAAATCAACATCCAGAGAATTTCCTCAGAATAGCCAGCGTCGATGGGTCGCGTAAAGGGGCTCTCTGGTTCCCAGGGTGGGGTTCATCAATTTTGACAGTGGTGCTTTCCCTTCGATCCATGGCTATACTTCAATGCAACTGCTGAATCGTCCCGCCGGTAACGTGTCAAAATTGAATTTTCCTCTCGGGACCGACGGCGTCGTGACTTCGCCTGCCAACCTGAATCGCTGACCTGAGATTTCGCCTCAAGACCCTGTATTTCGCCTTAAGACAGAGTATCACACCGTGTTCATGACTCAGAACTTGATTCGATTCCCTCGCGTGACCGGACGGTTACTCATCGGTTCCCTGCTGTTGAGTTCCGTGCTGGCCCTCTGCGGTTGTGAGAACTCCGAACCGATCACGACCTATACTGTTCCCAAGCATGAATCGTTGCAGTCCCCGGAATTCCTCGCCGATTATCAGCGGAAGCATCCCAAACCCGAACGGATGATCGGGCTGGTTTTGCCTCGTCCCGCGAATCTCTGGTTTTTCAAATTGCAAGGTGATTTAGAGGCGGTTGCTGCTCGTGAAGTCCCTGTTCGCGACTTTTTGCATTCGCTGACATTTTCTGCCGTTGATAAACCGGATTGGGTCCTCCCCGCCGGCTGGCAGCAGCTTCCCGGAAATGACATGCGGTTTGCGACTCTGGTCCTGGATGGGGAATCGAAGCTGGAATTGACGGTGACCAAATTTCCGTCCCGCCCGGACCTCCCCATCACCGATCAGGTTGTGATGAACATCAATCGTTGGCGAGGGCAGTTATCGCTTCCCTCGATCGACGGCGATGACCTGAATCAGCAGTCAGAACAAATCCCGATTGCCGGGGGGATGGGCTACCTGATTAACATTATCGGTCGGCCGCAACCCAAGCCCTCGGCGATGCCATTTGCCCCACCTCAGGGTGCAAAAACTCAGGGTGCAAAAACGGAAGGGGGGACCGAGCGTTCCTCCGACCCCTCGGCAGGACCCGAATTTGACAAGCCGGAAGGGTGGACCGAAGGCTCGTCAGTGATGTTCGCCACGGTTTCGTTGCAGGTGACCGAGGGTGATGCCAAGGTGGGCATTACGGTCACACCGGCGCGGGGAGACAAGCTGCAGAATGTGAATCGGTGGCGAGGCCAGGTTGGCCTGATGCCGCTCACCGAAGCCGAATTTGCCACAACCGCGAAAAAAGTCCCCGTCGGTTCAATGACCGGTGATTTGTACGAAATGATTGAAGGGGATCGGGCGATTTTTGGCGTGATCATTGAAGATCAGGGGCAGATGTGGTTCGTGAAGCTCAATGGTGATGCCCGTTTGGCAGAGCGTGAACGGGGACGATTTCAGGAATTCCTGAAGTCACTGCGATTAAAGAACTGAAGTGTCTGCAGAACTGAAATGGATCCTTCGCCGGGATTGTCGATCGATCCTCATGGGCGAAAGCAGTATAGGTCATTATTCCGTTTCGACGGTTGAGGTAGATCATGGCAACAAGTGCATTACAGTCTGGTGATCAGGCCGATCAGATAGCTGCGGAATTTTCGCTTTGGAACGGGATCAAGCGAATTCTCGAACCGCTCGCCTCGTTAAAACTGACTGTGGTTCTGTTTGCTTTATCGATTTTTCTGATTTTGGCAGGAACCTTCGCCCAGGTCGACAAGGACATCTGGGAGGTGATCGGGCTCTACTTTCGCTGCTGGTTCGCCTGGGTTCCCTTGCAGGTCTTTTTCCCGGTCTCATTCTCGCCAGAAAAACCGATCCAGGTTTCGGGGGGATTCTGGTTCCCCGGTGGTGCCTTGCTCGGATTGCTGCTGGCAGCAAATCTCGTGTCAGCCCATCTGATTCGCTTTAAGGCTGTGGCGAGTGGTTCCCGTCTCCTGGCGGGATTTGCCAGCATCGCCTTGGGTTGCCTGATGACATGGGCCATTATTGCGGCTGGGGGAAACTCGAAAGGGATGATGGCGGAACCTTTGCTGAAGTACAGTACACAGTGGATTGGCTATCAGGGTTTAATCGGACTGGCGTCACTCGCGTCTGGCTTTGGATTCATTGCACTCTGCCAGCAATCGCTCGCCAAATCGGGTGATAAGTGGGTCCGCCAGCTGTTTTTGCGCGGGATGTTGATTTACCAGGCTGCCCTGTTCGCGGGGCTGCTCGCGTGGATTATCAGCCAGGGACCCGAGGGGCGCCCCAGTGATGCCTCGCTGCGAATTCTGTGGCAGCTGACACAAGCAACCGTGGCTTCGCTCGCCCTGCTGATTGGCTGCTGGATTGTGTTTGGCAAGCGCGCCGGCATTGTCCTGCTCCACGGCGGAATTGGTTTGATGATGTTTTACGAACTGCACGTCACCCTGACCGCTGTCGAAACGCAAATGAATTTTGTGGAAGGGGAACGGACCAGTTTTGTTCAGGACATTCGAACGTTTGAACTGGCCATCAGCGATGTGACCGATCCCCAGCAGGATCGAGTCGTTGCCATGCCCAAATCGGTGGTCCTGGGTGGCAAGCCGATTGAGCATGCGGATTTGCCGTTTCGGGTCAAGGTGAGTGGCTATTTGAAAAATGCCCGCATTCGTGCGGCGTCGTCCAAAGACAGCAATCCTGCCACGGCCGGAAACGGCTTGGTCTGGATGGCAGATGAAGCCCAGGCGAGTGCTGGAACCGACAACGACAGCAAAGTCGATTCACCAGCGGTGTATGTCACGCTCGAATCCAAATCCGATGGCAAGCCGATCGGAACTTACCTGGCCAGTTGGCTGCTTTCGATGAGTGACGAAGCCGATACGATTTCGCTGGATGGCAAGACGTATCAGATCGCCTTACGACCAAAACGTTACTACAAGCCTTATGTTTTTGAACTGAAAGATGTGCGGAAAGAAGATTATCTCGGCACCAGTACTCCACGAAACTATGCTTCGACCGTGCATATCCGGGATTTGGGGCGAAGTGTCGATGAAGACAAAACGATCTGGATGAATAACCCGCTTCGATTTGCGGACGAGACGTTCTATCAGAGCGGTTATTACAAAGAGCCCTCGACCGGTGCTGAGCACGCCACTTTGTCGGTTGTCACCAATTCCGGCTGGATGATGCCCTATGTCGGCTGCATGCTTGTCGGCATCGGCATGCTGACGCATTTCCTGTCGATCCTCATCCAATTCCTGACACGTGGAGATACGATTCCTGATACGAGCGAAAAATCCGCTCGGGCCGCCGCACTGGCAGCCAAATTAGGGATCAAATCCAAGAGTGGTGCTATCGATTCTGCGCAGGCCGCAAGTCCGACAGCCGATGCCATTGCTTTTGATCCCGATGCTCCGTCTGGGGACGACGAGGATCCGTCTCGTCTGGGATCACGTGACAAATCGCAGACGGCGAATGAGTGGTTGTCTTGTGCGTTTGCACTCGCGATCTCGGCCTTGGCGATGGTCTACATCGGGGGTTATGCGGCTCCTCCAAAACCCAAGTACAGCACTCCCGATCTTTATCGATTCGGACAAATTCCCGTCGTCAGCGAAGGGCGCACCAAGCCACTCGACTCGGCCGCTTCGGCAGCCCTGTTGGCGATCTCGGGTCGCAAAGAGATTACGGTCGGTGAAGAGGGTTCCAAGGCGAAGAAAATCTCCGCAATCCAGTGGTTGCTGGAAGTGATTTCTGAATCCAAGCTGTCGGACGAGCGTGAGATCTTCCGGGTTGAAAATCTTGAGTTGCAGGAAACCATCGGTGTCAAGAAGCGAGAAGGAATGCGGTATTCTCGCAGTGATATCCGCAGCCATCAGGAAGAGTTTGAAAAGCAGGTCAAGCTGGCCAGGCAGCAATCGCAGAAAGATCGAAAGCAGCTGAGTGTTTACCAGAAAAAGGTGCTGGAACTGAGCGATAAAGTGTCGATTTTCGACAATCTGCTCTTTGCTTTTGGCCTGCAGCATCGGATTCGTGGCGAGTCTCAGGAAGAGGTCTTGCGTTCGTTCCAGATGGTCAGTCAATTCGCCGAAGCCTTGGAAGAACAGGGCCAACCCGTCTTCACGGTCTGGCCGACCAAGGACGATGAAAAGTGGCATATCCTCTCACGGGGCTGGTTGATCGATCTGCCGAATCGGATGAAGAAGAATGGCGAGGAAAGTCCGGTTGTGGCCGCTTGGGAACAGTTGCTGAAGTCGTACGCCGAATCCGATGAAAAAGGGAACGAATTTAATCGGGGGGTGGATGGTCTTTTGAAAATGGTCAATGCCGAACCACCCACCGGGGTGAGGCCCTGGAAGATCCGTTTGGAATCCTATTTCAATCATGTTCAGCCCTTTTATCGGGCTGCGGTGTTATACCTGTTTGCGTTCATTTTAAGTGCCTGTGGTTGGCTCGTCTGGCCACGGGGATTGAATCGGGCGGCGTTTTATCTGATCCTCGTCACGTTGGCCTTGCACACTGCCGGACTGATTGCCCGGTTGATCATTTCTGGTCGTCCCCCTGTCACCAACCTCTATTCATCAGCCGTCTTCATTGGCTGGGGCTGTGTCTTGCTGGGACTGTTATTTGAAGTCATTTACCGCATCGGCATGGGGAACCTGGTCGCTGCGGTGGCTGGTTATGCCACGCTGCTGATTGCCGATAAGCTGGCGGAAGAAGGGGACACCTTCACGGTGCTGCAGGCGGTACTGGACACCCAGTTTTGGCTGGCCACACATGTCACCTGTATTACGCTCGGTTATGCCACGACGTATCTCGCCGGGCTGTTTGGCGTCGCTTATATTCTTCGCGGCCTCTTGACCCCGTCGTTAACCCTCGAGAATGGTCGTGACATGAATCGAATGATTTATGGGACGCTCTGCTTCTCGATCTTATTCAGCTTTGTCGGGACGGTGCTGGGAGGATTGTGGGCGGATGATTCGTGGGGCCGATTCTGGGGTTGGGACCCTAAAGAGAACGCCGCTTTGATTATCGTCCTCTGGAATGCACTCGCCCTGCACGCGCGTTGGGGTGGAATGGTCAAGGAACGGGGACTTGCGGTGTTGTCGGTCTTTGGCAACATCTGTGTCAGCTGGTCATGGTGGGGTGTCAACGCTCTGGGTGCCGGCTTGCATTCGTACGGTTTCAAGGCCGGAACGCTGCACTATCTCGGTATCTTCATTTTGGTCAATCTCGGCATCATCGGTCTTGGTTGTCTGCCGAAGAGTTGCTGGTGGAGCTATCGGCGACGGGAAGAGAGTCGTTGGCGGAGTTCTCGTCGACAGGCAAGTTGACCTCCAAATCAGCCAGCCAGCTTGTGCAGGCTTCGCAGCGTCCCTTTGCTTCGAGCCCTTGATCACACACAACTTGGCAGAACGTCCTCCACTCACGGGAACGTGTCACTGGGCTCACGAACGTGCAGCCCAGAACTCATACCGTCCGTTATTCTGCCTGACGCCGATCTCGCTGGGTTTCATATGATGTTTCGATCGGGCGCTCGCTTCGGCCTAGGTTCGAGCGTGATCCTGCGGGACTCTTGCCAGCAATTTTCGCTGGCGGGTGGGCTTCTCGTGGGACCAGAGTTGGTTTGGGGTTTCCCGTTCGTTGAGCGGTAGAAGGGATCTCCGTCCGTTCGCTACCGGCATTCGATTCATGCAACAGGTCTTCAAGAATCCGCGGGGTGGCCTCGTTGATAATCACCACCCGGCTGAGCCCCCCCCCGTTTTTCGGCCGGATAATGACAACGACCTCGGCACCGGTATAGTCTTCGGAGGATGTCGCTGTGGTACCTGGCTGGCGGGATTGGCCTCGCAGTTCCTGCTCGATCAGGTGATTCATGGCATCGTTGGCCCCCGGCGCAGCGCCCGACCCCTTTCGCTTTGACGCGTCGGCTAAGGATGGATTCGTCTCCCCAGAACGTATTCCAGGGGTGGTATCATCTCCCGTAACCGGGATCAGGTAATCCAGTTTTGCTTTTCGCAGCAGTTGTGCTACGGGCTTCATGCCGGTGTAAATTCCTCGTTTGTAATTCGCATCGGCGAGAATACAGACACCGACCTGTTCCGATCCCATGAACAGCCCGCCACCCGATCGGCCTTGCAGGGGGACACCGGTACATTCCAGGTTCTCGGGGCCGGCAAAGCCATTGATCGCCGTCACCGAGTGCTCTTCCACCGAAGGGAGTTTCCCGCCACCACAGCCAATACTGAAGACCCGGTCGTCGACCTTGGGCAGATCGCGGTTCAAAGCCAGGCGAACGGTCGGCAGTGCTTGCCGACATGCGATCGTCAGCAAACCGACATCGGCTTCCAAATCGAATTCCAGCACGTCGGCCAGATGGACCTGGGGTTTGGCGGTTCCCTCGGCGAACAGATCGACTTCAATCACAGCACTCTTTTGCAAATTGCGGAGGATATGACCGCAAGTCAAAATCACCGCCCGACCGGAACGGCTATCGATCACCGTCCCGGATCCATAATGAATGTGGGTTCCATCTTTGACTCGAATTCGGATGCTGGCGGGAAGTGCTTCGCGAGCGAAACCCTGGTCTGTGGCAACCGCAGGACGATCTGGGCTCTGGCCGCGAAAGGTCTCATCTTGTTCTGGCGGATTCGATTGGGGCTCTTTCGATTTCTTCGCGAAGAGAGGAGGCAGGGTCAGCAGCGAGTTTGCTTTTTTGTCTGCAGGCTTGGCCTGAGCCATTTTTTCAGGGGGTTTCTTTTCCGCAGGCTTTCCGAGTTGCACGTCATCCCGATTTTGCTTGGGAAGCATCATCATCAGTGCGCGTAGCTGCTTCTCATCCGTCGGACCGGTGATCCGATTGATTTCGCGTCCGTTCGCAATCAACACAAAGCACGGAATCGACTCGACCTGATACTTTTGTGCCAGGGCTTTCTCGTCATCAATATCCACCTGACGGATTGGATAACCTTGTCGCTCGAGCTTCGAGACAATCGGACTCATCTTTTGGCAGGGTCCACACCAGCGAGCCGAGAAATCGAGCAAGACATTGTGAGGGTCTTCTGCCGCACCCGTGGGGATGCTTGTCAGAGAGATCCCGCTGAGACCGAGTGTGAACAACCCGGTGGCAATCAGTAGGGTCCAGAACGATGTCATGAGACGACGGACGTATGAAACGCGATCCTGCATGAAGCTGGCCTCCGTGCCTGTTTGTAATTTTGCCAATCGGACCGTCTATCGACGGCCATTCTTACAATCCGCCCATCACGAGCCATCCATGGCTGCGAAAACAGGCTGAAGTCGAGTTGAATTGATCTTTTGTGACGGGGATTTGACCGCAGATTGGGATCGGAAAACCCGGAACAGATGAGAACGTTTTACAACCGAGACTGGTATTTCCAACAGAGATGCATCGTCCGTGCCAACATCGGTGAAAACTGCCTCTGGACAGAAAAAAAGGTTGCTGATACGTTCCGCCCCACACGAATCCTGAGAATTCTCTCAAGTTGTCTCACCCCGGTTCACATCGCCTCGGGGGCTATTGAATGGAGTCTTTCATGCGAACTCACGTTTTAATGCCGGTTGCGTTATGGGCTAGTTGCTCGCTGATCGCCTTTTCGACAGCGAGCGCCATCGAGAATGATCGCAACAAGGACTATCGTCTCACGGATAAACATGGCCCCTGGATGGTCATGGTCGCGACGTTCCGGGATGTTCGTGATGAAAGTCGCAAGACCGAGGGACTGTCTGCACAAGCGGCAGCGAGTGAACTGGTTCATGAACTGCGCGAGAAGGGGATTCCCGCCTATTCTTATTCACAAGATGCGAAGAAGGAATCAATCGAAACGTTTGACCGGCTGGGGAATCGCGATAAGCGAGTCTACGCCGCCCAGCATGATATGTATTGCGTCCTGGCGGGGAACTATGAAAAGGTGGAAGACCCAGTCGCACAAAAGACGTTAGCATACGTCAAACGCTATCGGCCGAAATTCATGAGCGACCCGAAGGCCGGTGCCGTGGTTCGGGACCCCAAAGGGGCGAAAGGGCCATTTGCTGGTGCCTTCCTGACGATTAATCCCCTGAAAAATCCGGACGAGATTGTTCGCCAAAAGGCTGACAGTGTCACCAAGTATTTGAACTCGGGGATTGATTTTGCACTTGTGAATGTCAAACAAAAATACACGTTGAAGGTCGCCACCTTCACGGGAAAATCCGCGATCCCACTGGGGAGTAGCCGCTTCAATGGGAAGGAAGCGAGTTTTGAGAAAGAGCTCGCCGAATCCGGACCGAATAATCTGGCCCGTGCCGGTGAGGACGCCGCTCAACTGACCTATGCTCTGCGACAAAACAGTGCGGTCACACAGAGCAGCGGTTTTGGGAAATTTGAAGCGTATGTTTATCATGACAAATTTCAGTCGATGGTGACAATCGGGGGATTCGACCGGATGGATGATCCTGAGATCAAGCGACTGGCCGAAGTCTTCCACGCCAAGTACGAAGCGGATGAACAGGGTCACTATGACCTGCGGTGTACGACACTGATCTTGCCAAACCCAAAAAATCCGCCGAATGCCAAGAAAAAGCTCCCTCCACTGCAAACCTGGGTTTTCGACCCGGTCCCCGAACTGATTGAAGTTCCCCGGATCAAGTAATCCTGGACCTCTGTTTTCTGCAGACAGGCCCATCGCGAGGAGGTTCTTTCGTTTGAAGAACCTCCTCGCTCGCTTCACAACCGGGTTGGCATCTGATTCGCGCGGGGCCGATCGCGCGGGGCCAATTTCGAAATTGTCAGTCGCCTGAACGGGGTGGCTTCGTTAATCTTTACGCGAACGTGTCACTTTTCTGTTTGATTCTGGAATCTGCTAGTGAAAAATCTGAAAGCCGCAGCCCCGTCCGCCAACGATCTGAAGGGACGCTTGGAGTTTGCTTTGCGTGTCGCCAAAGAAGCAAGTACTTTGATCTTGCGGTACTACCAGTCTGCGGACTTGGCTGTGGAACGAAAAGGGGATTCCAGCCCTGTGACCGAAGCGGACAAAGGGAGCGAACTGCTGATTCGGGAACGATTGGCCGAGTCATTTCCGGACGATGCGATCTTGGGTGAAGAATTTCCCGATAAAATCGGCACCAGCGGCTTCCGCTGGATTCTGGATCCCATCGACGGCACCAAGTCGTTCATTCATGGAGTTCCCCTGTTCGGAACGTTGATCGGAGTCGAATTCGAATCCCGCTGCGTGATTGGGGTTTGCCGATTTCCCGCACTCAACGAAGTCGTTTATGCCGCTCGCGGCAGTGGTGCCTGGTGGCAGATTGGGGATCAAGAACCGCGACGAGCCCGCGTCGCCACGACCACGAAACTCGAAGAAGCGACCTTCTGCACCACCAACGTCACGCGTTGGTACAAAATCGGACGTGGCGACGCGCTCGATACGTTACTCGATTCGGTGCAACTTGGTCGCGGCTGGGGTGATTGCTTTGGGCACATGTTGATTGCCACGGGTCGCGCCGAACTGATGATCGATCCCGCGATGAACCCTTGGGATGCCGCAGCCCTTTTGCCGATCGTTGAAGAAGCTGGGGGCCATTTCGTCGACTGGAATGGCGAAGCCACGATCTACAATGGGAATGGATTGTCCGTCGTACCGGGATTGAAGGACGCGGTGCTGAAGATCCTGAAACGGAGCTTTGAAATTGATGGGGACAACTTTGAAACCCTGGAAGAATTCTATGACGAAGTCGGTCGGGTCTTCGTCCAGCATCCCAACTGGGGTCGTAACTTGGATGCCTTCAATGACCTGCTGCGTAATGAATATGGCAAGCCGATGAAAGGTTATACGATTCATTGGAAAAACTCGGCCAAATCCCGTAAGCAACTCGGCTTTCCCGAAACGATTCGCCAGTTGGAAGCCCAGCTGAAACAGTGTCATGCATCGAACCGCAAAGGGGTGCAGCAGGATCTGAAGCAGGCGCATGCCGGACAAGGGACAACCGTTTTTGACTGGCTTGTCGCAATCATCAAAGATCACGGCCTCGGCGGTGAGGAAGCGGATGACTGCGTGGAACTCATTCTGGAATAATCTATCTGGTCGATACCTGAACCGACCGACCATCAGGACAGACCCACCATCACCCCACTGATCCGACAGGAACTTGAGCATGGCAGGAAGCCATCGATCTTCTCTGGCGATACTGCTATTCGTATCGCTAGTCCTGCGGCTCACCTGGGCGGCCAGTCTCGAAACAGGACAGGATGAAGCCTATCATTTCTTGTATACGATTCATCCGGACTGGAGCTACTTCGACCATCCCCCCATGCTGAGGTCTGTGGCTCAGCTGGGGATTACCGTATGTGGAGGCTGGCTGCATCCGTTGTCGGTCCGCTTGGGTTTCGTCCTATTGTTTTCGGGGTCGACCTGGGTCCTGTACTGCTGGACCAGCAGATTCTACGGTCCTGCCGCAGGGTTCTATGCTGCGTTCGCCATGAATCTCTGTGCGTTCTATACAGCGGCAGCGGGTTGCTTTGTGCTCCCTGATGGCCCACTGTTATTTTTCGCCTTGTTAACGATGTGGGGCGTCAGCGAAGCCCTCGTCGGTAACCCCGGTCGGATCCTCCCCTGGATCGGTGTGGGTCTCGCCTGTGCGGGAGCGATGCTCAGCAAGTATCATGCAGTCTTTCTGCCACTCGGGACACTGTTTTACGTGGTATTTACCCCTGCAGCGCGTGGATGTCTGAAAACTCCCGGTCCGTATCTGGCAGCTGCCATCGGTTTTCTTGGGCTGCTGCCGGTGCTGATCTGGAACTCGCAACACGAATGGGCCTCGTTCGCTTTTCAAAGTGCACGGGCGGTCGGTTGGCAGTTGCGGCCGCAAGGCCTGGCTCTGATGCTGTTCGGCCCGATGGGCTATTTGCTCCCCTGGATCTGGTTTCCGCTAGCTGCCATTCTGATCACGCGTCTTCCCCGTTTGCGGCAGACAACCGGAATCGATCGGCTGCTGTTATGTCTGGCCCTGCTGCCGCTCGGGTTATTCACAGCTGTCTCGTGTTTTCGTCCGATCCTGCCCCACTGGCCGCTGATCGGCTTTCTGCCGCTGTTTCCGCTGCTGGGTGCAAGCTGGGCGAATCGATCGGTTACGGAACCCGTTGCGGTTCGCCGCTGGCTGGTCTTCATGACTGCCGCTGTAGTTCTGATGGCCACGGCCTTTGTGGCGCAAGCCCGCTTTGGCTTGGTTCGCTTTCCGTTTCGGGACCCCTGTATCGAGATCAGCGGCTGGGATTCGGTCGCTACCGAGTTGCAGACTCGCGGTTTGATTGACCGGCCCAACACATTTTTATTCAGCAATCACTGGTATGAAAGCGGGCATCTGGCTTTCGCCATTCGCAACCGGATTCCGGTCGCCTGTTATCGCCAGGGGGATGCACGTGGCTTTGCCTTTTGGAGTCGCCCCGAGGACTGGCTCGGGAAAGACGGGGTCTTGATTGATGAAGAGGCGAGCCCGGATCTGATCGAGGAATACCGCCCCTACTTTCGAGAAATCCAGGCCTTACCACCGATCGAGATGACACGGGGTGGGCGTCCCTTTCGGACGCTGAATGCGTATCTTTGTCTCGACCAGCAGCGACCCTATCCGTTTACGTACGAACGGAAAAGCAAAACCGTCGCCAAAACGGAATAGGTGTTCAGCCGATCTCTTCGCGCGTTGCCGAGCAGGGATTGTGATTGCTGCATCCAGCGGGTTGCAACTGTCAAATATGCGATGACACCTCGGGCTGATCAGTGACGCCATTGGACTCGGTGCGCTTCGAGACGCGGTGAAACGATGAGAACGGCATAAAACCCTCAGGGCTGTAACCCCACGCCGCAGAAATGCGAGCGGCGGTTACTGGTAATCAATCGCCGCAGCGACGATACGGGTTCGCCGAGACGGATTCAGCGGGTACGAACGAGAACCACAAAAGACAGGGTTTTGTCAGACACTCTGAGTATGGGAAATCAGGGGGTTGAAGTCGAAGGGAGCGAAATACACCAAGGTTCAGACGAGAAATGTCGGACCTGATGGACGGATTCCGCAGGTACGATAAAAAAACAAGGTGAAATTTCGGTTCAACCACAAACCCAGTGTGCGAGGTACAAATCCTTGACTTTGCAGCAAATAGGACGAGTAGCAAACAGGACGACTTCGGTTCTTGATCCGTTCCCCTTGACGGCCATGAGGATCGGACGGCTCGGTCTCGACCGGCTTCGTAATCCGCTTCTCACAGCAGTGTTCGGGCCAGTCCGTGGAATACGGCATTCGATTCGTGAATCACATCCTTGTCAAAAAATGCGAAGATTGGGAACCACGAATAAAACGAATCGCACGAATCGGAAGAGATTTCAAGATTCTGCACCCTGCACCCTGCACCCTGAAAACTGAAAACTGAAAACTGAATTTTCCCAACCGCGCACCCGGTTTGTCGTTGAACCGAAATTTCGATCGGAGGCGACACGGTCTCCTTTCGATCTGGGATGGACACTGGTGGCACGGGGATGGTGATGAAACGCGCATTCCGTTAAGCTACTGTTGGGTGATTGAGAGCTGCTGCTTGACCGTATGGTTGCCAGAACTCTCGAACCAATTCGGACTCGAACGACAAAAACAGACTCTCTTGAAAGTGAATTGACGATGGTAACCGTCGGAATGAATTATCATGTGCTCGCGGGGAAGCAACAGGATTTTGAAGAGAAGTTCAGTGCGGTGATCGGAGCTTTACGGGCCGCACCGGGGCATACCAGCTCAACGCTCTGGAAGGATGTCGGTGATGATGCGTCGTATCTGATCACCAGTGAATGGTCCGACGAAGCGGCCTTTCAGGAATTCATCCGCAGCGACGCGTTCCGTGCCGTCACCACCTGGGGAAAAGAGCAGATCCTCTCGGGCCGACCTCAGCACAAAATCTACAAGCACTAATCCGTTCTCGGCGCAATCGTGCAAGGCCAAGCGACGAGGGGATCGGAGTCATTTTTCCAGCGACGCGAAAACGCCTACGGTCGTTGTACCGGGCAAACCGCGCTTTCGTCCACAGAAAGACCCGTTCCCCAAGGCCTTGATACTGTGACGAGCCAGACTGACATTCCCGCGCCTGGCGAATTCTCGTAGATTCCGTGGCAGAGACTTCTGCAATCGTACGTCCCTCCCGTTTGAGTCAGGCCATTTAAGCTGCCACCATGGTGGATGGTCTGACTCAAAGGGGAGGGATGTACTGGTGAGTTGGTCGAGAATTCAAGGAGCGATCTCTCGTGAAAATTCGTAGTCGCTGGTTAACAAAAGCAGCCGCATTCAGCGCCGTCGCCCTTTGTCGCCTGCTATTTTGGACCTGCCGCAAGAAATTCATCGGTGTCGCCGTGGAACGCTGCATGGAGACCTCGCAGGATGACGAATATTTCGTCCTATGTGCCTGGCATGACGCATTGCTGTTGCCCACCTTTGCCGCACCCCTCTGGCTCCGTCAAAGTTGTTGCTGTCTGGTGAGTCAGCACCAGGATGGCTCGTATCTGGCGGATGCGATGAAATGGATGGATTACACCACCGTTCGCGGCTCGTCCAATCGAGGGGGGGTCGAAGCCTTGCGGGAATTGGTGAACGATACTGCGGGCAAACATATTATTGTGACTCCCGATGGCCCGCGTGGGCCGCGGCGAGTCCTCAAACAGGGGGCCGCTTTTATTGCGTCCCAAACCGGACGCCGACTGTTACCAGGGGCGTTTGTGGTGAAGAATGGCTGGCGGATTCCGGGTCGCTGGACGGATCTGCTGATTCCCCGACCCTTTACCACCATCTATGTCATGACCGGTGAACCGATCGCCATTCCGCCCGATATTCCTCGGGTCGAGCTGCGGAAGTATGTCGCCATGGCCCAGTTGGCGATGGATCGATTGAATGACGAGGCCGACCGAATCGTCAATGCCAAACAACCTCCAGCAGGCGCGTACACTGCGAAAGCGGCCTGAAGACGTTATCATGCGGTCTTGAGGCGGGATGTCGTGTTGGTCTAGTGGACCCTCCCCACCATTGTGAAGGAGGGTTTTCACCGATGCGAATTGGTTCTGTTTCTGTCGCACATCCGATTACACTGGCCCCGATGGAGGAGCATACCAACCCTCCATTTCGGCTACTCATGAAACAGCATGGCGCCAGTCTGGTCTGCGGTGAACGGATCGACGCCTGCGATGTTGCCAAACGAGATCGTCGGGCGATGAGACTCCTCTCCACCACGCCGGGTGAGCGACCTGCGGTGGGACAAATCAGCGGGAAGGACCCTCATGAGATGTCCGAAGCGGCGAAGATCGTGGAAGCCCAGGGGTTTTCCATCGTCGACCTGAACTTCGAATGCCCGATCCGTCGGCTGATTGGCCGAGGAGAGGGGGGTGCACTCATGGCCGACCCTGCGGCGATCGCCAGGATTGTCGCGGCGGTAGTAAAGGGGGTATCGATCCCCGTGACGCTGAAGATTCGTTCGGGACCGGATGCCGAGCAGGAAACGGCACCCGAAATTGCTCGATTGGCCGAGCAGGTTGGAGCGTCCGCGGTCGATGTGCATGCCCGTAGTGTTGCCCAGTCGTACGTGGGTGGCCCCGACTGGTCTGTGGTGACTCGCGTTAAGCAGGCGGTTTCGATCCCGGTGCTGGGGAGCGGCGGTGTGCGGGAAGCGGCTGATGCGATCCGTTTTTTGAAAGAGACCGGTGCGGACGGCGTCGCGATTGGTCGGGGATGCCTGGGGAATCCCTGGATTTTTCAGCAGGCGCGATCGCTGGCTTTGGGAGGTGCCACGATGGCACCACCCTCGGTGACCGAGCGTGCTCGGGTGCTATTAAGTCTGGTCGAAGGGGAATTCGACTATTATGGGAATCATCTGGCCTTGAAACGATTGCCGCGAACCAGTTGTTACTTTGCTAAGTTTCTGGCGGACTTCGCGTCGTTTCGTGCCTCGGTGCAAAAAGTCAAAAACTTTCCCGAATTCCGCAGTCTTGTCCGTGAGCATTTTACTGCGGCCCAGGCACAAACTCTGGTTCGAGACACACCTCGGAACGGGTATGCGGATGACGACCAGTAAATGAAAGTCTGGGGCTCTTGATCCGGTCGATCGCCTGTGTCAGTTCTTCGCCGTTGCCATTCGTTCCAGGGTTTCGATGGCGAGGCGATAGTCGGGTTCATCAAAAATGGCACTCCCCGCGACAAAGATCTGGCAACCGGCCGCATAAGCCTGGCCGATGGTCGCGGCGGCAATTCCTCCGTCGATCGAGAGCAGGGTCTGGGAGGAGGCTCGTGTTTTCAACTGCTGGAACTTATCGAGCACATGAGGCATGAATTTTTGCCCGCCAAATCCAGGCTCGACACTCATGACCAGGACCAGGTCGCATTCTTCCAGAAAGGGCTCAACCCGCGACACGGGGGTCCCTGGATTCAGAGCCAATCCTGCCTGTCGGCCAGCACTGCGAATTCGCTTGAGCAGTTCACGCGGTTCGGGGGCCGCTTCGATATGAACCGTGATCGCATCACAGCCCGCTTTGATGTAGTCGTCGAGGTACTTTTCCGGGTGGCTGATCATGAGGTGTGCGTCAAAGAACGCGTTGGTTCGAGCACGAACGCTCTGAATCACCATCGCTCCATAAGACAGATTCGGTACGAAATTTCCGTCCATCACATCCCAATGGAGCCAACGCGAGCCGGCGGCACTCAGGCGATCGACTTCGCGATTCAAATCCCCAAAATCACATTTCAACATCGAAGGGGCAATTACGGGGACAGGATGGGAAGTGGTGGAAATTGGCATGGGAATATCGAATCTCGATGGACCAAGTGTGACGAGCGTGGTTCTCAGGGTTCTGCAATTGCGAATTGGATTATAATCAAGGCCTCTTATCGCGGGAATGGAGAATACGAACCCATTTGGCTCGCGACTTGTTGGCATTCCTTCACCCTCGTTTTCGTCTGCCATGAATTGTCCCCCCAGTGATGTCCCCGTAACACGGGATGTCGATCAAGGGAGGGGGCAGATCAAACAGCCCCGTGTGTGGGATGCTATTGAAAGCAAAAAAATGAGGCGACGCTGACTTCAATTGCAAGAAATTCCAGGGGATCCAGTCAAGGCAAAAACATGCCCAGACGGCAAAAGAGTTTTTCGGTCACTTCAGCGAACCGTTTTCGCGTATCGGGCGAGTGCCATCAGTGGGAAATAGAGTGCGTAGTAGTGGTATTTCAGATAGAAGACTCGAGGAAATCCGGTGCCGGTAAACTCGGTTTCATTCCAGGTCCCATCGGGTAGTTGTGTACTGAGCAGATAGCCCACTCCCCGCGCTACGGCTGTCGAATGGGCTTCACCCGCTGCGATCAGACCGAGCAATGCCCAAGCCGTTTGCGATGCGGTGGGGACCCCTGTTCCGCGCAGGGTCGGGTCGTCATAGCTGTTGGCCGTTTCGCCCCAGCCGCCACATTCCTGCTGATGGTTTTTCAGCCATTCGGCCCCCTTGATGATGCGGGGGTCACTGGGGCTAACCCCATTTGCGACGAGACCCACGATGACCTGCCATGTTCCGTAAAGGTAGTTGACACCCCAGCGGCCATACCAGCAGTGGTCTGGCTGCTGATCTTTCCAGATAAAATCCATGGCGCGCTGGTGGACTTCGCTGTCGGGACGGATGCCCAGTCCGGCGAAGCTTTCGAGCACACGTGCGGTGATGTCGGCGGTGCTGGGGTCAATCATCGCGTTATGATCAGCGAAAGGGACCTTGGTGAGGACTTCTCGCGTATTGTTGGCATCGAACGCGCCCCAGCCCCCATCACGGCTCTGCATCGCCTTCAGCCAGCGCACACCCCGGCGCATGGCATGAACCATCGGCGCGGCCGCTTCGAGTTCGGCAATCGCCTGCTCGGCGGTCGCCGAACGGCCGCTGAAGACCACGGGGCCTTTGGGATCTGGGATCGCACGATCGTCAAACAGTTCCATGGTCCAGTCTTGACCAACCCCTTCGGGAAGGCATCTTCCCAAGGTAATCAGCACCATGCAGGTATCATCGACATCGGGGTAGAATTCGTTGTTGTACTCGAAGTACCAACCCCCCGGTTCCAGTTTGGGGTTCCGCAGGGCCCAGTCACCCTGCTGTTTGACTTCTTTTGACAGAATCCATTCGAGCGATTTGCGGATCGCCGGGTCATGCCGAGAGACGCCTGCATCACGCAGTGCAATCGTGGCGATGGCGGTATCCCAGACCGGAGAGAGACAGGGTTGTAAGCGGACTTTGGCGATGCCGTGGGAATCGACATCGCGGATGACCAACTTTTCCAGTTCGGCAAACTGCGAGGCGATGACGGGTGAATCATCTTTGTATCCCAGGCAGCGCAGCCCGATCAGTGTCCAGACGATGGGGGGAAAGATGGCGCCGAGGCCATCACTTTTTTCCAGTCGCTGCAAAATCCAGTTTTCGCACAATTGAATGGCACGTTTGCGTAAGGGCTTGATGCCAAGACGCTCACCGAATTTGATCAAACGGTCCACTCGCTGGAAAAAGCGTGTCCAGTTAATCCAGCCACGGGTCGGGCCTTCATGATTGACCCCGGCAATCGTCCGCGGAAGGGATTTTTGCGGCGTCGCATACAACTCGTGAATCTGATGTTCCGGGGGGAGCATCGTGCAGGGCTGACAGGCCCACAAGAGGCTGAGCGGAACGATGATGGTGCGGGACCAGGCGGACATTTCATAGATATTGAACGGCGCCCACAGGGGGAGCAGAATCATTTCTGGGGGGACTGCGGGGCACAGGTCGTACGGGATCAGGCCGAGCATCGCCAGGTAATACCTCGTAAAGCTGTTGACCTTTTCCATTCCTCCCGCGTGGAGAATCGCCTTGCGGGCTCGAATCATATATTCGGCCTGTGGATCATGACCGGTAATCTTCAGCGCCAGATAGGCTTTGACCGACCCACTGATCTCGAGCGGACCGCCAGGAAACATGGCCCAACCCCCCGCTGGGCCCTGCTGGTCCAGCATATAGGCGGCCGCCTCTTTGGCTCGCTGCGATTGACCTTGGCCGAGAAAGGCGAGCAAGAGAATGTATTCGGATTCGAGAATCGTGTCCCCCTGCAGCTCGGCACACCAGTGGCCATCCGGCTGCTGCAATGCCAGCAGGCGATCACGAGTTCGCTCGACCGCTTGCCGCAGTGTACTGATCTCTCCTGTTGCAATTGGGGTCGTATGCAATCGATGATTTCCAAAATCCAGCTTCCCGGAACTCATTGCAGGTCCTCTGCTCCATCGCGTGAACTCAAGTGATTGATCGCCATGTCGGATAGTATTCGCGAGTCGGCTTGGATGACAACCCGTGAATTCTTGCGATGGCCGAATCGTGGATCGCGGCGCGACGTTTCGGTTGGCTTGTGGGGTATCCGGATGTGCGAAATGGAACCCTGCGCACGCAGGTTACCTCACCTCAATCGCATTCCGTGTTGGGTGATCAATCAGCGACCCTGCCTCGATGAAAACATGCTAATGTACCTGTTTTTCCAGTGGTTTTCCCGTATGATGATCTACGTTGACAACTGTCGTAAATTGCCCCTCGCTGGTATTATGACAGTTGTCAAAATTCGCAACCAGCAACGATCGCGTTACCCGCTGTGAGGGATCACGCTGAATCTCAATGGCCTGATCATGAGACGAGTAAAACTTTGAAAAAACGAAGAAAATCTCTGCCGGAATAGGCAGAAATGGCTTGAACAAAAAAGCAAAAAACGTAGGATGAGCCGCAGTTCGATTTCAGCACTCGTTCTCACATCACAATCAAAACAACTTCATGAACTCGCTGCCGCGATGAAATGAGGTTGAGAGTGACGATGACGAGACTGGATCGCGACCTGTTAAGGTTGACAGGTCGAATGGATTCGATGTGTTTGATAAGTCTCAGCCGAACTGCTTAGCCCGGTGCGTCAGCGGCGAAGACAAGTCACTCACGGGTCTCTTGGAAAGAGGACTTGAAAATGGCGAAGAAAGCAGCAGCAGCTCCAGTGAAGGCAGCAGCTCCAGCAGCAAAGGCCGCTCCAGCAAAGAAGGCCGCTCCAGCAAAGAAGGCCGCCGCGAAGAAGGCTGCTCCAGCCGCAGCGAAGGCCGCACCAGCTGCAGCCAAGGCTGCTCCAGCTGCAGCGAAGGCCGCTCCAGCGAAGAAGGCCGCTCCAAAGAAGGCCGCCGCCAAGAAGGCCGCCGCCAAGAAGTAATATACGTTCCCTTGGTAAACCGGCTGCGGTAAACCTGTCAGCGGAACCTTGTCGCTTCGGTGACAACTGTACTACAACAAGCAAGAGGGGGTTGGATTTCCAACCCCCCCTTTCTTTTGACCCGCTTGACATCCTCGTATGGCCACAGGAAATTGCTGGCGGGATGGGAGGGGCTGGAAATGGGATTTTCCTGTGCCACCATTCAGTACGAATTCTTCGTCAGAGGCTCTGTTCAGGCTGGCGGAATCACGTTCGACACGAGATTATCTCGAACGGATTTCAACCTGACTGTTCTCATTCGTTGTGCCCCTTCTTATGTCCCATGCTGCGACCGACGATCCTCTGCTGCGTCCTGTACAGTTTGTGCGTGGTGTTGGCCCCGCCCGGGCTGAACTGCTGGCACGACTGAACCTGTCCACCGTGACCGATCTGTTATGGAATCTGCCACGGGATGTCCTGGATCTTTCGCATATCTCGACCGTTTTTGATCTCAAGGAAGGGGAACTGCGAACGGTGTTTGGTGTGGTTGTGGATCGCGATGCCAAAGAGACTTCGACGGGAAAAATCATGACTGCCGTGCTGCTGCAGGCGGACGGTGGTTTTGTGAGGGGGGTCTTTTTCAATCAGCCGTTTCTCTTGAAAAAGTTTGACATTGGTCAACGAGTCCTTTTCTCAGGAAAGCCGAAATTTCATCTGCGAAGATGGGAGTTTTCTCATCCGCGCGTGCAATGGCTGGGTGAGGAAGAGATGGGTGACGGTGGGGGTGTGCTTCCCGTCTATCCTTTGACCGAAGGACTTTCCCAGCACGAAATGCGTCGAGTGATGCGGTCCGTCGTGGAAGACTTTGCACCCTTGGTTCTCGATCCGCTCCCCGAATCATTCCGGACCCGCGCCCAAATCATGGGGCTTTCCAGCGCGCTTCAACAACTGCATCTGCCGAAAACCGTCGACGAACATCGAGCAGGGATGCGGCGTCTGCTGTTTGATGATCTGATCGAATTCCAGCTCGCATTGGCACTTCGGCGACGTTTCTGGAAGCGCGAGCGACAGGCAATCCCGCTCCCCATCAGCGCAAAAATCGATGCCCGAATTCGGCGACTGTTCTCTTTTCATTTCACGGCAGGCCAAAATCAGGCGATCAAGGAAATCGTGGTTGATCTGGGACGGGATCAGGCAATGCATCGGCTGCTGCAGGCGGATGTCGGTGCGGGCAAAACTGCGGTGGCCGTGTATGCCATGCTGGTTGCCATTACCGCCGGGACGCAGGCCGTGATCATGGCCCCCACGGAAGTGCTGGCGCAACAACACTGGAATACCATCGATCGATTACTGTCAGACAGTCGCGTTGAGCGGCGACTGCTGACAGGAGGATTATCGGCGGCGCAACGACGAACGACCCTGGAAGAGATTGCGACGGGGCACGCTCAATTGGTCATCGGCACGCAAGCGGTGATTCAAGAGGCAGTCAAATTCCAGAAACTGGGTCTGGCCATTGTTGATGAGCAGCACAAGTTTGGCGTAATGCAGCGTGCCCGATTTACCTCGAGTGATATTTCGCCGCACGTGCTGGTGATGACAGCGACCCCGATTCCCCGCAGTCTGTGCCTGACCCAGTTCGGTGATCTGGATCTCACCTTAATTTCTGAGCTCCCCCCAGGTCGTCAGCGAGTTGTCACCAGTCGCATCTTTGGCCCCTTGGCAACCCAGAAGGCCTGGAATTTTATCCGACAGAAGTTACGTGACGGTCGGCAGGCCTACGTGGTTTGTCCTCGCGTCGAAGAAGATGCCTCGGCCCCTCTCGGCGCGGATGCCACGGCGAGTGCCGAGGGAGTTTTCCGAAATCTGTCACAGGGGGAATTCAAAGAGTTTCGCGTCGGTCTGGTTCATGGTCAACAAGATCGCGAAGCCCGCTTCAAAACCATGGAGGCGTTTCGTCATGGGGAACTCGACCTCCTGGTATCGACCACCGTGATCGAAGTCGGTGTTGATGTGCCGAACGCGACGCTGATGGTGATTCATCAGGCCGAGCGTTTCGGGCTCTCGCAGCTACATCAGCTGCGAGGTCGGATTGGCCGAGGTAAATTCCAGGGCTATTGTTTTCTGGCTTCCGAATCCGACTCGCTCGATGCCACCAAACGGTTAGCAGCGATGGAATCGACGGCCGATGGCTTCCGAATCGCGGAAGTTGATTTCGAGCTTCGCGGACCGGGGGATGTCCTGGGGACGCGCCAAAGTGGTTCGCTGCCACTACGAGTTGCCGATTTGGTGCGCGATCAGGGACTATTGCAAGAAACCCGGACCGCCGCATTCAACTTGGTCGAGACAGGGGAATTTGACGAACCTGCATTCGGACCACTCAAAAACCAAGTGCTCGATCGCTTTCGGCAACTGATGAATTTTCCTCAAAGCGGTTAAATCACCGCAGTGAACTTGTCCCTTGATGGACAGCGGAATGCTGGCCATCAAGGGGGTTGTGCTCAATCAGCAGTGGATTAAGTCAAATCCGCCCGCTTACCGAATATACAGGCCAAATCCTGGGGTACTCAGTCCAAAGCCGACGCGGGGCTGTGCGTACCCATGAGAATGAGCACATCCCGGCTGAACTTGATAGCCATACCCAACAGCGGGAGGATAGGCATAGACAACCGGAGGAGCAACCATGACCCGCGGTGCATATCCCCCATAACCATGTCCCCCATAACCATAGCCCCCGCCGTGCCCATAGCCCCCATGGCCATAACCGCCATGATAGCCCCCTCCGTGGTGACCCCCACCATAGTGGCCATGATTCGCTGAAGCAGTCCCCACGGAAGCGATCGTCAGACTCGCCATCACCAACAATCCCATCATCATTCGTTTCAACATGATTGCTTCCCTTCCTTTCGAAACACCTGTCGTTCACTCGAACACGCAGGAAAGTAAAAGCATGAGCCGTGCCAAAACTTTAAAACCCGATTGAGATCCCGCCAGCGAATGGCCTGGACGTCGTTTCGCCCACTGGTTTCGCTACCCTCGCGGCACAGTCAAATCCCATTTTACCCCTGAAAATAGGGCATTTTCAGGGTGTTTTGATTTTGTTCCGGCTGGAATTCAGACGCAATCCCGCACGAGAGCGTGTCCATCGCATCGCTCGCACTGTCATCAATCCGATAAAAACCGTAGTCACTTTTTCCCAGGAATCATCTCATCCCCGTCCGAGAGGGATTTTTCCTCTTTTTCTACCGGGGGCTTGGTACTCTGTGACGACTTTGCGGGGGATTTTTCGTCCGCAGATTTTCTAACTGCAATGCCTCCCTGGACCTGCACCCGAAATTCCGCCGGAACTGCTGTTTTTCCATCCGCGTGCTTGCGACCGATCAGCTGGAATTCCGTCAAACCGGGCGGCAGCAGATAATACAGGCCTCCGCTTCGGTCCTGATAAGCACACCGGTAAAGACCGCGACCATGCACAGCCACCAGTTCATGACCCAATCCCCCCACCAGCGATGTCAGGGCGAGGGAGTCACGGAAGACGGTGATACTTTCGGGAGGAGACTTTTTCGACAAGACTTTTTCATACTGGACCAAAAATTCGGTTGCAGCCTGATCAATATCCCGTGTCCGTTGGGCTTCGAGTTGTGAAAGATGCTGGCTGAGATATTTTTCTACCGCGGTATTTCCGCTCAGATTGACCCGATAGAAGGCTGCCTGTCCTCCGGCAGCCAGCGAAATCTGCAACCCTTTCTCCGTTCCCGCTAATTGAATCTGCATGCTATGGCTGTTTAGTGGGACGGGATTTTGCTGCAGCGTCTCGAGCAGCGCGCTGACATCCGCCGGGGGGAGTTTGAATTGGGTTTTGTCGATCAGGGCCGGGGGCAAATCGAGCGTTGCGGCAGTCCCGGCAATCAGTTCACCCGACAATTTCTCGGCCAGCAAAACAGCGAATACAACGTACCCCACCACAGCGAATAACCCCAGTCCGATGATCCCTCCTACAAGCCAACTCTGGTTCCCGCTATTCCGTTTTTTCAGTCGTGTCACCACCGCTCCGGTCGTCGCGGTACGGTCGACAGGAAGTTCTCCCAATCGGGGTCGGGTCAATTCGGCGGTATCAAATTCGACGACAACCGGAGCTACCGTTGCGGCGGCAGGAAGATTGGTCGGGAGACTCGGTTTCGGTTCGCTGGAGGGTGGCCCCTCCGCTGCATTGAAGACGAACGACTCGACATTCGCTTGAGGAACAACGGCCGGCTTCACCGTCGACGTTTTCGGCACGCTGATCCGAGTGGCACATTTCGGGCAACGCCCCTTTCCGCCACCGGAATTGTCTGGAACACGAATGATCGCTTTGCAAAATGGACAGGAAAATTCAATCGCCATACTCAGGTTCATTCCGCGTCTAAGAATGAGAGATTACCGGGACGTGTATTTCATCATCTTCCGCGCGCGACAAAAAGCCAATCAACAATCTGCGAGGAGACGATGTGCCAACCGACAAAGTGTCAGAAGAGGAGGCGCAAATCTTGCTCCCGATGGTTTTTTCTCTCGGAGCAACGTCACTTGTACACCAGATGCGGAGGCAAAAGTGGTGAGATTCAACGGCATGGACATTGACGAACGCCAACAGCCTGATCAAAACCGATCAGGCTGTTGGTAACTCAACGTATTGCGACCGACTGCAATCAGACTCAGGCGTTCGAAGAACCGCGACCTTCGCGTTTTCGTTCCTGTTCGGTCAGGCGAATCTTTCGCAAGCGAATGACGCTGGGGGTCACCTCGACGTACTCGTCGTCTTCGATGTATTCGAGTGCTGCTTCGAGTGACAATCGGCGAGCCGGTTTCAGAGAAATGTTTTCGTCATTACCAGACGATCGCATGTTAGTCAGCTGTTTTTCCTTGATCGGATTGACCACCATGTCGTTGTCACGCGAATTTTCGCCGACGATCATTCCTTCGTAAACTTCATCGCCGGGTGCGACAAACATTTCGGCCCGATCTTGCAGCTTGAAGAGCGAAAAGCCAACCGCTTTGCCTCGTTCCTGCGAGACCAGTACGCCGTTCTGGCGACGAGGAACCGAGCCTTCGACTTCTTTGTATTGCTCAAACCGATGGTGAATCACCGCTTCACCCTTGGTCGAATTCAGCATGCGGGTTCGAATCCCGATCAGGCCGCGTGAAGGGATTGAAAATTCCAGGTGGGTCGAACCGAGATCATTACCGGTCATTTCGACCAGTTCACCACGACGATTTCCGACGATTTCCATCACCGGTCCGACATACTCGGTCGGCACATCGACGACCAAAATTTCGAACGGCTCGCAGATTTTGTCGTCGATTTGCTTGCGGATGACGGTCGGCTTTCCGACAGAAAGCTCGTACCCTTCCCGACGCATCGTTTCGACCAGAATCGACAGATGTAGCACGCCGCGACCCGAAACCTTGAAGGCATCTTTGTCGCCAAAGTCTTCCACGCGAAGCGCCACGTTGGATTCGAGTTCTCGTGCCAGTCGAGCACGGATGTGGCGACTTGTCAGGAACTTGCCGCCGCCAGACAGGCCCGCAAACGGTGACGAGTTGATCGTGAAGAGCATTGACAGGGTCGGTTCATCGACACTGATTCGCTGCAAGGCAATCGGATTGATGGGACAGGCGACCGTATCACCGATTTCGGGTTTTTCCAGACCGGTCAGGGCGACGATGTCTCCGGCAGTCGCTTCCAGGACCGAGATCCGGCCCAGCTTTTCAAAGACTTCGACGTTAACGACCTGATCGGGGAGCTTCGCGCCGTTGGACTTCATCATCACGACCTTCTGGCCCGGCTTGATGGAACCACCAACAATGCGTCCCGTGGCAATTCGACCGACGAATTCCGAGTAAGCCAGCGAGGTGACCATCATCTGGAAGGGGCCATCGACATTGGCGATTGGTCCAGGAACCTTTTCGATGATCATATCGAGCAAGGGCTTGATCGAGTCACCGAAGACTTCGGGGTCGTGCGTGGCAAAACCAGCTCGTCCGCTCGCGAAGATATAGGGGAAATCGAGCGTTGCATCGTCGGCACCCAGTTCGACAAACAGGTCAAAGGTTTCGGATAAGACCTGCTGGGGCCGGGCATCGGAGCGGTCGATTTTGTTGACGACGACGATAGGCTGAAGACCGACTTCGAGGGCCTTCTGCAGCACGAAGCGGGTCTGGGGACGGGGGCCTTCAAAAGCGTCAACCAGCACCAGACATCCATCGGCCATCTGCAGCACGCGTTCGACTTCGCCACCAAAGTCGGCGTGGCCGGGTGTATCGATAATATTGATTTTCGTGCCCAGATAGTTGAGCGCGATGTTTTTGGCGAGAATCGTGATACCACGTTCCCGTTCCAAGTCGTTGGAATCGAGAATACAGTCTTGCTGTACTTGGGACTCGCGGAACTGACCACTGGCTTTGATCAGGCAATCGACGAGGGTCGTCTTGCCGTGGTCAACGTGGGCGATGATAGCAATGTTGCGAATGTCAGACCGTCGGGTGTTCATGGCGACTCGTTGAGCGGGCTTCCACGCGGGAAGCGGACCTTGGGAAATTGGAAACTACTGGTTTAACAGCCGGGTTTTTAACAGCCGACTTTTTTCCAGACGGGGTGGGTTCACGTCGTCGAGGACTCGCGGCGGGCAGACTGGCTGGCACAGCTCTTCACACACAGGGCTGGCGCACGCTCAGATGGCAGTGAAGTTCCCATAGTGTAGCAACGAGATCCCGCTTCGTGAAGCCTAATTTTTCTTGTTCATTCCAAAGTGCAGGGTTTGAGACCTTTTTTTCCGCAAAACGACACCGGAAAATTCCGGAATGAGGTGCAGAGTGTTGTTTTTTCTGGGGATCAACGACCCCATTTCCGTCTTCAGCACGATTCGACCCGGTTTGCAGCGATCTGATGGAATTGATCTATTCCAGAATGATTCCAGAATGAATTGTTCCGATTTGCTGTTGCCCTGCCAGAACTCTATGATCGAATCGAATTCACCGCCTCGCTCCGTATTTGTATTCGAGAATTTCGCATCATGGGTTTCTTTGACAAACTGAAACAAGGACTGCAACGGACCAAACAGCTGTTGCTGACTGATGTTCGGGATATTTTTCGGTCTGGCGAGATCCTGGACGAAGCCAAACTCGAACAATTCGAAGGTCGCCTGATCCGCACCGATATGGGTGTTGCCGCTTCATCGCTGATCGTCGATGAGCTCCGCACCAAATATCTCGGCCGAACACTCAATCTCACCGAGCTTTGGGGAACGGTCAAAGAAACCATTCTCGGTTTGCTCAAGGGGACGGACGGAACCGTCTGGGACCCGGAACAACCCCTCTCGCCGCTCAAGTTCGCCGAAACCGGCCCCACCGTGATCCTGGTAACCGGTGTCAACGGGACGGGGAAAACAACTTCGATCGCCAAGCTTTCTAAGCTGCTGACCACATCCGGAAAGAAAGTGATGTTGGCAGCAGGAGATACGTTCCGAGCGGCTGCCGTAGAACAGCTCACCATGTGGAGCTCACGTCTGGGCTGCGAGATTGTCACCCGTCCCAGCGGAACCGACCCCGCCAGCGTCGCGTTTTCGGGCTGTGAAGAGGCCTTGAAATCGAATGTCGACATCCTGATCATCGACACCGCCGGTCGGCTGCATAACCAGGCGAACCTGATGAAAGAACTGGAAAAAATTCGCCGGGTCATCGACAAAAAAATCCCCGGTGCTCCCCATGAATGCCTGCTGGTGATTGATGCGACCACAGGTCAAAACGGCTTGAACCAGGCCAAACACTTCAGTGAAGCGGCCCACTGCACCGGAATCATCCTCGCTAAACTCGACGGCACCGCCAAAGGAGGCGTCACCGTCGCAATTCGCCAGCAAATGGGGATCCCCGTCAAATACGTCGGCGTCGGCGAACAAATCGACGACCTGCAACTCTTCAACCCCGAACAATTCGTCAACGCCCTGTTCGACGAGAGTTGATTGTGCGGCGAACGGGGGATCGGGTGCCGTCCCCGGCGAAACTTGTTGCCATCAGCCTCAGACTACATGACGCATGAAGATTGTACCGCGGAAGAAGATCTTGCCGTGGCATGAGTGCAGCCCAATCGCCGCAGATCACCGATTTTCTTGGCCAGATTTGCCCCGTCAGAGCGACAAAATCCTTTTTTTTGCATAACATCAATGGGCAGTCGTGGCAAAGATCATCCGCTGCCGATTTGATACAGGCAATGTCCCAGGGGGGCCTGAGAAAAAAGGCAACAAAACACTTTCCGCGCAAGCGGGCTGGTCTGTGGTACGTCAGTCTGTGGTACGTCATTTGATCTCATCCCATACCTTGATCCTGGACCGTGGATGAAATCCCTTGTGCAAGCGGACACTATGAAACCGAATCGAATTGATGGAATCCTCAAACAGTCGGGTGTTCGCAGCCGCGTATTGACCTCCCCGGCGCAACTGGCAGGATACGACGCCGACGGGCTGGGCTACAAAACCTTCCTCCCGGATGCGGTCGTGATTCCGACCGACGCTGACGAAATGGTCCGGGTGCTGAAAAGTGCCAAAGAGCTCGATGTCCCCATTTGCATCCGTGGAGCCGGCACTTCGTTGTCGGGTGGGCCGGTTGCTGCCCAGGGTGGGGTCATTGTTCATACGTCGGCGTTGCGCAGCGTCCGAACGATCAACACGGCAGGATTCTGGTGTGAAGTCGAATGTGGCGTCACGCTCAATCAACTCGACGAAGCCCTGAAGCCGCATGGAGTCTTTTACCCCCCAGACCCTTCCAGCGGGCCCGTTTGTACACTCGGTGGCAACGTCGCCATGAACGCCGGCGGGGCACATTGCTTTCGTTACGGCGTGACCAGCAATTATGTGCTCGGAGTGGAAGCGATTCTGCTGGACGGAACGGTCCACCGCTTCGGAGGCCCAGCCGGAGGACGCGGCCCCTGGCGTGAGGACTGGAAACGGTTCATGGTCGGTTCGGAAGGGACGCTGGGGGCCTTTACCCGTTTCTGGCTACGCGTGTTGCCACGCCCCGACAAAGTTTGGACGTTCCGCGCTACGTATGCCGATCTGCACACCGCCGAAAAAGCGATCCATGCCCTGGTCGCACATTCGTCCTTTCCGGTCGCAATCGAACTGATGGATCCGCGCTGTGTCGCGATGGTCGAAAACAGTCCGATGGCGGTGGGACTGCCGAAAGATTCGTTCATGCTGCTGACCGAGATTGACGGACCACCCGAACTGGTTGATGCCCGCGTCGAAGCGGTGGCGGAAATTTTACGCTCGGCTGGCTCCAAAGACGTCGTGTTCAGCGACGACGAGGAACAGCGCAAGAAGCTCTGGAAAGCCCGTAAGGCTGCGGGGGGATTGATGGGCCAACTGAGCGCCGACTTCGTGGTCCAGGATGCCGTGATCCCCAAGCGAGCTCTCGCCGAACTGTTACAATTGGTCTACGACGAAGCGGATGCGGCAGGGGTCCGTGCGGTGAACGTCTTTCATGCAGGGGACGGTAACCTGCATCCTAATTTCCTGTTCGACTCCCGCAAACCGGGTGAGCTGGAAAAAATCGAGCTCATCGGTAAACGCCTGATGCAGCGCGTGGTCGATGTCGGTGGTACGTTGTCGGGCGAGCACGGGATTGGTAACGATAAAACCGCCTATATGCCGATGGTGTTTGGCGCGGAAATGACGCGGATTCAACTCTCGATTCCCGCCATCTTCAACCCAAAACATCAGCTCAACCCGCTCAAAGTCTTCGGGGATCGACGATTTGCCGTCGTGCATCCCTCCAACGGAATCTCGATCGGCGGCGCTTCATCTGGAGCCAACTTTGGGACACCTCATCCGCACGAATCGCACGCGACGGCGGACGAAAAATCCCCGTTGAAAGAAGTCGGTTCCCGCTGTTTTACGCCATTCCTGGATGCGATTGACGGGGTTGTTTGTCTGTCGGCCGAGGCGACTGCCGCCGAGATTCAGAACTTGGCCGCACCACATCACCTACGTTTTCCCCTCTTGATTGACTCGTCCGCCACGTTGCGTGAACAGGTCAATGCAACCGGTTTTGCCCCGGCTTCGTCCCGGTTTGGCCCCTTCTGCGACAACATCGTCGGGATGAACTGGAAACTCGCCAGCGGTCATCTCGTCCGGGTGGGAGAACGGGTCGTGAAAACGACGACGGGCTATGACCTGTTTCGCTTCCTGCTCGGATCTGGTGACCGCTTTGGCCAACCGATCGACTATGTATTACGATTACGCCCCGATTGCGGCATCACCAGCGTGCATCATCTGTCGGGTACGACCAAGACGATTGTCGCCGCCATCCCAAAACTATTGAGCAATTGCTGGATGCACTGGCTGGATTCGATCGACTTTCTTGCCGATGGAACCGACGAAACGTGCCAGTTGCGAATCGTGGTCAATGGCCCCGCAGCCGAATCTCCGCTGGTCGAGACGTTCTTGACAGGGTTTGCGGGCTCGTTTGGCCTGACGCGGGAAAGTCAGCACGACGTACCCGCCCCGACCGATGGCTGTCCTGATTTCGTCTTCAAGACCTCACCCGAAACCGTTGTCGCGTTAGCACGCCGCATCGCGAACATCTCGGGAATTCGCTGCGTGGCACTCTGTTACAACGGTGTGCTGCATGGTTATGTTCCCGACGATCTCAACAAGCTCGATCGAATCACGCAGTTGGTCAGAGAACACGAGGATACACTGGCAGTGGTCGGTGGTGATTGGCATTCTCGTCATTTGCCTGCGGAAAAACCGTCTGCACGGGAAGCCACCTGGATTTCCCTTCTTGAACAGGAAACAAACAGAGCGTGACAAAATCGCCTCCCACAACTACGGCTGTTGCGAGCGAATGTGGCTCGCACGATCCAGACCTGCTGGCAAGCTGCGTTCACTGCGGCTTTTGCCTCGAAGTCTGTCCCACTTACAAATTGACGGGGGATGAAAACAACTCGCCCCGCGGCCGATTGCGCCTGTGGCGTGAAGAAGCGGAAGGAAGATTAGTCCAAGACCCCTGGACCGACTTTTACACTGCGGAATGTGTCGGCTGTCTCGCCTGTGAATCCGCCTGTCCCGCGAACGTTCCTTACGGCGAAATCTTCGAGCAGGTCAAGCATGCGCACGTAACAACCGGACGTTCAAAACCGCCGCTGATGCTACGCCTCGCCGCACGGCTCGCTGCGCGTCCCTTCCTGTTCAATTTAGCGATGCTTCCCGCTCGCCTGTTGCGACAGACGGGGCTGCTAAGGCATCGATTCCTGTTTCCGGGCCGACCTGCGGTGCTGCAGTCGACAGCGGATTACGCACGACAACTGATGAGTCAGCACCGACCGACCGGACCACGTGTGGCCCTGTTGACCGGCTGCCTGATGGAATCGCTATTTCGCGAAATCAACTTTGCCACCGTTCGCGTCTTGATCGAAAACAACATTCAGGTCGTGATTCCCCCGGATCAGGGGTGTTGTGGTGCGTTTCAAGAACATACCGGGATGGCGGGTGTTGAGGCCCTGCGGACCAATAATCGACAGGCCTTTGGAAACCTGGATGTTGAGGCGATCGTTAGTAACTCATCCGGTTGTGGGCTGGCATTAAGCAAGGGGCTCGAGGGGACTCTGCCGGTACGTGACGTACTCAGCTTTCTCGGCGAACAAACGCTCGTGTCGCGACCGCGACGTGATCAGGGAGCTCGGGTTTATGTCGATCTTCCCTGTCACTTGATCCATGGCCAGAAGGTTGCGGGAATTCCGACCAATGTGCTGAATGCAACGGGATATTCATGGGAGCTTGCCCCGCAGGCACGGGATTGCTGCGGGTCGGGAGGGGTGTACAACATCCAAAAGCCGGAAAACTCGCGCGAGATTCTGGCGAAGAAATCGGCGTTTCTGAACCAGGCGGCGGGCAAACCGGTGATTCTGGTGACCTCGAATCATGTCTGTATGATGCAATGGAATTCGGCCCGATCCGGTGGTCTGGTGACCAAGCCTTACGAAGTCCGTCACGTCATTCAGTTGCTCGACCCCGGTGAAACGTTCACGATTCGCCAGCCATCGTAATGCTGGCCACTGCTGACAGCAGACCAGAAATTCGAGGCGTTGCCGACGGACGAGCTCAGTCGTTAGACGGACAAACGAACGAGCTCAAAAACCGATTTCTGATAATTTCGTCGGTTCCACACGCTTGGTTCCGTTGATTCGGTGTCGGAATTCCGAGACCGCTTCGTAGATCACTCGTCGCGCCCGGTTGATTGAGCCGAGCGGATGGTGTTCGGGGAGCGAGTGCCAGGGGGTGAACGACAATTGTTCCGCCTGACTCAGATTCTGCACCGCCGAAATATCTTGCCGGGGAATTCGAATCAAGGCGACTCGTTGAAAGGGAGCATCGGCTTCCTTCCATTCGACGAGAGAATCTTCGACCGGCATGGTGTGGGGATCGGCCTGGACCTGCACCAGGAATTCAAAATAGACATCTTCCTTGCCGACTTGGGCAATCATCGCCTCACGCAGGTAATCGGGTCCCAATTTTTCGGGAGCGCTATTACTGCTGTTGACGATGGGTCGCGCGGAAAACTTGATCGCGTGCGGTCCGAGCTGATACGGGGTTTCGCTCCAATAACGGACGTGAAGCGGATTATGAAAGGGTTGGTGACTCAGTTTGTTGGCCGCGACCGCCACTTTGGGGTGCTCTTTCAAGAAGGGGTCCAGAAGTTGTTTTCCCGCTGTCGAGGCTTGAGTGAAGTCGTCGTAGACCTTGAGGCTGGGTACGAAAAAGGTGGGATAGTTAATCATCACAAAATCTTGCGTCATCGCATCGCGTTCCTGCTCGAGGACCTTCCGACCGGGGACCCCCAGCAACTTGATCGCCATTCCACGTCCTTGCGGAACCGTATCTGGCTGCACATTGATTCCCCCCGCCGAGAAACGTATCACCGCATTCAGCGTCGCAGGTTTGGCAAATACGCCATATCGAAGTGGAGCGGGAACACTGTCCCCGACGATGAACTGGGCCTGCACCAAGCCATGTGTTTTCGGATGGGCATCCCGCAAGACGCCCCCTTTGCCAGCGGGATATTGGGCCGAAAGTCGGTCGAGAGTCTGCTGACGAATCGATTCAATCAACTCGACTTCGCCCGATTCCATCAACTCTTCACCCAGTGCCGGTGCGGGTGCAGGTGCAGGTGCAGGTGCGGGTTGTTTGCCAGGCCCTTCGGCAGGCGATACCGCAACCGCTTGATTCGCTCCCGTGTAACCGGATGCGTTATGCGAAAGCTTGTGAAAAAACGACGGATCCTTCCAGGCTTCCACTGGGTCTTTGGGGCCGCCATAGGGGGTAATCTGTCCCTCTTCCGTGGGAATCGATTTCAAATACTCGATGATGGCCCAGCGCTCGTCGTCGCTCAGCAATCGGCCGATAATTCCTTTCCCGCGCGGCCCCGCCTCAAAGGAATGCCCCGAGTTCGAATTGCCGACAAGCTTGGTGTCAAACAAAAACTGCCCCGATTTTCCTGAGGTGTCGACTCCCACCTTCACCGGATCAAACTCGCTGCCGATGAAAAAGGTTTTCGAGCGATCTTTGGCAGGAGTGAGCAACTCATACAGATTGGGGACCGAGCCATTGTGCAGATAAGGAGGGACGGCCCAGATCCCATCCCGAGGACCCGCCTTATAAGCGGGTTGAGCTGGCAGCGGTTCATTGGGATCACGAAAACCTCGGGCATCTTCCAGTTGCTCTTTGGTCCAGGACAATTTCGCTAACGCTTTATTCATGGTATACGCCTTGGCGGTATTCATCAGGACCGCAAACGGCACCAATTCCTTCCCCTGGAATGGGGGAGGAAGGTAATCGCTCAGTTGTCCCGACAAATAGGACGGTTTTCGGTCAAATTGAGGCGTGTTGAATTGGAGCGGATCGGTGGCAACGACATCCAGTGGAACAATGGCATTTTCAATAAAACGCTTCCCCTGCAATTTCGGATTACTCCAGCGATGAGGCCAGACGGAATGGCATTCCGAACAATTTGCGGCAAATAGCCGCTGACCCACAGTCGCCTTGTCACGGTCGATTTTTCCGAGAATCTCTTCCGGCCATTTGGGTGGCGCCAGTCGTCGCAACAATTCTTCGATTTCTTGCTGTCCGTTCAGGTCCATGGTCGAGTCGAACAGCCCTGCTTCTGGAGTCTTCGAATGGAGATCGACTTTAATGAATACCCCCATCGATTCTGAGGCGTTTCGATCCAGAGGATTGGCGGCAATCCCCGTCCACTGCACCCAAGCCGATTGCGGTGCGTTCCACATGAACGGCGGCTTGGCCGGAACCAAATTCGCAGTCCAGTTCTCGGGAACAGCGAGTGCCGAGCTCAGCACCCGATTGTGGATTTGGGTGAGGGCATCAATACGACCGGGCCCAAAGGGAAATGCGGTGACCGACCCACGGGTACGATAGTCGTGGATCGATTTGGTGGCGAGTTCGAGCCGAAGACGCAAATCAGCGCGAGAGGAATCCGAGTTTGCAGCGAGTTTTTTTGCCAGACGGTCAAAGCGATCGGGGTTCGTTAATGTCGCTGATAATGCATTGTCGAGAGCGGCGATAAATCCATAGAAATTGATCCGATTATTCACCCCCCCATCGATGCGAATCCGGGTCCCCTTGTAGTGCAGCTCATTGTTGTGGCACGCGGCACAGGTCAGCCCCAACCAGTCCCCTTTCCAGCGACCTTCTTTGACGCTGGTTTTGGCGATTCCAATCGGAAGCCCGTCGGGATTTTGAATCGGGTCGACAACACCCGGGGTGAAGCCAAACTCACTGACAATCCGTTCCAATCGGAACAACTCGGTCGAGTTCGCTGCTTCCAGATGCAGGTACAAATCATACGGAATCGCTGCAGATCCCTGAGTCGTGTAGTAATACTTCAGACGGTCCGCCTGAGACCAGCCCTGATTCAAGTAGACCACAGCGTCCTGCGACCAAGCAAATTGGCTGCACGACACCATCACGAGCAGACTCAACAGCATCAGGCGTTGACCAAACGAACAGGCGAGAGTTCGAGTCATAATTTATCTCAAGTCAAAATAACGGGAATACCCAAGGAAAAGTCGGCCATGACGCAAACTTGATGCTACAACAGTTGAAGGCCACATGCCAGCAATCGATTTCACAAGAATCAAATCCGCACATTTTCAACGAGGCGATCCACTGCCGCCAAA
>Ga0114978_10000190_pt1 | contig 51324 bp, 48 predicted proteins | sample S_140212_EF_Meta_FD_87027 | JGI IMG/M metagenome (GOLD analysis project Ga0114978, IMG submission 87027) | Freshwater microbial communities from Lake Simoncouche, Canada to study carbon cycling - S_140212_EF_MetaG | ecosystem: Environmental > Aquatic > Freshwater > Lake | place: Lake...
AATCCAATCGGTGTTCTCTAGCGCCACGCAGATCATTGCTTGGCGTGAATTGCAAAACGAATCGGTCTGACCACCAAGGGTGGGTTTGAGATGGATGGGTTTGGCGTTGGAAGACTCATGTTTTCGACTCACTTGACAGCGCGTTAAACCACCCCTTGATCGATCAAGGACTTTACTTCTTCATCCGTTTTGTGCAGAACCGACTTCAAAATCTCTTGCGTATGTTGACCCAAAGCGGGAGGCGGGATCTCGTGCTTGAGGGGCGTGTGTGAAAACTTCATTGGACTGCCCACCAAAGTCACACTTCCCGCCACCGCATGAGGCAACTCAAACTTCATCCCCCTGGCCAAAACCTGAGGCTCCTCAAAGACATCTTCAATGGTATTGATGGGGCCATTGGCCACACCTGCTTGCTCGAGCAATGCCACCCATTGTTTGGTGGTTTTTCCTAAAAATATGACATTCAAAAGCGCAGTGATTTCTTCGCGATTTTTGACCCGCTCACCATTGGTGCAAAACCTGGGGTCTTTGGCCAAGTGTTCACACTGGGCAACTTCACAGAATTTATTGAACAAGTTGTCATTTCCACAAGCCAAAATCAGAGCACCATCTGAGGTCTTGAAGGTCTGGTAAGGCACGATATTGGGGTGTGCATTGCCAAGAGAGGCAGGCGAGACGCCTGTGGCAAAATAATTCATGGCTTGGTTGGCCAAGATGGCGACACACGAATCGAGCAGCGAGACGTCAATCCATTGCCCTTGTCCAGAAACGGCACGATGAGCAATGGCTGCACAAATGGCCACACTGGCATACATGCCGGTGGTCATGTCAATGATGGGCACCCCGACTCGCTGGGGACCACCGCCCGGTAAATCATCTCTTTCACCCGTGACACTCATCAAGCCCCCCATTCCCTGGGCCATGAAGTCGTAACCCGGGCGGTCTTTGTAGGGGCCTGTTTGCCCAAAGCCCGTGACTGAGCAATAAATGATGCCTGGATTGATGGCCCGGATGTCCTCGTAGCCCAAACCATAACGCGCCAAATCACCCACCTTGTAGTTCTCCACAACCACATCCACATTCTTGGCCAATTCACGCACCAAGGCCTGTCCTTCGTTGCAAGAGATATCGATGGTGATTGATTTTTTTCCTCGATTGGCAGCGCAGTAGTAGGCAGACTCTTTGGTCGCTTGTCCTGACTCATCTCTTAAGAAAGGAGGCGCAAAAGCCCTGGAATCATCCCCTTTTTTGGGACGCTCGACTTTGATCACCTGCGCGCCCAAGTCGGCCAAGTTTTGTGCGGCCCAAGGCCCAGCCAAGACTCTTGACAAGTCAAGTACTTTGATGTGTGAAAGGGGGCCAGCCATGAAGCTCCTATACTTTTTTAGAGTGTTTTAAACATTTTGAGATTTTAGGCGGGTTCACAGGGGTTTTTGCCTGCAAAGCAGACAAAAAGCATTCCAACAAAGCTGTGTGCTTGAATCGACGCAACACCCGCCAAGGCTTTGGTTGCGAGATCAACATCTATGAACGTGTTCGGTCAAGGACCCCGGTCTTCTTTTATGATCCGAAAAGGTCAAGTGCTCAGGGAATTAACTTTCCTTTTCCAATGGCAAAAACAAGTCTTCCACGTCAGAGGAGGCGGTGATTTTGCCTTTGGCCAAGAGCATGCGATGGCGATCTAATTTTCTCAAATCATAGAGGTAGTTGACCATGATGCCCCAAGACTGCTTGTAGCCTTTGATCGATGGATCGGCGCACCAGTTGATGCGTTCGACCCGGGCACCATTGTGCAAATGAAACTTGGCAACGGAATCCAATGGATGACCATCAAGCAGCGTTTGACCCAAGTACACCGCAGCGGCTTGCTTTAAAAAGCTCTCTAAAACCGCATTTTTCGACAAATCCCCCAAGGCATCGATGGCCTTGATAAGCTCAGCGCCATTGAGCTCTGCCAAGCCCAGTGATTTTTGCAAAGCCTTGGTCTGTTTATCGCCCGCGCGCGCTAAAAGCGAGTCCATATTCTTGGTGGCCCAAGGCCTGAGGCCCGGTATGGGAGACAAGGTCGCAAAGGTTTTAAGTTTAGGAAATTCGTCCTTTAACACCTGCACCACGCGTTTGATCAGTGAGTCTCCAAATCCAACCCCCCTCAAGCCAGCTTGCGTGTTGCTGATGGAGTAAAAGATGGCTGCGGTGGCTTTTTGAAGATTCTCTGGCGCGGCATTTTCATCCAACAAAGGAGTGATGCTATTGGCCAATTCACCCAGCAAGGCCACCTCCACAAAGATCAAGGGCTCGTTGGGCAAATTGGGATGAAAAAACCCGTAACAGCGTCGGTCGCTGTCCAGACGATTCTTCAAATCTGCCCAACTGCGGATGTCATGAACGGCTTCATATTGAATCAGTTTTTCAATCAAAGATGCAGGGGAATCCCAACTCAAACGTTTGAGCTCTAAAAAAGCCACATCCAACCAAGTTGAAAATAGATTTTCCAACTCCGCATCCAATGCCACCAATCGCTTGTTGGTTTTTAAGTGCGGGATGAGCTCTGCTCTGACGCTCAATAAAAATGTCAAACCACCATCAAAGGCGGCAAAGCGCTGAAACAATCGAGTTCTAGGGGAGACCAAGGAGCGACGCAATTTGATCTCAGCAGCGCCCTCCTCTTGCGTGCCGAATGCTTGCGTGTATTCCTCTTTGGCCGACATGACTTTTTTGGCATCAGGCCCAAAGTGTTCGCTCATCAATAACCAAACATCGAGTCTGACTTCAGGCAAACTCAACTCATACCATTTGGCAAACTCTTTGGCGCGTCGCCCGCCCTCAATTTCGCTGACCTTGGAGTCAATGATGTCATTGAGCTGGGAGAGAATTTTTCGCAGGGAGCGAGGCGACAAGGCCTCTTCACGGTGCTTTAATGAAGCATCAATTCTCTCTCGAGTTGAACGGTCCTCATCAACCTTTAAAGCCTCTGGCTTGCTGGGTTGATCTAATTTGGAGCGAAGCAATTTCATGCCGCGTTCAAGCCAATGGGGTCTGTTCATGGGTTAAGTGTCAGTGAGAGTTGCGGGGATGTGTCGACCAAGTGTCTGATCACCTGGTGCTGCTGGTTTAAATGTTCTTTCATGGCCTCTTGTGCATCCGATGGATTTTTTGCCTTCAAGGCTGCGAAAATTTTCTCATGCTCAGAAAAACTCTTCTCTAATCGATCTGGCAATTGCAGTTGAAGCAATCTCGATAACCTAAGTACTCGTCTTAACTCTGCAATAACTTGAGCCAGCCAAGCATTGTTGGCCAAAGCGATGATGGATTCATGAATCACCCAATTGGTCTTGAAGTAAGCCTTGATGTCTTTGTCATTGGCCAGTTGACCAAGCCTTTCTTGCCAAATCCCCAAGGCCTCGATGTCTGCATCATTGAGCCGCAGGGCGGCCTCATAGGCGGCTCGGCCCTCTAAAAGACCTAAAACTGGGAAAATTTCATCGATGTCTTTGCTTGTGAGCACGCGCACAAAACACCCCACCCGAGTTTCGTGTCGAAGCAAGCCCTCCGAGACCAATACCTTCAAAGCCTCTCGAAGCGGCGTTCTTGAAATGGACAATGTCTCGCACAATTTCATTTCATCGATGAATGCACCAGACGCAAGTTCGCCATCAAAGATTTGATCCCGAATCAAATCGGCCACTTCGTGGTGCAAGGAGATGATGGGTGGCTTCATGGGTGGGAAAGTTTCATAATTATCCGTAATTATAGATAATTACACATCAATACACCCAATTGTTGAATCCCCTAATTTCATTTTTCCACACAAAAACATCACCCGGGGTTTGAGCAAATTGCCAAAGAGCGCCTAAATCTTTTTAAAGCGCCCTGCAACCAAGAAATAAACGCCCAAAAGCACCATGGGCACGCACAGCCACTGCCCCATGCTCAAACCTGCAGCCAACAAGCCCAAAAACGCATCTGGCTCTCGGAAATACTCTGCTCCAAAACGACAAAGTCCATAGCCCACCAAAAACACGCCCGACACCACACCCATCGGTCGTTTTTTCTTGGCAAAGAACCACAAAACGACAAAAAGCAGCACCCCTTCTAAGAGAAACTGATAGATTTGAGAGGGATGCCTGGGAACCAATGAACCACTTTGAGGAAAAACCATTGCCCAAGGCAACTGCTCACTGGCTTGCCTGCCCCACAACTCGCCATTGATGAAGTTGCCCACTCGCCCGCTGGCCAAACCCGTGGGCACGCATGGCGCAATGAAATCGGTCACCTCCAACCATGGCTTTTTTCTAAGCCGCGCCCAAATCACCATGGCCAGCACCACCCCGATCATGCCCCCATGAAAGCTCATCCCACCTTGCCAAATGTAGAGAACTTGCTCAGGATGCTCTAAGTACAAAAGCGGTTTGTAAAAAAAACAGTATCCCAGTCGGCCACCCAAAATGACGCCAAGCACTCCAAAAAAAAGCAAGTCCTCCACCTCTGGATAAGACCATTGTCCAGATTGAACGGCTAAGCGGTAAGGCTCTGACTTGAGCCTTCGATGGGCAAGAAAAAGGAAAAGGGCAAAGGCAAGCAAATAACTGATGCCATACCAGTGAATGGATAAAGGACCGATGCTCAGCGCAACAGGGTCCCATTGGGGGTGCATTAACATGTTGAATATTGTGCCCGAACAAAGCGTTAAACTACTGAATTGAGAGAAAATGTTTCTCTATTACCCCTTGAAACCGAAGTAACCCTTTCTTGATACGACAAAAAATGGACATCAAAAAAATTCAAATCAATCGTCGCTCCGCCCAAATCACGGAGGGCAAGTCTCGCGCACCCAATCGCTCCATGTACTATGGCATGGGCTACGTAGAGAGTGATTTTCAAAAACCCATGGTTGGTGTTGCCAATGGTCACAGCACCATTACGCCTTGCAACAGCGGCCTGCAAAAACTGGCCGACGCGGCCATTCAAGGCATTGAGGAGGCAGGAGGCAACGCTCAAGTCTTTGGCACTCCGACCATCTCAGACGGCATGGCCATGGGCACGGAAGGAATGAAGTACTCCTTGGTTTCTAGAGAGGTGATCGCAGACTGCATAGAGACCTGCGTTCAAGGCCAATGGATGGACGGCGTTGTGGTGGTTGGTGGTTGTGACAAAAACATGCCTGGAGGCATGATGGGCATACTGCGCGCCAACGTCCCAGCCGTTTATGTCTACGGTGGCACCATCTTACCTGGTCGCCACAACGGACAAGACTTGAATATCGTGAGCGTTTTTGAGGCCGTGGGTCAAAATGCGGCTGGCAACATGTCCGATGCCGAGCTCAAAGAGATCGAACAAAAAGCCATTCCCGGCTCGGGCTCATGCGGAGGCATGTACACCGCCAACACCATGTCCAGTGCCTTTGAAGCTCTAGGGATGTCGCTTCCTTTCTCCTCCACCATGGCCAACCCGCATGATGAGACGCAAAACTCGGCCAAAGCGGCTGCCAAGATACTGATTGAAGCCATCAAAAAAGACCTCAAACCAAGAGACATCGTGACGCGCAAATCGATTGAAAATGCGGTCTCGGTGATCATGGCAACTGGCGGCTCAACCAATGCGGTCTTGCATTTTTTGGCGATTGCACACGCCGCTGATGTGCCTTGGTCCATTGACGACTTTGAGATGATTCGCAAAAAGGTCCCCGTCATCTGTGACCTCAAACCTTCGGGTCAATACTTGGCGGTCGACTTGCACCAAGCTGGGGGCATCCCCCAAGTCATGAAAACGCTTTTAAAGGCCGGCCTTTTGCACGGGGACTGCATGACCATCACTGGCAAAACGGTTGCGGAAAATTTGGCTGTGATCCCCGATCATCCCCATAGCGGACAAACCGTGATTCGAAGCATTGACAATGCACTGTACGCTCAAGGCCACCTTGCCATATTGAAGGGCAACTTATCTCCCGAAGGTTGCGTGGCCAAAATCACTGGCCTTAAAAACCCCGTCATGACCGGCCCGGCCCGTGTCTTTGACGATGAGCAATCCGCATTGAAGGCGATTTTAGAGGGCAAAATCAAAGCGGGTGACATCATGGTCTTGAGATACTTGGGGCCCAAGGGGGGGCCGGGTATGCCTGAAATGCTCGCACCCACAGGAGCCTTGATTGGCGCAGGCCTGGGTGAGAGCGTTGGCCTCATCACCGATGGACGCTTTTCGGGCGGCACTTGGGGCATGGTGGTAGGCCACGTGGCCCCAGAGGCCGCAGCGGGTGGCAACATCGCCTTCATCCATGAAGGCGACTCGATCACCATCGATGCCCATCAGTTGCTCTTACAGTTGAATGTGAGCGATGACGAATTGGCCAAGAGAAAAGTAGGTTGGACCCCACCTGCAGCCAGATATCTGCGCGGCGTACAAGCGAAATTTGCATTCAATGCTTCAAGTGCAAGCAAGGGTGCTGTGCTGGACTTGTTTGAACACAGGACCTTTTGATATGACTTTAAAGATTTTTATCAAAAAAATGAAAAAAAGAGCTTCTTCACTTTCGCTTCTTCGCGCTCAAAGGCGAGAAGTTACTCGAATTGCTTTATTGTTTTGCTTTGGTTTGGGGGCGCTGTCCAATTCGCAAGGCCAAATGGAGTTGGCCAAAGCCAAGTATTGCATGTCTTGCCATGCTATGGATAAAAAAATAGTGGGTCCAAGCTTCCTAGACGTTGCCATCAAATACCAAAAAGATCCATTGGCCAAAGATCGACTGGCTCAAAAAATCATCAAAGGTGGCTCGGGCGTTTGGGGCGTGATCCCCATGCCAGCCAATCCTCAAGTAAGCCCTGAAGAGTCCCAAGCTTTGGCGGCTTGGATTCTTCAGCTCAAAGCGCTTTAAAAAAAACCAAAGAGGCTTAGAAGCTTTTCTCCGAAAGTTGCTCAAGAATTGCAGGATTTTCAAGGGTGGACGTGTCTTGCGTGATCGCCTCCCCCTTGGCAATCGAGCGCAACAAACGCCGCATGATCTTTCCAGAGCGGGTTTTAGGTAAATTGTCTCCAAATCGGATGTCCTTGGGCTTGGCAATGGGTCCAATTTCTTTGCCCACATGATCCCTTAGTATTTTTGCCAACTTCAGCGCCTCCTCCCCATGAGGTCTTGGTCGCTTTAAGACCACAAAAGCACAAATCGCCTCTCCCGTGGTCTCATCTGGACGCCCCACCACAGCCGCCTCAGCAACCAACTCGGTGCAACTCACCAACGCGGACTCGATTTCCATGGTACCCATGCGATGACCAGAGACATTGAGCACATCATCGATTCGACCCGTGATGGTGAAATAACCCGTTTTCTCATCTCGAATGGCACCATCCCCTGCCAAATAGTATTGTCCTTTGAAGTCCTCTGGGTAGTAACTCTTTTTGAACCGCTCAGGGTCCCCCCAAATTGTTCTGATCATGGACGGCCATGGTTTTTTCACCACCAAAATGCCCCCATGTCCATTGGGCACATCTTTGCCTGTTTCATCCACCACGCCAGCCTCTATCCCCGGGAAAGGCAAGGTGCATGAACCAGGCACCATGGGGGTGGCACCAGGCATGGGCGTGATCATGTGTCCACCCGTCTCAGTTTGCCAAAAAGTATCCACAATGGGGCAATTGGAGCCGCCCACATTTTTGTAATACCACTCCCAAGCTGCAGGGTTGATGGGCTCTCCAACAGACCCCAGGAGCCTTAAGCTGCTCAAATTGTATTGTTTGGGATGGATCGATTCATCGGCCTCTGCGGACTTGATCAAAGAGCGAATGGCTGTAGGTGCAGTGTAGAAGACGCTCACCTTGTGCTTTTCAATCGTGCTCCAAAAGCGTCCCGCATTTGGATAGGTGGGCACGCCTTCAAAAACGATCTCTGTTCCACCCAACGCCAAGGGGCCGTAGGTGATGTAGGTGTGACCGGTCACCCAACCTATGTCAGCGGTACACCAAAAAATATCATTCGCTTTCAAATCAAAGGTCCACTCCGTCGTGAGTGCCGCGTGCAAAAGATAACCCGCACTTGAGTGCTGAACGCCTTTGGGTTTACCAGTTGAACCCGAGGTGTAGAGTAAAAACAAAGGATGCTCTGCACCCACCCACTCAGGCTCAATGTGCTTGGGCTTGACGCTTGCCAAAGGCTCCAACCAATGGTCTCGCCCTTCCTTCATCTCTACTGGAGCGCCTGAGCGCTTGACCACCAAAACACTTTTAATTTTTTCGCACCCCCCCAATTCCAAAGCCTCATCGACGATCGACTTCAAGGCCAACTGTTTGCCCCCTCTGATTTGGTGATCGGCTGTGATGACCAATTTTGCACCGGTGTCCTCGATGCGATCTCTTAAAGACTGCGCAGAAAAGCCCCCAAACACCACGGAGTGAATTGCGCCTATGCGGGCACAGGCCAGCATACAGGCCACGCCATCGATGGACATGGAGATGTAGATGATGACACGATCCCCCTTGCCAACGCCGTGGGACTTCAAGACATGCGCATACTGACAGGTCTTACCCAATAAATCGCGGTAAGTGATCGAACTGACTTCGCCGCCATCGGCCTCGAAAATCAAGGCGGTTTTGTCCCCCAAACCACGCTCAATGTTGCGATCCAAGCAGTTGTAGGAAACGTTCAACTCTCCGTCTTCAAACCATTTGAAAAATGGTCTTTCACTTTCATCCAAAACTTTGGTGAATGGTTTTTTCCAAGTGATCAAACGCTTGGCATGCTCAGCCCAAAAACCTTGATAATCTCGTTGTGCATGTGCACACAAAGCTTCATAAGCTTGCATACTTGGAATGGCTGCCTTCTCTGAAAACGCTTTCGGTGGGTAATAGATAGGAAGCCCGGTATGGTGTTCGCTCATGGTATCTTGTCTCCTGATTAACTGATGATTGGCGCACTGCAAGTCTAGAACTGCATTTTATGGAGACTTCCTTCACAAAACTGACAAGAAAAACCCTGTATTTCAAAAATAAAACATCACTTTGATCTTGATCAGATTGGATCGACATCTTTCGCCCTCAAGTTTCACCAAGGGGTAGAGTGATGGAAGCTGACTGAAGCTGACTGAAGTTGACTGAATTTGACTTGGGTAACCCTTTGAATGTGCGTCGCAGGCCCAAAATGCAGCACCGCCTGAGAATGGGACTTTTTTTTGAGCCCCAGCGCTAAAAAGTCACACCCAGGCAGAGTAAACTTAACCCTTGGACTTGCCAGTACCGACTTGACTTCTATTGGAACTGACAGACCTTGCAACCTTAAGAGAAAACCATGACCATCATTCGACAAGACGACTTGATTGAATCCATCGCAGCAGCACTTCAGTTCATCAGTTATTACCACCCGGCTGACTACATTTCTCACTTGGGCAGAGCCTATGAGCGTGAGCAGTCCCCTGCGGCCAAAGACGCCATCGCACAAATTTTGACCAACAGCAAAATGAGTGCGACAGGTCACCGCCCTATTTGCCAAGACACGGGCATTGTCAACGTGTTTTTAAAGCTTGGCATGAGCGTCAAACTCGAAGGCTTTACCGCTAGCCTTGAAGACGCCATCAATGAAGGCGTGCGTCAAGGCTACAACAATGCCGAAAACATGCTTCGCGCCAGCGTGGTCAGCGATCCAGAATTTGCCAGAAAAAACACCAAAGACAACACGCCAGCCGTGATCTTTACAGAAGTTGTTGTTGGAGACACCTTAGAGGTCACCGTAGCGGCCAAAGGGGGAGGCAGCGAGAACAAAAGTAAAATGATCATGCTCAATCCCAGTGACAGCGTGGTGGACTGGGTCTTGAAAACGGTACCCACCATGGGCGCAGGTTGGTGCCCACCGGGCATGCTTGGCATTGGCATTGGTGGCACTGCTGAAAAAGCTGTCCTGATGGCCAAAGAAAGTCTGATGGATGACTTGGACATGTACCAGCTACAAGAGAAAGCCTCTAAGGGACAGGTGCTGACCCAAGTCGAGGACCTCAGACTCGAGCTCTACGAAAAAGTCAATGCGCTTGGCATTGGTGCACAAGGGCTAGGAGGGTTGACAACGGTCTTGGATGTCAAAATCAAAATGTATCCCACTCATGCCGCTAGCAAACCCGTGGCCATGATTCCCAATTGCGCGGCCACTCGACATGCTCACTTTGTCATGAATGGACAAGGGCCCGTTTTCCTTGACCCCCCATCTTTGGATCTTTGGCCTCAAGTGGCATGGAAGGCCGATACTCAAAAAAGCCTACGCGTAGACCTCAATACGCTCACCAAGGAGCAAGTGGCCTCTTGGACGCCAGGGCAAACCTTGCTTTTAAACGGGCGCATGTTGACGGGACGAGACGCGGCACACCAACGCATCAAAGACATGCTAGCCAAAGGCGAACCGTTGCCTGTAGACTTTAAAAATCGTGTGATCTATTATGTCGGCCCGGTGGACCCCGTTGGCCAAGAAGCCGTGGGGCCTGCGGGCCCAACCACGGCCACGAGGATGGATAAATACACAGACATGATGCTGGCTCAAACAGGCTTGCTGTCGATGATTGGCAAAGCCGAGAGAGGGCCTGTCGCGATTGAAGCCATCAAAAAACACAAGAGCGCCTACCTCATGGCCGTTGGTGGCGCAGCATACTTGGTCAGCAAGGCCATCAAAACATCCAAAGTGGTTGGCTTTGCAGATTTGGGGATGGAGGCGATTTATGAATTTGATGTGGTCGATATGCCTGTGACCGTTGCGGTCGACTCGGGAGGCACGAGTGCGCACATCACAGGACCTGAAATCTGGAAGCAACGAATTGCAACAGGTGAGTTCAAAGGGATCAAATTAAGCAGTTAAGCGTCCTGCACTTTTGATAAAAGGCGCACCGACAGACCCTTTGTGCACGCCTTATGAAGTCTGCACACTCTTGGCGCCCTCGCATCCTAGGGGGTTAGTGCAAACGCCTTGAGTTTTTATTTTTACTGCTCCCCTTGGAACCAATGCCCCCTGAGAGCTTGCCAGGACTTGATTGTGGCATGCGTTCGAGCGAATCAATGAGATTCTCGAATTTATCGATAAATAATTTATCAACCTCGCGAATGACGCCCTCTAACTTTTCAGGCTCGAAATGTCTCTCTAAAATGTGAATCACATCTTGAACCATGACGTCACGCTGAACATCCATGATCGCTGCAGGCGTGGGGCCGACAAATAGCAGCATCGACTCCTCGAAGAACTCTCCCTCTTCTTCCTCATCGGGCACAAAGTCCTCTTGATCCCCTGACTCAAACTGCTCATTGTAAAAGGTGACCTCAAACGCAGCACCTATGGCAGTCAACTCGTTCAAACCCATACAAAATTCATCTAAATTTTGATGAAACTTCATCTCTCCAACAACCGTCCAACAAATTCTGAGCATATGCTCTTTGCTATCCACCACAATACCGGGCTCATCTTCATAGATGCTTGAAGAGCCCTTCTTGAAGGTGTTTTCTCCTGTTTGGCTCCAAAGCGGCTTTAATGCATCGCTGATATCTTTGTCCGTCACATCTTGACGAAGTTGAACTTGCCCATGAAGATGAATTTCAAAGACTTCGTTGATTGTGCTCATGAATTGAAGTAACTCTCTAAAAAATAAACAAATGGCAAAAGGCTCACTTAAAAACCATCCATTGCCAAGATCATACTAGAAAGTTACTCCAGAACTGAGACTATTTTTTCAAGGCATTTTCTCGAATTTGGCTCAGTGTCATTCGAGTTGTGATGACCTCTGGGTCTAGCATGACTTCAATCAATGTCCCTTCATCCCTGGCCAAAGCGGCTTTGAACAAAGGCTCAAACTCTAGCGTCTTGGTCATCTTGACACCCACATAGCCATAGGCCTGAGCCAACTTTGAGAAGTCTGGATTTTTCAAAGTTGAGCCACTGACATGGGTCGGGTACTCTCGCTCTTGGTGCATGCGGATGGTGCCATAGGTCCCATTATTGAGAAGCAATATGATCGTCTTTGCACCGAACTGAACCGCTGTTGCCAACTCTTGACCCGTCATCAAAAAGTCACCATCTCCAGCAATCGTAAAGGCAAGCCTGTGGGTCAAGATATTTGCGGCAATACCTGCAGGAACCCCATAACCCATGGCGCCTGAGGTTGGAGCCAATTGAGTTTTAAAGCCTTTGGACAAGCCGTGATAACGATGAAAACGATGCAACCAAGACGAGAAATTCCCAGCACCATTGGTCAATACCGCATCAGTGGGTAAATACTCACCTACCGTTTTCATGATCTGTGCCATGTCCACGGAACCGGGCAATGTCTGGGGCTGCATATTGGCCAAGTACTCTTGATGAATCGAATCCGTCCACTCACGCCAAGCGATTTGTTTGGCCAAGGGAGGTGTCAAATCTCTCAGGGCCAAAGCAGCAGCATTCATCGTCGCATTGAAACTCAAATCAGCTTGATAGACTCTGCCCAACTCATCCGCACTTGCATGAAAATGCACCAAGGTTTGATCGCTCTTGGGTGCCTTAAGCAAGGTGTACCCATTGGTCGTCATCTCACCCAGACGCGGTCCAATGGCAACAATGAGATCTGATTCTTTGATTCTTTGAGCCAACTTGGGATTGATTCCAATGCCCACATCTCCTGCATACAAAGGCGAATAGTTGTCAAATGTATCTTGGAAGCGAAAGGCGCAACCCACTGGCAAGTGCCATTTTTCCGCAAAGTCCTCCAAAGCCTGCGCGGATTCGACACTCCATCCGCCCCCCCCTGCAATCACCAACGGTCGATGTGCAGCTTCAAGCATTCTTTTAAAATCGAGCAAGGAATTTGGATCACACTGGGCTTTGATGGGGAACACCTTGGGCAGTGGCGAGGCTTGTACCTCTTGTCTGAGCATGTCCTCGGGCAAGACCACCACCACCGGGCCCGGTCGACCGTTCATGGCCAATGCAAAGGCTCTCGCCACGTACTCAGGAATTCTTACTGGGTCGTCTATTCTCTCAACTCGCTTGGCCATGCCTTTGGTATTGGGGCCAAAAAAAGAGTTGTAATCCAACTCTTGAAAGGCTTCGCGATCTCTAAAATCACTCCCCACATCACCCACAAAGAGGATCATGGGCGTGCTGTCTTGAAAGGCTGTGTGCACACCGATAGAGGCATTGGTAGCACCAGGCCCCCGTGTGACAAAACAAATGCCTGGACGAGCGCTTAATTTGCCAGCGGCTTCCGCCATGTTTGCAGCACCCCCCTCTTGCCGATTGATGACAAACTCAATTTGATCTTGATAAGCGTGAAAACCATCTAAAACAGCTAAAAAACTCTCTCCCGGCACTCCAAAGGCGTGGGTAACGCCTTGTTCGACCAAACACTGCACCAACAAATGACCTGCCAATTGACGTTTTGCCATATTGCTCTCAAACAGTATTGATCGCTTGCCGTCCAACGGCAAACGCAAAAAAGACACCGACCATCAAAGTCAGCGCTGAACACAACAAGACACCAGAAAACCAAGCGTGGTCCATAAAATATCCAAACAAAGTGGGCGCAACAGCGAAGCCCGCATCTAGGCCAGAGTAGACAACGCCATAGACTCGACCTGTTGCACCCTTTGGCGTTGCATTTCGAATCATCATATCTCTAGATGGGCCACCAATGCCTAAGGCAAAACCCGTCGCTGCCAAGAACACCATGGCCCAAACGCCACTCAACCAAGTCGAGGCACATAAAGCGATCAATAACGCTGCAACGGCCATGCAAGTGGCCACCACTTGATCGCTTTGTGTTGGCCATTTGGCAGCCACAAATCCGCCACTGAGCATGCCTGCTGCTGCACAAAGCATATAGCTCGTAAGCGTCATCGTCGCCGATTGAAGACTCACGCTGTACAAAGACTGCAAAATAATCACCGAATAATTCTGTACAACGGCCAAGGTGATTGTTGAAAAGAAAAAGAAGGAAAAACACCACCAAACCATGGGCAGTTTCAAAATAGAAGTGTGCTCACCCGTTTCTGCTATTTTGAGTTTGATCTGGGGCTGGGTCAATATGCTCTCTTTGTAAACAATCAAAACCCCAGCAATGACCAAGAAAACCAGGCCTGCACAAAAAAAGGCTGTTTGCCAATTGCTTATCTGGGTGATTCCCACCATGAACACTGGCGCCACAGCCCAACCTAAATTGCCCGTCAAACCATGGGCTGAATAAGCGTAGCCGATGCGTTTGGCAGATACACGCTGATTCAAAATGGTGTAGTCCATCGGGTGAAAGGAACAGTTACCCAGACCCAACAAGATCGCCACGATGATCAAGTCTTGATAACCTTGTGCATTGGTGGTCCAAAAGCATCCTGCGGCCAAAATCAAAAGAGATACAAACATCACGGGTCTGGCACCCACCTTATCAACCACAAAACCCGAACCTGCTTGACCTACACCAGAGATAAAGAAAAACATGCTCATCACGAATCCAAGAGCGGAATAACTCAAACCAAACGCCTTGATAAAAACTGGAAACATCAAGGGCAATATCAAGTGAGAAAAATGTGAACTCGAATGGGCCAAACCGACCAATGCTATGATTTTGGCATCCTCAGCAAGAGTGACCTCCGCAGTTGAGGAGGAAATGGAAGCAGTGTTCATTTAAAGAGATCTAAGTTTGCTATCAGGGAAGACCCAACACGCGAAGCTTTCCATTGTTCAGCAAGGAAAACCCCAAGTCGCCAAGTCCTGAGCTCTTTATTTTCCCACAAGGCGGGCTTGCTTGCTTAAACCATCTTAATCCTGAACGCCTGCATGAAAACGCAACTCACTCAGCATGCGCCTTGGACAAGACGGAATGCTTAAGGGACGATGGACTAAGCCGGCAAGGCTTCTTTGGTAAAGAAAAACTCTCCTGGACTCCTCACAGGGTCGACATTGATCTGTATCTCATCTTTTGGATGGAAATACCCTTCAAGCAACAACTTAGACAGTGGGTTTTCAATGCGTTGCTGTATGGCTCTTTTAAGAGGCCTGGCCCCATATTGTGGATCAAAGCCCACCTTGGCCAATTCGGCAAGTGCTGCAGGCGATATTTTCAAAGCCAAATCTATCTTGGCCAAACGCATCGACAAAATTTGCAATTGAATATCTGCAATTTTAGAGATGTTGTCAGCACTCAAAGAATGAAAGACAACCGTTTCATCAATTCGATTTAAAAACTCGGGGCGAAAATGCTGCTTTAACTCCTCATTGACCAAGTCCTTGATTTCTTGAAGATCATGACCAAGCTTTTGTTGGATCAGCCGAGAACCTATATTGGAAGTCATCACCAAAACCGTATTTTTAAAGTCAACCGTTCGCCCTTGTCCATCGGTCAAACGACCATCATCCAAGACTTGTAGCAAGACATTGAAGACATCGGGATGTGCTTTTTCAATCTCATCGAGCAAAATGACCGAATAGGGCTTTCTGCGAACAGCCTCGGTCAAATAACCCCCTTCATCGTATCCAACATAACCGGGAGGCGCGCCAATTAGTCGACTGACCGAATGCTTCTCCATGAATTCACTCATATCAATTCGTATGAGGTGGTCTTCGCTGTCAAACATGAAGCCAGCCAGGGCTTTACACAGTTCGGTTTTACCCACCCCTGTGGGACCAAGAAACAAAAATGATCCCGTGGGCCTGTTGGGATCTCCTAGACCAGCCCTTGAGCGGCGAATTGCATTGGCGACAGCACCTATGGCCTCTTCCTGAGCGACCACCCGCAGATGCAAGAAACTCTCCATTTTTAGCAACTTGTCTCTCTCGCCTTGCATGAGCTTGGAGACGGGAATCCCCGTGGCTCGAGCCACGACCTCAGCAATTTCTTCAGCACCGACTTGGGTGCGAAGCAATTTATTCTTTCTCCCCTCACCCGATTGATGGGCTTGACTCTCGCTTGCATTGGCCTCTTTGAGTCGTTTCTCCAACTCAGGCAACTTCCCGTACTGCAGCTCTGCGACTTGATCGAATTGCCCCTTTCTTGTGAACTCTTCAATTTGAAAGCGAATTCGGTCCATCTCTTCCTTGATCAAAGCACCGCCTTGAGCAGACGCTTTCTCGCTTCTCCAAATTTCTTCGAGATCAGCCAGCTCTTTTTCCAACTTTTGCATTTCCTCTTCCAAGAGGAGCAATCTCTTTTGCGAGGCCTCATCGGTCTCTTTTTTAACCGCTTCGCGTTCAATTTTTAATTGTATGAGTCGACGATCAAGCTTGTCCATGATCTCAGGTTTGGAGTCAATTTCAATTTTAATTTTAGCCGCCGCTTCATCGATCAAATCAATGGCTTTATCAGGTAAAAAACGGTCGGTAATGTAGCGATGCGACAACTCAGCAGCAGCAACGATCGCTGGATCTGTGATCTCCACTCCATGATGAACTTCGTATTTCTCTTGCAAGCCACGCAAAATTGCAATAGTCGCCTCTACGCTGGGTTCGCCCACAATGATTTTTTGAAAACGTCTCTCTAAAGCGGCATCTTTTTCAATGAACTTTCTATACTCATCTAACGTTGTCGCTCCCACGCAATGCAACTCACCCCGAGCCAAAGCGGGCTTGAGCATGTTGCCTGCATCCATGGCACCTTCTGCCTTACCAGCACCAACCATGGTGTGGAGTTCATCAATAAAGACAATGGTTTGCCCCTCGTCTTTGGCCAATTCATTTAAAACTGTTTTCAAGCGCTCTTCAAACTCACCTCTAAATTTAGCCCCTGCCAATAGCGCTGCCATGTCGAGAGACAAAACGCGCTTGCCTTTCAAGGACTCCGGCACCTCGCCAGCAACAATTCGTTGAGCCAAACCCTCTACGATCGCGGTCTTGCCTACACCAGGCTCACCGATCAGAACGGGATTGTTTTTGGTTCTTCTTTGTAAGACTTGAATTGCACGGCGAATCTCATCGTCTCGCCCAATCACGGGGTCCAACTTGCCCTTTCGTGCACGCTCAGTCAAATCCACACAATACTTTTGAAGCGCTTCACGCTGACCTTCAGAGTTGGCCGATTGAACACTCTCGCCTCCTCTTAAGGCCTTGATGGCCACGTCCATGGTGGCTTTATTCAATCCATGATCCCGACAAAGCTGAGCGCATTCACTCTTGAAGTCAGCTAAAACATAAAAAAACAATTCACTTGCAACAAACTGATCGCCTCTCTTCATCGACTCTTTCTCAGCCAACTGCATGAGCGTTACCACATCCCTGCCCACTTGGACTTGTTCGCTCGATTGGGTCTTGGGTAAGCGATTTAACAAAGCTAGAACACCTTTGGAGAGGGCTTTGGTATCGACACCAGCACGTTGTAGTAACGGCGTAACGCTGTCGTGCTGCTCAAGGAGCGAAGTGACCAAATGCGCACACTCGATTGAGGAATTGTCGTGTTTGAGCGCCAAAGACTGCGCGTCGGCCAATGCTTCTTGCAATTTAGTCGTGAGTTTGTCGATTCGCATGGCTTTTACTCGTTTTTTTGATTAATAATAAGATTTCATTGAAAATACAGGTGAGGCTTGATTACCCCTTTTCAAGGGGGGGGAATTGAAAAAGTTTCGCTCAACCAACTCAAATCATCACATTCATCAACAAAATCATTTCCTCATGACAAATATTCATCAAATCAGCATTGACCACGACCCCTTAGAGGATCGGGTTTTAGTGCGCATGAATACGCAAAAAAAGGAACTGGTTGAAGTTTGGCTCACGCGCAAGATTTCTTTGCAACTCCTTCCCGCCCTGGAGAAGTTAAATATTGAACTGCTCAATCGTCAAAAGGACATCAATCGACCTTTGAATGACGATAAAAGCAAGCAGCACATGGCAGACTTGATTCACCACCAAGCCCTTGAGAACTCAAACTTCTCTACACCCTTTGAGCAATTAAAGGACCCCCTGACAGGAACTCGCCCCTTGCTTGTAACCAACCTTCAGGCCACACTTTTGGACAACGAGGGATTGAAGTTGGACTTGTGCGAGAAAATCAAAGACAACGAAAGAATGCTCGAACTCACGCTCGACAAAAACTTGCTTCAAGGCTTCAAACACTTGCTCTCCAAAGCAATCGAAAATTCAGAATGGAAGCTCGCCTGCGAGACCCATCATGCAACAGATGGCAACTATGCCCCGGATCTTTTGGCCGGATGGACGTCCAATAGTGGCTATCTCAACTAAACACCGTTTACTCAAGCTGCAATTTAAATCGCATTGTCAGATTGAATGCCCCATTTTGCCAAGGCTTGATCATCTGAGACCCTTGCATCAACCCAGTGAGAGCCCTCAGGCGTGCACTCTCTTTTCCAAAAAGGGGCCTGCGTTTTCAAATAGTCCATGAGGAATTCGCACGCTTTGAAGCTCTCTGCTCGATGGGCAGAACTCACAGCCACCAAAACAATTTGATCCTCTAAGTGAAGCACTCCTACTCGGTGCACAACTCGCGCGCCCCAAATATCAAAACGCTCACGAGCTAGCGTGATCATTTTCTCAATCGATCTCTCTGTCATACCTGCGTAATGCTCCAGCTCCAAGGCCGTCACGGCTTGACCATCCCCATGAGACCTGACAGTACCAATGAATGAACAAACAGCCCCCACGCGAGGATCCCCTTTTCGCAGGTGGGCAACTTCATGAGAAAGATCGAAGTCTTCTTTTTGAATGGAAACTGAATAATTCACAAACCTTCAACCTCCGGTCACTGGTGGGAAAAATGCGATTTCATCATTTGTTTTAATCAAAGCGCTCGCACCGACCAATTCTTGGTTCAAAGCCACTCGGATGGCTTTTCCTATAGCCAAAGACTCCGAGTAAGGAGACCCAATTGCAATCAACTCCAATCGCAAAGCCTGAAGATCATTGGCGCTCGTTTCATAAAGCTCCTCACTTCGGCCCATAGATTCTCGAATGGACGCAAAATATTTGATAATAATTTTCATCTCAGATTTTTTCACTCAAGTGAGCAATTCGGAAAATGACAAATAGCTGACCATCTGACCATATTTGATGGTTTGTTGAGATGGATTGTCCAGCAATCCATCTGCCCAAACACAAGAGGTCAGCACGCCAGAGCTTTGGTTCTTAAAGAGATCTAAACCACCTTGATCATTTTTTTTCACCCGCAAAAATTCCCTCCTTGCATCGGCTTTTGGCAGCTCAAAATGAGCTGGTAAGGTTTGAATCTTGGGCAGCAAATGACTGGCCCCTTGAAGCGCCAATAAAAAGGGACGCACTAAAACTAAAAATGTGACAAAACTAGAAACTGGGTTTCCGGGCAATCCCATGAAATGTGTTTTCAAAGAAGATTGACCCGCGGCATTGATATGACCCAGCGCAAAAGGTTTGCCTGGCTTCATGGACAAGGACCATAAATTCAAGGCACCTAGTGCCTGCACACTCGGTTTGACGTGATCCTCTTCTCCAACGGATACCCCTCCACTGGTCAAAATCAGATCGTGACCCTGAGCTGCAAACGACAAGGCATCCATTGTGGATTCTTGATCATCGGGCACAATCCCCATGTCGGTCACCTCACAACCCAATCGAATCAAAAGCGATCGCAGAAAAAAACGATTTGAATTGTAAATTGAGCCTGGCTTCATGTCTTTTGGCTCAACTTCACCAGGCATCACCAATTCATCTCCCGTTGAGAACAAGGCAACCCGAGGTTTCTTGGCAACCCACAAACGATCCTGCCCAATGCTTGCAGCCAAACCCAAAGCGGCTGGATTTAAACGCTCGCCAGCCTTAAGAACCGTCTGACCCAATTTGACATCCTCGCCTTGTTTTCTGATCCACTGCCCCTTAAGAACGGGTTTTTGAAGTTGCAGCTGTTCACCGTCCAACAAGCAATCTTCTTGCATCACCACTGCATCTGCACCATCTGGTATCCAAGCTCCCGTAAAAATACGAGCAGCTTGCCCAACCAAAAGTGTTTGGCCTGTTGTGCCAGCAGGAATGCGCTGAGTGACTTGTAGAGTCGCATTTGGGACGATTGAATCTGCCACCTTGATGGCATAACCATCCATCGCACTGTTGTCCCTAGCGGGGACCTCTAGAGGAGCGATCAAGTCAGTCAACAAGACGCGCCCATCGGCCTCAAAGCATGAAATCTCCTCGGCTTTCATCGGGGCGTCATGTGCTTGAGAGATAACGATCTCCAAAGCTTGCTCTAGGCTCATTAAAGGGGGTCTACTCATTCGAAAAACTCTTGCTCTTGGTGTAGGAAAGTGAGCCAACAGCTCACGACTTGAAAATCTTCAACATCCTTTTTTAAAGGGTCCTCAAAACACAGACTCAAAGGCACTTGCTCAACGAACGATGTCTTAGATCTGAAGCCTCAAAAGACAATTAGCTTACATTCTCAAGCATAAAATCTTTGATCTTTTGGACATCGGCTGGCATCTCGGCTACTCTCTTTGGCAAAGACTCAATGCCCTCAAATGCCTCGGGCCGTGGAGGCTCTATACCTAAAGCTTCTATGATGGTTGAAGCAAACTTAATGGGCAACGCTGTCTCCAAGACCACAATCACCTCATCTTCGACCAAACGTGCTTGGGCGACTTTCAAACCGTCGGCTGTGTGAGGATCAATAATTTCATGATACTTTTTATAAACGTCTTTGATTGTCTGAAGTCGGTTTTGATGTGTGCTTGAGCCACTCGTGAACCCAAACTTACTGAAAATAGCCTTGAAACGTGGATCTGCGCTTAAATCAAAAAATCCTTGTGCATCAATATCTTTGGAGAAAAGCTTGCTTGTCAGCGCACCATCTTTTTCCAATAAATCAAAGATGAAACGCTCAAAATTACTGGCTTTGGAAATATCCATCGAAGGACTTGAGGTCTCATGGGTATCTTTACTCGTTCTGACGCGATAAATTCCTGTTTTAAAAAATTCATCCAACACGTTGTTTTCATTGGTCGCGACGATCAACTGATGGATAGGAAGTCCCATCATGCGAGCCACGTGAGCGGCGCATACATTGCCAAAATTACCACTAGGAACAGCAAAACTGATGTGCGTCTTGGCGCTCATCGCTTTTGCTTGAAAATAACCTGCAAAGTAATAGACCACTTGCGCCAAAAGTCTCGCCCAATTGATGGAATTGACAGTGCCAATTTTCAATTGTTTCTTCAATGGCAAATCATTTGAAACGGCTTTTACAATATCTTGACAATCATCAAAAACGCCCTCAACGGCAATGTTAAATATATTGTCATCCAACAAGCTAAACATTTGCGCTTGTTGAAAAGGGCTCATTCTCCCTTTGGGACTTGTCATGAAAACTCGAATACCTTTTTTTCCTCGCATAGCGTACTCTGCGGCACTTCCTGTGTCGCCAGAAGTGGCTCCCAAAATATTGAGTTCTTGATTTTTTCTATTCAACTCATATTCAAACAAATTACCAAGCAACTGCATGGCCATGTCTTTAAAGGCAAGCGTTGGACCGTTGGAGAGTGCCTGAATAAAAAGTCCATCCGTCAAAGCCCTGACAGGGGCAATTTTTTCAGAACCAAAAACTGCTTTCGTGTAAGTTTTATCACAAAGACCTTTTAGATCAGCACTTGGAATATCATCAATGAAAAGACTCAAAAGAGAAAATGCCAAACTCGCATAACCTTCCTGAAAAAAAATAAGTTCAAGTTTTTTCAGCTCTTTCGCATCAATTTGAGGGTAGTGCTCGGGCAAATACAGACCACCATCGGGTGCCAGGCCTTCGAGCAAAATATCGCAGAAAGATCTTTTTTGGGGCAGCCCCCTGGTCGACAGATATTTCATCAGCTGAGTTCTTCTTTTCTAATTCGAACGATGGGCGCCAAAATAGAGGACAGTTTTTGAATTTCACCAATCGCGTGATTCATGTCTTTTTCCAAACAATTGTGGGTCAAAATGATCAAATCGGTTTGACTCTCTCCCTCACTGGCTGGTCTTTGCAAGACGGCATCAATGCTGATATCGCATTGTGCAAGCAGTCCGGTGACCTTGGCCAACACGCCCGCTTGATCCGCCACGCGCAAACGCAAGTAATAACTTGTGATGACTTCAGACATATCAAGAATGGGGTCCTCACTCATGCGATTGGCTTGAAAGGCCAGAGGCGGCACTCTGTGCGATGGGTGAGCGCTTTGCATTCTCGCCATGTCCACCAAATCAGCGATGACGGCGCTGGCTGTGGGCTCGCTACCAGCACCCTTGCCGTAGTAAAGCGTCGTCCCAACGGCATCGGCATGAACCATGACCGCGTTCATTGCACCCTCCACGTTGGCAATCAAACACTTGCTGGGAACCAGGCAGGGGTGAACGCGAAGTTCAACGCCATTTTTCACACGCTTTGAAATGCCCAACAACTTTAATCGATATCCCATTTGCTCAGCGTAGAGAATATCTTGACCTTGTAGCTTGGTGATGCCTTCTACGTAGGCGCGGTCAAATTGAACCTCAATCCCATAGGCCAAAGAGGCCATGATGGTCGCTTTGTGAGCCGCATCAATGCCCTCAATATCAAACGTAGGATCTGCCTCGGCATAACCCAAAGCCTGGGCTTGAGACAAGACGGCCTCAAACGACAAGCCTTTATCGCGCATCTCAGAGAGAATAAAGTTCGTGGTTCCATTGATAATGCCAGCAATCCACTGTATTCGATTGGCCGTCAGGCCCTCACGCAAAGCTTTGATGATTGGGATGCCTCCGGCCACGGCAGCCTCAAATGAAACCATCACATCCTTGTTTTTTGCAGCCGCAAAAATTTCAGATCCATGAACCGCTATCAAGGCTTTATTTGCTGTTACGACGTGTTTGCCTGCAGCGATGGCTTTTAAGATCAACTCTTTTGCAATGCCATACCCCCCGATGAGCTCGACCACCACATCGATCTCTGGGTTGTCGATGATGTCTTGCCCGTTGGAGACAACTTGGACATCTGCACCTACGATCTCACGGGCACGAGCGACGTCCAAGTCTGCCACCATCGTGATCTCAATGCCACGACCTGCACGCCTAGAAATTTCATCTTGGTTACGCTTTAAAACCTCAAAGGTCCCACGACCCACTGTACCTATGCCCAAAAGGCCTACTTTGATGCTTTTCATTGTGCTTTATTGTGTCGATATAGTTCTAAAAATTTCGCAATCCTATTGATCGCAACTCTTAAATCATCCTCATGGGGGAGAAAGACAATGCGAAAATGATCGGTACGCGGCCAATTAAATCCCGAGCCTTGCACCAACAAAACTTTGGTCTCTTGAAGCATCTCATTGATGAAGTCCTGATCGTTTTCAATGGGATACATTTTGGGATCTAACTTCGGAAACATGTAAAGCGCAGCACTGGGCTTGACACAACTCACACCGGGAATGGCCGTAATCAATTCATAAGCCAAGTCTCTTTGGCGCTTCAAACGTCCGCCTTCCTTGACCAAATCTTGGATGCTTTGATAGCCTCCTAAAGCCGTTTGTATGGCCCATTGTCCAGGGACATTGGCACACAAACGCATTGAAGAAAGCATGTTCAAGCCCTCAATGTAATCTTTGGCAGATTTCTTATCTCCTGAGACCACCATCCAACCGGCGCGATAACCGCAGGAGCGATAACTTTTTGAGAGCGAGTTAAAGGTAAGTGTCAACACATCTTCTGAGAGTGAACCCATAGCAGTGTGCTTAACACCATCGTACAAAACTTTGTCATAGACCTCATCTGCAAACACCACCAAATTGTGCTCTCTGGCCAGCTCAATGATGCCCAAAAGCAATTCGTTCGAATACAGGGCACCCGTTGGATTGTTTGGATTTATGATGACAATGCCTTTTGTACTGGGCGTGATCTTAGAGCGAATGTCTTTTAAATCTGGCATCCATCCATTTTCCTCATCGCACATATAGTGCACGGGCGTGCCGCCCGATAAACTCACTGCAGCTGTCCACAAAGGATAATCCGGTGCCGGCAAGAGCATCTCATCGCCATCGTTCAAGAGCGCGTTGGTCGCCATCACAATCAATTCACTGGCACCGTTGCCTAAATAAATATCATCCAACAACACACCTTTGATGCCTTGTTGTTGTGAGTAATGCATGACCGCTTTTCTTGCAGCGAAAATACCCTTGCTGTCTGAATAGGCTGCAGCGTTGGGCAAGTTTCTGATCATGTCTTGCTGGATTTCCTCGGGCGCATCAAAGCCAAATACAGCCAAATTGCCTATATTGAGCTTGATGATTTTGTGGCCCTCTTCCTCCATTTGTCGAGCTCGATCGAGCACAGGACCACGAATGTCATAACAGACATTGGCCAGCTTGTTGGATTTATAAACAGCTTTCAAAGTCCCTCCTTTGGGGTCTTTCGTGATGAAAACCTATAATTTGAACACATAATTGACCCCTTTAGCTTAAAACCCATGAAACTTCAACCTGATCAAATGGACGTTCAAGCCGTCACGGCTTATGAACAGGACTGGATTGCCATCAATGGTGAAAAACATTTTGACTCCTTGCTCATCAGCTCTGAGGGTCAAAAGGAACTTCTTGGAACACTTAAACCCGAGAACTTGACCGCCCTTCACCTGGAAAAATTGATCCAATTGAAAACGATTGGAATTGAACTTGTCATTTTAGGCAGTGGTCAAAAATTGAAATTTATGCCCAAGCAATGGGCCCTTGCTTTCAAACACGCTCAATTGGGTTTTGAAACCATGGATACCCCAGCGGCTTGCAGAACCTACAATATCTTGGCAGGTGAAGGACGAAAAGTCGCCGCCCTTTTATTGATCGAGCCGAAAAGTCTATGAACGCCAAACAAACCATAACTAGGGTTTACCCTTAATTCGAATACTTCCTATCGACCCCTTTGAGCTTGGGTATGACTAAATTCATCGCCTCATGCAACTCCTTTAAATAAGAAATGCAGCACTGCTTGGAGGCCTATTTTGAAGTTAAAATAAGTGGTTGCCACTTTTGAAGCGGCCCCTTTGTTACACTGGATAAGTAGAACTATGGCGATTGTTATAAACAAACCCCTTCCCGAATTTGAAGCAAACGCCACCGGGGGCGTGAAAGTAACAAATCACACCCATGTCGGCAAAACTTTGATTCTTTATTTTTATCCAAAGGATAATACTCCAGGTTGTACCACCGAGGCCATGCAGTTTAGGGATAAATACAAAGACTTTACAAAGGCTGGCGCCGTTGTGTTTGGCGTCTCTAGAGACAATATGAAGTCCCATGATGACTTCAAAACCAAACTGGAACTGCCCTTTGAATTGATTGCCGACACCGAGGAAAAAATGTGTCATATGTTCGGTGTCGTCAAAAATAAGATCATGTACGGTAAAAAAGTCAAAGGCATTGAGCGCAGCACCTTTTTAATCGGTGCAGATGGTCTTTTGAAGGAAGAATGGCGTGGTCTGAAAGTGCCTGGTCACGTGGACGAGGTCTTGAAAGCGGTCAAAGCGCTAAATAAACCTGCTCCTGCAACAGCCTGAACGGTATTTTTTGTCATTTGATTGGGTTATGATGTTTGCATGAACATTGATGAGTTGTTTAACCCTGTTTATAGTCTCACATCGTTGAATTTAGCCGCCCGGTTCTCTTGGCGGCTTTTTCATGGCTTCGTGGGTTTCTATTGACAGCAAACAACTTCGCACAAAAACCCTTTCCTCAACCCTCGAACATTCAACATACTCATTAAAAGCACATGCCTCTGCCTCCTGCCCCTTCAAAACGCGCCTCCCTTTTAGGCCAAGAAGCCTTTGAAACCCCCATCAGTACAAATCCGATCAAAAGACAAGCCGCTCGCTTTGAGCCAGGTCCAGTCCATGAGAAGCCTCAAGTCTTCACCCATTTCGATCAACAAGGTGGTGAGGTGAATCTTGACAACAGCAACGAGGAGCTTAAAAAGTATCGCGCAAGAAAAAATGAACATAAAAATGCCGCGCCCATCAAAGCAAAGACCATCAAACAGAAGTCCTCAGGTGTAGCCAAACTTTTCGTGCTTGATACGAACGTGTTGATGCACGACCCCATGTGTCTTTTCCGATTTGAAGAGCATGACATCTACTTGCCCATGATCGTCCTTGAAGAACTTGACAGTCATAAAAAAGGCATGACTGAAGTCGCTCGCAATGCGCGCCAAACCAGCAGATCTTTGGATGCATTGGCTGCATCAAATGCTTCAGACATGACCAAGGGACTGTTACTGAATGGCACGGGTCATAAATACGTCAGTGGTAAATTATTTTTTCAAACCGAGACTTTAGACATCAGCTTGCCTATCAGTTTGCCGCAAGGCAAGGCAGACAATCAAATTTTAGGCGTCGTTCAAGCTCTTAAGAACATGTACCCTGCAAGAGAAGTCGTATTGGTGTCCAAGGATATCAATATGCGCGTCAAAGCAAGGGCTTTGGGCTTGGCTGCAGAGGACTATCAAAACGACAAAACACTCGAAGATGGCGATCTTTTATACAGTGGATGGCTTTCCTTGCCTTCGGACTTTTGGATCAAAAATGGCAAGACTGTTGAAAGCTGGCAGTCTGGTAGCCACACCTATTACAGAATCAGTGGCCCCATCGTGCCAAGCCTTCATATCAATCAATTTGTCTACTTTGAGTCACCTGGTGAACCTAGTCTTTATGCACGTGTCACAGAGATCAGGGGCAAGACGGCCGTCTTTAAAACCTTAAAAGATTTCAATCATTTGAAGAATGCCATCTGGGGCGTGACGGCCAGAAATAGAGAACAGAATTTCGCACTCAATTTGTTGCTGGATCCTGAAATTGATTTCGTCACTCTGACTGGCACAGCTGGAACGGGCAAAACGCTGCTTGCTTTGGTATCTGGTTTGACACAAGTGCTCGATGAAAGACGTTATAGCGAAATCATCATGACCCGAGCTACAGTCAGTGTGGGTGAGGATATAGGCTTTCTACCTGGTACTGAAGAAGAAAAAATGGGCCCTTGGATGGGCGCCTTAGATGACAATTTAGAAGTTCTTGCAAAAACCGATACGGGCTCGGGAGAATGGGGAAGAGCAGCAACCAATGAGTTGATCAGAAGCAAGATTAAAATTAAAAGTTTGAATTTCATGAGAGGCCGAACCTTTCTCAATAAATATGTCATTATTGATGAGGCTCAAAATTTAACGCCCAAGCAAATGAAAACACTCATCACACGCGCTGGGCCGGGAACAAAGATCATCTGCATGGGTAATTTAGCCCAAATAGACACGCCCTACCTCACCGAAGGATCATCTGGTCTGACCTATGCCGTTGATAAATTCAAAGGCTGGCCTCACGGTGGCCATATCACATTGGCCAGAGGTGAGCGTTCAAGACTTGCCGACTTTGCTAGTGACGCACTTTAAAATCAAGTGCAACACCATCTGTAAAGTGGCAAGGAATTAAATGGACGCTTTAGTTCAATTTACTCTAATTTTGCCCCTGAGGATTTAACAATCACAGCAGCGTTTTGCCAATCCAGGGACAAGATTTGTTGAAACTCTTCAGGAGAAGCGGTTTGAACTTCAAGGCCCAATTTGATGAGTCTTTCTTGAACAACAGGGTCTGCCAAGACTTTGATCATAGCGCGGTTTATTTTCTCCACCTCTGCCTTGGGTGTGTTTGCTGCGGCCAACAAGCCCATCCATGAGTCGAAATGAAAACCAGGCACTCCAGACTCGGACACAGTAGGAATCTCAGGTAAAAACTTTGATCGCTGCTTACCCGTGTAGGCCAACAACTTGATTCTTGAATCTTGTCTGAAACCAATCAAACCAATCGTTGCAGAGGTCACACCTTGCACCCGATTGGAGAGCACTTCGTTCACAGCATCCCCTGTAGACTTCATTGGAATGTGCTGCATATCGATACCAGCCCTGGTTAAGAAGGAGGCCATGCCCAAATGAGACGCACTGCCATTTCCTGCTGAAGCGTAGTTGTATTCTTTAGGTTTTGCTTTCAATAGTCGAATGTAGTCTCTAAGGTTACTGGCGCCCAAAGAACTTGGAGCTCCAATCACATACCCTGAGTAACCAATTAATGAGACTGGTGAGAAATCTTTGATGGGGTCGTAGGGTAACTTTTCATACAAATGCCCCGCAAGCGTATGACTCGCAGCAGCCAAAATCAAAGTTGCTCCATCAGGGTTGGACTTGGCAACAAAGTTCGTACCAATGGTGCTACCAGCACCCGCCTTGTTTTCAATGATCACCGTGGCTTCTAAAATTTGACCCAATTCGTTGTTGAATGTCCTAGCTACCGTGTCTTGCACTGCACCTGGCCCAAAAGGGACAACCATTTTGATGACCTTTTGAGCCATCGAAGTTGAGCTCAAAAATACGAATGAAGTCGCCGCGATAAATTTAAATAAATACGTATGCATATAAATTCTCCTTAATGACTCAACCACTTCTCAGCCAATTTAACAAAGTAACTGGCACCAATTGGAATAATTTCATCATTGAAATCAAATGATGTATTGTGAATAATGCACGGGCCAGACCCATGATCTGGCATTCGGTGCTCCCCATCTCCATTGCCTATGAAAGCGTAACAACCTGGCTTGACTTTCAGCATGTGCGCAAAATCTTCAGCGCTCATGATTGCAGGATAATTTTCATTGACTGCAGCAGACCCGACAATCTCTCGCATGACTTCAGCTGCAAATTTAGCTTCCCGCTCATAATTGACCACTGGGGGAGAGGCGCGCAAAAAACTCACCTCAGCACGACACCCGTGGGCTTGAGCAATCCCATTGGCCAAGCGATTTAGACCGCTCTCCAACTTATCGCTCGCATCCTCAGAGAACGTTCTAATCGTTCCACCCACAAAAGCCAAATCAGGTATGACGTTGGGAGCACCAGAACCTTGAATTTGTGTCACAGCCAACAATGCCCGCTCATTTGAATTGATAACTTTTGAGACCAAAGACTGTACCTGCTGGGCCAAATCAATGACGGCAGCCACTGGATCGACGCCCGTATGGGGCAAGGATGCATGGGTGCCTTGCCCGTGTATCGTGACACGCCAAGTATTGCTTGAGGCCATCAGTGCGCCATGATTAAGGGCAAAGTGTCCCACATGACCGATTGAAAAATTATGGAGTGCAAACACTGCATCACACGCAAACCTCTGAAAAAGCCCATCTTCGATCATTTTCTTTGCCCCTGCCTTGCCCATCTCCTCAGCCGGTTGAAAAATAAAGTTAATGGACCCATCAAATTGACCACTTTGGGATAAATGCCAAGCGGCAGCCAATAGCATGGTCGTGTGTCCATCGTGTCCACACGCATGCATTTTCCCAGGGTGGATACTTCGGTGAGGAAAATGATTCTCCTCTTGCAAAGGCAAGGCATCTAAATCTGCTCTAAGTCCAATGGATCGATTGCTCGAGCCTCTTTTAAGGACACCAACCACACCAGTGCCTGCAACTCCCGTATGAACCTCGAGACCCCATTCTTTAAGACGATTGGCAACAATCTCTGAGGTCCGATGCTCTTCAAAACCCAACTCAGGGTGAGCATGTATATCGCGCCTTAAGCTTACAAATTTGGAAACATCCAAGAAAGTATCGACAATATTCATAAATGGTTTGTACAAAACAGATTAACAATCTGTAAATTATCGTTTAAATTGCAATAACTTTTAATAAATATTGCTCAGAATATCCAACTCAAAAAATTTCAACCAAGAGGACACAGGCATTTAGTCCGATTGTATTTTTGCGTCACTAATCAATTTGCCGTATAACTTTAAATCTGCTTGGATTTGGTGCGTAAATTCTTGGGGTGAGCTGCCAACTATTTCATTACCGCCATCTTCTACAAGTCTTTTAATAACATTTGGCATCTTCAGTGCTTTCAAAACCTCTAAGTAAAGCTTATGAATGATCGCTGAATCTGTACCAACTGGTGCAAGCAATCCTTGGAACTGCGAAATATCATATCCATCAAAACCTAGCTCAGCAAGAGCAGGTAAATTGGGCAATGCTTTGCTACGTTTGCTGCTAGAGACCGCAAAAGCTCTTAACTTTCCTGCTTTGATAAGTGGCGTTGCTGTCACCAAAGGCTCGAAGGTAAAAGACAACTGCCCACCCAATAAATCAGCCAATGCCGGTGCAGCACCTTTATAAGGAATGTGGGTCATGTCTACTTTGGTCAACAAAGCCAAAAGCTCTCCAGCCAAATGTCCCCCTCCTCCGATACCCGTAGAGCCATAACTGATCGCTTTGGGGCTGCGCTTTGCTTCAGCAATGAGCTCTGTTAAATTTTTTATGGGTGACAATGTAGGTACAACGACCGCATATTGATAACTGATAACCAGGCTGATTGGAGAAAAATCTCTGACCGAATCGAAAGGAGCTTTCTTATATAAAACCGGGTTAACCACCAAGGGGCCACTCGCCGTTAACAATAAGGTGTAACCATCTGGAGCAGATTTGGCCACAAACTCAGCCCCTATATTTCCATTGGCGCCAGGCTTGTTGTCAACAATCACTGTTTGATTCAAACTTTGAGACAGGCTTTGCGCCAATAAACGTGCAGTGATATCTGCTGCACCCCCAGCGACATAAGGAACTACCATTTTGATTGGTTTGTCTGGATAGTCTTTTTTGTCCTGTGCATGAACTGAGCTCAGCATTGCACAAATGATCCACGCGCAAAGCACAAGAAATGTCGAAATATGAGATGGCTTCATCAAATTAATTTTTGAGATTTCAACACCATAGAAATTTTGCATTTGGATACACCTTAAGAGTTCTGGCTTCTCGGTTATAAAAAAACATCATTGCGCTTGAATTTTTACCAACCTCATCATCTTGCCCCAATAAGCCAATTGATCAATGACATATTTTCCAAACTCGTCAGCAGATAGAGTTGACTGTACCTCAAAACCAAGTTTACTTAATTTTTCCACCGTTTCCTTTTCAGCCAATATTTGGCGAGTTGCAATTGCCAACTTGTCAACAACAGCAGGTGGCAAATTGGCAGGGCCAAAAAATCCATTCCAAGCGTTCAAATCAAAACCAGGCATCGTCTCAGAAAATGCAGGCACGTCTGGCAAGAGAGTCGATCGTTTTAGATTGGTCACGCCCAATGGATTGACCATCCCATTTTGAATGTAAGGCAAAGAAACCGCAAAATCCACTACATAAAAATCCAGATGACCGGCAAGCAAATCATTCATTGCTTGCGGAGCAGATTTGTAGGGTGTATTGATCAATTCCACGTTCGCCAATTTCGCAATGGCTTCACCAGCCAACATGGAGGTGCCATTGGGTGAAGCAAATGACAACTTCCCAGGACTGGCTTTGGCAAGTTCAATTAAATCGCGTAAGCTCTTAGCACTTGAGTTGGATTTGGTGACCAAAACAAAAGGCATGACACCCGTCCTTGCAATGGGGGTAAAGTCTTTCACAGGATCATATCGAAGACTCTTAAAAAGCCAGGGGTTGGCAGAGTGTGAAGTTGCCGTCGTTATCAAAAGGGTGTAACCGTCAGGCTGAGCTTTGGCCACATACTCCACACCAATCAACGCATTGGCTCCCGCCTTGTTATCAACAATCACGGTCTGCTTTAATTTGTCACTGAGTCTTTGTGCAATGACTCTTGCAATGGAATCCGTTCCACTTCCAGCAGCAAAGGGCACCACGATTGAAATAGGTCTTTCTGGATAATTTTGAGCGTATACACATTGAAAGAAACAAAAAGAAATTAAAAGACGATTGAGAATAGATAATTTTTTCATATTTCAAGCTTTCTATGCACAAAATGGTGCTCAAATAATTTTCTACATGAATCAGAAAGATCCATGATCCAAAGGTGGTTTAATAAATCTTCAGCCTGCTTAATTGGCATGATTTTATTGGTAAGGATTAAAAATTTATGCGCTAGAGTTTCATCATCCATTGGAGAATCAGGGTGTCCTTGTGGCAAATCCATAGACTCGGTGACAACAGTTCCATTTTTTAAAAAAATCTCTATTCGGCAAGGCATTCTGCGAGGAAACTGATGGGTTAATTCAGCATCCTCCTTGACCACAACGCGTGCACATAAGTCGTTGAGTTTGGGGTCATTAAAGCGCTCAGCCGAAAATAAATTTTCACTAAAGTTGCCATCCATCAATACACCAGAAACAATCCAAGGCAGACTGTGATCTGCTGTTTCTCTATTTTTAGGTTGCCATTTTGAAGGGTCGCTAGCGACCTCATTCCAAGCGAACCAGTATGTAGATACGATGACCTTTTGTATCTCAGATACAGAAACTTTTTCGTACAATTTTTTCGCAACCGTAATTGCTGTTTGCGAATGATAATCGCAAAGATATGTTTTCATGTGCGCATCATAGATTCTCGGCTTGTGTTCTCCAACTCTGAAATTCATGACAAAGGAATCGCTCAGGTGAAAAAGACCTCTCTCGCCTGAGAAGGGCAAGGCTGGTGCGCTCATACCGTCCTTGGCAAGCAAGGCAGCAAATACGCCATTTCTTGCAGCATTGGCTGAAGCACCCGCCTTCCACATTGACAGCTCCCCAGTCCTTGCCACACCCAAAGAGACATTGGGCACGACCGCCAATGAAATGGCATGAGCCATGGACTCCTTGCTCAATCCTAGCAAATAAGATGCTCCTACAGCCGTAGAAACAGTGACATAAAAAGCATTGTCAATGCCTTTTTCCCTTAAATTTGAGGCTTGAAAGAGTTCATAAAAAACCTCGTAGGCGATCAAGACTGATTCAAACAAAGACTTGATATCAGCATCTGTATGCTGGGCGACTGCGATTAAACCTGCCCAACAATCACTTGGGTGTCCCCCACCTCCAGGGAAGGTATCCGCACCATCAAAATAACGAATACCCAATGCATTGGTGAACGCGGCCATTTCAGGAGCCACGTTCAACTTGGCTCCAAGTACATTTGAAAATGCGTCACTCAAATTGGACTCACAACGGGTCGCTGTTTTTCTAGAAATGACTGTTGCTGTCTCGTTAAATGCTGACAAGCCGCAACCTACTACGTCAATGAGTCTTCTTCGACACTCGTGAAAGGAGGCCAAAGAAATCGGTCGACTCTTAAAATCTGTGCAGTAGTCTACGATGCAAGAAACAAGTTTATCCATTGATCAGTGTTGGTCGTTTTTAATGGGTCTCAACAAATGGCGCAGGTCATTGTGATCAATCGTGTACATCAACTCCAATAATTCACCTATTTCCCCTTTTGGGAAACCCTCTCTGGCAAACCAAGCCAAATAGTGCCCAGGAAGTTCAGCCAATGCTTGGCCCTCATATTTACCAAATGGCATCTTCCAGCCCACCAACTTTTCCAATGACTGCGGAGTCACTTAGAGAACTCCACGCGATCAAATAAAAATTGAATCATTCGGCTTTCGCTCCAGAGCGCTCAATGACATGCTGCCACTTCAAGGACTCGGAACGAATGAGTTGCAGCATCTCCTCACTGGTATTGCCTTGAGGGATCAATCCCAAGGACATCAATTGAGTTCTAACCTCTGGTATCTTCAAAGTCTGGTTGACTTCTTTATTAAGCCGGTCAATGATGGCTTTGGGCGTTCCTGCGCGAACACTGATATAGGTCACAGGTGAGCCCTCAAAACCTGGCAGTTCTTCTGCAATGGTAGGAACGCCTGGTAAAACGCCAAGTCTTTTTGATGTCGCAACACCCAATACCCTTAAAGAACCTGCATCAATGCTCGAGCGGTATGCCCCCAATGAATCGATGGCCATTGAAACATTTCCACCAATGATATCTTGAAGCGCCAAGCCCGTGCCTCGATAAGGAACATGAAAAATTTCAACGCCTGCTCGAGACTTGAAAAGCTCCCCTGCCAAGTGACTGGAAGAACCGATGCCAGAACTTGCAAAGCTGATTTTGCCTGGATTGCTCTTTGCGAAAGCAATCAATTCCTTGATGGAGTTGACTGGTAAATTCTTATTGATCACCAAGACACTGGCACCAAATACAACTTGACTGATGGGTGTTAAATCAGTCACAGGGTTGTAGGGCAACTTTTCCATCAAATATGGATTGGTCATTTGTGGGCCTGGTGTGGTGTACAAGAGTGTGTAGCCATCGGGCGTAGATTTCGCCACATAATCAGCCGCCAAGGTTCCTCCACCCCCCGGCTTATTTTCAATGACCAGTGGTTGTCCAAGCAATTGCGCCATAGGTTGCGAAATGGTTCTTGCCACAATATCTGCGCCTCCTCCTGGCGCAAAAGGCACAATCAATTTGATGGGTTTATAGGGAAAGTTTTGAGAAAAAACGCAAGAACATCCTAAAAAAATCAAAGGCAAACATATCGATTTTAAAAAATCGTTGGTCCTCAAAATAACTTGTCTTTTCATGTGTTAACTCAATCTTTTTTTATCAATCGGTTGTTGTCTTTACATTCAGCCTTGCGCTGAACACACCTTGAGCCGTTGCGATGATGCAGCCCATCTCATCAACCACATCGCCTTCACAAAATGCACTGCTTTTTGTAAATCGAATCAATCTGCCATTCGCTTTTAAGATCCCATTGCCAGGTGCGATAAAGTTGACATTCAAGTTGATGGTTCCACCAGGAATTCGATCATTTCCCAAACTTCTCCAAGCAAGCCCCATCACTTGATCAAGTAGGGTTGAAATCACACCTCCGTGAGCCATTCCCAATCGGTTACTCAGTCGCTTGACCACTTCAAGCTCAATGGTCGACGCTCCATCTTTCCAATCTAAGAGCTTGACTCCAAGATCCTCAATGAAATGGGAACCCGATAATGGATTTATAGACTCTTTGGTCATGCTCAATGGGTCAACTCACTATTTTTAAAATTAAAACGCCTGAGGGCATCTTCCTTTAGCTTGTTTTTTTGCACCTTACCACTGGCAGTCATCCCAAGACTTTCAAAGTTTTCAACGACAGCCAAATACTTTGGAATTTTGAAATTTGCAATCTTTGATTTCAGCCAAAAGGCCAACTCCGCTTGCGACAAGGTATGATTATTTTTCAGTGCGATGTAAGCGGCACATACCTCACCATATTTTTCATCTGGCACGCCAATGACTTGTGCAACTGCAATTGCAGGATGCGAAAGCAAGGCCTCTTCAACTTCTGCAGGCGCAACATTTTCACCACCCACTCTAAATACGTCTTTTAATCGACCGACAAATCGAAGATGCCCATGCTCTGTGAGATATCCTAAATCACCCGTATGCAACCATCCATTCTCATCAATCGTTTGCGCAGTCAATTCCGCTTTGCCATAGTAACCCTTCATGACACTCCATCCACGCACACAAATTTCACCCTGTTCATTGGCCGCCAAAAAACCAAATTTTTCAGGGTCCCATATTTTGACTTCGATGCCAGGAAGTGGTTTTGCCAATCCATCAATTCTCGCTTGAACATCATCGCGATAGTCACTTTTAACTACATTGGGAGACGCCTCTGACAACCCGTAGGACCAACATATATTATTGATTCCTAAGATTGTGACTATTTTGTGCATCGTTTGCGGTCCAGCCGCAGCCCACCCCCCCTTAAGGACCAATTTTGTAGAATCAAATGCAGGATGGTTCAATAACAATTGAAAAAGGGTATCGTTGCCGGAGATGAATGTACATTTTTCTCGCGCCATCATTTCCAGCGCAGCGCCCGCTTCAAAAGTGGGCAAAGTCACCAAACAAGACCGCATTTCCAAACAAGCCAAAAGCGATAATGTCGATCCTGCGACATGAAAGAATGGCCTGCAGTTAAAAAAACGATCAAATTGCGTAAGTCCAATTCTATTGGACACTGCGTTCGCGTTGTGGAGCATGTTCTCATGCGTCAACATGACACCCTTAGGGTAAGCAGTCGTCCCAGAGGTGAACTGAATCAATAAAACATCATCTGCAAAAACCTGTGCAGTCCTATCGTTTACAGTGCGATCAGTGACATGCTGAGCTCTGAGTAAAAAGTCTTCTAAACGCAGGCATCCCTTGGGTGCATCTTTGCTCAACACAACCACTTCGCGCAACAGGGGCAGGTTTTCACCGGGCAATTGATGATCAATTTGTGGCTCAGCGCCTCTTAACAGACTCAGAAAATTGATGCCTAAAAATTCATCCATTGTGAAAAAAATCTTCACATCTGCTTGTTTCAAGCAATATTGCAGTTCCGAAGACTTGAATTTTGTATTGACCGGCACTGTAATAGCACCTATCAAGGCACAGCCAAAAAACACATCAATCCAATGCTCATCATTGGCACACATCAATCCAACCAAATCGCCTTTTTGGACACCCGATTCAATCAAGGCTTTTGCGACACGCAACGCATGCTCCTGCACCTCAAGCCAAGTTCTTTGAACCGTGGTCGTGATGATTGCTTTTTCTGCGCCTCTTTGATCAACACACGACTGCAAAGACTGAGCTAAACAATGTTTTATCCAATCCATCATTACTCGTCCGTGATGCCTGCTGCTTTGATCACTGTTGACCACCGAGCTTGTTCGGATTGAACAAGAGCTTTGTACTGAGTTGGGTTGCCTGGCTGCGGCAGACTTGTGAGCTCAGAGAACTTAGAGATCACTTCTTGCGTCTGCAAAGCATCGTTTGCAGCATCCAACAATCTTTTGGTCAAATCCGCTGGCAAGCCCGCTGGGGCAACCAATCCATAAGCGCCATCGGCCACCCAAGCGGGCAAGCCTACCTCGGGTGCAGAGGGCACATCTTTTAAAGCCTGCAAGCGCTGCGAATCACTCAATGCAAGACCACGAATTGTTCCAGCCTTGATCTGCCCAACCAAACCCGATACTTCTCCAATCATCATGTCCACATGACCACCCATCAAATCTTGCAGGGCTGGGGCAGCGCCTTTGTAAGGCACGTGAATAAATTTCACGCCAGTTAGCTTTTGAAACAATTCAGCGACCACGTGTGCACTGCTAGCGACCCCAGCAGATGCATACGTCAATACCCCTGGTTGCGCTTTGGCTTTGGTCAAAAGATCGGCTAAATTCTTATAGGGAGAATTCACATTGACCACTAAAACATTTGGCGTTCTCACCAAAGTGGTTAGGTACGTCAGGCCATTGATCGGGTCGAACGGCATTTTTTTTGTAATGTAAGGGGCATAGACCATTGCCCCGGTCCCTGCCATGCCCAATGTGTAACCGTCAGGAGAAGCACTGGCAACGTAAGATACGCCAAGCAAGCCACCCGCTCCCGCTTTATTTTCAACCAAAACCAGGGCTCCCAACTTCGCGCCCATGGCGAGTGCCAACGATCGGCCCATGGCATCTGCTGGGCCACCAGCTGGAAATGGAACAACAATCACAATTGGCTTTTCTGGATACGCGGCCCATGCAAATGGAAACTGAAGGAGAAATAAACAACTCAATAATAATTTTTTCATGACGACTTTCTGTTTATTTTGCAATCAGCCTACATTACGCATTTTTGGGTAAATCGGGAATCGGTACACCAGCATCAATCGCTTCACATTTTTTCTTCTCCGCCAACACAACCGCTTTGGCCTTGGTCAGAACTTCAGCTGCTCGCCCAATAGGAATGAAACAAACGCCCGTTGAGTCAGCAAAAACAATGTCTCCACACGAGACTCGAATGCCTGCAATTTGAATGTCGCCATTGATCTCTACCGTTTGAATCCTCCACTTGCCTGTGACTGGCGTGATTTCAGTCGACCAAACTGGAAAACCAATAGAGCGCGAGTGCGCAACATCCCTGATACCGCCCTCGACAATGGCTCCCACTTCACCCTGCCTCAAGGCAGTCTGGGAAGAAATGCCACCCATATTGGAAATTGCAGAAACACCTTGAATGACCACAAAGTCACCTGGCTGAGCCAAGTTATGGGCTTCAAATTCAGCCATGCCGTTGACTTTGGCCCTTGCAGCTTCATACACGTGTTCACGTTGCATGATGTTCCTGACAGTCAATGCAACACCCACACGGCAAGCATCGGGGATCGTTGGCCTTAAGATGCTTGCCCCAATAACACCCGTCACCCCCAACTCATCCATCACATCAGAGAGCACACCTGAGGCATCGCCAAGAGATCTAAAGCCCTCGAGCATGCCTTCAGGCGCCCTGGGAACACTCATGTGCTTGATGTTTTCTTTGGCAATTTTTCCAGTCAATTTTTTTTCTTGCATGATCAATTAATAAATTTTATAAATAATGTAGAATTTTTTCAATGATAACAACTAAATTTTCCCTTGATTTTTTCGTTGTAGTAACGATTGAAAGATCTTGCTTGCATCAAGGCGTCAAATATTTTTTGCTCGACTGAACAATGCTGAAACCAATTGTCTTTGATCTGAACCAAAAAATACGCGTCTTCTGACTTGTAGCAAGCCCTTTTTATCAAAACACTATTGGTTTTGGAACAGTTGAACGCCTCAAGATCAACATCACCCTTCACGTCAACAACGACGGTTTCTGCGCTTGCAAACGCAAAGAAAAAAAGGCTTAAGATCAATAATTTTTTCAGCAATTCAATCATCATATGGGCTCTACTTTCCTTTTGATTTCATCATAAGCCATTGGCAAATTTAAAGCTATCCGTAAAACACCTACGTTATCGAATTCAACAATTCATAAGATCCAAATAGATTTTTCGATCAAGGTTTAAAAAAAAGTGCTTTTTTGAATAATTCGACCCAACAAGGCTAGGGATTAAATCAATATACAAGGCGTCAATTTCTGGTAAATTGCCTGCTATTGACTTACATTTTAAAGGTAACAACCGTGTCCGAAGCTATCATTAGAAATATTGCCATCCATTACGAGGTCATTGGCCATGAAGGACCTTGGATCGCACTGACGCCGGGAAGTCGACGCCCCTACAATGAACTTTTGAATTTATCAAAAGAAATCGCAAGTGTTGGTTACCGAGTTTTGCTCCATGACCGAAGAAATTGCGGCAGCTCTGAAGTCGGCTTTGATGCAAGCGCTTCTGAGCATGAAGTCTGGGCCGATGACTTGCATGAGTTGGCCTTGCAGTTGAACGCTTTGCCTCTGGTTGTTGGTGGCTCCTCGGCTGGCGCAAGATTGGCCATCTTATTTGCCATCCGTCACCCAAAGGCCACTCAAGGCATGCTTTTATGGCGACTGACTGGGGGGCTGGATGCAGTCAACCACTTGGCTCAAGAATACTATGGTCAATTCATTGCCCTAGCTCAAAATGCCGGGATGGACGCCATTTGCCAAAGCGAGCACTTTAGATCCCTGATTGAGGCTCGGCCCTCCAACTTGAACAAATTGAAATCTACTCCCGTTGAGGAATTTATTCGTACCATGACCTACTGGCGAGAGTGCTTTTTGGAATCATCCACTTTACCCATCGTGGGAGCATCAGAAGAGCAACTCCACGCCATTTCTTCACCGGCTTGCCTCATCGCTGGCAACGATGTGATTCATACCCCCGTCACTGCCAGAAAGGCAGCAAAGCTGCTTACCAACTGCGAAATCCACGAAAATGTAGTCACCCATTACCCAGATGATCAACTGTTAAAAGAATGGGATCGCCAGGAATGGAAGCAAGCAGAACCCAAGCTTGCAAAAATCTTTACTGCTTTTTTAAATAATCACAGCATTCAATAATTAGTTAAACCTCATCTTAAAGGAAATCAAATGAGCTTAAAAATTCGACGCGTCGTTACCGGGCACAACGAACACGGAAAAGCCATCGTTGAAGTTGACGAACTGGTTCAAAACGTGATCTCCAACCGACCAGGCGCATCATCTTCAGTGATTTGGTCCTCACAGGGGTTTCCAGTCGATAACGATGGTTTTACTGACCCAACCAAAGCGTCCTTTAAAACCACCGTCGACAATGGAACGGTTTTCAGGGTGGTTCAATTTGAACCTGGTGTTTCTCCACGCAACCACCGCACAGACTCCATTGACTACGCAGTCGTCATTTCCGGTGAAATCGATATGACCCTTGATGACGATGTGATGGTCACACTCAAGGCAGGCGACGTTTTGGTGCAAAGGGGCACGGTTCACAATTGGTTCAACCGAACAGACAAGCCATGCATAGTGGCCTTCTCACTCATTAGCTCCAATCCCGTTCAAGTCAATGGCAAACCTCTAGATGCGCATGGTTAATTGATCAATAGGCACCTGTGCACGGAGGGTTTTAATGCTTCTCTGAAAAAAATTGCTTCTTTTGCTTTGAAACTACTTGGCTTAATACTCAGCACCACCCGAGGCCATTGATTCGAATTTTGTAATTGATTTAAGGAACGTTAATTTCACAACGCCTGTTGGGCCATTGCGGTGTTTTGCAATCAATATTTCTGCAACTCCAGGCTCCTTGCTGTCCTTGTTGTAATAATCATCTCTGTAAATGAACATGATGATGTCGGCATCTTGCTCAATTGCACCCGACTCTCTAAGATCGCTCATCATGGGACGCTTGTCTGTTCTTTGTTCAACGCCACGATTGAGCTGGGACAATGCAATCACGGGACATTGCAACTCCTTGGCCAACATTTTCAGGCCTCTAGAAATTTCACCAAGCTCAGTCGAGCGGTTGTCATTGTCACTGGACGAGCCTGACATCAATTGAATGTAGTCAACGACGATCAAACCCAATTTACCGCATTTTTTAGCCAAGCGTCTTGCATTGGCCCGCAGTTCCGTGGTGCTCACACCTGGCGTCTCGTCAATGTGCAGTGAGATGTTTCTCAAGCGTTCAATGGCCTCTGTCAGTTTGGGCCACTCATCAGGAGAGAGTTTTCCAGTTCGAAGATGTCCTTGATCAATTCGACCAATCGATCCCACAATACGAATGGCCAACTGAGAGGCACCCATCTCCATTGAAAAAACAGCCACTGGCAGTTGCTCTTTAATGGCAACGTGCTCGGCGATATTAATGGCCAAGGCTGTTTTACCCATTGAGGGCCTTGCGGCAAGGACGATCAAGTCACCAGGCTGCAAGCCACTGGTCATTCGATCAAAGTCATAAAACCCGGTAGGTACGCCTGTGATGTCATTGGGATTTTGAGACATCTCCTCAATGCGGTCCATCAACTGAACGGCCAAGTTGTCCATATTTTGGAAACCCTGCTTCATTCGAGAGCCTTCTTCACCGATATTGAAGATCTTTTGCTCCGCCTCGTCCAAGATTTGATCGACTCGTTTGCCCTTTGGATTAAACGCCGTGGTTGCTATGTCATCGCTTGCACTCACAAGCTTTCTTAAAATAGAGCGCTCGCGTATGATTTCCGCATAACGCCTGATATTGGCACTGCTTGGGACAAACTGAGCCAAGGAGTTGAGGTATGCGAGTCCACCTATTTCTTCCGATTTACCTTGGTTTTGTAGCGTCTCATACACCGTGATCACATCTGCCGGTTTATTGGCATTGATCAAGGACTGAACGCTGGCGTAGATGATCCGATTTTCATAGCGATAAAAATCGTTTTCAGACAGCAAATCATCCACCTTGTCCCAAGAGGTGTTATCCAAAAGCAAGCCACCCAAAACACTGGACTCGGCCTCCAAAGAGTGCGGCGGAATCCTCAACTGCGTCACAGCTTGATCAGGGTATTGATCTTCTTGCAAACTGGATAAAACTGCTGACATCTCTCACCTTTAAAACATACATGCTAATCCTTTTCACCCAATAAGTCATTGAGTAAGTATGTGTATATGCTGGGGACAAGCTGTCTAAAAGCTTAAATCCTCATGAAAAAAGCCTCCAAGCTAAACACTGGGAGGCTCCTTTAAGGCCGAAGACTTCAAAACGCTCAAGTCTTAAGCAGTTTCTCCATAAACGCAGACCGTGATTTCAGTCACCACATCGGTGTGCAAAGACACACTCACCGTTGAGTCACCTACGACCTTGATCGGGCCTTTTGGCATGCGAACTTGCGCTTTGAGCACTTTAAAGCCCAATTTGCCAAGCTCCTCGGCAATATCAAAGTTGGTGACGGAACCGAATAACCGGCCATCAACACCAGCTTTTTGAGTGATTTTGACGGTCACGCCAGCCAATTTTTCACCCAAGGCTTGAGATTCGGCAAATTTTTCAGCCGCCGCTTTTTCAAGCTCCGCCCTTTTGACCTCAAACTCCTTGATGGCCACATCAGTTGCTCTGCGAGCGCGGCCAGAGGGGATCAAAAAGTTACGTGCATAGCCATCTTTGACACGAACGATCTCGCCTAAATTACCTAAATTAACTACTTTATCAAGCAATATGATTTGCATATCAACTCCCTCAGATCTTATGTTGGTCGCTGTAAGGCAACATGGCTAGAAAACGAGCACGCTTGATGGCGGTGTTTAACTGGCGTTGAAAAATCGCACGAGTACCTGTTAAACGTGCTGGAATGATTTTGCCGTTTTCGGCAATAAAGTCTCTCAATGTATCGATGTCTTTGTAGTCGATTTCTTCAACACCAGTTACAGTGAAACGACAAAAACGCTTGCGCTTAAAGAGCAAGGATTGCGTATTGCGCTTGGGGCGCTTGTCTTTGTTAAATTTTTTAAATGTGGCCATGGTTCGAGCCTCCTATGAAATTTGATTAATTTGGGTCAAATGAAAAACAACACTTTTTGAATTCTTTGGGGAGGCTAAAAAACCTTCAAACTCACATTGACTGCCCAAAGGGAGCTTGATTATTTTTTCCGCCAATTCGCCCAACGCTCTGCCTCTAAGACTGGCCTTAACCAGTCTTGATACACCAGCTTCTTTTAACTCAGACTCGTGCTCTAGTAAAACATCTGCTGCGCTAAGACCAGCGGGGGTGTATCTAAGGGGCGCGATTTCAACCAACGATGCAGTTAAAACCAGGCAATTCACTCAGTGTCAAAAAATTAAGCTTGGAATTCGGCTTGTTGAGTTTTACGCGCTTCTTCACGTTCAACAGACTTCATCATCGAAGAAGGACCTGTTTCAGCCTTTTTCTTAAGAACCGTCAAATGACGCAAAACAGCATCGTTGAATTTAAAAGCGTGCTCAAGTTCAGCAACGATTTCTATAGAAGCTTCAATGTTCACACACAAGTAATGGGCTTTTGCAAGCTTGTTGATCATGTACGTTAATTGGCGTCTTCCCCAATCTTCGATTCGGTGGATTGCACCACCACCATTGGTAATGAGAGTTTTGTACCTCTCCATCATGGCTGGGACTTGCTCACTTTGATCCGGATGGATCATGAGAATGATTTCATAATGACGCATAAACACTCCTTGTGGTTATAGCCACCCACAGCGTCTCATTAGTGGTGTAGCAAGGGAAAACCAACAATTATAGCCTTCTTTTGCTTTTCACCTCTCAAACACCTTGTACGCTTACAACGTTTTAGACCCAAGGCATCCGATTGAAAAATCAAAAAATAATTCTATAGTATTAAATTACAAGTCCCTCTGAAGAACTGAACCGATACCAAGGCATCCTTGATCAATTGGTGACTCAGGAGAACGGGTACAGAGTAGGCCCTAGGGACAACGCATACAATCGACTCTATCTGAGCCCTAAGCGAACATGAACATTCTTATCTCCAATGACGACGGCTACCGTGCGCCTGGCATCCTAGCCCTTTATGAAGCGTTTAAAAGCTTGGGGCATGTGGAGGTCGTTGCACCCGAACTCAATAACAGCGCAAAGTCCAACGCGCTCACCCTCAATTCCCCTTTGTATGTGCATCAAGGAAATCCCGCTTTTCGGTATGTCAACGGAACTCCAGCAGATTGCGTTCACATCGCCTTGACTGGTCTCTTGGACTTTCGACCCGATTTGATCATCTCTGGCATCAACAATGGCGCCAATATGGGAGATGACACCATCTATTCAGGCACGGTAGGCGCCGCGATGGAGGGGTATTTAATGGGCATCCCTTCAATTGCGTTTTCACAAGTCGAGAAGGGTTGGGAATATGTCGACGTTGCAGCCCAAAGGGCCAGAGCGCTTGTAGATGCCTTGATGCAAAAGGGTCTCATTCGACATTTTTCTAGTGAGGAAACACTCGATGGGCAGCAACCTTGGCTGCTGAATGTGAACATCCCCAATTTGCCTATGACAGAACAAAAAGGCTTCAAAATCTGCCGTTTAGGTCGTAGGCATGCAGCAGAAAAGGTCATCACTCAAATCAATCCCCGAGGAGAGACCATGTATTGGATCGGTGCCGCTGGTCCAGCCAAAGACGAGTCCGAGGGAACTGATTTTTTCGCAACTGCGCAAGGTTTCACATCGATCACCCCTCTACAAATTGATTTGACAGATTACACGGCCATGGCACCTTGGGCTGAAAATTTCATCAACACTTTTTAAAATAATTTGATGAAAAAAAGACCTGCATTTCCTGCAAAAATTGACTTTGGCCGAGACAAGGCTCCTCCACAAGTGCTTTTGTCCGCCACAAAAGTGATGACCCCTTCAAACCAAAGGGGAATGGACAACACACCCAAGCCATTTTCCCCACAAAATAAACCAAGTGGTTTGGGACTTGACTCCAAAGCCGTGAGAGAAAAAATGGTCGAAAAGCTCATTGCTCAAGGCCTAGAGGATGAGATGGTACTTCAGGCCTTGAGAGTTGTTGAAAGACATCGCTTTGTTGATACTGCCTTGGTCAACCAAGCCTATGAAGATACCAGTTTACCCATCGGACTGGGACAAACCATCTCCAAGCCGAATGTGGTGGCACGAATGATTTCTTTGCTGCGCCAAGGTCGCAACCTATTGATCACAGGGCAATTGAACCGGGTCTTGGAAATTGGCACTGGCTGCGGTTACCAAGCGGCGCTTTTGGCTGAGGTGAGCAAAGAGGTCTTTAGCATTGAGCGGCTTAAAGCACTGCATGACAAAGCAACACACAATTTAAGAGAGCTTTCCCTTGACAATGTTCATTTGATTTTTGGCGATGGAATGCTAGGTCACCCTGAGAGCGCCCCCTATTCAGGTATCATCTCTGCTGCAGGAGGAGACACGCTGCCCCAAGCTTGGATTGATCAATTGGCGATAGGCGGCAGAATTGTTGCACCATGGGCTCAAGACGGTTTGCAAAGTCTTTTGGTGATCGATAAAACCAACAAAGGCATCGAGCGACAAATTCTCGAACCCGTTCACTTTGTTCCCCTAAAATCTGGTGTCGCATGAAAATAATGGCCATCAATACAAGGACTTGTATGCTTCGGTTGATCATCACTTCACCCCTTACCTTGCATTTGATGCTGGCCCTTTGTGTTTCATTGTTTTTAAACGCTTGCTCCACTTCGCGCACCACCCCTGCACCCGTAGAAGATAAAAAAGGAGTCAGCAGCCAAGGGGTATGGATGAGCGTTGGCGTGGCAAAAATAAGCAACGCCTCGGCACCCGCATTGGGATCGGAAAACGCTGGTCAACCAGGGTACTACACCGTCAAACAAGGCGATACGCTCATACGCATCGGGCTTGACCAGGGTCAAAACTGGCGTGATGTTGCGAAATGGAACAACCTAGACAACCCCAACAACATTGAGGTTGGCCAAGTGCTTCGGGTCCAAGCCCCTAACGTGCCTTTGGCATCCAATCCAAGTTCGCCAGACTCGGCAAGTGTTGTGGTTCGACCCGTTACCAGCACCATTGTTCAATCTGCCAACAATCCATCCCCCACATCAAGTCCAGCTGCGAACTCAAAGCCCACCAACACAGAAAGCGCAGAGGAGATTACTTTTTCTTGGCCCTCCAACGGGCCATTGAATGCGTACTTTGATGAAATCAAAAACAAAGGCATCGACATCTCTGGTAAAGCAGGCGATCCGGTCTTGGCCGCTGCAGATGGCAAAGTTGTTTATGCCGGCTCAGGCCTCAGAGGCTACGGTAATTTGATCATTCTCAAGCACAACAACACCTATTTAAGCGCTTATGCGCACAACCAAACCTTGCTCGTCAAAGAAGATCAAAGCATCAAGCGAGGACAAAAAATTGCTGAAATGGGCAGCACCGATACCGACCAAGTCAAACTGCATTTTGAAGTTCGCAAGCAAGGCAGACCCATTGACCCGGTGAAGATGCTTCCAGCACGCTAACGGATCGATGCAAGCTGTCCAATGGCCTGTCACAAACTGTTTATTTATCCTGATCAACACGGCCACTGATCGACCTTGCTCCTTGAATGAGTTCTTTGCGCCCCTAAGTTATGCCTAACGAATTTCACATCCCTATTTTTGAAGACAAGTCTTTGTTCATCGAATCGATGGATTTGGATGCAAAAGGCATAGGACATCGGGAGGATGGCAAAGTGGTCTTTGTGGATGGGGCACTCCCTTTTGAGCGTGTGCGACCCAATGTTCACCGCAAAAAGAACAACTGGGAGATGGCCTCCCTTCAAGAAATCTACAAAGAGTCTTTCTCTAGAGTAACCCCCACTTGCCCACATGCGGGATATCACACCGGTGCTTGTGGCGGATGCAAAATGCAACATCTTGAGCCAAGCGCTCAAATTGCAGTCAAGCAAAGGGCTCTAGAAGATCTTTTAAAACACATAGGACAAGTCAAGCCACAAAATATTTCTCGCCCTATCCAAGGACCGGATTGGGCCTACCGATACCGAGCACGATTGTCGGTCAGAGATGTTCGAAAAAAGAACATGGTCTTGATTGGTTTTCACGAAAGAAAGAGTCGCTACGTTGCTGACATGCAGGTGTGCCCAGTTTTGCCTGTGCATGTGAGCGCTTTGCTCATGCCCCTTAGAAATTTAATTGAATCTTTGCAAAGCAGGCAGCATTGTGCTCAAATTGAATTGGCATGTGGAGACCATGTGACGGCGATGGTCTTGCGTCACTTGGTTCCACTGGACTTTGGCGATCAGAGAAAACTTTTGGAGTTTGGATCTCTTCATCAAATCCAATGGTGGCTTCAGCCCCAAGGTATCGACAGCGTACACCTGATGCCGTCTCAATTACCAGGCAGCTCTGCAAATTACTCCGAACAAGATAAAACACTCTCCTATGCATTGCCTGAATTTTCGGTTGAGATGCCCTACCGTCCAACGGACTTTACTCAAGTCAACCCCTATATCAACCAAGTCTTGGTGAGCAAGGCCGTCCAACTGCTTCACCCCCAACCCACCGACACTGTGATCGATTGGTTTTGTGGCTTGGGGAACTTTACGCTGGCCTTGGCGACCAAGGTGCGTCAAGTCATCGGCATTGAGGGCAGTGATCAATTGGTTCAAAGGGCCAAAGACAATTACGCATTGAACCAAGAGGCGCGAGCCCATATCCAAGGGCATGCAAGCCATGTGCACCCTTCTAGAATGTGTCCTGTCACATTCTTGAGTCAAAATCTTTTTCAAATCACGCCAGAACAACTTCAAAGCCTAGGTTCAGCTCAGGGTTGGCTCATTGACCCACCTAGGGAGGGCGCCTATGAATTGGTCAAAGCGCTGGCGCAATTGATGCACGCAAAGGACAGCAATTTCCAAGCCCCCACAAAAATTGTGTACGTCAGTTGCAATCCAGCCACCTTAGCAAGAGATGCAAACGTCTTGGTTCAAGGCGGTTATGTCCTCAAAAGCGCAGGCATTGTGAACATGTTCCCACATACAGCGCATGTGGAGAGCCTTGCTGTTTTTGAACTCCCGTAAAAAAGGACCCCGAAGGGTCCTTGAGTCAGAAAGAGCAAACAGTTAAGTGGTCAGTCTTTCTCGCCACCAAAAATACCCAAGAGTGCCAACAAGCTTTGGAAGACATTGAGGATGTCCAAATACAAGCTCAAGGTTGCACTGATGTAATTGGTCTCTCCACCGTCAATGATCTGCTTGATGTCGTAGAGCATGTAAGCACTAAAAATTGCAATCGAGAGCATAGAGATGGCCATCATGCCTGCGCTTGAACCGACGAAAACATTGATCAAGCTACCGACCATCAAAACAATTGCACCAACGAACAACCACTTGCCCATCCCGCTCAGATCTCGTTTGATCACAGTGGACAAAGAGGCCATCATGAAAAACACACCAGCAGTGCCACCAAAGGCAGTCATCACCAGCTCTGTGCCGTTTTTAAAACCCAAAACCATGGCAATCAAACGCGATAGCATGATGCCCATGAAAAATGTGAAGCCTAAAAGAACGGGTACACCGGCAGCAGAATTTTTTGTTTTCTCAATGGCATAAATAAAGCCAAATGCACCTACTAAAAATACCACCAAACCCAAGCCACCAGATAAAGCGTAGCTCAAGCCTGTTGCAACACCAAGCCAAGCGCCCAGCACGGTTGGTACCATGCTCAGGGCCAATAACCAATACGTATTTCTCAACACACGGTTTCTATCCACCGTGGAGGTGTTTAAAAACTGATAGTTCAAAGATTGCAGGTTGTCGTTCATTCGCGTCTCCCAAAAGTTACTACAAAGTAGATGAGACAATTCTAAAGAATTTCAAGTCAAAATGTAAATAAATTTAAACATTTCTGTGGTGCAAGAGAATTTCGGGCCTTTAAACCCGTTTTTTAGACTTTTAAGGTGAAAAAAAACGCTCAAAAATGGCTTGAAAGATCTATTACACTTTAATCGTCTGAAGACAAAGGACTTTAAAACACAATACCCCTAACAAAATTGGGTATTTTCAATATCATTACACATTAAAAGATCTCGAAAAATGAAAAATAAACACGTTCTAGAACTGGCCGATGTCAAAAAAATTGCTGCGGCCTCTGAAGCCGAGGCCCTCAAAAACAACTGGGCCGTAAGCATCGCCATCGTAGACGACGGAGGTCATTTGCTATGGCTGCAAAGGCTCGACGGCGCTGCACCCATGACCTCACATATGGCCCCGGCAAAAGCGCATACAGCCGCTCTTGGCCGACGCGAATCAAAGGCCTACGAAGAAATGATCAACGGCGGACGGTATTCCTTTTTAAGTGTGCCTACTTTAAAGGGTCTTCTTGAAGGCGGCGTTCCAATTTTGGCCGACGGGCAAGTGATTGGCGCGGTTGGTGTGAGCGGCGTTAAATCCAGCGACGATGTATTGATTGCCAAAGCCGGCATTGCAGCTCTTGGACTTTAAGTCAACAGCAGCTAAAGAGAGGGGTGTTTTTGGTCAACCTCAAGCTCAATAGGTCAGTGTATCTGGCCTGATTTCTTGTAGGATGGTGGTTGCAATTTCCTCAATGCTTTTGGTCGTCGTTGACAACCAACGAATACCCTCTCTTCTCATCATGGACTCGGCTTGCGAAACTTCCATCCGGCAGTTGAGCAAATCTGAATACTTGGATCCCGGTCTTCTCTCGTGCCTGATCTCACTTAATCTTTCGGGATGAATGGTCAACCCAAAGATCTTCCCAATGTGTGACTTCAATGCAGGTGGGAGTTGTTTTCGGTCAAAATCTTCAGGTATCAAAGGATAGTTGGCCGCCTTTAGACCATGTTGCATGGCCAAATAAAGACTGGTTGGCGTTTTACCACTGCGACTGACACCCACCAAAATCACGTCGGCCTTAGACAAGTCGCGGTTCAACTGTCCATCGTCATGAGCCAAACTGTAATTGATGGCCTCAATGCGATCATGGTACTGCTGGCTTTTGCTGACATCAGAAAACCTACCTACGCGGTGATGAGACTTGATCCCAAGCTCCTCCTCCAATGGGTTGACAAAGGTTCCAAACATGTCCAAGAGCATGCCTTTGCAACTGTCTCTGATCACCCCAAGCACCTCCATATTCACCAAGGTCGTAAATACGATGGGTTTTTGCCCCTCCAACTCCGCCGTGTGATTGATCTGACGTACCGCTTGATGTGCTTTGTCTACGGTGTCAATAAAGGGCAAGCGGACATGACGAGGCTTGAATTCAAATTGAGCCAAAATGGCATTTCCAAAAGTCTCGGCCGTAATCCCAGTGCCATCAGATACAAAAAACACACTTCGGTGGGTCATCGTTTACTTTCTTGGGTAACTTAAAATAAGATGGGCTTCAAACCCCTATCTGGGCTTGCCTCGCCCTAAAATAGGGTTCATTATCCGGTGAAACCCCTTTACTCATTGTTTTTACCGCCTCATTTCAAATAAAAACAGTCAATTTTTATATCTCTCTCTAGGAGTTTTCGAACATGTCCGCCCTTTTTGCAGCAACTGATTTAGTGGTTCCGTTTGAAAATTTGAGAATGACCGATGTTGAATCGGTGGGCGGTAAAAACGCCAGCCTTGGTGAGATGATCTCTCAACTGCCAAATGGTGTTCGAGTTCCCAGTGGATTTGCAACGACTGCCTATGCATTCAGAGCTTTTTTAAAGCATCAAGATCTAGACCAGCGCATTGAAAATCGACTCCAAAGCTTGGATATTGAAGACGTCAATGCATTGGCCATCGCTGGAAAAGAAATTCGCACCTGGATTGAAGATCAGCCCTTTCCTCAAGACCTTGAAGAAGCACTCAAACAAGCTTTCCAAACACTAGATGCCAACGGCCTCAAAACTGCTTCTTACGCTGTTCGCTCTTCAGCCACCGCAGAAGATCTGCCAGATGCGTCTTTTGCAGGACAACAAGAAACTTTTTTAAACGTATCGGGTATTGAAAACATACTCCTCAAGATGAAGGAGGTTTTTGCATCTCTTTACAACGACAGGGCCATCAGTTACCGCGTGCACAAAGGGTTTGAACACGCAAATGTTGCACTGTCCGCTGGGGTACAACGCATGGTCAGGTCTGACTTGGGTGCAGCGGGTGTGATGTTTACGCTAGACACGGAGTCAGGCTTTGAAGACATTGTTTTTATCACCTCAAGCTTGGGGCTTGGGGAAATGGTGGTCCAAGGGGCAGTCAATCCAGATGAGTTTTATGTCCATAAACCCATGCTCTCAGCAGGTCACCAAGCCATCATCCGAAAAACCTTGGGCTCAAAACTTCAACAAATGGTTTTTTGCTCAAGCACTGAGAGCCAAAAAACGGGCAAACTGGTCAAAACCATTGATGTACCAACAGAGCTCAGAAATCGCTACTCCCTTGAAGATCAAGAGGTCCAAGAACTGGCCGCCTATGCTCTGATCATTGAGAAACATTACGCTCGCCCCATGGACATTGAATGGGGCAAGGATGGGACAACTGGTGAGATCTTTATTTTGCAAGCCAGGCCAGAGACGGTTAAAAGCCAGCAAAAAGGACAAATCGAACAACGCTACAAATTGCACGGATCAAGCACCATTTTGGCAGAAGGGCGTGCAATTGGACAAAAGATTGGGGCTGGCCCTGTTCGCTTGGTTCAACACATTTCAGAAATGGACCGAGTACAAGCGGGAGATGTGTTGGTCACCGATATGACCGATCCCAATTGGGAGCCGGTCATGAAAAAAGCCAGTGCCATTGTGACCAACAGAGGTGGACGCACCTGTCACGCCGCCATCATTGCCAGAGAACTTGGCATCCCCGCCGTCGTTGGGTGTGGGAA
>Ga0114978_10000192_pt1 | contig 51130 bp, 41 predicted proteins | sample S_140212_EF_Meta_FD_87027 | JGI IMG/M metagenome (GOLD analysis project Ga0114978, IMG submission 87027) | Freshwater microbial communities from Lake Simoncouche, Canada to study carbon cycling - S_140212_EF_MetaG | ecosystem: Environmental > Aquatic > Freshwater > Lake | place: Lake...
GGATGGGAAACACATTTTCGCGACCGATGCGAAAGAGTCGTTGGGCCGTTGTGGCTCCAGGCACGCAGGCTGAAACGCTGGGAATGCTGCCGGCAGCGGCTTTACGTGTGGATGCGGCTGTGTTGTCGCAGCTGCGGGATGTGGGCATTGACTCGATTGGTGGGGTGTTGCGGCTGCCCAAGAAAAGTGTGGCGTCGCGGTTTGGTTTCCAGTTGGGCATGAGGCTCGCGCAGTATGCAGGCACACTGGCCGAGCCTTTGGCAGTACCGCAGGGAGAGGGGCTGCCGCAGGCAACGCACGCCTTCGATTTTCCCGTTTCAACACAGGATGCCATCGAGGGAGTTGTCGACCCAATTATAGAACAGCTCGTGAAGGCGTGTGTCGAACCGCTGGCTGCACAAGGCAAGGGGATAATCGCAATCCAAGTTCGGTTTGAACGGAGCCGAGCCAGTGAGCCCACGGACTCGTGCGTGCCGATTGTCGTTGACATTGGCCTGTTTCAACCAAGCGCGTCGGTGGAGCACGTGATGGGCCTCGTGCGGCTGCGGATGTCGCGGCTGCGGCTCCCCCGGGAGCTTGAAGGCATCGCTGTAGAGGTGGGAGCCGCTGGGCCGACCTGCTGTCGGCAGCGTTTACTTTTTGGTGAAACCGTTGAGGCATCGGCCTCGCAGGTGGGCATGTTGCTGGATCGGCTGTCCGGCAGGCTGGGCCGCATCGCCGTTTTTGAACCCATGCCAGCAGCGGAACTACAGCCGGAGTACGCGTGGGTTGCCACTCCCATGGCACGGCCACACCCACCAATAGATGCACCCCGCAAAGCCAGTTTATCGCACGGCCATCATGCACAGAGGCATGACAGAACAAACAGAACGGACAGAACGGGTTGGCTTTTTATCTCGGCCGAAAGGCGGCCAATCTGGATGCCGCCCCAGCCGCTGCGACTGGCGCCAGTGCAGGCGGCGATGATGTCAATCATCCCGGACGGGCCGCCCGTGCGATTTCGGTTGGGATCCAAGACGCATCAGATCATCAGGGCGCACGGCCCTGAGCGCATCGAAACGGCCTGGTGGCGAGGCCCGTGCGTGCGACGCGACTACTACATCGTCGAAACGGCCACCGGCGCGCGCTACTGGCTGTTTCGTCGGCTCCGCGACGGAGTGTGGTTTTTACACGGAATGTTTGCCTGAACAGGCGCAGAGGAGGTTGTGGCCATGGCTGGTTCGCGTTTCGCGGAGCCGCACTATGCGGAGTTGCATTGCACGACTAATTTTTCGTTGCTGCAAGCTGCGTCGCACCCCGATGAATTGGTGGAGCAAGCAAGCTCGCTTGGCTATTCCGCGCTGGCCATCACCGATCGGGCTACGCTTGCCGGAATCGTGCGAGCCCACAGTGCCGCCAAGCGTGTTGGCCTCAAACTACTGATTGGGGCAACACTTGAGCCAATCGAGGCCACTCCACTGGTTGTATGGGCGACAAGCCGCGAGGGTTATTCCAATCTCTGCCGTTTGCTCACGAAAGAAAATATGAAAGGGAGCGACTTGCGAAAGCACTCCCTCACGCTGGATGCTATTGCAACCCATGCTGACGGACTCTTGGCAGGCGTGCCGCTGGGGATGCTGCCAGAGGCTGGCCGCTTGCATGGCAGCCACGCAGCAGAAGACGCGGAACGTGTTGTGCAGGCTGTCCTGCGGTGGCGAGAGCTCTTCGGCGAGAGGCTTTCGTGCTTGGCTGAAGTCGCATTGGAGGGAGACGATGCTGAGCGATTCGAGTGGTTTGCAACCTTGGCCAGACAGGCTCGCGTGCCGATTGTGGCGGCTGGGGATGTGCGTTACCACGAGCGAGCAAGGCTGCCTCTATTTGATCTGCTTACTGCGGTGCGGCACGGTTGCTCGGTGGAACAGGTGCGGGGCCGGTTGCGAGCCGACCAGCGCCTATCCAATGGCGAGCGGCATCTGCAGGAGCGTTGGCGTATCGCCGAGCGGTTTGCCTCGTTACCAGGGGCCGTTGAACGGTCGCTTGACATCGCCAACCAATGCACGTTTTCCCTCGATGAACTGCGATACGAATACCCAAACGCAATCGTGCCAGAGGGTCGCACGCCGCACCAGTATCTGGCAGAGTTGACGTGGAAGGGAGCCCACAAGCGATATGCAGACGGCCACGCAGGCAGCAGTGTTCCGGACCGCGTGCAGCAACTCATCTGCCACGAACTTTCGCTCGTGGCAGAACTGGGCTACGAGGCCTATTTCCTCACGGTATTCGACATCGTGCGATTTGCACGACGGCGAGGCATTCTCTGCCAAGGCCGCGGTTCAGCCGCCAACTCGGCGATCTGTTACTGCCTAGGAATCACGTCGGTCGATCCGGCAAGGATGGATATGCTCTTCGAACGCTTTATCAGTCGCGAGCGTCACGAAGCTCCCGATATAGACATCGATTTCGAGCATCGCCGCCGCGAGGAAGTGATTCAGTATGTCTACAAGACCTACGGCCGATCTCGTGCGGCGATGACATCCGAGGTGATCTCGTATCGCCTGCGATCGGCGGTGCGGGACGTGGCCAAGGCAATGGGGTTCTCGCTCGACGTAGTTCATGCGATTGCCAATACGCTCGATGCGGGTGATGGCACGGAAGACCTGCCGTTGCGATTGGCCGAAGCTGGCCTCGATCCAGCCAGTCACACGGCGGGAAGGCTCATCTCGCTCGTGGGCCAACTGATCGGCTTCCCTCGCCATATGGGGCAACATGTTGGCGGCATGGTGATCACGCGAGGCGATTTATGCGACCTCGTGCCGATTCAGCCAGCAGGGCCGGGAGGCAGAACGCAAGCCGAACAGAGCGATGGAAGCTCGCGAACAATCGTGCAATGGGATAAAAATGATCTAGACGAGCTAGGCATTCTCAAAGTCGATTGCCTAGCTCTGGGAATGCTCTCCGCGATTCGGCGGGCATTCGATTTGATTCTCTCCAGTGGTGGTCCAAAGCTCACGCTGGCCAGCGTGCCAGCGGAGGATCCATCGGTGTATGAGATGATCTCGCGGGCCGACACGGTGGGCGTGTTTCAGATCGAAAGCCGCGCGCAGAGGAGCATGCTGCCTCGGCTCAAACCAGCTTGTTTCTACGATTTAGTAATCGAGATTGCTCTCGTGCGACCGGGGCCAATTCAGGGCGACATGGTGCATCCTTATCTCCGCCGGCGATCCGGCGAAGAGGGCGTTAGCTACCCAAACGAAGCGATTCGCAGCGTGCTTGAAAAAACATTGGGTGTGCCCCTCTTTCAGGAGCAGGCAATGCGGCTGGCCGTTGTAGCGGCTGGGTTTACAGCGGGCGAGGCCGATCAGCTCCGCAGGGCAATGGGGGCCTTGCGTCGGCCTTGTGTGATTGATGCATTTCACAAAAAACTGACGGACGGGATGCTGGCCCGCGGGCTCTCGCCGGAATTTGCCGAACAGGTTTTTCGTCAGCTTCGCGGATTCGGTGAGTATGGGTTTCCGGAGTCGCATGCGGCCAGCTTTGCCCTGCTTGTGTATGTGTCGGCGTGGCTCAAGCGGCATCACCCGGCGGCGTTTACGGCCGCGCTGTTGGGCAACCAGCCGATGGGATTCTACGCACCGGCACAGCTTGTCAGCGACGCCAAGGCACATGGCGTGAAGGTGTTGCCTGTGGATGTGAATGCCAGCCAGTGGCACGCCACGTTGGAGCGGCACTCCGTGCACCAAGGGGCTGTTCCCGCAGGCGGTCTTGCCATTCGTTTGGGGCTCGAGCAGGTGTTTGGGCTGGGCGAGTCGGCAGGCCTTCGCATTCAAGAGTCTCGATGCCAAGGTCCCTTTCGGTTGCCTCATGAATTGGCAAGGCGGGCGCGGCTGGATCGCGAGTCGCTCATGCATCTGGCCAGAGCAGGCGCGATTGAGTCACTCGGGCTTGATCGCCGTCGGGCTGTATGGGAGGCGATGAAGTGCCTCGTCCGACCGGGCAGCCGCCCGCTCTTGGAGCCACTCGACGAATCGCTGGATGCGGAAGAAGAGAAAATCGAAAACGCATCGTTGCCACACATGACTCGCCGAGAGGAAGTGATCGCCGACTACCAAACCGGTGGCCTCTCGCTGGAGGCTCATCCGGTGGAATTTGAACGCGAGCGACTCGACTGCCTGGGCGTTCTCACCGTTGCCGAGGCGACACAGGGGCTCGAAGGACAGCGAGTGAAGGTGGCCGGCGTTGTACTCTCCAGGCAGCGGCCCTCAACGGCAAAGGGGATGATTTTTCTTACGGTTGAGGATGAAACGGGCGATGCCAATATCGTTGTGCGTCCCGACGTGTGGGAGCGTGCGGCCCCTGCCGTTCGGCGGGCGGCAGTGCTGCTGGTGCATGGTCGTATCCAGCGACGAGGTTGCGTTGTGCACATCGTTGCCACCAGCCTCGATTCGGCTGTGCCATCTGCCCCCTGCCCTGCTGTTGACAGACTGTTGGGTTCGCTGCCTCGCATGTCGCGAGATTTCTGCTGAGTCAGCTCCCTTTCGTGAAATGAAGTGAGCCGCCGCTGGACGTTGGAGGAAATTGTCTTAGAACATCGGCATGAAAAATTTCTCCAGTACTGCTGTGACACAAACCAACCTGGGCATTGGCACGCTTTCCCGAGGGAAGGTGCGAGATTGCTATCGCCTCGATAACACGATGCTTTTAGTGAGTACCGATCGGATCAGTGCGTTCGACTGGGTTTTGCCTACGCCGATTCCAGAGAAAGGGAAAGTTCTGACTGCGATATCGGCATTTTGGTTCGATTGGCTGTCGGTCGGACCCGACCCGATTCAGCACCATCTCATCACAACGGATGTCGACGCGATGGACCTCCCCGCCTCGGTAGACCGCGAGATTTTGCGCGGCCGCACGATGCTTGTCCGTCGGACGGACGTGATTCCGTTTGAGTGCGTTGTGCGAGGCTGGCTGGCCGGATCGGGGCTGGCCGAATATCAAAAGAGCGGCACCGTCTGCGGAGTGAAGCTGCCCGCGGGGCTCGAGCCTGGCGCGAAGTTACCGGAGCCAATTTTTACGCCGGCCACAAAGGCCGAATCCGGACACGATGAAAATGTGCCGTTCGAGGCGATGGCCAATCGGATCGGCCGTCAACTAGCCGCCACGCTGCGCGAGCGGAGCCTCGAGGTTTTTCAACGCGGAGCCGCCCACGCTGCCGCCCGTGGGATTGTGGTGGCTGACACAAAGTTTGAGTGGGGTCACCATCCCGACGGTCGGTTGCTTTTAATCGACGAAGTGCTCACTCCAGATAGCTCGCGATTGTGGCCGGCTGACGCGATCACACCGGGCCGCGTGCCGGATTCATTCGATAAACAATTTGTGCGAGACTGGCTGGAGCAGAGTGGCTGGGATAAAGCGAGCCAGCCGCCGGCTCTTCCAGACGATGTGGTGGCTCGCACCCGTGAAAAATACGGCGAGGCCTGCCGGTTGCTCACCGGCCGACTGCCCCCGTTTGAGAACCAGTCGCCTGAGAAATGATGTTTATAGCGGCGTTTTCAATCGGCGAATTTTGTGTCTAAGGGCGTTGCGCCCCGCAGAAATGCCCTAGGGCAGCAGGAATTTCGGAACTAGAATCGTGCCAACGTGGCGGTCGCTATCGAGGAGCACGGTTCAAACGCCTTGTCTGCTTGGAAGTGCCGTACGTTTCAAACAGCCTTTGTTGACTTTCAGTTTCATTCTCGCCCTCGATCCAAATCCTCACCTATGCTGCGTTACTGGACTGCTGGAGAATCGCACGGCCCTGCCCTCGTTGCGTTGGTGGACGGATTTCCAGCCGGCCTGACCGTTGATACCTCGCAGATCAACGCCGAACTTGTGCGGCGACAGGGTGGCTACGGCCGGGGTGGGCGGCAGCGTATCGAGACCGACTCTGTGACATTCCTGTCTGGCCTGTGGCACGGCGTCACGCTGGGCAGTCCGCTCGCGATCGAGGTGATCAACGCCGATGCAAAGTTGGAGCGACTAGAAGACGTGGATCGGCCGCGTCCCGGCCATGCCGATCTGCCAGGTGCGATCAAGCATCTCGGCGGCGTCCGAGCAGTGCTCGAACGGGCCAGTGCTCGCGAGACTGCGGCGAGGGTGGCGGCAGGAGCATTGGCGAGGCAATTGCTTGCCGTGTTCGGCATCGAAGTCGCCGGCTGGGTCACAGAACTTGGCAGCATTGCACTGGGCAGTCGCCCTGGAACATTGCCTGCGCTGCGGCTCATCAGAGACTCAAGCGCGGTCTATTCGCTCCATCCGGAGAGGGATTCGGAAGTTACCGAACTCATCGACCGAGTTGGCAAGGAGGGAGACACCCTCGGCGGCATCGTGGAGGTGCGTGTGGATGGGCTGCCGATCGGATTGGGCACGCATGCGCAGTGGGACCGCAAGCTGGATGGCTGTCTTGCGCAAGCAGTGATGGCTGTGCAAGCGATCAAGGGCGTTGAGATTGGCATGGGATTCGAGGCGGCGAGGCGGCGAGGTTCGGAGGTGCACGATCCAATCCATTACGATCCTGCGCAAAGAGGTGGCGTGCAGTTGGGCTTCACTCGCCCGACGAACAATGCCGGTGGCCTTGAGGCCGGCATGACCAACGGTCAGCCGCTCGTGATCAAAGCCGCCATGAAACCGATCAGTACGCTGCGAAAGCCGCTGGATTCGGTGAATCTCCGCACCAAGCAATCGGAAGAGGCCGCCTACGAGCGGAGCGATGTGTGCGCCGTGAGTGCGGCGAGCGTGATTGTGGAGCACGTGGTGGCGTTTGAGGTGGCTGCGGCACTGGTGGAAAAGTTTGGCGGCGATAGCGTCGAGGAAATGCAGGCCCGCTGGCAACTGTTTCACGATTTGGCGAGGAGTCGCTAGCGGCGGAAAGCAGTCGCAAGCAGAAGAGTCGCCGCTCTTGAGTCTTGGAGAAAACAGGGATGTTCGTCGAACAATCTGCCGGACGGATGCGGCTTGTGCGAATGCTCTTCGTGCTGGGCGGGTTCGTGCCATGCGCGGGTCTTGTGACGCTGGCTCTGTGGCGATCCTCCGACATTCATGCGTCAGCGGTCCGGCGGGGCTGGGAGGAGTCGCTCGGTGTGCCGTTGGCGATTGGGAGCGTCGAGCATTTGCGACCAGGGGCCATGCGACTGCACGGTCTGGATGTGCTTGCCCCCTCGGGTGAGGCTGTTATTTCAGTACACAAGTTGGACGTGGAGATGTCGGCCAACGAGGTGCGGCTCACGCTGGATCGGCTGGAGTGCACGCCCCGTGCAGCGGCCTTGCTGGCAGCATTAGCCAGCGATTGGCTGCGGCATCCGGAGCGGTTTTCGCGGGCGTGGGTTGTCGACGTGGGCGCCGTCGAGTGGTTTGGCGATCGGGCGAATCAGAATGGCACACATCGATCGGCACGCCCAGCGACACTGCGGGGTGTTTTGGAGGCGGGCCATTCGGGGCTGCATGCTGAATGCGTTTCGTCGGATGGCGTGCGTGCGGTGCGGGTGCGTCGGCATCCGCAGGCGGCCGACGAGGTGCGAGTGCGGTTAACAGGCATGGCTGGTGTTTCGCGGGAAGCCGCCGCCATTACTGGCAGTCCCGAAAGGCTCGAGGTGAGTGCTTCGATCGAGGAGCCATTGCCGTTGGCCATCGTGACCGCTGTGGCTGGTGCCTGGACGCAATCCCCGCTGCCGTTTGGCGCGGGTGTGTTTGGATCAATCGCGAGGGTGCGAGGCACCGTAGAGGCGGTGCGAGAGAACCGCGCCTGGAGCGGAGAACTGGCCGGTTTTGTCGAGCGGATTGATTTGGCTGCATGCACATCGGGCCTCGCGTATCGGGCCAGCGGAGAGGCCTCCGTGTTGATCAAAAAAATGAGTTTCTCTGCCGGTCGATTGATCGCAGGCGATTGTAACTGCTCGGCGTCTGCAGGACGCATTGGCCAGGAGATGCTGGAGGCCATGAAGGCTCATTTGGGCTGTCGTGCGGGGCCGGCGTTTGTCTCCCTTACGCGTGAGCAGGTTCGCAATTTTGACGACGCTTCGTGCTCGCTGCGGATTGATGAACGCGGAATGGTGCTGCGTGCGCCCGGGGACCGCGACGGGGCAATCATTCGCCAGCAAGGACTTTCAATTTTGGAGGAACCCTCAGCCAACGTTGGTACCGAGCGGTTGGCGTGGCTCTTTTCGCCCCCAGGCCTCGCGCCTGTGCCGGCATCGGCGGCAAGTGCTTGGCTTATCTCCGTCATGCCATTGGCCCGAGGTTCACGAGGGTTTTGACCTGTTTTTGACGTTCATTCGACACAAGTCTGACTCACAAAGGCTGGTAGAAATACCGGTGAACAGCGTATTCTTTGGGCCGCTCTTGGAGGCTCTCTAGGTTTGAGTGATCGACACGCAATAAACAACACTAGGCAACGCCACGAAGGAATGCATCATATGAATCGCTCTGGATCGTCGAAGGAGAGTCAGCGTGGGGTTGCTGTGGCATCCAATACATCGTCCAATACATCAGTTGTCGAAAGCGACGAGTTCGCATTTGGTCGCTCGGCCATCCACGATCCGCTTTCGGTCGATCGCAGCATCGAAAGCCCCGAGGCGGATGAGTCTGCCGTCCCTAGGGTTTCGTCGGTGGAGCCTCGTCGCGATGGGATTCCAGACAGTTGGACGAATCTCGACTGGCCCGTGGTCATCTGGATTGTTGGTGTGCATCTGATGGCCCTTGCCGCCCCATTTTATTTTAGTTGGTCGGGGCTTGCGATCTGTCTGGTGGCCTACTGGATCACTGGGAGTTTAGGAGTTTGCCTGGGCTACCATAGGCTCCTAACGCACGGCAGTTTCAGTACGTCGCGACCAGTCAAGCTTTTCTATGCATTTTTGGGCGGTGTTTCCGGCGAGGGTGCGGCCGTTGACTGGGTGGCCAATCACCGGAAGCACCATGCATTTAGCGATCAGGATGGAGATCCTCACACGCCCCGCGACGGTGGGCTTTGGAGCCATATGCTCTGGATGTTCCCCAACCGGACACGCGATGAAATCACGGCCCATGCCAAACGGTGGGCTCCTGAATTGGAGCGCGACCCAGGCATTCGGTTTTTGCAGCAGACATTTTTGTTGTGGCACATTCTCATCGGCTTCACGCTCCTAGGTTCGGGCTGGATGGCGGGCGGTTCCAGTTTGGGCATTTCGTGGCTGCTGTGGGGCTTGGCCGTGCGGATGGTGATCGTATTTCACGTCACGTGGTTTGTGAATTCGGCTACGCACATCTGGGGCTACCGTAACTACGAGACATCCGATGACTCGCGGAACCTCTGGTGGGTTGGGCTTCTGGCCTTTGGCGAAGGCTGGCACAACAACCACCACGCCTACCAACGTATGGCCAAGCACGGCCACCGCTGGTGGGAAATTGATGTGACTTACTGGGCAATCGTGGCGATGGAGAAGTTGGGCTTGGCTTGGAACGTGGTTCACGAGCCAACCGGTGCCAGCCGTCGGGCCGTCGGTCAGCAAGACCGCGGTCAGTCTTAATCACGCAGGCTCAATCAGCGGTTTTCGGCGTCCACTGTTGCAATTATGTCCTTCGCCGATAGAATTCGTTCGATTCGCCGGGGCACTTCCTGGCGGTTCGAACCCTTGTGGCATGCGTACTCGGTCGACCATGGAATGGATGCAACGTGCATCCAAATCTGCCGCGTAGAGCCATGCTTGTCATGTACTAGGTCGCCTGGTTAACGGGTGAATTTCGGCTGATGACGCTTACGAAAGATCGAAAAACGGAATTAATTGGTGCCCATCGTCGCGGAGCTGCCGACACTGGTTCGGCGGAGATTCAGATCGCGTTGCTCTCAGGACGAATCGCGCATCTCACGGGCCACTTCAAAAAGCACACCAAGGATTTCGCCAGCCGGCGTGGTTTGCTGATGATGGTGAGCCGTCGACGCCGGCTTCTCGACTATCTCAAGCGCATCGCGCCGCAACGGTATCTCGACATTATCAAGCGGCTTGATATTCGTAAGTAGTGTAGGTGGTGTGTTTAGCGTTGGTTGGTGCGGTCGTCCTTGAGAGCGAGAACGTCTCTTGTTCTCGGACGAACACCCGCACGGTATGTGTCGGGCCCGGGCAGCATGTGTGTCCTCGGGCATTGACGGCTCGCTCTAGTGGCGCGTGGATGATCACCCGCCGTACGGAGCACGAATGGAAGGAAGGGAAGTAGCTTTGAAAGTACGAGTTGAACGAAAATTTGGTGACACTGTTCTGAGTATGGAAACAGGTTTTCTCGCAAAGCAGGCCGCAGGGTGCGTGTTTGTGCAGTTTGGCGAGACAAGTGTGATCGTGGCGGCCGCAACTGGCGCCCCGCGACTGGGCATCGATTTTTTCCCGCTCTCTTGCGATTACCGCGAACGCGCAGCAGCAGGCGGCAAGTTTCCAGGCGGGTTCCTCAAGCGAGAGGGACGGCCCACGATGAAGGAAACGCTCACGAGTCGTTTGATGGATCGTCCGATCCGTCCCCTTTTTCCAGACGGCTTCTTCGATGAGGTGCAGATTCAGGCGTCGGTGCTGTCGAGCGACAAGCAAAATGACGGCGATGTGCTGGCTATGAACGGTGCTTCGGCAGCTTTGTGCGTGTCTCCGCTGCCGTTTCGCGGCCCACTGGGCAGCGTTCGATTGGCGCAGATCAACGGGCAGTTCGTGGCATTTCCGACGCAGGATCAACTTGAGGAAAGCGATCTGGATTTGATTGTGTCAGGCAGCGAAACGGCCGTTCTGATGATCGAGGGCTTTGCCCGAGAGATGCCAGAAGATCGAATGTTTGAAGCGATTCAGGAAGCTCATCGCATTATTCGTGAACTGTGCGCGATGCAGCACGAACTGGTGCAAAAGGTCGGCAAGCCCAAGAAGGAATACGTGCTGGCGGATTATTCCGGACTGCGCGAACGGCTCGCTTCGGGATTTCTAGTGGAGCTCAAAGCTGCCAAGGGAATGCTCGTAAAGCACGATCGCGGACAGGCAGTGAAGGCGCTCCGCGAGCGGGCTAAGGCAGAGATCATGCCTTCGGAACCGGCGGCTACTGCCCGGGCCGGGGATGCTGGCGGTGTGAGCGACGCAGATTTTTCTCATGTCTGGCACGGACTGGAGGAACGGGCGGTGCGGGAGTTGATTTTGGCTGGGAAACGCCCTGATGGACGCGACTACCAGACCCTGCGAGCCATTGTCTGCGAGGTCGATCTGCTGCCCAGAGTTCACGGCTCGGCGCTCTTTCAGCGTGGTGAGACTCAGGCTTTGATCACCATTACCCTCGGCACGGGCAAGGATGAGCAGCGCGTCGATGGGTTGCTCGATGAGTACTCAAAGAAGTTCATGCTGGACTACTATTTCCCTTCATTTTCGGTCGGCGAGGTGCGCCCGATTCGCGGCCCAGGCCGGCGCGAGATCGGCCACGGAGCGCTTGCTGAGCGAAGTGTGAAGCCGGTGCTTCCGGATCCCGATACGTTCCCCTACACGATCCGCGTCATTTCCGACATTCTTGAGTCGAACGGCTCAAGCTCGATGGCATCGGTATGTGGGGCCACGCTTGGCTTGATGGCTGCTGGCGTGCCAATTTCCAATCCCGTTGCTGGAATTTCCGTCGGCTTGGTGAAGGAATCAGAAAGCAAGTGGGTGCTCCTCACGGATATCATCGGTGACGAAGACCACTACGGCGATATGGATTTTAAGATTGCGGGCTCTCAAACAGGCATCACAGGCATCCAGCTCGACCTCAAGATCGACGGCATCTCGCCCGCAATCATTGAGGCAACGCTGCGACAGTCTCGTGAAGCCCGGCTGGAGATTCTTCGTCAGATGCTGTCGGCCATCCGCCGGCCGCGTCCAGAAATTTCGCAGTGGGCGCCCCGTCTGCTACGCACCCACATCGAGCCGGATAAGATTGGCCTCTTGATTGGCCCAGGTGGCAAGACGATCCGCGCCATTCAGGAATCGACCGGTGCCAGCATCGAAGTCGAAGACGATGGTACGGTGACGGTAGCCAGCCACGATGCCGCAGGCGCCATGGCTGCATTGGCCAAGATCGAGGCTATGACCGCCTCGATTCAGGTCGGCAGGGTTTACGAGGGTCGCGTGACGAGCGTGAAGGATTTCGGGGCTTTTGTTGAACTGGTGCCCGGTAAGGACGGCCTCTGCCACATCAGCGAACTCTCAGACGATTACGTTTCAAGCGTTGCTGATGTATGTCGCGTGGGTGATGTCATTCGCGTGAAGGTTATTGCGGTCGATGATCAGGATCGCGTGAAACTGAGCCGTCGTGCGGCCATGCGAGAGTTGGCTGAAAGCAGCAATCCGGCACCGTCCTAAAGTCATCGTCTTTTTCCAGTTTTGTTCCGATTCAAAATCACCATCGAGGCGCGGTTTGACGATGTCGTCAGGCGACGAATCGAGCCGCTCGCGAGCGGAAACGTATGCGGAGTTTGCGGCTCTCGTGGGCACGTTGGCCCACGAGATCCGCAATCCGCTTTCTACGATTCGGCTGACGATGGAGCTACTCGCTGAGGATTTTGAGGCGACCGATCCAGAGTCGCCCACGAAGCATCGCGACCGTCGCGCCAAGGCCAAGATCGAATTGGTGCGACAGGAATGCGATCGGCTCCAGAAGTTGCTGGGTGATTTCCTCGACTTTGCCCGGCAGGAGTCGCTTGTTCTCGAGCCAGGCAGTCTGAACGCAGAAATCGAGCAACTCCTCGATTTTTTTGCGCCACAGGCCCAGGAAAATAGTGTCGAAATTGTGCGGTATCTAGATCCAGAGTTGCCGACGGTACGGTTGGACCGCGAGACATTTCGATCGGCCGTGCTGAACCTCCTTCTCAACGCAGTGCAGGCGTTGGACGGGGGCGGTCAACTCGTCGTGCGTACGAGGCCCTCGGGCTTGGGCGTTGTGCTCGAACTCATTGACACCGGCCCAGGCATGGACACTGAGACGCTCTCCAAGGCGTTTCGGGCTTTCTACACGACGAAGCAGGGAGGTTCCGGCCTTGGTTTGCCAACCGCTCGAAAGATTATCGAAGCGCATGGTGGCACGATCGATATGGAAAGCGCTCCGGGTCGTGGCACCAAAGTAACGATCTGGCTGCCCGCACCTCCGCGGCTCCCCACGGGCCACTTGAGTCGGTAGACGCAAGGGGCCCCCACCGAGAACTCCACATCGGCTTCGCCTGGGGCTTGTATGCGCGGGGTGAGCCTTAGGAGGATCGGTGCAAAGTGAGAGGGGAATGGCCTTTTTCGAAGGTACTGCGCGTGGAACTGGACGGCCTGCCATGCGGGTTCGTACGATCCACGGCATGGTGCAGTCCAAAGAAACACAAATCCCGTCGCCCCACGTTGCTGCGGAGGCGGGGTCGCAGGGACTCGTGCGTGTGCTCGTCGTGGATAACGACATCGTGCATGCCCGTACGATGGGCGAGGGGTTGAGTCGGCTAGGCTACCAATGTGTCGTGGCTGGCAGTGGTGCCGAGGGCGTGCGAAAGATCGAGCAGGAGACCTTTGATGTCGTCGTCACCGATTTAATGATGAACGATATTGGCGGCCTCGAGATCCTCTCCCGAGCCAAGCAGGTGTCGGTCGAAACCGAGGTGATTGTTGTTACGGGGCATGGCACTGTCCCCTCTGCCGTTGCAGCCATGCAGCAGGGTGCATTTACGTATCTCCAGAAGCCTTTGGATCTCACGCACCTGCGTGCGGCAGTCGAAAAGGCCTCGGAAGGAATCCGTCTCAAACGAAAAAATATCGAACTCAACCGCAGGCTTGACGAGAAGTTTGGGTTTGAAGGCGTTGTTGGATCGAGCCCCCAAATGCACCTACTCATAGAACGGCTCAAGCGGATCGCACCAACGGATGCAACCGTCCTCATTCAAGGCGAAACAGGTACCGGTAAGGAGTTGGTGGCCCAAGCGATTCATCAGAATAGCCCGCGAAAAAATAGGCCATTTGTCGCGCTGAACTGCGCGGCTTTGAGCGAGAACATTCTCGAAAGTGAACTCTTTGGTCACGTGCGGGGCGCCTTCACCGACGCTTCGAGTGACCGTGTTGGCAAGTTTGAATATGCCAACGGCGGTACGCTCTTTTTAGACGAGGTCGGCGACATGCCGATGGCAACGCAAATCAAACTGCTACGGGTGCTTGAGTCAGGCGAGATTACTCGCGTTGGCTCAAACACGCCGAGCCGGGTGAACGTGCGCATTCTCTCAGCCACGAATCGCAATCTCGAAGACGCAATCGCAGCAGGCACATTCCGCAGCGATCTCTACCATCGATTGAAGGTGGTGACGATTGTCATTCCCAATCTTCAGGAACGGGCAGCCGATATTCCTCTGTTGATCGAACACTTTATTCGACAGTTTGCCAAACGCCATAGCAAGGCGATCAAGGGAATGTCGCTGGCGGCTCGCGTGAGTCTGGCGGCCTACGATTGGCCCGGGAACGTGCGACAGTTGCGCAACGTTATCGAGAGTATGGTCGTTGTAGATTGCGATGAGACGCTCGACATAGACGACCTACCGCTCGAAATTGAGCCGGCGGCGGCATCCGCCATGCTGCCGATTGCGGTGAACAGCGAGGCTGGGGTGGCGGGGCTCGTAGGCAGGCCTCTCGAAGAAGTGGAGCGACTTTTTATCGGAGAAACGCTGAAGCTCACCGGCGGCAACCGCGAGCAAGCGGCCGAACTGCTGGGGATTGGGGAGCGCACGCTCTATCGTAAGATCAAGGAATTTCAGCTCTCCTGACGCTTTGAGCAGTGGGTGGGAACGCACGTATGGGACGGATCCACAAGCTACCTGTATCGGTCGTCAACCGAATTGCTGCCGGCGAGGTGGTGGAACGCCCCGCCAGCGTCGTGAAGGAGCTTTTAGAAAACGCGCTCGACGCTGGACCGACGCGAATCGATGTCGCGCTTGAACAGGGTGGCATTGTACTGGTGCGGGTGGTCGATGACGGCGGTGGCATTGATTCCGAAGACCTCCGGCTGGCAGTGTCGCAGCACGCCACCAGCAAACTTCGAGTAGCGGAGGATCTAGAACGCATCGATACGCTTGGATTTCGTGGAGAGGCGCTGGCTTCGGTCGGAGAGGTGGCCAGGCTCGTGATTCGTTCTCGCACGTCGATGGCCAACTCCGGAGCATCGATTGAGGTGAATGGTGGCCGGATGGGTGAGGTCGTGCCGGAGGGCTGCAGCATTGGCACCACAGTGGAGGTGCATCAGCTCTTTGGCAATGTGCCTGCAAGGCGGGCGTTTCTGCGGGCCCCCAGTACGGAGTGGTCGCATGCGTCGGAGGCGTTTGTGCGCACCGCACTGGCCCATCCGGCCGTTGCGATGTCGCTCACGCACAACGGGCGTCGTCTCCACGATCTACCAGCAGCCGATCGTTGGGCAACGCGGATCGGTGGGCTCTTTGGTATGCCGCTGGCGGAGCGACTGCTTGATATCGACGCCACCGATGGCGAGATTGCACTGCACGGGTTGGTGGGGCGGCCCGAGGATGACATGGCCAGCACTCGGCTTCAGCATCTGTTTGTGGGTGGCCGTCCGTTTCGCGATCGCTCGATTTTGCATGCCGTGCAGGAGGCCTACCGCGGTGTGCTGCTGTCGGGGCGGCAGCCGATTGTGTTTCTGCGGTTTGAAGTTCCACCGGATATGGTCGATGTGAATGTGCATCCTGCGAAAATAGAGGTGCGTTTTCGCGAACCGTCCCGACTCTATCGACTGGTGTTATCCGCGCTCCGCACAAAATTTTTGGCCACCGATCTGGGGACGCGACTGGCCCCCCCTGCTTTCCACATTGGCCCACCGGGTCTGCAAAGCAGCGCGGCGATGCCTTTGTCGGACGGGCGCCCAGCCGCGTGGTTTGGATCGTCGGCCGTGTCTTTGGCGTGGCAGTCGGTTTCTGCTGACAATCGATCTGCAGGGAGTGCCGATGTACCGGCATGGGAGCGAGTAGAGCAGGCAGCTTCGCCTAGACAAGAGATGGCCGTGCAGATGCACGATCGCTATATCGTCGTGGAGAGTGTCCTTGGCATCGAGGTGATTGATCAGCATGCATTGCACGAACGTGTGCTTTACGAAGGGTTGAAAGATTCGCTTGCCAGAGGCAGTCTGGAAGTGCAGTCGTTGCTCATTCCAGAAAGGCTCGATTTGACGCCAGCAGAACTCGAAATTGTCACCGAGCACGCCGAGACGCTGGCCCAGGCCGGCATGCGGGTTGAGCCATTTGGCGGCGCAACTGTGATCGTCACGTCCAAGCCTGTGCTGGCTGGAAATGCTTCGGCAGCCGATATTGTGCGAGAGGTAATCGGTCGACTGGCTGCATCTGTTTCAGGCTCGGGAATGCTTGTTGATGAGGTGTTGCATGGGTTGGCGTGCCGCGCCGCGATCAAGGCGGGCGACCCGCTTTCACAGGCCGAGGTCGATGCGCTGGTACAGGATAGGCGGAGAGTGCAAGATTCACACCACTGTCCGCATGGCAGGCCGACATCATTGACTCTTTCGCGGCAGGATTTAGACCGCCAGTTTCTCAGAACATAAAACGGCCTCGGTACCTCGTTGGGAGAACAACATGATCTGTGTGAGCATTGGACGAGGCCGGCATCGGCATATCATCGCTGAGCACAAGCATCTTGCTGAGAATGGCATTGCTCTGGTGGAACTGCGACTGGACTACATCCAGGGGAGTGTCCAGTTGAAGCGATTGCTGGGCGATCGCCCCACCCCAGTCATTGTCGCATGCCGCCGAGCCATCGACGGCGGACGTTGGGAGCACTCAGAAGAGTCGCGGTTGTTGCTGCTGCGTACCGCAATTGTCGAGGGGGTCGATTACGTCGATCTGGAGGACGACATTGCGACCAAGGTGCCTCGCTACGGCCGCACAAAAAGGATTATCAGCCACCATGATTTTCATAAAACGCCATCCGATCTCTCGGCCCTCCACAGAAAACTGTCTGCCATGGATGCCGACGTAGTGAAGATCGCCACGATGGCAAACCATCCAACGGACAGCCTCAGAATGCTGGAGTTGGTGCGAGGTAGCAAGGTTCCTACGGTGGGCATCTGTATGGGAGATATCGGTGTGCCAACGCGAATTTTGGCTGGCCGTGTCGGAGCCCCTTTCACATACGCCACGTTCCACGACGACCGCGTGCTGGCCCCTGGGCAAATTGGCTGGCGGCAGATGCGCGACGTTTATCGGTACGATTCAATTACGTCAGCCACAAAAATCTATGGCGTGGTGGCTGATCCCGTGGCCCATAGCCTCAGTCCGATCGTCCATAATGCGGCGCTGGCCGATGCCAAAATCGACGCAGTCTATCTACCGTTTCGCGTGCCCGCCGAGCAGATCGATGAATTCCTTTCCGACTCATCTCGCTGGCCGCTGAGTGGCTTGAGCGTGACGATTCCCCACAAGGAAACTGTCCTGCGACTGGTGGCAAAGCAGGATGATCTCGTGAAGGCCATCGGGGCAGCCAACACCCTTGCCTTTGGGCCATCTAGCAGCGGTGCATTGAGTAGCATTGCCGCTTTCAATACCGACGCGACTGCCGCCATCGAAAGCCTTGATGCGGCACTTTTAGACCACGGGCAAACCTCTCCGGAAGAGGTTTCGAACGTCAAAACGGCGCTGGTGCTTGGGGCTGGTGGGGCCGCTCGGGCTCTGGCATTTGGATTGCGCAAGCGAGGCATCGATGTGACGGTGGCATCCCGTACGCTTGATCGGGGAAAGAAGATTGCGGCCGAAGTTGGCTGCAAGGCTATAGAGTGGCAGACCCGCTATCGCATGCCCCACGACTGCGTAGTCAACGCGACGCCCGTGGGAATGCACCCCAACGTGGACGAGACGCCTTTCGATAAGGAGCATCTCAGGCCGTACATGGTCGTTTTTGATACCGTCTACAATCCAGAGAACACGCTTTTTATTAAAGAAGCCCGGGCGATCGGCTGCCGCATTGTGACAGGGGTCGACATGTTTGTGCGTCAGGCCGCGATTCAGTTTAGGATCTGGCATGATCAAGCCGCCCCCGCAGGAGTGATGCGGGACAGCCTCAAGCGGGCAACGGCGTCAGCCAGAAATCCAGAATGACAGCGACGTCTCCTCAAAATTATTGCTGAGGGCCTATCATCATATTCATGATGCCCATCATCACACTCATCGGCTACAGATGCACGGGCAAGTCGACTGTCGCGGCAATTCTTTCTGCGGCGATGAACTGCCCGTGGATGGATACCGATAGCGTACTCGAAGAGAGGTTTGGCTGTTCGATCGCAAGCATGGTGCGATCGCGCGGCGAAGCGTTTTTTCGCGAGGAGGAGTCGGTTGTGCTGGAGACGGTGCTAGCCAGCTTTTCCGGGGTGTTGGCTACGGGTGGAGGCGTTGTGCTGCAACCCCGCAACCGCGACCTCCTGCGCACTCGGGGAGGTGCGGTCGTGTGGCTCGCCGCACCAGCCGATGTGGTGCGGTTGAGGCTGGCATCTGATCCCATGACGAGCGTTCGCCGCCCTGCCCTCAACGGAACTGATCCCTTGGCCGAGGTCGATGCGACACTGATCGCTCGAGACCCGCTCTACCGAGAGTGTGCGGATTTCATCATAGACACAGCCGAGCAAACCGCAGAGGATGTTGCTCAGAAGGTCGCGATCTGGTTTGATTCCCGACCCACTCGGCCTGGCTCGCAGAGACCGTCACCATGACAGTAGCTTCGCTGGGAAGTCTTTGGGGTGCGATTATGGCTGTCGTTGTCGGCGGCCTGCTGGGGAGACTCCTCACGCAGACTGTCCTCCGCTGGATGGCTGTCTATGAACACGATGCAGATGAGCAAAAAACTCTGCCTTCAGAGGCGAGGCTCGCTGGCAGAGTCACTCCCGGCCAGACTGCCTCCCGATGGATTGAATGTGTGGCTATCGTGGCTGCGGTGGCGCTTTGGTGGTGGGAGCTTCACCAACTCGGCCAGATGCCGACATCGGTGGTTGGTGGGCCGACGGAAGTGGTGTCGGCTGCTCTTGTGCTACGATACGCCGCACACCTAGCGTTCGGTTGGCTGCTGGCCGCCGCCACATGGATCGATATTCGGCACCGGATCATTCCCGATTGTATTACCGTGCCGGGAGTGCTGGCAGGGTGTGTGTGCGTGTGGCTTGCGCCCGATGTATTGCTGCCTATCGCCACGGAGGTGCCGCGATCGTTTGCATCTCCGCAGGTCCAAAGCGATGTGCTTGGATGTGTGGGTGGCTTGCGCAGTGCGTCAGGATGGGAGTGGCTGGGACCCAGCCCACAGGTTGTGGGCCTGCTTGTCGCAACCGGGATTTTTTGTGTGTGGTGGAGCATCTGCACAAGCCCTGCATACGGCATAGAAAAGAGACGATGGCTTGAACCCCGAAACATCATTTTGGGCGTGGGGCTTGTGGCTATCCTCGTGGCGTGGATCTTTGGAACAGATCACTTCCGTGGGCTCCAGTCGTCGCTGGTTGGGGTGGCCGTATCGGGCGGTATCGTCTGGGCCACTCGAGCTGGTGCATCGCGGGCGATGGGGCGGGAAGCGATGGGGCTTGGGGATGTAACGCTCATGGCGATGGTCGGAGCATGGCTCGGATGGCAGGCCTGCGTGCTCGCATTTTTTCTAGCGGCATTTATTGGCTTGGCGCACGGCTTGGTGCAGTTGGCCCGTCATCGTGAACACGAATTGCCGTACGGTCCGAGCCTGTGTTTAGCAACAGTCTGCGTCGTGGTGTTCTGGCGACCGCTCTGGACAATCGCCGCCATTTCATTTGAGGAGCCGATCCAGCTCGCGGCGATCGTCGGGAGCGTCGTGCTGCTCACCGCCGTTACGCTCTACTTCTGGCGAATGATTCGCGGTTTTTCTGCCCCATAGCTGTCCGAAACGGGCCGCTGCACGGGAAAAACATGAGACCGATCAATGCCCGATCGGCCTTGTCTAGCGTGCCGAAGTCGCCTACGATCCCCAGCCCTTTCTCGCGATTTCACAGTCGTCTCCAAGCGATCTCAATCCGGAGTTCGTTCATGCGTCTTTCTGTCGCTGCAGCATTGGCTCCTGGTATCGCGAGTATCGCGATGGCCATGGGCTGCACGCACAATCCATTTCGCACAGCTGCCAGCAGTGGCCCGATTAGCCTCACCCCACCGCCTGGCGTCGCAGCTCCAGCCAACACGCTTCCTCAGCCGGTGACGTCGCTCACGCCGTCATTCAGCCAGAGCAATCTGGACAGCGGTCAACTCGAGGCGAACCTCGTTCGCAGTCGGCAGGAAACGCAGTTGATGCAGGATGAAATTACTGCGCTCCGCGATCAACTGGCAAGCACATCCTCCCAATTGTCGCAGAACCGCACGGCCAATATGCCGGGGGGCTCGACCGCAGGGGGTGTGCCCATCGCAGCTGGTAAGGGGATCCCACCTGCGCAGCCGCTGGGGATGCAAAGCCCCGCCGCGATGCAGGCTGCAATGGCACAGTTATCGATCCCGGGCGTTGAGTCGCGGTTGGACGGCACGGTTGTGCGAGTGGAGATCCAGTCGGAGCGACTCTTTGAAGCCAGCGGAGCCAGTCTCTTGCCGGGAGGTGCGGCCATCCTGACGCAAATTTCAACGGAGTTGGAACGGGTCTATCCCGGCCACTTCGTGGGGATCGAGGGGCACACCGACACCGAGCCCTTACAGAACGCTTCGTCGGGATCGCCGCATCAGTTAAGTGCGGCGAGAGCATCGGCTGTGTTTGATTTCCTTACGGCCCGCACAACGCTGGAGCAGGGACAATTATTTCTCGTGGCGCACGGTGCCAATCATCCGTTGGTTTCCAACGCTACAACTGCGGGAAGGGCCCGTAATCGTCGGATCGAACTGGTAATTTATCCAGAACGATCTGGTGGCCCGCGGTAGGGCACGTTTCGTCGGTGTGATTTGCCCGGGATGATCGCAGGCCGTTGCCTTTGCATTTCAGCGATTTAGAATCGTTTCATGACGACCCGTATTGTGACGATCATAGATTACGGCAGCGGCAACCTGCGTAGTGTTCAGAAGGCTTTTGAACGGCTTGGTGCCCAGACGCAGATTACCGACAGCCCGCAGGTGGTTGCCGAGGCCAAACGCCTCGTCCTGCCGGGCGTCGGTTCTTTTGGCGATGCCATGCAACAGTTGCACGCCCGAGAACTCGTCCAGCCGATTCTCTCGCACCTACGAGCTGATCGGCCTTTTTTTGGAATCTGCATGGGCCTGCAACTGCTTTTTGAAACCGGTTGGGAAGGCGGCCACCACTCGGGGTTGGGCGTTCTGGACGGCGATGTTGCCCGATTTGAATTACCAGCCGGTATGAAGATCCCACATATGGGGTGGAATACAGTCGAGTGGTGCCAAGGGGATGCGAGAAAGCCGTCGGTTGGCGACGGTCACTATTTTTACTTTGTGCATTCCTACTATGCTCGGCCACGCGATGCGGCGATCGTAGCGGCCACGAGTGACTACGGCGGGAGCTTCTGCTCGGCGGTGTCGCGAGGACGGCTTTTTGCCACGCAGTTTCATCCCGAAAAGAGCCAGACGGTTGGCATGCGGTTGCTGCAAACGTTTTTAGACTAACACACAACAGCGGCGGAAAGATGCCGCGGCCGTAAGGAGACAACGCGATGGAACTCTGGCCGGCGATCGATCTCCGTGGAGGTCAATGCGTTCGCCTTTTGCAGGGAGACTATGCGAGGGAAACGGTCTTTGGCAGCGATCCGATCGAGATGGTGCAGCGGTTTGTATCGCAGGGCGCACGGCGTTTGCATATCGTCGATCTGGATGGTGCAAAAGCCGGGGCACCGATCCAGGCAGCGATCATCGGTCGAATGGTCGCAGCGGCTGGCGTGCCCTGCCAGGTAGGTGGCGGAATTCGACTGCTCGAAACGGCTAGGGACTATGCCGCCGCTGGCGTCGAGCGGATTGTCGTGGGGAGTGTGGCAATTGAACAGCCTCGCCTGCTCGAACAACTGGCTCATGCCCTGCCAGGTCGCATGGTGTTGGGACTGGATGCGCGTGACGGGAAGGTGGCCGTGCGTGGGTGGCTTGAGACAAGTGCCTTGAACGCTGTGGATGTGGCTCGGCGGCATGAGCAGTTGCCGCTTGCGGGCATCGTCTACACCGACATCGCCACCGATGGCATGTTAACGGGCCCGAATCTCGCGGCCCTCGCCGAGATGATTGGTGCTGTGCAGTTGCCCGTGGTGGCATCTGGCGGCATTTCAAGTGCCGAGGATCTGCGAAAGGTGGCTGCAATCGGAGCCATGGGCTGCATTGTTGGTCGGGCGATTTACGACGGCGGCCTGAGCGTGGGCGATGCCCTAGCGGCTTGCGGCGAGCAGGTCTCCCGAACGGACCGTTAGCGGCCGTCAGAGTCTGCCCTCCTTCCCGAGAGTTCGGGGGAGGCCAGATTTCGGGGAGGGAATTCAGAGAACACTCAATTATGCGGACCTTTTGGGCCGACTGTAAGGGGTTATCGGAGTCCACGGTGCTTTGCTTGCTGGGCCGACAGTCCATCTCTACGATCCATTCCTATGGCCACAGATGTCCGCATCAAGGAGCAGTTGCCCGAACTCACGCGTCGGATTGTGGAGACGTATCAAGAAGTCCCCACAATTCACTACCTCGGCCATTGCCCGTTACCAAACTACGAGTCGATTGTCGCGGCGTGCGAGGACTTGAAAGAGATTCTCTACCCCGGCTATCGCCGGCGAGAGAATTTACACATGGGGAATGTCACCTACCACGTAGGTGATCTCGTAGACGGTTTGCACGATAAGCTCACTGTGCAGATCGGCCGGGCACTGCGGCATAGTCATGCGAGTCATGCGGCCGGAACAAGCCACGATGTTTCGCACGGTATGTCCGAAGCACTCACGCACTGCGTTGAGGAGAGCGACTTCGAGGCGCTGGGCCAAGCCAAGGCCGTCGAGTTTTTGGAGCAAATTCCGGATCTGCGGAAAATTCTTGCTGCTGACGTGCAGGCCGCCTACGACGGCGACCCAGCTGTGCGCACGCTTGATGAGGTGATCTTTTGCTATCCCGGGCTCGAGGCCGTCACAATTCATCGGTTGGCGCATCTCCTGCACAAGCTTCAGGTGCCGCTCATTCCTCGCATGATGGCGGAGTGGTCGCACTCGCGGACGGGCATCGATATCCATCCCGGTGCCACGATCGGCAAGCACTTTTTTATCGATCACGGCACCGGTGTTGTAATCGGAGAAACCTGCGAGATCGGCAGCCACGTGAAGCTCTACCAGGGCGTGACGCTCGGGGCGGTCTCGTTTCAGACTGACGGCGATGGCAACCTTGTGCGAGGCACCAAGCGGCATCCGACCATCGAGGATCGGGTTGTGATTTACGCCAATGCCACTGTCTTGGGAGGCACAACACGCATTGGCCACGATTCCGTCATTGGCAGCAATGTGTGGCTGACTCGCAGTGTCGATCCACACACGACCGTTGTGCTCGAACGCCCGAAGCTCCGCATACGCGGGGAAGTGCAGTCGCCCGAGAGCGACTACCAAATCTAAGCGCACGGCCTTTGCCGCAACACGCGTGGCATCACGTTGCTGTGCGATCAGCCACAATAAATGGTGCTGTTATTGGATGCGTTCCAGCGTGATGCGACGCACGTCCATCACGGCCGCGGCCTTCTTGGCGATTGGCCGAACGAGCACCCTGTTCGGGCCGGCGGCAAGCGAAAGTTCGCCCACATCGCGAGGCACAAATCGCTGAAAGTGACCGGTCTCTTCCACGGTGAACTCAAGCGATGATGGCTCTTGTATGCCATTTTCAATTGTTAGTGCCACCGTTGAACCGCCGTTTCCTGCTCCGCACCCCTGCAGCACGGTCACTCGGTAGCGACCCTGCGACAGGAGCGTCACATCCCACGATGCGGTGTCGGCCGGATTGACCCAGTAGCCCAGCGTGTCTTTTGCAGGAGCACTTTCGTACCGAAGCTTTTCGCCGACGATCGTGGCATCCTTGGCCTCCAGCACAATGAAGTTGTTGCTGCCGGTGTGCTTTCCATTCGATCGATCTCCCATCGCCGCTCGCCAGGCGGCCAGCGGCGGGGCCATCAAGTCGGCAGTCTTGGCAGCCTTGAGATTGGATAGGTCTGTGGCCGCATAGCAGGCAGTCCATGCTTTCGAATCAAAATCTGGATTAGCAAGCATGCCTCGCGTCCCCATGTCTCGTCGCCATGCTTCAAGCCGACCACGCATGGCAGCCGTGCGAGCGGGATCGGTATGGCTTAATTCATTCTGCTCGCCAGGATCCTGCAAGAGGTCAAAAAGCTCGAGCCTGCCGTCTTCGAAGTGTTCGATTAGTTTCCAGTTGCCCTCCCGAATTGCGCCCGCAGGTCGTCCGCCCTGATTCGTGTAATGCGGCTGGTGCCAGAAGAGAGGCCCAGCGGGCTCAACGAGAGGGCCTGCTGTGAGCAGTGGCGAGATGTCTTGGAAATCGCAGGGCGTTGGCGCGGGCACTCCTGCAAGATGGCACAGCGTTGGCGCGAGGTCACCAATAGCCACTGGGGTCGAGATCACAAGGCCCTGTGTGCACCGTCCTGGGAGGCGAGCAATGAGTGGCACGCGGATGCCACCTTCAAACAAAAAGCCCTTGCCGGCTCGAAAAGGCGAGTTGAACGTGGGTGGTGGGTCGCTCCCTTCAGGCACGTGCAGTCCACCATTATCAGAAGTGAAGAGAACCAGCGTACTGGCTTTCAGGCTGCGGCGATCAAGGGCGTTCAGGATTCGCCCGACAGCCGTATCGAGCGACTCGATCATGGCTGCGTACCGGGGATGAAACGCCTTGGAGTTTGCATCGATCATTTGTCGCGAAGCCGCCAGCGGGATATGAGGACTGTCAAACGCGACGTAGAGGAAAAATGGCTCTTTCGCATGCGAGTCGGCATGCGTATCAATCCACTGCACGGCGGCCGCAGCCTGTCCGAGTTCGCCCTTGCCCCCTTCCACCGATTCGGCGCCGGGATTGGGATTGCCAGGAAAAGCGAAGTCAAATCCATGGTCGGCGGGGCCATGCCCGGTGCCACCCAGATGCCCGTGCCCGGCGTGATCCAGATGCCATTTGCCGATACACATACTCCGATAGCCTGCAGGCTTGAGAAGATCGGCCAGAGTTTTGACGCCATCTGGCAGGTGCTGATTGGTGACAGGCGACAGCAGTCGATGCGAACTGCGGTCGCTGCGGCCGGGCAGGAACGCAGTCAACTTGAGCCTCTCCGAGTGCTGGCCAGTGAGGAGTGCCGCTCGAGACGGCGAGCAGACCGAGGCATTGCTGGAGGCAGATAGAAACCGCACGCCATCGACGGCAAGTGCATCGATCATAGGCGTGTGATGGTCCGCTCTGCCGTAGCATCCAAGATCGTTGATGCCGAGATCATCGGCCACGAGTAACACGATGTTGGGCCGACGCGGCGACTGCGCGTCGGCCAATGCAACGGCAACACCATTCAGAGCCGATAGGATCGCCAAGCTCCAGACGAGAATGGATCGCAGGCGATCGAATCCATGTACACAGGCCATTGCCTATCCGCCTCCATGCCGATGGGGTGAGCGTTTCTAGACGGGAACCCTCTGGCGATTCACTTGCGAAATGTGTGCTGAATCAATGCGTGTTTTCAGCGGCGCGGAGCATGGACCGGGCAACTTCTTCGGCATGCATCTTGGCGACGATGGCGTCGTCGCCGGCTGCTTTTGATGCCCGTAACCGCACCAGCTCTTCCCGAGCGTGCGCGACGTTGATCGCGTTGGCGGGCAAAGCCCGGTGCGTGATGATGGTTACGGTATCGTGACCCGCCTCGACAAAGCCACCTTCCACAAAGATACGACGTACGGCGTTATTTGGCATTCCCTGCTCGCCCATAATCCGCATCTCACCGGCACCCAGTCGGCCTATAAATGGAGCATGTCCACGAGCCACGCCGCGCTGGCCGTCAAACAGAGGTAGCGACACAGACCGCGCGAGCGTATCCAGAATCGTCGATTCAGGAGTGACGATAACACAACGCACGAAGCCGGAGGGCTTGGCGTGATCAGAACCTTCGTGCTGCGGGTCGCTCATGGTCTTCAACTCTTGGCAGCCAATTTCTTGGCCTGTTCCTCAGCCTGCTCAATGGTACCAACATACATGAACGCCGGCTCTGGCAGGTGGTCCCATTTGCCGTCAGCGATTTCCTCAAAGGAACGGATCGTGTCGGCGAGACTCGTGATCTCGCCTGGTTTGCCTGTAAAAACCTCAGCCACAAGGAATGGCTGCGAGAGGAATCGCTCCATGCGGCGAGCCCTGTGCACGACGAGTTTGTCTTCCTCGGACAGTTCGTCAACGCCTAGGATCGCGATGATGTCCTGCAACTCGCGGTAGCGCTGAAGCGTGCGTTGCACGCGGCGCGCGATCTTGTAGTGCCGCTCACCGACGTACTGCGGATCCAGAATTCGGCTTGAAGATGCCAGCGGATCGACCGCCGGATAAATGCCCTTTTCAGAGATCGAACGCTCCAGATAGAGAAACGCATCCAAATTGCCGAACGCTGTGGCCGGGGCCGGATCGGTGGGATCGTCGGCTGGCACATAGACAGCCTGCACGGATGTGATGGCTCCCTTGGAGGTGCTTGTGATTCGTTCCTGCAATGCGCCCATCTCCGTGGCCAACGTGGGCTGATAGCCCACGGCACTGGGCATGCGGCCCAAGAGCGCGCTCACCTCGCTGCCCGCCTGCGAGAAGCGGAAGATGTTGTCTACAAAAAGGAGCGTATCTGTGCCGGTTGTATCACGAAAATACTCAGCCATCGTGAGGGCCGATAATGCAACACGGAGACGTGCTCCTGGCGGTTCGTTCATCTGGCCAAAAACCATGCACGTTTGCTCGATAACGCTGCGGCCTGTGTCGCCGATCTTGGCTTCCTGCATTTCCAGCCACAAATCGGTCCCTTCCCGCGTTCGCTCGCCGACGCCAGCAAAGACTGAATTGCCACCGTGCGCACTTGCAATGCGAGCGATTAATTCGGTCAGGATCACCGTCTTGCCAAGGCCGGCACCGCCGAACAACCCCGCCTTGCCACCGCGCACAAACGGTGTAAGGAGATCGATAACTTTAATGCCCGTTTCAAAGAGTTCCGTTCGGGTTGAGAGTTCCGTTACCGGCGGCGGATCCCGATGAATCGACCATCGCTCCGTGCATGCGACAGGGCCTCGATTGTCGATCGGTTCGCCCAGTAGATTAAAAACGCGGCCCAGCGTGGCAGGCCCCACTGGCACGCTCAACGGGGCACCCGTGTCAACGACATCCTCACCGCGAATGAGTCCGTCGGTGCTGCCTAGGGCCACACAGCGCACCTTGCCGCCGCCCAAGTGCTGCTGCACCTCGCCCACCAGATTAAGCACGATGCCCTTCTTATGCGACTCGATGCGAACGGCGTTGTAAATCGCTGGGATGCTGTCTTCGGCAAATTCGACATCGAATGTCGAACCGATGACCTGCGTAACGTGTCCTACATTCTTGCCAGGGGCCTTGGGGGCCTTTGTTGCCGTAGCCATGCTATTCCTACTGCCTTTTGCTGTGCGTGCCGGGTAAAAGTTGGTTGCCGATCAGAAGTGGTAAACGCTCGAAGAAGTCAATGAAAAGTGAATCGTGCATCATTCATTCTGAATCATGAGTCCTTGAGGGCCTCGACGCCGCCAAGAATCTCCATGATTTCGCCTGTGATTTGCGACTGGCGGGCGCGGTTGTACCGGCGAGAGAGATTTTTGATCAGACTCCCGGCGTTTTCGCTGGCCGCCTTCATGGCCACCATCCGCGCCACCTGTTCGCTCACAGCCGCATCCAGAAAACATTTGAACAGTCGTGACAGAAAGCTTGCTGGCAGGATTTCCTCCAGAATGCTCTCGGCCGACGGATAGAACTCGTATTCCTGCGAGGCGAGTCTTGCCCGAGAAATCGTTCCAGAGGCAGCCAAAGCCTCCGGGGGTTTCAACGGCAGAAGCATTTCCGTAATGGTGGTCTGCCGGGCAATGCTATCGAACTTGGTGTAGACAACATCCAGCCGATCAATCGCACCAGAGGCGTAGGCAGCCAGATAGGCCCGGCCGATGGGCGCCATCGCCTCAAAGCTAGGCTTGTCGTCGAAAGTGGTATGACGTTCGGCCATATCGATACCGCGAAACTTGAGCGATGAAATGCCTCGCTTACCCGACACGGTTACATGCGATTCAACGTGCTCGCTCCGCCATTGGCCGAGGATCGCCAAGCCTTGTCGCACGACGTTTGAATTGTAGCCACCGCACAGCCCACGGTTGCCGCTGAGGATCAGCACGGCCGTTTTCTTTGTTGGCCGCACGTCGAGCAGTGGGTGGATGATTTTGGCCCCGTTGCCCGCAATATCCTCAAGAACTTTCGTAAGCCGGGTGGTGTAGTCGCGGGCAGCAACGGAGCGATCCATCGCTTTCTTGAATCGCGCTGTGGCAATCAGTTCCATCGTGCGCGTAATCTTGCGGATATTCCTTACGGAACGTCGTCGTCGATCGAGTGCTCGTGCTTTTGCCATGGCTGAATGTTTAGAGTGGAATGCGTTGGCTCAACTCAACTATTACCGTAAGAACTACCGGGCTGCGGTGAGAACCGGACGCTTGTCGCCGGCCCCCTTTGCCGCCCATTGCCGCTTAAATTCGGCGATGGCAGCTTCCAACTCGCGAGTCGATTCATCGTCGAGCGACTGCGTTGAGTCAATTCGGGCTCGGAGTTCCGGCACCTGATCTCGCACAAAGAGAAGAAACTCTTTTTCCCAAGCAGCGACATCTTCTCGCTTCACGGTGTCGAGATGGCCTCGTGTACCCGCGTAGATACTGAGTACTTGATCGACCATTTCCATCGGCTGATATTGCCCCTGCTTGAGGAGTTCCACCATTCGGTAGCCGCGATCCAGTCGCAACTGCGTGGCCGCATCAAGGTCTGTGCCAAGTTGGGCAAAGGCTTCGAGTTCGCGAAAGCTGGCTAGGTCGAGTCGCAGCCCGCCGGCCACTTTTTTCATGGCTTTGGTTTGGGCAGCACCACCCACGCGAGAGACCGAAATGCCAACATTCATGGCAGGGCGTTGGCCTGCAAAGAAGAGGTCGGGCTGCAGATAGATCTGGCCGTCGGTGATCGAAATGACGTTGGTTGGGATATACGCCGAGACTTCGCCTTCGAGTGTTTCAATGATCGGCAGTGCGGTGAGCGACCCCCCCCCCTTCTCCGCCGATAGCTTGGACGATCGCTCGAGCAGTCGGCTATGGGCGTAGAACACGTCGCCGGGGTATGCCTCACGCCCCGGAGGACGACGCATCAAAAGCGAGAGTTGTCGGTAGGCCACCGCCTGTTTGGAGAGATCGTCGTACACGACTAATGCGTGCTCCCCCTTGTACATAAAGTATTCGGCCATCGCCGTGCCTGAGTAGGGGGCAATGTATTGCAGCGGAGCAGGCGTGCTGGCCCCGGAGACGATCACGGTGGTGTAGTCCATCGCGCCGTGCCGACGCAGAATGTCGATGACCACGGCCACGGATGAATCTTTCTGGCCGACAGCCACGTAGAAGCACTTCACGCCGCTGGACTTCTGATTGATGATCGCGTCGATACCGATCGCCGTTTTGCCTGTTTTGCGATCGCCGATGATCAGTTCGCGCTGACCGCGTCCGATCGGCGTCATTGCATCGATCGCCTTGATGCCCGTCTGAAGGGGTTCTCTCACGGGCGCCCGTTCGGCGACGCCTGGAGCAAGCGTTTCAACGGGGCGGCGATCGCTGGTCACAACAGGGCCCTTGCCGTCAAGCGGATTACCCAACGGATCGAGCACTCGGCCGATCACGGCATCGCCCACTGGCACGCTCAAGAGTTGGCCAGTGCTGCGCACCTCGTCGCCCTCTTTGACCTTCAGATAATCACCTAGAATGATCACGCCAACGGAGTTTTCTTCGAGGTTGAACGCTAGGCCGATCACGCCGCTGGGAAACTTCACCATTTCGCCGGCCATCACGCCGGACAGGCCCCATACGCGTGCAATACCGTCGCCCACTTCAAGCACCCGCCCCACTTCGCGGACGTCAATGCTCGATTCGTAGCGGTCAATTTCCTCACGCAGTACCGAGGCGATCTCGTCTGTGTTGAATTTCATAAATGCTCCTCTGCTTCAAGCGGTCGCCAAGCCGAACAAGGCTGGTGGCGATGGAATGGTCGTAGACGGTGTCTGCAATGCGAACGACGAGTCCGCCGAGAATGTCAGGATTGACGATGAACGTGGGGGCCAGCGACACGCCGAGTGCCTGCTCGATCTCAGCGACGACGCGTCGCTGCTCTTCTGAGTCAAGCGGCAGAGCCGTTGTGAACGTCGCTGCCTTGTGGCCTTCGAGTTCGTTTGCGAGTTGTTCGGCGGCGGCAACAACTTCCGTAAGTACGCCTAACCGGCCATGACGAGCCAGCACGTGGAGCGAGTGGAGTGTCGTGGGCAGCACCTTTCCCCCACAGATTCGCTCGATGATTGCAGCCTTTTCGTCGGGAGTGACTCTGGGCGAGGCAAAGACTGCGCGAGCGGCAGGCACTTTCGGCAGCACGTCGTGAACAATTGCTCGGAGTTCAGCCAGCACTTCGCGTCGGCATTGCTTTTTGTCGGCCGCCTCGACGATTGCCTGCGCATAAACCCTAGCCAGCTTAAGGGCCCCGGGCGAGCTGTCAGAGGGCGTGTGCCCTAGAGAGGCATCGGCGGTGGTTGAATGGCTGGGGGGAGTCATCGTTGGTCGGGTATGCGTGTTCGGGTGTTGAGTGTCAAGTGGTTCGTATTCAGTTCATGCTGGGCTTGGCACCCACGCTTGCGATTGAATCTCGCACGAGCCGGGCGTGATCGTCTTTGCCCAGCTTCTCGCGGAGAAACTTGCCTGCTACCTCGACTGCTAAATCACCTGCCTTTTCGGCAATCTGCGAGAGCGCATCGTCGCGAGCGAGGCCGATTGCGTGCTTGGCTCGGGCCTGCTCCTCCTCCGCCGCTTTGCGAGCCTCGGCGATGATCGTCTGACGGGTGATATCGGCATCGCGACGTGCCTCATCCAGTATGCCTCGGACCTCGTCGGAAGCCACTGCCAGCCGTCGCTCGTAGGAAGCGAGCATCTGGCGCGCGTCCTCATTGGCTGCCTGTGTGGTGGCAATCATGTCAGCAATCCCCTGCTCTCGCTTCTCGAGCCCCTGCATGATCGGCTTCCATGCAAACTTTGTCAGTAACGCCAAGAGCAGAAGGAATACAGCCACTGACCAGATCGCCAAATCTCTGCGGAATTCAGCCGGGCTCTCAAAGTCGGCGACCTTCATGCCAGCCGGTGGTTTGTGCCCGATTTCAACATGATGGCCTTCTACGTGCCCTTCCGCTGCGAAGCCCACAGAAGGCAGGCTGGTTACAAGCCCAACAGCCATGCCCGCTAGGAGAATGCCTGCAACGACCAGTTGCCACGCTGTGGCAGCGAAGCGATGAGAAGAAACGCGGTTCACGACAGTTCTCCTGAGGAATGACTGAAAAAAATGTCGAGGCCAGCAGCGGTGAGGGAAGCGGTTCAATCTCATTGAAACCGCCCCCCACAGCCGCCCGAAAAACAAAGTTATTTCTGTGAGCAAATGAACAGCGCGTAGAACGTGAAGCCCTCGATCAAAGCCGCGGCGATAATCATGGCGGTCTGAATCGTACCGGCGACTTCCGGCTGACGGGCCATACTCTCGTAGGCCGAGGCCGCCAGTTTGCTAATTCCCATGGCAGCACCGATCACAGCGAGGCCAACGCCAAAGAACGGCGTCAGGTCGATGAGCGAACGCCCGGTGGTGGAGGACTCCTGAGCGCTGGCAACGTTGGCACAGACCAGCGTGACAACGATGACAGCCAAAGTGCTGAACATACGAGCGGAAACAATGGGTCGAATTTTCATGGGATGAATCTCCTTGCAAAACGAGGACCCGGGGACGAACCCCGGTACGGTTGGAAACAAAAAAAACGAAAAAGTTGTAGCGGATTCTGGACGAGCTGAAAAAAGGTTGGAAAGTTGAGTTGAAGCAGCAGGAAGCAGGGGTGAGCAGAGATGAATCACAGGGACGATCAAAGTTCTACGAAATCCATTGCGATTTTGAAGGGTAGCTTTCGGACTCCGAGTTTTTTGCCATTCTGGCGGAAGGATCGGCCATTTCGTGGTGTTTGAACGGGATCGTGGTGGTGTCCGACTCGAACTCTAGTGGTGCTGGACGGATGCCCCGATAAACAAAGCCGAAAGGAACGTGAAAATATAGGCTTGTAAGAACGCCACAAACAGTTCCAGCACGCTAAACAGCGTGGCGCTCACGACGCTGATTCCCGTCACTGTGGCCCACATGCCGGTTGAGGCAGTGGCTGCGGTTGTAATCAAACCCATGATGCCCAGAAGTACCAGATGGCCGGCCACCATGTTGGCTAGCAACCGTACAGCCAGAATCACGTGCTTGATCAAAAGCCCGCCAATCTCAATCAGAAAAATCAACACTTTGAGTGGGCTAAGGTAGAGCGGCAGGTCCATCGACGGCACCTGATGTGTAAAGAATCCAAGCACCCCAAACTTTCGCATGCCCGCCAGCACCACCGAGCCGAATGCCACCCCGGCAAGTGCTAGAGTGACGGAAAAGGACGCAGTTGGCGACCCGGCCCACGGCACCATGCCCAGCAGGTTGCAACCCAGAATAAAGAAAAAGAGCGTCCACAGCAGGGGCACGAAGGTGTCTCCGCCGTGTTGAATGCGGCCGTGGGCGTCGGCATGTGGGTGCGGATCATCGATGGCCGGTCGAGCAATTGTGTCTCGCACAAACACGAGCATCGACTCAAAGAGATTCAGCAGCCTGCCTTTGGGGGCGGCGCCCGACCGCAGTCGCGACGCGATCCACGAAAACAGCGCCAGCATCACGGCGGCCACAAGGAGTTCTAAAACCATGTATTTGGAGATTCCAAAGCCGGAGCCCGCCTTTACCGCGTAGAGGCTTTCCAGTTGAGCAAATGGTTGTGGAATGAGGATTTTCCCATCCATCGATTGGTTAAACGTTTGCACGTCAGAAATGTCGGGATGCCCCACTCGCAAAAACTCCGGTACGTCATCGAGTGTTTGATAGCCCTGCCGCCAAAGTGCTTTGGGTACTTCGAAGAAATAGCAGTCTTTCAAGTGATAGATGGGGTTGGCTGACATCGAAAGCTCCTCAGCGAATCGTATGGTCGGAAAAGTATTCAGGCAGAAAAAAAGTGAAAATTAATAGCGTTTTTTTCTATTCTATGGTTCTGCGATGCTCAGCATTTGCTGGCGACATCATGACGTGCAGAAGAATGTCGGTGGCAAGGAGTGTGAGATAAAATGCGGTCAGCAGGCCACCGGCACCAGCCAATGCCAGTAAGTTGCCCCATGTTTGCAGCCACGCCAAGGCGGCTAAGGGAATCATAATGCGGAGCAACATCCCAGCCATTGCTCCGGCCACAGCTAAGGAAGGGCTGTCCACGAAGCATCGCGAGGCACACCAGCCGCTGAGAGATCCAATCAGGCAGATGCCAGCGGCAAATGCGATAGACTCTCGCCAGAGGGCGCGACCGTCGTCGAGAGACAGTGCCACCGCCACTGCAGCCCCCCAAACCAGCAGCAGCGTGCAACCTCCCAGCAGCGTGGACCGTGCACGGGATGGCTGAACCATGTGCCAGAAACTCTGGGCGGGAAATCTCGGGGCGGCAAACACAGTCTGGCGAATCCTTTGGGGTAATTTTTGTGAGTCGACTTTTGATTCTTTGGGGGGCGTTCGGATTGGTTGAACGCATGAGCGGGCAGTATCCTAACTGCTCCGCCGATTTTTTGAATTCCCCCCTATTTTCACGAGCCATATAAGCGATGCTGTAAGCCCGAGTACAAAACCAGCCGGTCCGAGCAATCCAAGTCCGTAGCGTTTATCCAGCCAAGTGCCAATCACTCCAGGCACAAACATCACGATGCCAATTGCCATGATGCGCGCGGCCCATGCCAAGGCATCGCCAACCGGGGAAGCATCAGGGACACGGATCATCACAGCAGCCTATGTTCTCTCGTGTTCTCTGACCAGCGGGGTCGACCCCCGTGCGGCCCCGCTGGTATCGTGATCCACTCACATCTCACGCGGAGGCCCCGTCTATGTCGCATCGCAAACGCAGTCGTCGCCGTCGACCGGAACAGGGAGTCGCGGTGGCCATCGCCGATGTGGCCAGTCCATCCACACTGCGGATGATCGCTTGCGACGGCAAAACATGGGCGGAATCGACGGTGGTGCGGCCAGAGGAGTTGGCCGTTGACCGTGAGAAGTGGCCGGTGGTCTGGATCGACATTGATGGTTTGGAAGATGCCGAAACGATTCGTATGATCGGCAACGTGTTTGAAATCAGCGAGTTGGCCCTCGAAGATGCCATCACGCCCGACGAGCGACCGAAGGTGGAGGTGTTTGGCCACCAGGTTTTGATCGCCGCCCGCATGGCAAGGTTTGAGGGAGAGGCAATCGTCACCGATCCAGTCTGCATTTTTTTGGGCGACCGCTATGTAATTACGTTTCGGGAGCGGCTCGCGATTGACGGGTTTGAGGGAGTGCGTCAACGGATTCGGCAGGGCCGCACACGGATCCTCCACGGCGGTGCCGACACGCTGTGCGCGATGCTGTTCGATGTGGTGATCGAAGGGTATTTTCCAGTGCTTGAGCAGTTGAGCGATCGGCTGGAAGCGACCGAAGAAGAGGCTATGAATAACCCTTCGCGCGAGTCGCTTGTGCGGATTCACGATGTGCGCAACGATCTTATGACGCTCAGGCGGGCGCTCTGGCCGACTCGCGATTTGCTTCACACGTTGGGCCGAGAGCCGACCCCGCTGGTGGGCGATCTGGCCCGGGCTCATTTTCGCGACTCGTACGACCACGCCATGGAGTTGCTCGATCTCATGGAGAGTTATCGCGAGATTAGCAGCGACCTGCGAGACATCTATCTGGCGAGCCTCAACAATCGCATGAACGACGTGATGAAGGTGCTTGCCGTGATCGCAACTGTTTTTATGCCGCTCACATTCATTACCGGCTACTACGGCATGAATTTTGACACCAGTTCCCCATGGAACATGCCGCTGCTTTCCTACCGCTATGGGGGGCCGATCGCGATGGCTATCATGGCAACAACAACCGTCGCTATGGTTGTTTTTTTCTACCGTCGCGGTTGGCTCAAGCGTTGGTATTAAGCCGAGATTAAGTCTTGCCCAGCAGGAACGATGTGTGCATCGTCCCCTTGCCTTTGACTGTAATCTCACCCCGATCGGCAAACTGAAACGTGCTATTAAGCAGATCGCGGGTCGCCTGCGAGATATGAATCCGGGATGGCTCACCGTGCGACTCCATTCGGCTAGCGAGGTTGACGGTGTCGCCCCAGAGGTCGTAGGTGAACTTATGGCGACCGATCACTCCGGCAACCACAGGTCCAGAGTGGATGCCGATCCGCACTTCGAGGGCAAGCCCGCGGCTTTGCATCACATTACGAAACGATTCAATCATCCCCAGAGCCATCGCTGCAACGGCGTCCGCATGGTCGTGGCGAGCCAACGGTATGCCAGCCACGGCCATGTAGGCGTCGCCGATGGTCTTGATTTTTTCGACGCCGTGAATGCGAGCTAATTCATCGAATGTCGAGAAAATGTCATCAAGCATTGCAACCAGATGCTGCGCGTCGACACGCTGTGAAAATTCCGTAAACCCACAGAGGTCCGCAAACAAGACTGTCGCGCAAGGAAAGCTTTCCGCGATCGCGGCCTGGCCATTTTTGAGCCGTTCGGCGATCTTCTCCGGCAGGATATTGAGAAGCAGTCGCTCTGATTTTTCCTGCTCGCGTTTGAGGTCGGCCAGTGATTGCTCGAGCGCAGCAAAAGCAGCATCCCGTTCGAGCAGTCGATGGAATGCCTCAGAATGAACGCGGATCCGTGCAATGAGTTCAATCTGATCTGGGAGTTTCACGAGATAGTCATTGGCCCCAGACTCTAGGAGTTGAGCTTTGATGACAGCCTCCTCCATTGCCGAAAGCACGATAATCGGCACATTCGCGGTGGCTGGGACTCCGCGAAATCGTCGCACCATATCCAAGCCGCTGATGCCGGGCATCACGAGGTCTTGCAAGATGACGGTGGGTTTAAAAGCACTCGCCGCATCAAAGGCGATGTCGGCATCGCGGCAGAACTCAAAAACCATATTCGGCTGGCCGGCCAGCATGCGGCGCACGGCCTCACCAATCATCCGTTGGTCATCGATCAGCAAAACTCGATGCTCGCTGGCGGGCATCGGCAGTGAAATGAATGGCTCGGACATAAGCAGATACAACGACTCCGAACCTAACTGAAGTTGGGGAACTAGGATTCGAACCTAGACTAACTGGTTCAGAGCCAGTCGTGCTACCGTTACACAATTCCCCAAAAAGCAAAAAAATAAAAAGTGCTGCGCCTAGAATAGATCCAGTGGGGGGTTGTATGATGTCCGAAGCCCTATGCTTTGAACGAGGCACACTGAGCGTACCTGCTGATTCGCTGTGAGGCAATTCCGCTCGTTGGTGGGGCCGTACGCAAAGATCCCACGAATCGCACGAACCGAACAGTCGAGCAAGGCACCCACGAGAAACGCATTCTCACGAGTGATCGTCCAGTGTCGAATTATTTCTCCAACTATTGTATCGAATTCAGAACGGGTGCCCGCACTGGGGAACGGATTCACCTTGCAAAAAAGCGATTGGTCATTGGTCGGCATCCGGACTGTGACATTGTAGTCGATGCATCGTCGGTGAGTCGTCAGCACGCCGCAATCTCGGTCGATGGTGATGTGGTATTCCTCGAGGATCTACGCAGTCGAAACGGTACGATGGTCAACGGCCGTTTGGTCACCGGCAGGCAGCGACTCGCGGAGGGAGACGAGGTGCTGATCTGCGATCAGCGAATGCTCTTTTTGTCGCAGAGTTCAGCACGTTCCAGCCGAGTGGCTCTTGGCGATGAAACGGTGTCGCCGAAGGGCGCGTTGCAGCCACACGTTTTGCTGGATGATATTATTGATTCAGACAACGGCGATTCGGTGATCGTATCGCAGGTTGATATCGTTGGGCCGGCGGGGCACGAGGGGCCGGAGGTACATGTCACTGCAAAGGGGCGGGCTGCGCGGGATTTAGGTCGTGCAATCGGTGCATTGCTCTCGCTCGACGAAGTGCTGCCACGGTTACTGGATGGTTTGTTCGCTATTTTTCCTCAGGCAGAGCGAGGATTTGTGCTGCTGGCGGATTCCAAGTCGAAGCGATTTTTGCTTCGCGCACGCAAGGTCAACGGAGTGCCTGAACCCGGTTCGCTCCGCTTGAGCCTTTCGCTGATCAACAAAGTGGTGCAGTCGCGGCGAGCAATCCTTTCGGCGGATGCAGGGGCTGACAGCAGGTTTAAGGCCAGCGATAGCGTCATCGACTGTCGGATCAGGGCCGTGATGCTGGTGCCGTTTATCGGCAGTGACGGCAGCGTGCTGGGGGTCATTCACATCGATTCTCGTGATGCTGGCGGTGCATTTGTTCAAAACGACCTAGAAGTGCTCGCTGGAGTGGCTGGGCAGGTGGCCCACGCCATCGAGCAGGCACTCGCCTACGATGACCGAATCGGCCAAGAACAACTCAAAAGGGATCTTGAACTAGCACACCGCGTGCAGCAGGGGCTTCTGCCAGCAAAGCCACCCGAGATCGTGGGCTATGAGGTGTTTGATTTCTATGAACCGGCCCATCAAATCGGCGGCGATTTCTTCGCTTATGTGCCGTTGCCCAACGGGCGCATCGCTGTGGTGCTGGCCGACGTATCTGGTAAGGGAGTTTCGGCGGCGCTGGTGATGGCAGCGCTCTCGGCCGATGTGCGATACTGTCTTGCCAGCGAGCACGATGTCGCAGAGGCTGTGTCGCGAATCAACGAGAGCTTTTGTCGCAGCGGCTGGGACGATCGCTTCGCAACGCTCATTGTGGCGGTGTTGGATCCTGTATCGCATCGCATCACACTGGTCACTGCCGGACACCCCCCTGTTTTTGTGAGGGATGCTGCTGGCTACGTGGAGGCCATTGGTGCCGACGAGGCAGGCCTGCCGTTGGGAGTCGATTCGGAATATCGGTATACGCCGCTGGATGTGGAGGTTCCACCCGGAACGATACTTGTCTTTTACACCGACGGCATTAGCGAGGCGATGGATCACGAAAACCACCCGTACGGCCTTGCACGGCTGCTGAGGGTGCTTGCCGATCCTGCCAACGCTGTCGAGAAGACGGCGGAGGGGATCGGCCGTCGCATTCTGGGGGATGTGGAGCGGCACGCCGCAGGACAGAACCGCAGCGATGATATGTGCCTTGTGTGTGTGGGAAGGCTCGCGGAGCAACCGGTGGCCGCACAGCCTGCCCAGAAGTCAGCCGCTGTGGAGAGGTCAACAGTTGCCCAAAAGCCGAGCGCTGTTCGCGTCAAGCGTGTTATTGATTCGGTGAAGTGACGGAGCCGATACAGCTTGAAGGCGATAGAGCCCAACGGTTAAGGCGTTCCGACAGCGACGATTTTCCAAGGAGAGCTGGTATGATTTTTTTTCAGTGGTTGCGCGAGGGGGTTCGGCAGGCCGTTGTACTCGGGATGGCTGACGCGGTCGAAGATATTGGCACGCGAACACGTGAGGAAGATTTTGGCCCGGCCTTGGCACAATCCCTGCGAGATCGGCTGACCGTGCGGAAGGAGCCGGCGCTGCTTGAATCCGATTTGCCAGCGGTGAACGGTCGTCGGCGATTGGGTCGATCGATTGACGCCGGCCGCGACGTGCTGCGAAAAGTTGCGTAAAGCGTCAGGTGTCAAAAGGCAGAAGAAAAAAGGCTATTGCTCGCTCATGATGATCCATGCAAGTGCATGGCAAGAGGCAGGGTTACTTGGATGAGCGTGCCAGTTCCCGGCTCGCTCACGATGGATGCTTCGCCGCCCAGCAAGCGTGACCGCTGTCGGATGCCCTCCAGGCCGAAGCGTTCTTCGGGCACATGCGTCGGGTTAAAGCCGATGCCGTCGTCTTTTATCGTGATACGCACGTGCAACTCATCGACCGAGTCGATCGAGACATCAATCGATTGAGCCTTCGCGTGCTTGCGCGCGTTGGAGAGCGATTCCTGCACAATACGAAAGATCGTTGTCTCCACGTACGGGGGGAGGCGGCCGAGGCCAAGCGAGTGGCTGAAGGTAACTCGTGGAACATCCGTACGGGCATCCACAACAAGAGACTCTGTGGCATCAATAATCCCCAGTTCATCGAGGGCTGGAGGCCGAAGGCCAGTGATGAGCCGGCGGGATTCATCCACAGCCGCACGGAGTAACCGCAGGGCATCGGTGAGATTACGGTTGGTTGGCTGCGTGCTCGAGGCATGCTCGAATGCCTGCAGGTGCATCATCGCCCCGGCCAGATATTGTGAAAGACCGTCGTGAATCTCATAGGAGACGAGCTGCCGCTCCCGTTCCTGAATGTCGAGTAAGTGTTTCAGCACCAGCCGTTCGTGCTGTAGCAAAGCCTCAGACTTTTTGAGCGCCAGGATGTCATCGACGCAGATGATCGCCCCATCGATCCGGCCATCCACAATAATGGGGCCCACGTGAATTAAAAAATGGCTGATTTCCCCCGACAGTCGCTTCCCAGACGTTTCGAGCGAATGAATTGCACCGTCGGCAAAGACGTCCTTCAAGATGTGATCCACCTTTGCGGCCGACTCTGGAGTGGTGAAGTCAAGCAGGCTATGGTTCAAAACATCATTCAGAGACCGCCCTGCTGCGACTCGGTTGCAGTACTTAATCTCTCTCTCGCGATTCACGACTAAAATGAAGCCGCTGACAGTCTCGCAGATTGCCTGCCACAGCGACTCCGCTGGCGGCAGGTCGCGAGATCCGATTGCTGGGTCAGGGGAGCGTTCCATTTCCGTATCCTAGCAGTCAGTCGAGCAGGCGTGTGCTACCCCGTGTGCTACCCCGTGTGCTACCCCGTGTGCTACCCATGGTTCGGTTAGATCGAAATGCACGAACTGGTCATCCAGAGGGAAAACCGAGTCATGCACGCACATCTGCGTGGGCGGTTGGAGTCGCCGAATGCTTCATAATGGCCAAGCCCCTCTGGCCCTTCAGCGATTTGGACGCGGGATTCGTCCGGAGGAGCCGCCACTCATGCGGCCCCGCTTTCCCTTCTTGAGGTGGCTGGGCCGACCACTTTCCCCTCGCAGAGTGGCAATCTGGTCACGGATCGCCGCGGCTTGCTCAAAATCCAGTTCGGCTGCCGCCTGCATCATGTCAGCCTCAAGTTGCTCGAGCAGTTGGGCCGACTGCTGCTGGGATTGGTCTTTGTGTCCGACGGCTGAAAAAGCAATGGATCGCGAGGTAGCTTCCGACTCGATACCCGCACGAATTTCCTTGCGGATGGTTTCGGGCATGATGCCGTGGCGGGTGTTGTAGACCTGCTGGAGTTCTCGGCGTCGCTGCGTTTCGCTGATCGCTCTGCCCATTGATTCTGTGATACTGTCGGCATAGAGAATCACGCGAGCATCAACATTGCGAGCCGATCGACCGATTGTCTGCATGAGTGATGTCTCGCTCCGCAGGAAGCCTTCCTTATCGGCATCCATGATCGCCACCAGCGCCACTTCCGGTAGGTCGAGCCCCTCTCGCAGCAAGTTGACGCCGATCAGCACATCCAGCTTTCCTTCGCGCAACTGCTTCAACAGATCGACTCGTTCAAAAGCGTTGAGTTCGCTGTGCAGCCAGCAACACCGTATTTTTCGCTCCTGGAAATAACGGGAGAGATCTTCTGCGAGCTTTTTTGTGAGTGTGGTGACAAGCACGCGATGGCCTGCCGCGACCGTCTTGGCTATTTCCCCTGTTAGGTGCAGCACTTGCTGCTTGGCAGGCACCACTTCGATGACTGGGTCCAGCAGGCCCGTGGGGCGGATCACCTGTTCCACCACCTCGCCGCCGGTGCGGCCCAACTCCCACGGACCAGGCGTTGCCGACACATGAATCGTCTGATCCAACTTCAGCTCCCACTCGTCAAATTTGAGTGGCCGATTATCGAGGGCGCTGGGCAGCCGAAAGCCGTGCTCGACCAGCGTGAGCTTGCGGCTTCGGTCGCCGGCGTACATGCCCCGCACCTGCGGTACCGTCACGTGCGACTCGTCCACAAAAAAAAGAAAGTTCTTGGGAAAGTAGTTCAATAGCGTGTCGGGAGTGCTGTCAGGGGCGCGGCCGCTCAAGGGGCGAGAGTAATTCTCAATGCCCGGACAGAACCCCGCCTCGAGCATCATTTCCAAGTCAAACCGCGTGCGAGCTGCCAGTCGCTGCGCCTCGAGGAGCTTTCCTTGGCCCTTGAGTTCTTCGAGCCTCGACTCAAGTTCCGCTCGGATCGATGCCACAGCAGCTTTGACTCGCTCCTCTGGCATCACGAAGTGGCGGGCCGGATAAAAATACATCTCATCTTTTTTTGCCGCCACTTCGCCACTGGTTGGGTGCGTGATGGCAATGGATTCGATCGTATCGCCCCAGAATTCAACGCGGCATGAAAGCTCGTCGTATGGCGGCCAGATATCGATGGAATCCCCTCGCACTCTGAATTTGCCCCGTTCCAACGCCATGTCGCCGCGTTCGTAGTGGATTGAGACGAGTTTTTCTAAGAGGGCATTGCGAGCCAGCGTCATGCCGCTAGCCAGCCGGATAACCATTGCCCGGTAGTCGTCGGGCGACCCCAATCCGTAGATGCACGACACGCTTGCCACCACGATCACATCCCGCCGGCTCACTAGGGCACTTGTGGCCGCTAGCCGAAGTCTGTCTATCTCTTTGTTGATCGCAGCATCTTTCTCGATGTAAATGTCTCGCTGCGGGATATAGGCTTCGGGTTGGTAGTAGTCGTAGTAGCTCACAAAATAGTGAACCGCGTTGTGCGGAAAGAAGTCGCGAAACTCAGCATAGAGCTGCGCGGCAAGTGTTTTGTTGTGGGAGAGCACCAGCGTAGGGCGGCCGACTTGAGCGATCACGTTGGCCATCGTGAATGTTTTGCCGGAGCCGGTAACGCCCATAAGCACCTGCGTTTTCCGTTCCTCCTGGATGCCTCGCACCAGCGCTTCGATAGCAGCCGGCTGGTCGCCGGCTGGCTGGTAAGGGCTTACGAGCTCGAAAACATTCGGGTTGAGTGTCATGGGGCAGTCTTGGCCGCAGGAGTCGGCGGTGGATGAGTGGGGAAATCAGCTGTGGGCGCGAGCATCTGCCGCTGGCGAATCGGGCGAATGTAGGGCCTCATCTTTGCTAGCGTTGCGTCGCCGATGCCAGGCACATCGAGGATCGCTTCGAATGAAGTGAATGGGCCGTGCGTATCCCTGTGGGTGAGGATGGCCTGCGCCGTAGCGGGCCCTAGGCCTGGCAATTGAGAAAGTTCAACGATTCCTGCAGCGTTGATGTTGAGCGTAAAGTGGCCGATCGGCTTCGGGGGATCGTCGTGGTCGACAAGCCCCCCGGAAAATCCCCCCACCGCGATCATCCAGGCCGCTGCGGCAACAAGACACAAAGCGACGGCTGCCGCAATGATTGTTTGGGCTCGCATGGGGATTACGGGAACCATCGTCGGCAGCGGATCGGGCAGGGGCATTTCAATCCCTCTCTCGTACATTCCTTCGGAATCTGGACTGCTGATAGGATAGCCAACTACACCACCTCAGGCCGCATCTCCCCCCGCAGAAGTTTTTTCATGCCCTTTCAGCCAGTATTCACCCCGGCCTTGATCCAACCAGACCTGAGCCAGATTGTCTGGAATGACGCTCTTGCGGCCCATGTTGCAGGCTTGGCCCGCGACTGGTTTGCGGAGGATCTTGGGCACGAGTGCGATTGGACGAGTGTGGCTTTGGTAGCGGGTGACGCCACATGCCAACTGAATGTAGTGGCCAGACAGTCGGGAGTCGTGGCAGGGCTGCGGGCCGCGGAAATCGTAGCCCTGGTGAGCGATCCGCAGATGCACTGGCAGTCCCGTGTTCAGGATGGCACGGCGGTGGAAGCAGGCCACACAATCGCAACGCTGGGTGGTGCCACACGCAGCGTGCTCGCGGCCGAGCGAGTACTCCTGAACATGATCGGCCGCATGTCGGGCGTGGCCACTGCAACCCGTTTATTGGTGGACGCCGTGGCAGGCACCACCTGCCGCGTGTACGACACTCGCAAGACGGTGCCAGGCTGGCGGTTACTGGATAAGTTTGCCACGCGAGCAGGTGGTGGCTGGAACCATCGCCTCGGTCCTTTTGATGCCATCCTCATCAAGGATAACCACGTGGCGGCTCTGGCGGTGGAGGGCCTCGGCCCTGCCGAGGCTGTGCATCGCGCCCGAGCATTTATACGCGAGGCGTTTCCGCCTCAACGCGCCGCCGTAATGGTCGTCCAGATCGAAGTCGACTCGATTCAGCAGTGCGAGGCTGTTTTGTCTGCCGGCCCCGATATCGTTCTTCTCGATAATATGACTCTCCAAGATCTTGCACACTGCGTTTGCTTGCGAAATCAGAGAAGCCCCGGCATTGTTCTGGAAGCCTCAGGTGGCATTCGGCCAGAGACCATTCGAGCCGTGGCTCACACGGGGGTCGACCGGGCCAGCAGCGGATGGCCCACACACAACGCCCCATGGCTAGACATGGCCCTGGACTGGGTGGGTTCCGAGCAGAAGGCAAGAACAGCCCGTTAAAAAAGCCGTTCCAGAGCGTTTGATGTGAAAAACATGCAAAACCTTCAGGTTTCGCAAGGAGCGTTGCTATCAGTGTGCCAAATAACCAGCTTAATTGGCTGTAAATAAGTGTAAAAAGGCTATCGTGAGGTAGCTTAGGCCGATTCAGAAACAGGCTCAAAATTTTTTAAAACGATCTCTTGCCAAAACAAATATGGCTGGATGGGACAAAAGATTTGGGGTCAGATTCCTCCATCTAAAAACGTTCTCCACAAACTCTTTTATAGGCAGTCCGCTCGTGAGTTCCTCAAACCGCGTTCGACCCGGGTTCCGGGTGCGTGGTCTAAGTTGAGCCGAGTCGAGGTTACGAGTTTAGGTCAGCCTTCTTTTTAGCTCTCTTTGCCAGCATCCATTTCGATTGGTTCTGTCTGCCTTTCTAAAAAGGCTTTGACATCAAATGGAAATTAGCCGGGCCGATGGATAGGTTTTCATCTCAGGTGGGCTGCAATGGCACGCGAAGCACGTCGCAAGCTGACCCTTGAAGATGACCGGAAATCACGAACGCAGAATGAGGAATTCATGAGCTATGCCCCACGCGTTCGATGCCACATTTTTGCGTTCACAAGACGGCGCCCCGCAATGCATCTGACCGTAACGGCCGTGCAAGGAGTGGGCGCAGCAGGGCATTGCAGTGTGTGGCCGTGTGGCTCGGCCTCGTGATTGGATGCGTGGCGGCCGGTGTATCGAGCGAAAGTCGGGCCGCACCCGTCACTGTGGGTGGTTTCAAAGTTGATATCGCCACAAATCTCTTGTGGCTGGATAACGCCGCCGATCCGTTGGTGGATTTAAAGGCATCCCGCCAGAGCGTGATGCAGCGACTGGCTAGCGATTCAAAGCCGTGCCTCCGGGTGATCAATCAATCGAACCTCGATCTTTTTGGAATCGAGTTGGATCTCTCGAATGCTAATAGCTGGATCAACGGCTGCGAGTGGCTCAGTGTGAGTGGCCAGCCGACGTGGAATTGGGATGAGGCTTCCCGCACGGCACTCTTTTAGTTTGCCTGCGACTGACTACTGCTGCTCGCAATAGCGACCCATCCACTTACACTCTCAACAAGAGCCTCTTCGCTCCCAGAGTCGATGGATCGCTTTTAGGCTACGCGGTTGTCAGCCTCGTGGCCTTGCCTGAAGGCAGTTCCGCGGAATTTAATGCTCGGGGTGAAGTCTCGACCACGGGGGCCACGACGATGACGATGAACCTCAAGGATTACCCCGTGAACTACTCTGCAACGGGAAATCAGACATCCGGATTCAACTCGGTTGTGCCTGTCCCAGAGCCACCCGGTATCGCCTTGGCTGCCGCTGCGGCCGCCTGCGTGGGCGCAGTCCGCCTGCTCCGCTGCCGACGATAACCGCCGCGGCGACCGAGGCTGTCTGGGCAAAATGCTCCAGAAATTCTGTTTCGGCAGGTTGTGTCGAACCGATTGATTCTGACGTGAACGTCGAATTTCCGACTTCGAATCATCAGAATCATCGGTTGCGCACTGCATGATACTCTCTGGAATGCTCCACGCGAACGCCTTTCGGCTGCTTGTGCAGGCTGCTTGTGTTGCGATGCTTACCGGCGCTACGGTGTGGGCCGATGACGAGATTTCTATCTGCTGAGCATTTTTTGGAAGTGGAGAATGATAATCAGGGCGAGCGCTATGATCTGGGCGACAGCGAGTCCGTGGAACCCCAGAGCTGGCTGACAGATCGTCTCACGGCCGGTGCTGAATATCTGCTTCTGCGACCTTCGTTCAGTAATGCAACGGCGCTCTATTCCAATACGCGATCGGGCGGTACAGGTGCCTTTACGCCGTACAACAGTTCGCTCAACGCTCTCAACTACAACTTTAATTATGCCAGTGGCGTGCGGGGCTTTCTGGGCTATCGAGTTTCCCCGGATGCCATGATCCGATTCAGCTACATGAACCTCGCAGCCACAACGGCTGTGCTCGGTACGGCTTCAGGTAATTTCAGTGGTGGAAACGGCACGATCATTCTGGGGCCCTATGCAACCGATGCCCTTGCACCTGGCGGAACAATTCGTTCGACCATGGAAATGAACATCGGCGTGTACGACTTGGAAATCGCCAAGCGTCTCGACTTGGCACCGGAGACCACCGGCGAGCCTCCGCTCTGGGATACGGCTTGGGGCTGCGGTTTACAGACTACAGCCTCACGACCACAGTCGATAATCAAGATACAGTGCCCGGGGCAGCAAATATTCTGGTGAGAACCGCACGCACCTTCCACGGCGTTGGTCCGCGTGTCGCGTTGCAGGCGGCATCTGGGTGTATCGCGGCGGTGGAGTACGTTTGCCACGGCCGGTGGCTCGCTCGTCATCGGCAACTACCAGAACACCGACACCCGGCTTACGCAAGATAGCACTCAAGCGTAAGAAAGCCAGCAAGTCGGTGGCACGTTGCTGGTGCCAAACCTTGATCTGTCGCTCGGCGGCAGTTGGCAGATGGGGCAGCGAACGAGTTTTTCGTGCGGGTGGATGCTGATGTATTGGGGCGAGTTGGGCTATGCCGAAACCATCAACACGCTAGCCACTCCTGTGGGCTCACCTGTGACAAGCGTGGTACTCACCAATTCCAGCCTACGCTGGACGGAGTGTTTTTCCGTCTGACGCATAATTTTTAAGAGCCGATGGAATCCAAAGCCCCTTCGGGCTTGGACGTTCGCGTTCAGCCGACCCTTGCCCACGTTCAGTCGAGCCTGGCTCGCTCGTCATGAGGGCCATGAGAAGGGCCATGAGGGCCCTAGAATCAGACGCCCAGCAGGCGGTTGCGTTTGGTCCGGCGTTCGGCTCGAAGGCGAGCACGGCGGTTGGTTTCGCTTGGTTTTTCGAAAAACTCGCGGCGTCGCATTTCTTTTTTGATGCCGCTGCGCTCGACCAACTTGCGAAAGCGGCGAACCGCCTCCTGAATGCTTTCTCTGTCGCGAACGGTGAGCTTAACCATACGTTTCCTAGAGCCATAGAAGGGGCGAAATCTGAAGCCCTGATTCTAGCAATCCGAGGTTCCCGCGTCTATGGAGGCAGTCTCTCGCGGGAATGTCTGGCAGAGTGTTGCTGTTGGAAGGCCGAATCTCCAGAATAAGCCCTCGACAACGCCCCGAAAGAGCCCCCAGATTGAGACGGTTATGCAGGACAACGTTATGCCCATGGACGCATTGGACCGCGCGCTTGTGTCGACTGTGGGCTGGAGTGATAGTGTATCGAGCCAGCAGATTGTGATGGCTGTGGTTGTGTTGGCGGTATTTTTGCTGTCGGCGCCGCGGGGCCGCCGCTGGCTGTCGTGGGGGTCGATTTTCCTTCTAGTGGCTGCGTTTGTGCCGCTGGCCGTGGCGGCCGTCTTTCCGTCATCAGTTGAGAAAACGCGAGTCGCCCACCTTGTGTTGCGTTTCTTTGTCGTGGCATCGCTCCTGCACTCGTTGCTCCTCGTGGCGGCCGTCTCACTCTGGGAACGTTGCGATCGGCCGATGCCAAAGATTTTCTTGGATTTGTTGCGCTGTTTCGCCGTGGCTTTGGCTTTATTGACAGTCCTCTGGGAAGCTGGCATCGACGCGACTGAGTTGCTGACTGGCTCGGCGCTGATAACGGCTGTGTTCGGATTCGCGCTCAAGGACACGCTCGGAAATGTGTTTGCGGGATTGGCAATTCATGCCGAGCATTCATTTGAGATCGGCGACTGGATCCAGTACGACGAAAACACCGCCCATATTGGCAGGGTTGTGGAAATTAATTGGCGCGCCACAAAGGTGATCACGCTGGATGAAGCCTACGTCATCATTCCAAACGGACAGTTGGCGCAGGCATCGATCCGAAATTTCACACAGCCCGATCCATGGTCCAGAAGATCGCTCTACGTGGTCACGCCCTATGAGGTTTCCCCACAACGGGTGCAAGGAGTGATTCTCGACGCCATTCGGGGTAGCTTTGGGGTGTTGGAGCACCCGGTCCCGTCGGTGGTGACCAACAGCTTCATGGAACGTGGTGTAGAACACTGGGTGCGGTTCTTTACTGTCGATTTCGACAAGCGAGACCGCGTGGACGGCATGGCACGTGATCGGATCTGGTATGCGTTGGCCCGTCACGGCATCGACATTCCCGTGGCGACGCAGGCGATCCGGCTGACGCAGTTTCCGACGACCCCCAAAGAGTCGCCAGAAGAAGTCGTTGATCGCCTCACGGAGTGTCTCAAGCAGGTCGGACTACTCGATTCGCTCACGCCCTCGCAGTTGCGACGGCTTGCTGAAACCAACGCAGAGCACGTGTACGGGATCGGTGAGCAGATCATCCATCAGGATGCGTCAGGCAGCAGCATGTTTGTGATCATCGATGGCCACGTGAACGTGACTGTCGCGGCAGGCAACGCAGCCCCCCACTCGCTGGCTATCCTAGGGACGGGCGACTACTTTGGCGAGATGTCGCTGATGACGGGGGCGTCGCGGTCGGCAACCGTGACGGCCCTGAGTCAAACGCGAGCGCTGGAAGTGAGCAGCGAATCGTTTCGAGGTGTTCTCGCGGCCGATCCGACATTGGTTGAGAAGATCGGCAAGTCTCTCTCGGTACGGATGGCCGGACGGTCGCAAGCTGTTGCTGAATTAGAGCAGATTCCTGCCCAGTCGCTCGATATTCTTCAGAGGATTCGAGAGTTTTTTGGTGTGCAGCACGACAGGAAGTAGCGACCCGTTTGCAGAGTGTTTGGATTGTGTGGATTAGGCAATAGGATATAAAAACATGCGCGTCGAAATGTTGCCATCGAGCATGCCCGCATCCAATACGCAGTTTTTGGTGTCGTTTCTCATCAACGATACAATCGCGATTGACGCAGGAGCGATCGGCTTCTTGGCCGACCTTGGCAAACAGAATCGCATCAAGCACGTCTTTGTCACGCACGAACACATCGACCATATCGCGTCGCTGCCGATATTTCTCGAAAATGTCTATCGTCCCGGGCCGGATTGCGTCGAGTTGCTGGCCGCCCGCGACGTACTCGATTTCCTACACGACGATATTTTTAATGGACGAGTCTGGCCAGATTTCATTGAGCTTTCGCATCCGGAAAACTCATTCGTCAAAACGACCCCACTGGAGATGCTGCAATCTCTGCATCGCGATGGGCTCACGATCACGCCGGTGCCTGTTTCGCACGGGGTTCATACGCTTGGGTTAGTTGTGGACGACGGAACCTCCGCGGTGGCATTCCCTTCCGACACAGGTCCCACCGAGGCGCTGTGGCGACATCTATCTACGGTCCAGAACCTTAAGGCTGTGTTTTTAGAAGCCAGTTTCCCTGCGAGCCAGGCGTCGTTGGCCACGCTGACTGGCCATCTCTCGACAATCACGTTTGCAGCAGAAGTGAAAAAACTGTCCTCGCAGGTGCGTTGGATTGTCGTCCATCGCAAGGCCCGGTTTGCTGCTGAGATCGCCCGCGAGATCGAGGCCATGCAGATTCCAAACGTCGAGTTTGTCTGTCCCGGCATGTCGTACGAACTGTAACTGCCCTTCTTGAAGAAGGTGCCCGGTCGTTTCCGACTCACGGCGATTACTTTTGCCGTGAGTGTCGCTTGCGATCGTGCTCGGAGAGCAGGACCTTTCGCAGCCGGATGCCGTCGGGAGTCACTTCAACAAGTTCATCTTCTTCGATGTACTCAAGCGACTCTTCCAATGACATGCGGCGAGCCGGCTTGAGCAGGATGTTGCGATCGCTCCCGGAGGCTCGCATGTTGGTGAGCTTTTTTTCCCGTGTGGGATTGACATTCATGTCTTCGTTGCGGGAGTTTTCGCCAACCACCATTCCCTCGTAGACCTCGTCGCCCGGCTCAATAAAGAGTTCTGCCCGATCTTGTAGGCCGTCGAGGCCGAAGGCCACAGCCTTGCCAGGCACCATCGACACCAGCGTTCCGTTGGAGCGTCCAGCTACGTCGCCCTCCATGGCCTGCCACGATTCAAAGCGGTGATGCATGATTGCCGTGCCCTGCGTGGCATTGAGCATGCGAGTTCGCAGGCCGATCAAGCCGCGTGCGGGAATCGAGAAGACGGCGTGGGCAAATTCGCCGCGAGAGCCCATGTGAACGATTTTGCCGCGGCGAGCGCCCGTTAGTTCCATCACAGGCCCGAGTTTGTCGTGCGGCACTTCCACGACTAGCGTTTCGAACGGTTCGAGCACCTTGTCGTCTTTTTTGTGCAAAATGACACGCGGCTTCCCGATAGATAGCTCGTAGCCCTCGCGTCGCATCGTTTCGATCAACACCGAGAGGTGCAAAAGACCGCGACCCGAAACCGAAAACTGTTCGCTTCCCTCGATCGGCTCTACCCGCAGGGCTACATTGCGTTCGAGTTCCTTGTGGAGCCTGTCTCGCAGGTGCCGTGTTGTCAGGTACTTGCCAGAGCGGCCAGCCAAGGGGGATGTGTTGACGCCAAACACCATGTTCAATGTCGGTTCGTCGACGGAGAGTCGCTCCAGAGCCCGCGGACTCCCCGGATCGCAGATCGTGTCGCCGATCTCAACGTCATCCAATCCGCTAACCGCGGCGATATCGCCTGCCGTGGCTTCTTCTGCGTCGACTTTTCCGAGTTTGTCGAACACCTGCAACCCCACGACTTTGGCAGAGACAAACGTGCCCTGCGCAGTCGATCGCACGATCGGCGCGCCCTTGGTGATCACTCCCGATTCGATCCTCCCGATTGCGATGCGGCCGACGTAGTCCGACCAATCCAGCGTGGTCACAAGCATCTGGAGGGGTTCGTCAGGGGCCACGACAGGGCCGGGGATTTTTTCTAGTACAAGGTCGAGGAGCGCAGCCATCGATCCGGTGCGGTCATTCAAGTCGTGCGTGGAAAATCCCTCGCGGGAAGAGCAGTAGACAAACGGGAAATCAGCCATTTCATCGTCGGCCCCTAGATCCAAAAACAGACCGAGTATTTCGTCGAGCACCTCCAGCGGTCGGGCATCTGGTCGATCAATTTTGTTGACGACTACAACCGGTCGCAGTTTGGCTTCCAACGCTTTGGACAATACGAATCGAGTCTGCGGCATTGGCCCCTCGGCAGCATCCACTAGCACAAGCGCCCCGTCGGCCATTCGCAGCACCCGCTCCACCTCGCCGCCAAAGTCGGCGTGGCCCGGGGTGTCGATCAGGTTGATCTTCACGCCCTTCCATTCCATGGCGATGTTTTTGGCTAGGATCGTAATGCCCCGTTCTCGCTCCAGGTCGTTGGAATCGAGGATGCAACTACCGGTGAGTTGGCTGGCTCGGTACTGACCGCTTTGACGCA